>ENA-ORBV01006457-ORBV01006457.1-microbial-mat-metagenome-genome-assembly--contig:-NODE-6457-length-20664-cov-7.959343_pt1 | contig 20664 bp, 41 predicted proteins | sample MGYA00237777_ERZ505514 | MGnify/ENA primary metagenome ERZ505514 (study PRJEB26160, sample SAMN06269048) | microbial mat metagenome | isolation source: Oligotrophic lake microbial mat | place... | reverse complement strand
CTGCTGGAGATGGCGCGTATCGAGGCCGGGACTTCGGGGGCTTGGGCTAAGACGATGCCGATGATCCACAACGCTCTCCGCGACTTGGAGACGCTCCGATGAGAAACACCCACACCGACTGCAGCGGTGGCTGCGTACTCCGCGAGTACAAAGGGCTGACCCGGTGCGACCAGGCGGGGGAATGCCAACTGACAAACGACTACGCCGCCGCGCTCCACCACATCAAGCGCCGGAACCAGCAGATCGAGAACTGGGCCTACCTGTTTTTGGCTTGGTCATTCGTGGTGGGGGTGATGACCGTGAGTCTCTGGGGGTGGCTCGTATGAAGATAGACCTGGAGTGCCCGAAATGCGGCCATGAATGCCGCGAATATATCCCCATCGAGCAAGGGGCGATTAAATACAGCGTCACGGAATGCCCGGAGTGTTCCGTCGAACTGAAGGCATGGACTGAGCTTTACAGCGGCTGCGAGCTTATAAAGCAGCCCACAACGGAGGATGAGTAAATGAAATTTAGCACTCAAGTCGGCCAGATTGCGAAAGCGATGGCTGCCGCGCAGTCGGAAATGCAAAACCCGAAGTTCGACGCCGCTAACCCCCACTTCCGCAGCAAGTTCGCGTCGCTGTCGGCGGTGCGGGATGCGGTAGTCCCGGTGTTCGCCAAACACGGCGTTAGTCTGACCCAAGACCTTTCTTCTGCGGAGGGTGGAATCGGCTGCACCACTATCCTGATGCACGAGTCTGGCGAATGGATCGCTTACGGGCCGCTGGTGATGCCGTACCAGAAAGACGACGCGCAGGGCCGTGGCTCTGCCGGTACCTACTGCAAGCGGTACGCCATGCAGGCCGTTGCCGCCGTGGTTGGTGATGAGGACGACGACGCCGAAGCGGCCCAGGGGCGAAAGGCCAGCGAGCCGGTGGACGAACTGACCGCCAAGCAGCGGGGCTACGCCCGAGAGTTCGGCGAGAAGTTCCGCGCCATCCTGAAGGCCGACCGGCCCGAGGATGAGGTTGTCGCTGAGGTCTACGCGCTCCACCTTGAGGCTACCGAGGATCAGGCCGTCTACGCTGCCGCCGCTAATTTCCTGGACAGCAAGGAGCGGGCGTCGTGGAAGCGGTGCGTGAGTATTGGCAACAAACAGCAGAGGGCAGCGTGACCGCTCCAACAGGAAATCCCAGGGGCCGGCCTCCCGTCCTGACCGATGAACAATCGGCAGAGGTGTATGAGGCAGTCCACGTCCGGCGACGCCTGACAAACGCTCGACTGATGGAGCGTTACGGGTGTTCCGCGCAGTCGCTCCTGACGGCAGTGCGTCGCGAGCGCGAGCGTCGGCACGCATGACCACCGTGACCCTCACCCGCACCCTCTCCGGCCTGTCGCCAGCCGACGATCAGTCCCGCAAGGCACTGGCGAAAGTCCCGATGGGTACGGCTATGTCGGTGGAGTGGAAGAACCCCCGCTCGGGGCCGCTACACCGGCGCTACTGGGTTTTGATGCAGATGATCTGTGACAACAGCGAGTATCCCAGTGCCGAAGCGGTGAGCGACCACATGAAGGTCATAGTGGGCTGGTGCGAGCCGCTGGTGAGTAAAGGCACGGGTGAGGTCTGGCTGCGGCCCAAGTCGATCAGCTTCGCCAACGTGGACCAGGGTGCTTTTGAGGACTTCTGGGGGCTGGTGGTGAAGGCGACGTGCGAGGACTTTATCCCCGGCATTACCGAGCCGGAGATTGAGCTGGAATTATTGCGATTGGTGGGAGCGGCAACATGGGCGACGTGAACTATTCGGCACCTCCGAAAGGTTCGATTTACGATTGGGACGAGCCAGTTACGGAATGGCGCTTGTACGGCAAGGGCTATGTAGTCGCCGTGAAGCATCATTCTGTAACGTCGCCCACGGGCGATGATGGACCGAACAGATGGGCGGTCTACGCCTACATTTATCCGACGCACTGGCACTTCCCTGCCTTTGATGTAACCGGGCGCATGTGGCAGGACGCGACCTTGATTATGCCGCTGCACGGAGCCTGCTCGTTTCTGCACGCCCACCGCGATGATGACAGCTCCATCACGTCAATACAGGTCGGGGCCGACTATAACCACTTAGGCGATGATCGCTTCAGCTACATCGACGGACGCAATGAGGCGTGGACTGTTTTTGACGATGCGGAGCGGTTATTTGAATGGCTGAAGCCAAGGGAGCCAGCAGCATGAAGCTCCACGACATCTGCGACGAGAAAGGCTGCCAGCGCACCGGGACTGAGTGCGTCCGCTACTGCGCGCTGATGATCCGGTTCATTAGCCCTGACGGCGACGCACAGGCATGGGCGATTCAGGAGTTGCAACAGCAGGAGAAAGAGAAATGACACCTGAACAAGCACAGACCAAGTGGTGCCCGTTCGTGCGGCACACCGTAGGGCCACCAGGGCTGGTTACAACTAACCGAGGGGACGTTATTCGTCAGATGGGAATGGCTGCACACAAATGCATCGGCCCCGACTGCATGGCGTGGCGTTGGGACGAGCCGTTACGGACCACAGAGAAAACTTGGGAGAATTTTCTGGACAGGAACCACGTTGCTGCGACTGAACCCGTAGTTCATGCCGAAGCTAAGACCGGCTACTGCGGCCTCGCGGGCAAGGAAGGTGCACAGTGACCAAGCCCCTGAACCTCCCCGGCCTTGAGGGCAACCCTGAGTGCTTCTTCGGTCCGAACCAGTGGGGTGTAAAGCAGGGGCGGATATGCTCGTTCAAATACATAACGCAAGACATAGCCGTGCAGGAGTGGAACGCAATGGTCCGCCGCATCGTCCGCGAGTGTCGGAAGGGAACGAAATGACCAACGAAGAATCCAGATCCATCAACTCACTCGATGGCCTGCAGTCGGCCCTCGCTAGATTTGGCGCGAAGGTTATCGAAAGCCACCGCGATACCTGCGGCGACGTGGATGGCGGATCGCTGCAAGAAATGGCTGAGCAGTGCGGACTGCTGGTGACGGTGATGGTCACCGAGCCTTGTGGCGAAAACTGCTCCTGCGTTGAGAACGGCGATTTCCCGCAGTACTGCCTGCGTTATCCCGTTGGCTTGAACGCGCTCATTGCCGTCTTGGCTAAATTCCCCGGCGAAGGGTCCACCGTATGACCAAGCCCCCAGACCTCCTGCCGTGCCCCTACTGCGGAAAGAGGATGAAGGTCATCGCGCTGGCACCTGTCGGCCATACCTTGATCCGGTGCAGCTGGCGCGGGGATAGCCACGGCGAGTTCTTTCGCACGACCCTAGCGGCGGCGATCAGAGCGGCGAACAAGAGGGCGAAGAAATGGCGATAGACCACGAGTACACCGATGCCCCCGTGTGCCCTCACTGCGGTTACATAGACGAGCACTGGATGGATTGGCTGAGGAATTACGAGAAGGGCGAGAACGGCGAGCAGCACTGCAGCCGGTGCGGTGAAAAGTACCTGTGGTCTGTGGCATGGTCTGTGACGTGGAAAACGAGGAAGAAGGTATGACCAAGCTCCGGGACGAATACGAACCAACGTGCGGGGAACCGTGCGATCCAGTCGCCGCCTGCGACGGCTGCGTGGATTACTGGCGGCGCATGAGTGCTGAAGGGTACTGGAATGCTGAACAACACCGATGGACGGAAAAAGGCTGGCGGGAGATAGTGAAATGACCAAGCTCGAACAACTCGCCGATGGCATTTACGATATTGCCACTCACAAAAGAACTTTGTTCCTCGACGAAACCGTCGCCTATGAAGACCTGCTGCGCGCCGCTCAGGCGGTGGTGGATGCGGCAGGCGTTTACGTCGATGCTCCATCAGATGAACCCTCGCACCATTGGTACTGCGCGCTCCATAAAATTCGTCTCAAGCCATGCACCTGTGGGGCAGCGGCACTATTTACCGCCCTCGCCGCCTTCCGCGCCGCTGAAGCGAAGGGGCCGGCATGAGCCCCACCGATCTACTTGCACGGCTGGAATACCTTAGACTTTTTAATCGTAGTGAGCCTACTTACGAAGACCTGTTTTCCCGAGCCATCGAGGCCGTCATCGAGCGAGACCTGCTTAAGGCTGCGCTGATCTCTGCTGACCGCTACGTCTCCCACCAGGATGCCGCATGTCACCAGAGTTGCGCCTCGTGGCGTGGCGTTGACGAGGACTGTCACTGCGGCTACGTCGATCTTTGTGAAGCCATCTACAACCTACAGGAGCAACCGACGTGACTCCCCTCACGCTACTTGAGCGGCTGGACGAAGTAGCCCCCTTCTTAAGGCAGTGGGGACATGAACTGCTCGCTGCTGACCTCCGCGCTGCCGTCATCGAGCGGGACAACCTTAAGGCGGCGTTGACCTCTGCCGACCAGTACGTCTGCAACACGGATGCTGGGTGTCACCGGAACTGCGCCTCTTGGCGGCTCGATCAGGACTGTGACTGTGGCTACGTCGAGTTGTGTGACGCCGTACTTAACGTGCATGAGGAACCGACGTGAGCGACGACGTGCGCCAGATGATTACGGACTGCGAAACGCGCAGCCATAAACTATCTGAGTGGGAGCAAGCATTTATAGACTCGATAGACGTGCAGGTGGGGCGTGGTCGCAACCTCACAGATAAGCAAATAGCGACACTCGACCGTATTTGGGAAACAGCAACAGGAGACTAAACACCATGGATAACCAACACCAGCAGATCAGTGGCTACCGCGACCTTTCGCAAAACGAGATTGACATGATGAATGCCATCAAAGCCAAGGCGGAGGAGTGCCGTGTTCTCGTGGACTTGCTTCGTCTGCCAGCGGCAATCAACGCCCCCGACGACCAGCAGGCAGACCAGCGTTGGGTCAGCATCGGGGCCACACAGCTCCAGCAGGGATTCATGGCGCTAGTCCGCAGCGTCGCCAAGCCCACGACGTTCTAGGAGAACCCGACGTGAGCAACTGGACGCCAATTACCCTCAGCCTCCCCGAGGCTGGCTTGCCGGTGCTGGTCTACGTTATCAACGCCCACGGGAACCCCAAAATGACCAGACGGCTGCGGGCCAGCTATGCCCCTCGGCACACGCTGGAGCCTGACACCGAAGGCGACTGGCACGAATACGACGAGGGAAGCGACACCTACTATCTCCCCGAAGGCTGGTACGAATCGAATGAGTTCGATGAGACTAATTGGTACATCAAAGGGGACGTTACCCACTGGATGCCACTACCGGAGCCCCCACCGGAGAAACCGACGTGAATAAACCAATCAAAACACTAGGCGAAGCCCTGCTGAAAGAGATAGACCGCGTGCGTGATGTTGTGCTTCCTGAGTACGTAGCCATCGGCGCATCGGGCGCACCCGGCGCGTACTTCATCCGTGTGGATTTGGACACAGCAGCGAAGGCACTCCTTGACTGGGACGTTTTGGCGATGCTTCAGTCGTACAACACACTTCAGGAAATCACCGGATGAAGCGCCAGCACAGAATTGTTTTTCTAATGACACTCAACCCGGCCTTCATAGTCGAGTATCGCTCGTCGCGTAAGGCGGAGTGGGAAAGGTCTGACTACTACCGATACAGCACCCTTAAGGATGCCGAAGCCGCCGCCCACAGTAACGCGGAAGATTACGTCGTGGAGAACTTGGGGTGGCTGCCATGAACTGGTCAGAGAGAACGCGGGCGCGGTTTGCAGCAGTCGAAGATGCAGATGCCAATGCGCTAAAGTCATGGCACAAGGTGTCTGACATTATGGCTGGCTTGGAACTTGGCATAAACCTCCGCAACGACGCCGAAAAGCTCTGCGTGCTACGGGACAAGGCCGACAAAGTGTTATGGCGCGTGCTCGGCCATCCCGGCCTGACCGCTGATGAGCGGGACGCACTGGCTGAGTTGGATGACGCTATCGCCGCGCTGGATGAGCCGACATGAATGACCAAGGCCCCCAAGGCAAGGTCGACCTCACCCTGCCACCGCCAAAGCGAGGGGTGTCCTTCTCTGTCACCAGAACGGCAGCCAGCAGCATCACAATCTTCGGCATGGATGAGCCGATAGAGATGCAGCCCGGTAAGACGGTCTGGGTCACCGTCAAGCCGAAGCACCCGACCCTCTACCGGCTGGGGCTGTCTAGGAAGCTGGTCTGGGTACAGGGGTAGCCGCGCTGGCCTGAGTAAGAAAACTGCGTGAGGCAGTTGCTTTTTGTCCTACAGCAATTTAGGATCGCAATTCCCTACCGTATGCACACTTAAGCACGGTCTGGCTGTACGGCACAAGACGCTATTTTCCACATAACGACTTTTCTTTCGGGGGCGCGGCGTTGTCTGACACGGAACGTAGGCTAGCGGTGGCGTTTGGGGGGTCCAACCCGGCCCGCGTCACCGAAGCGAAGGTCCTGCCTTGGGACGAGTATTCCGACCTCCTGACCCGCCCGCCGCCGGTGGCCGCCGACAAGGCGTCCCGCGGCTGGTCGATCCCGGCCGAGTTCAGCGAGCCGTGGCGCGACGCGGGTAACCTGCTCTGGCGGCACGCGCTAACCCTCGACTTCGACACCATCACCCGGACTGAGGTGAAGGTTGTCGAGAGAGCGCTGGCGCCGATGGCGCACTGCCTCTACACGACGGCCAGTCACACCCCAGTGGCGCCCCGACTCCGGGCCGTGGTGCCGCTGCAGCGGCGAGTGACCCCCGACGAGTTCCAGGCGGTCAGTCGTCGGGTGGCCCTGCTCATTGGCATGGAACTCGCGTCTCGCGAGAGCCACGTCGCGGCGCAGATGATGTTCCTGCCCACGCGCCGACCAGGGGGCGTCTTCAAAGCCAAGCGCAACGGCGGCAACTGGCTGAACCCGGACGCGGTGCTGGCCGAGTACGGCGACTGGACAGACCGGCTGTCGTGGCCGCGTCGCCAGAAGGGAGACGCGGTGGGGGAGACAGACGTGGCCTCCTCGCCGCTACTCAAGGCCGGGCTGCTGGGGGACTTCTGTCGCACGTTCCCCATCGACCACGTCATCGAGAGATTCGAGTTGCCCTACGTGAGGGTCCGTTGAGCGAGGTCGCCCGATACAGCTACATCCACGGCAGCGCAGCCGAGGGCGTTATCGTCTATGACAACAACACGAAGATTCACTCCCATCATGATACGGACCCGGCACGCGGGCAGCACAATGCGTTTGACCTCGTCCGGCTGCATCGTTTTGGCGATCTGGACCAGGGCTCCGACCCGAACACGCCAGTCACCGATCTGCCGTCCTTCAAAAAGATGTTGGAGTTCGCCGCGTCTTTGCCGGAGGTCCAGGCCGAGCGGCACAAACGGCTGATTAGAGAGTTCCCCGACGAGAGCCCCTACACCGAGAAAGAGTTAACCCAGCGCAGCGCGCTGACCGAGGGCGCGCTGGCCCGGCCCATCGGCCACCTGCTCAAGAACCCGACCAAGACCCGCTGGCTGCTCAAGGACATTTTGGAGCAGGAGGTCATCGCCGTGCTCGCCGGCAAGCGCGGCAGCTACAAGTCCTTCGTCTCGCTTGACTGGACCCTGCAAGCGGTGGCGTTGGGGCACACCGCGTACGTGATCTCCGCCGAAGGCGGGGACTACGACCGGCGCGCCCGCGCTTGGCTGCAGCACCATCGCCCCGATCTTGTGCCCGCGGCCCTGCCGCTGTACGTGGTCGAGCGGCGGCTGGACCTGAACAGCAAGGAAGGGGTGGACCTGATCCGCGAGGACTGCAAGCGGCTGGGCATTCACCCCGCGCTGTTCGTCCTCGACACCTTCAGCAAGCTCTCCGGGGGGCTGGAGGAGAACGACAACAGCGAGGTCAAGCAGTTCATCGGCCGGCTGGACAACGGGCTCAAGCGCAAGGAAACGGGCTTCGGGGCTAGCGTGCTGGTGGTCGCGCACACGGGGCATGGCGACCAGAGCCGCGCCCGCGGGGCCTCGGCGTTCGGCGCGGACACCGACGCCGAGTACATCGTTGCGCGGGTCGGGGGCAACGAGGTGCGGATCAGCCGTGAGCGATTCAAAGCCTCGCCGGAACTTGAGCCACTGTACCTGCGCGCGGTGGGAGTGGACCTCGGCTACACGGACGAGCAAGGCGACCCGGTGACCTCGCTGGCCTTCGAGCCGGTGGACCTCGGGCGGGTGAAGCGCCCTCGGGACAGCAAGGTGCGCGGGGTGGTGCAGAAGCTGGTCATGGACGTGGCCACACCGATCCTGCAGATGGGCGAGGCGGAGGCGAAGGTGCTGGTCAAGGCGACGGTCGAGCAGATGGTCCCTGACTTGGACGCCAAGCGCGACAGCCGACCACAGTCGGTACGGAAAGCGATAGACGGGCTGGTCTCGGCGGGGCTGCTGTTCATGCACCCCGGCAGCCGGCTGTCACTGACTCGGGTGCCGGAACTCCGGCGGGGCGAATTTGATGCGGCGGACTGAAAGCACGGGCACATGAACAGGGCGATGGAAAGGGAGATGGAGCAGTTCCGGGGGCTGGTGAACGCGCACCTGGCCCGGATGGTGGAAGCGGTGGCGCGGCACACGTTCAACAAGGGGCCGGACTTCCGGCAGAAGACGGCCGAGCAGGCGCTGCTTTACATGTGGAACGCTCGCGACCTGTTCGACCCGAAGATCGTGCCGTGGATGACCTTCTTCGAGGCAGGGGTCGAGTGGAGCGTGGGGCGGGTCAGGCAGGATCACGGACTGCCTGACCCGGAAGGTCTGCTGGCGTTCCTTAACGCGGAGGACGAAACCCCCGACCCGATAGGCGCGTATCGCAACCGTCTCGAAATGGCGGAGACGGAGCCCTCTCCCGGGGAGCGGTTTGAAGCGGTGGCTGAACTCGACTTCAGCCAGGGGTCGGGGCCAGAGGAGGGGCTGACCGCCGCCGGGGAGTGCCCGCCCTGCTGGCGCTGCCGCTACTTCGACGGCTGGCTACCGACCCGCAAGGTGGCGATGGCGGCCAACGTGGACCCTGACATTCAAGAGTCGATGCGACGGCTGGACGAGAACAAGGTGCGGATCGCCCATTGGGTGAGAAGCAAGGGCTGGGAAGACATGGAGGGAAACTCGTAATGAAAAACGCAAGCAAAAACGTGATAGGGATGAACATTGGCGGGATCGTCGATCCGGCGACGGTGGAGGCGTCGGCGAAGGCCATCGTTGCAGTGTTCAAGGCGGGCTTCGATTACCGCATGGACCAGGACACCGTACGGGCGGCGATAGGCGCCTTGCCGTCTCCTGACGTGACCGGCGTCTCGGTAAGCAACTGCCAGTTAGAGGTGGGGGAGTCATGAGGGACTTCTTCTACGGACTGCTCGTGATCGGCGCCGGGTTCGTCTTACTTTACGTAGGGCTTGCCGTCCTGCTCTGGCTGACTCACCGTCTCGTGCATTGGCTGGTAGGCCCCGAGTGAGCCACCCCTGCCCCAAGTGCGGCAAGGCGCTGACGCGCAACGGGTGTACCCCTGCCGGGCGCACTCGATGGGTGTGCCGCTCCCGGGCCGGCGGTGACAGCTACTGCTACAGCAGCACCAGCCCGGGGGCCGTGCCGCGCACGCAGGCAGGCCGCACGGCGCCGCCCGCACGCCGTCGATTACAGAAAGGCAAGCGACGATTTATAATTACTGCAGCGCAAAACGCCACGCCGGTCCACGAGAAGTTCCTTAAGAGTCTCGAGGTCGCGTGCGAGCACCTGAACGCCGATCTGCTCGTCATCCCGTTGCGGTACAAGAATCCAACGTCCCGCTGGACCGCCAGCCAGGCCAACGAGGAGACCTGGGCGCCGGAAGTCGTGCCCTACTTGTTTGGTCAGCGGAAGAAGCTGAGCGCGAATTTGTCCGTGCTTGGCAACGTCAAGACCCAGCCGACCGCGTCCTCACCCTTGACGGGCTTCGACGCTATGACGCACGGCGAGAGCACCATCGTCGGGCACACCAAGCTGCAGTTGCGAACCGTGGCGACCCCGCAGAGCCGCTTGCCCAAAATTCTGACCACCACCGGGGCGTGTACGTTACCTAACTACACGGACAGCAAGGCCGGGGCCATCGGCGCCTTTCATCACACGCTGGGCGCGGCGCTGGCGGAGGTGGACGGCAAGACCTTCCACCTGCGCCAGATCAACGCGGACAACCAGACCGGCGAGTTCATCGACCTGCAGACCCTGTACCGCCCGGACGGCGTCTACGTCGCGCCGCGGGCCAAGGCCCTCATCATGGGCGACACGCACGTAGACTTCGCCGACCCCGCAGTGATCGACGCCACCTTCGGCGCCCGCGGCATGGTCGAGCGGCTGGACCCGGAGACCTTGGTTTGGCACGACCTGCTGGATGGCTACAGCGTCAACCCGCACCACGCCGGCAACGTCTTCAACGCCATTGCCAAGCTGCCGAACAGCCGTTCGAGCCTGAAGGACGAGGTGCAACGGGCTATCGAGTTCGTGGTCAAGCACACCAGCAGCGACCGAGAGTCGGTGGTGGTGCCGTCGAACCACGACAACTTCTTCGCCCGCTGGATACTGAGCACGGACTGGCGCACCGCCCCCGGTAACGCGGAGTTCTACTTAGAGACGGCACTGGCGATGGTGCGCAGTGTGAAGCTCGGCGACGGCGGCACCGAGTACGCCGACCCGTTCATCCACTGGGGCCGGAGGCTGGCCCCTGGCGTGCGCTTCCTCGAACGGGACGAGTCGCTGCTGATCGCCAACACGGAACTCGGGATGCACGGTGATCGGGGGCCGAACGGGGCGCGGGGCTCGGCCAAGAACCTGCGACGCATCGGTGTCAAGAGCATCATCGGGCACAGCCACAGCCCGGCCATTGAAGAAGGTTGTTACCAAGTGGGCACATCCACTCGCCTAAAACTGGAGTACAATGCCGGACCCTCCGGCTGGATGAACTCTCACGCAGTCATCTACGCCAACGGCAAGCGGTCTTTACTACACATCATCGACGGTAAATGGAGATTGGAATGAGCGAGCAAGAAACAGTGGAGGGCTTCTCGGGGCAGAGCTACGTCGGCCCACCGAAGCGGTACCGCGACCCGACGCCGCCTGACTTTCTGTTGAAGGACAAGGGCACGAACCCGAAGACGCTGATGGGCCGCCGCAAGGTACCGATGCTGTCCGTCATCCCGCCCGCGGCGCTTGTCCACCTGGGCACGGCCATGCGGTACGGCGCGCACGAGTCGCCGCGGGCTGACGGCTCGGTGGGCTACGGCCCGTACAACTGGCGGGACCAGCCGGTGGAGGCCAGCGTCTACGTGGACGCCGCCTTCCGCCATATCAGCGAGTATTGGGACGGGCAGGAAGTGGACCGGGACAGCAAGGTTCACCATCTCGCGCACGCGATGGCGACCCTGGCGATCCTGCTCGACGCTATCGAGAACGAGACGTGCAAGGACGACCGGCCGACCGTGCGCAGCGCGGTCACTTCCAAAATTCTACAACGGGAAACGAGGAGCTACTGATGAGCAACAGCAGGGACGAGGTGTGGGGCAATGCGTGGGCGATGGCGTGGGTGCACGCGGTAAAAGCTTTTCCAGACTTCTGCGCCAAGGGCGTCGAGCGAGATCGGTTCGCCCGCGACGAGCAGGAGCGGCTGTTCGCGGAGTGGGAAGACGCCGAGATTGTGAGCATGGCGCAAGGGGCTCTTGCTCTGCTTGCCAAGGAGCGGCCGCGTGACAGCGCGCTGCTCGCGGTGGAAATCGGGGCGGATGGCGTAAGCGCCATGTTTGAGTCGGTACAACAAGCCAGCAAAGCCAGCAAAGCCAGCAAAGGCCCCATGCAGCAGAATGAGCGGTGGCGCAACATCGCCCGGACCCACTTTCAGGAGGGCTTCATGGCGCTGCGGCGGTCGATCCACCTTCCGAACACCACCGATAACAAGTTCTGAATCAACCCTAAAACGAGGAGCTACTGATGACTATTGAACACACTCTGGAACGCATCGCAACGGCACTGGAAGCTATCGCCGGGCACCTTGAGCCCTCGATAGGGCTGGTGAGCTACGGCCCCCCGGCAGACGCTGCCCCGCCGCGTGCCGAACTTCCGCCGACCGGCGAGGTCAAGCGCGGCCCGGGTCGTCCGTCCAAGAAGGCGCCCAAGCCGGTTGTGGAGGACGACGACTTCCTCGCCGAAGACGAGCCCGCCCCGGTCGCGAAGGCGTACACCCGCGACGACGTACGGCAGGCGCTGGTCCGGGTGCAGAAGGCCACCGAGAACCCGGAGCAGGCCCGCAAGCTGCTGCAGGCTCAGGGCGTGGAGACGTTGCACGCGCTGCCCGAGGACAAGTTTGCAGCGGTCATCCAGGCAGCCACTGCGGCGGCTGCCCGGTAGGGGGAAGGGCGGGGCGGCGGAGAACCGTCGCCCCGCCTGCAAGGGAGAACAGTATGAATGACGACATCGCCCACTCACCGCTCGGCCCGTCCTCGGCGTCTCGCTGGCTGAACTGCCCGGGGAGCGTGCTGGCCACCGCGGACCTGCCGGACACCGAGTCCGAGTTCAGCCGGGAGGGCACGCAGGCCCACGAGATCGCCGAACTGTGCCGGATCGAAGACGTGTCGGCGGCCACCTACCTCGGCCCGCGCGGCAAGACGCTGGCCAACCCCGAACTCGTGAACCCGGAGATGGTGGAGGGCGTGCAGCGGTTCCTGGATTACGTCAACGCGCAGCAGGGCGACGCCCTGAACGAGTCTCGCGTGCATTACGGCAACTGGGTGCCTAACGGCTTCGGCACGCTGGACGCCGCCGCCCTGCGCCCCGGTGAAGCCGACGTGACGGACCTGAAGTACGGCAAGGGCGTGCAGGTGTTTGCTGCGGACAACGCACAGTTAAAGCTGTACGCGCTGGGCATTTACGCCGACTGGGACTGGCTGTACCAGTTCAAGCAGTTCCACCTGCACGTCTTCCAGCCCCGGCTGGACCACATCGACTCCTGGTCGATCAGCGTCGAGGACCTGCTGGCGTGGGCCAACACGGAGGTGCGCCCCGGGGCGCTTAGGGCGCTGGTACCCGGCGCGGCGTTCAACCCGGGTAGCTGGTGCCAGTTCTGCAAGATCAGGGGCACCTGCCGAGTGCGCGCCGAGTCGGTGTTCAAGCAGGTGATCGGTGAGTTCGACAGTCTCGAGGAGGCGGCGCTGAAACCCCCACGGGTTGGCTTGTCGAACGCCGAGGTGGCGGTCGTGCTGACCGCGCTGCCGGCCATCAAGAGTTGGTGCAAGGACATCGAGAAGCACGCGGCCAGCGAGGTCATGCAGGGTCGGGCAGTGGGCGACTTCAAGTTCGTCGAGGGCCGCGGCAAGCGCAGCTGGGCGCTGACCGAGGACGAGTTGGTGGAGGTCTGGCAGCGGGCGGGCATCCCGACCAAGGACATGTACGGTGACCCGCCGCTACTGAGCGTGCCGCAGGCCGAGAAGGTGATTGGCAAGAAGCACGCCCTATGGGTGGTCGAGGGGCTGGTGGCGAAATCAGCGGGCAAGCCGGTCCTGGTACCGGGCAGCGATCCACGCAAGCCGGTGGTGCTTGACGCCAAGGCCGAGTTTGGGGAGGAAGACGAGTAAGACGTGCCGTGCCTAAAAGTGTATCAATGTATCAGTGAGGTAAATGCAAATGGCTAGTGTGCAGAGTGAGCCTATTCAGTTGAAGAAAGTCCGGCTGTCGTTCCCGCAGATTTACACTGCGCGGGCGTTCCAGGCCGGTCAGGACCCGCGGTTCGAGGCGTCGTTTCTCCTCGATCCCAGCAACGCCGATCACGCCGCGACGATTAACACCATCAAGGCGGAGATCAAGCGGCTGGCTGGGGAAGCGTTCGGCGGCAAGCCGCCGAAGGACATGAAGCACTGCCTGGGTGACGGCAACCTGAAGGACTACGACGGGTACGCCGGCATGGTGGTGCTGAACTCCAGCAACAAGGTGCGCCCGCTGGTGGTCAACCGGAAGAACGAGCCGGTGGCGGAGGGCGACAACCAGGCGCCTTACGCCGGCTGCTACGTCCACGCCTCCGTTAACCTCTGGGTGCAGAACAACTCGTTTGGCAAGCGGGTTAACGCGAGCCTGCGGGGTATCAAGTTCGTCGAGGACGGCAGTGCCTTTGGCCGGGCGCCGGTCAACGCCGAGGACGAGTTCGAGGCATTGGAAGACAGCGTTACCGACCGTGCAAGCGTCGTGGATGACTTCATGAGCTAGCGTGCCGTGCGTTTGTGTGTGTGGTTTGGCGGAGGGGAGTTGTGTCCCCTCCGCCCTTTTTTAGGGGGAGAAGTTCGTGAGTTTGCCCTGCGTGTTGCCCGGTCCTGGTGACTGGACGCTGAAGGCCGCGTCCCTGTACACCAACATTTTTATCGTGGCCACCAACCCCGAGCAAAAGCCGCGGTTGGTGGGCCGCACAGCGTCCGGGCAGTTGTTTACCCGGCTACTGACCCCCAGCGAAGCGGAGATGGCGACATGAACGCGCCCAGTGTGCAGGCAGAGGCCGCCCCCGAGAAGCGCGGTGACTTCGTGGCCTGCTTCATGCTGCCCGAGACAGTCGTATACACGGGCTTGTCGCTCACCGAGGCGAGCGGCATGGCGCACGCCCTGCTGGTGTCGATGCCCGCTGGCGCCAAGCTGCTCGGCGTCTACTGCCGTGGCGAGCCTGTGCCCCACGGCCTGCCGCCAGCCCGGGAAGTGGCGTGAGGCTCCACCTCGACATCGAGAGTTTTTCCACCTGCGATCTGCGCACGGCGGGCCTGTACCGCTACGCCGCCCACCCGTCCACCGAACTGCTGGTGGTCTGCTACGCCTTCGGCGACGGACCCGTCGCCGTCTGGTGGCCGTACGCCAGCGTCCCGCCGGAACTGCTAGGCCCGCTAACCGCCGCAGGAAGTATCGTGCATATGCGGTACTCCGCCCCGGATGATCTGGTCAAGCACATCGAGGAAGGCGGCGTCGTCGCCGCCCATAACGCGCAGTTTGAGCGGGTGATGCTCAATACCCTGGGTCATCGGCACGGCCTGCCTCGGCTTGAGATCAACCAGATGGTGTGTACTGCCGCCAAGGCCGCCACCCACGGGCTACCGAGGAGCCTCGAAGCCTGCGCTGACGCCCTCGGCTCCGCCCCCAAGATGAAGACCGGGCGGACCAACATGCTCGCGCTGGCCAAGCCCCGCAGCGGCAAGGTCAGCCGCTACACCATCGACAGCGACCCGGCGCGCTTCTTGACGCTGGCCGAGTATTGCGTGGACGACGTGAAGGCCGAGCGCGACATCGACGCCCGGCTGAGGGACCTGCCCGCGGCCGAGCAGGCGGTGTGGCAACTGGACCAGCTTATCAACGACCGGGGCGTGGCCGTTGACAGGGACGCTATCGGCAACGTCCAGGTGCTGATCGACGAGTACCGGGCGCAACTCGAAGTTCGCTGTGTCGAGTGGACCGGCTTCAAGCCCACCCAGACCGACAAGCTGGCAACCTGGGTTCGCACTCACGGCTACCCGCAACTCGTGGACTTCACGGCGTCTGAAGTCGAGACCGCGGTCAAGGACCCGACCTGCCCGGAACCCGTCAAGCGAGTCCTCCGCTTACGGTCCACGCACGCCATGAAAGCCGTGTCCAAGTTCGCGACCATGCGCACCGCGGCGGGGGCTGATGACCGGCTGCGCGGCATGATGTTGTACTACGGTGCCGGCACGGGCCGCTGGTCCTCGCTGCTCGTGCAGCTGCAGAACATCTTTCGCCCGGTCATCAAGGACCCGGAGGTTGCCATCGAGGCGTTCCGCGTCCGCGATCTCGACTGGGTGCGAACGCTGTACGCGGTGGACCCGATGAAGGTCATGGCTTCGACGGTTCGTGGGCATCTGGTGGCGGGACCGGGCAAGCGGTTCATGGCCCTCGATTTCGCCGGGATCGAATCGCGGGATAACGCTTGGCTGTTCGACGAGGAGTGGAAGCTGAAGGCGTTTCGCGAGTATGACGCCGGGGTGGGGCCGGACACCTACAAGCTGGCCTTCGCCAAGGCGTTCGGGGTGGCCCACACCGAGGTGCTGGACTGGCAGCGGCAGATCGGCAAGGTGATGGAGTTGGCGTTGGGTTTCGAGGGCGGGGTCAATGCGTTCGTCACGATGGTCGGCACCTACAAGATCGACCTGACCGCGATGACCGACGCCGCGTACCCGGCCCTGCCCGACCCGGTGCGCTACGAAGCGGAGAAGACCTGGCAGTGGGCCGTGTCGAACAAGCGGACGCTGGACTTGCCGCGCAAGGTGTACGTGGTCTGTGACGCTCTAAAGAAGCTGTGGCGGGCCAACCACCCGCGGATCGCGCAGGGTTGGAAGGACCTGAACGAGGCGGCTATTCAGGCGACCGAGACGCCGGGCATGGCCTTTGCGATCCGCAACAAGAAGATCGCGTTCATGGTCTGGCAGGACTGGCTGTTTGCCCGGCTGCCGAGTGGCCGCCGGCTGGCGTACTACCAGCCCGAGGTCGGGGAGGGCGACAACGGCCGGAAGACGCTGACGTACATGGGCGTGGACACCAAGACGCGACGGTGGATGCGCGTGAGCGCCTACGGGGGCCGTTTTTGCGAGAACCTTTGTCAAGCGGTGGCACGGGACCTGCTGGTCAACGGCATGTTCAACCTGGAGAAGGCGAGGTACCCGGTGGTCCTCACCGTGCATGACGAGGTGGTGATGGAACTGGACGAGGGGTTCGGGTCGCTGGAGGAAGCCAAGGCGCTGATGTGCTCGCTCCCCGGTTGGGCAAACGGGATGCCGGTGACGGCAGCAGGATGGGAAGGAACGAGGTACCGGAAGTGACTTCAGAAGAACGGAAGGCACGGAAGAAGGCGTACAACAAGGCGCGCAACGCCACGCCGGGGCGCAAGGCGTACAACAAGGCGCGCAACGCCACGCCGGAGGTCAAGGCACGGAGGAAGGCGTACAACGCCACGCCGGGGGGCAAGGCGTACGATAAGGCGCGCGATAAGGCGCGCGACGCCACGCCGGAGCGCAAGGCGCGCAACGCCACGCCGGGGCGCAAGGCGTACAACAAGGCGCGCAACGCCGCGCCAGAGGTAGTGGCGAGACGGAACGGGATGATCGCGGTCACCTGGAGCAAGCCATCGCTGTGCGAAGCATGCGGTAGGCCGGAGCGCGGCGAGCGGTCGCTTTCAGCGGATCACTGCCACGTCACGAAGCTGCACCGCGGGTGGCTGTGCAGGGCGTGCAACACTGCCCTAGGTTTTGCCGGTGACGACCTGCCCTCCTTCAAGGCGTGGGGCGGCGGTATGGTGCGTTACCTAGAGCGGTCCGAGCACAGAGACGGCTACTTGAAATAGGAGGTACCGGAAGTGAGAGAAAGCGACATCGAGACCTGGGCCGTCGAGCACGCCCGCAAGCAGGGCTGGTGGGTGCGGAAGTTCAAGAACACCCACCGGCGTTCCGCGCCCGACGACATCTTCGCCATCTCGGGCGTTCCCGCTTTCTTCATCGAGTTCAAGGCGACAGGGGAGGAGCCGACGCCGCTGCAGGCCGAGGAGCACAAAGAGATGCGGGCTGCCGGGCTGATGGTGTACGTCTGCGACAGTCGTGAACTGTTCTGCTGGCAGATGTCGCAAGTGTGCTACACCTACGGACTGCGCATCCAGTCCTACGAGTGGGACGACTTGCTTGCTAAGCAGAAGTAACCTCTACCCCTACCAGAACCGCGCTGTCGAGTGGCTTAAGAACCACGACAACTGCGCGGCCTGGGTCTTCATGGGCGGGGGAAAGACTGCCGCTGCCCTAACCGCCTTCGCCGATCTGCAGGCCACCTTCGACGCGCGTCGGCTGCTGGTGGTCGCCCCCCTGCGCGTGGCGCGCTCCGTCTGGTCTGACGAGGTCCAGAACTGGGAACACCTGCAGCACCTTAAGGTCATGCCGATCATCGGCACCGAGGCGGAGCGCCGCAGGGCGCTGTCCACCCCGGCTGACGTGTACACCCTGGGCCGGGACAACGTGCAGTGGCTTGAAGAGTTGTTTATACAGGGCAGGAAGCAGGTTCGTCGCTGGCCCTTCGACACGGTGGTGCTGGACGAGGCGCAGACCTTCAAGTCTCAGAGCAGCAAGCGGTGGAAGTCGATGAACCGTCTGCGCCGCCTGTTCCCGCGCTTGGTGGAACTGACGGGCACGCCGAGCCCCAACGGTCTCGCCGACGTGTGGGCGCAACTCCAGCTGCTGGACCGAGGCCAGCGACTCGGCCAGACCGAGACCGCGTACCGGGATCGCTGGTTCAACAAGCCAGACTTCGGCAGCTACAAGTACACGATTCGCGGGGGCTGGGCCGAGCAGCAAATTCACGCCGCGCTGGCCGACATCGTTCTGTCGCTGCGCGAGGCTGACTACTTCGACCTGCCGCCGATCATCCCCAACTTCGTCAAGGTCCGGCTCTCGGCCGTGCAGATGACGAAGTACCGGCGCCTTGAACGGGACTACCTGTTCCAAACTTTCACCGGCAAGATGGTCACTGCCGTCAGCGCCGGGGTGTGCGGCAACAAGCTGCTGCAACTGGCGAACGGCGCGATCTACACCGACACCGCCGGCGGCTATGAGGTTTTCCACGACGAGAAGCTGAAGGCCCTGGTGGAAATCCTCGAGGGCCACGACGGCCCGGTGATCGTCTGCTACAGCTACAAGTCAGACCTGCCGCGCATGGAAGCGGCCCTGGCCAAAGCGTTCGGCCCGGCGAAGACCGTGGAGAAGATGGACACGAAGGCCAGCGAGGACCGCTGGAACCGGGGGGAGACTGACGTGCTGCTGCTGCACCCGGCGAGCGCCGGGCACGGGCTCAACCTGCAGCACAGCGGCAGTGAGCGGATCGTCTGGTTTGGATTGACGTACAACCTGGAGCACATCCAGCAGGCCAATGCCCGACTGGCCGGGGGGCACCGGCGGGGCGACCGGCCCTTGGTCATCGACTACATCGTGGCCGAGGGCACCCGGGATGAGGACTTGCTGGACGTGGTGCTGGACCTCAAGGCGGCTTCGCAGGATCGACTCCTGGCCGCTCTGGCGAGGCTGGCAAAAGGTTAGGCGAGCAGGAGTTCGATCTCCTGCTTGGCGCGGCGCACGGCGCCCCGGTAGTGCTGGCGGATGGCCTTGTGGCCGATCCGGCCGTCTGACACCCACTTCAGGCCGGCTTCACGGGCCGACTCGTGCAGTGCAACACGCGGGGCCACCCGCGCTTTCTCCAACAAATACAAGTAGATGCCGAGCCACTGCGGGCCGTGGCCCTCGAAGCCGCTGAAATGGCCAAGCAGCTGACCGTCAATCCAGTGAGAGACTTCGTGTAAGGCGATAGGAACGTTCCGGTGGTGGGGCCGCAGGGTGATGGCTCCAGAACCCAACGGCGCGGCAGCCGCGCACTCAGAAGGCAGCCAGTTGCCGTTGACGCCCTTGGATCGCGTGGGGAATAGCAGAGTGGCGGGGGGCACCCGGTACAGCCGCTCTGCCCAGCGCACCCACCGGCGCAGGTACTGAACCGGCACACCGGCCTGGTTCCAGAAGCGCCACTGGCGCTCCCAGGCGTAGACCGCCTGCTGCTGGCTATCCGCCATAGTCCCAGACGGTCGGACGGGGCAGGTGCCCTGGCTCGGTCAGGTTGTCCAGGTGGATGAATCGGGAAGGACCGGCCTGCTTGGTGCCGATCCCGGTGAACACCAGCGGCTTGCCCACCGACCGGGCGCGCTCGTTCAGAACCCCGGCCCAGTGCAGCAGCCAGAACGCCTTGGAGCGGCTGACCGACAAGTCAACCGCCCGCCCGGTAGTGTGCGGGCCATTCGGCCCGGTGGTGGAGACGGCGACGTTGTGCGCGGCGCAGCGGTACCCGGAGGTCACGACTAGCGGGAACCGGCAGAGGTCGCGGAGCGCGTCGAGTTGGTGGACGAACCCCCCGTCCATGAGGTTCTTGCCGCAGTGCCGGCAGGCGAACTCGCTCATCTTGAAGTGGACGAAGGTCACTTGCCCACCAGTATGCGCACGATTTCCTGGTGCTGCCCGGCCTGCCGGGCCTCGGCGTGATCGAGCCGTTCAGCCACCCAGCTACGCAATTGCTCGGCTTGGGCGCGTGACTCGACGGCGTGAGCGTCTATCCGGTCGTAGATGCGCACCTCGCCGGTGCTGACCTTGACGTGCGCGTCGTCCGCCTTTTTCTCCACCTTGGAGATACGCTCCACGTCGCCTCTACGCACCAGGGCCAGCAGGCCAAGAAGCACGGTCACGACAATCTCCGGCAGGTAGCGTTCGAGGGTGCTAATCATCGGAGTCCCCACCATCGCCAGAACTTGCGCCTCGGTAACGGTTGCGTACTCAACGTCACCGTCACGGTCACTGAGTCCGATACGTAGTCAATCGCATCACCGGCTGAGTCATAACACGCGATGGTGAATATCCGCGTCACCGTCAGCGGACCCGAGGACACAGACCCCGAAGAACCGGAGTGGGAGGAACCGCGCCCAGCGGTGAATACGCAAGTGTCGATAGAGCCGGTCGCGGACCAACTCAGGGTCGTGCTGCCGCTCGTCAAGACACTCGCCGGGGTTGCTGTGAGGTCCACGCTTTTAGCCGGGGCCGCCACCGTGACCGTGACCGAGGAGGCATCCGTCGTGACGCCGTTGGTGCAGGTCATGGTGTACGTCGTCGTCACTGCCGGGGTCAGAGCCAGCGAGCCAGCCACTCCGACCTGAGACAGCCAGTCCGCGTTCCCGCCACC
>ENA-ORBV01006456-ORBV01006456.1-microbial-mat-metagenome-genome-assembly--contig:-NODE-6456-length-20667-cov-4.572268_pt1 | contig 20667 bp, 12 predicted proteins | sample MGYA00237777_ERZ505514 | MGnify/ENA primary metagenome ERZ505514 (study PRJEB26160, sample SAMN06269048) | microbial mat metagenome | isolation source: Oligotrophic lake microbial mat | place... | reverse complement strand
CACTGGACCGATCCCAAACAACTCCGGCTTCACACCTGCCGTGGCGTAACCCACAAACGTCGCCATCGGCGTGAGGCCAAGGGCCTCGGCCTTCGCGCGGCTCATGACGATGACGGCGGAGGCGGCGTCGGAGGTTTGTGACGAGTTGCCCGCCGTGACCGTGCCCTTGGCGTGAAACGCCGGCTTCAGCCCCGCCAGAGCTTCTGCGGATGTCTGACGGCGCGGACCTTCATCGGTGTCCACGCGCACGATGCCGTTGAGCGTGGCGACATCAATCGGGACAATTTCATCGGCGAAGCGCCCGGCATCAATCGCCGCGAGTGCCCGCTGATGACTCTGCAGCGCGAAGGCGTCCTGGGCCTCCCGCGAAATGTCGCTCTCGCGCGCGTGGTTCTCGGCGACCAGGCCGGTCGACAGATACACGTCCGGATAGTCCCGGACGAGTGTCGGGTTCGGCGCGACTTTGTGTCCACCCATGGGCACCAGGCTCATCGATTCGGTGCCGCCGGCGATCACGATGTCTGCGCTCCCGGTGGCGATGCGGCCTGCCGCCTGCGCGATCGCTTCGAGTCCGGACGCACAAAAGCGATTCACCGTGACCGCCGACGCGGTGACGGGAATGCCGGCGCGCAGGCTCGCAATCCGCGCGACGTTGAGGCCCTGTTCGGCCTCAGGCATCGCACATCCCAGAATCACATCGTCTATCAGCGCCGGATCGAGACCCGGAGTGCGAGCGAGCAGTGCCGCGATCACGTGTGCGGCCATGTCGTCGGGTCGAGTCGTGCGCAGGACCCCGTTGGGGGCCTTGCCGATGGGGGTGCGGGCCGCAGCGACGATCACAATGTCAGTCATGGCAAATCTCCCAACAGGTCGGCAAGGGCTTCACCCAGTTCCTGGGTCCGGCCCTCGAAGAGATGGTCCGCGCCCTCGATGACGATCAGGTCCTTTGGCTCCTGAAGGCGCGCATAAAAAGTGCGGAGGTCTTTCAGCAAACACAACGTGTCGAGGTCGCCCTGCACGAGAAACTTTGGTTTCGTGCTGTCGAGTGTGTGGAGAAACGTCAGTCCGTGGCCCGAGACGGGAGGGGCAATCCCAATCAACGTCGAGACGCGTGGGTCCGTGGATCCGGTCTCAAGTGCCACCCAGGCGCCGAAGGAAAACCCCGCCGCCCAGAGCGGAAGGTCGGGGTAGCGGTCGTGCATCTCGTTTAACGCGCAGCGGAAGTCATCAATTTCTCCGACGCCGTTGTCGAACCCGCCGGCACTGGTGCCGACACCCCGGAAGTTGAATCGCAGCACGGCACACCCAAGACGCGTCAGCGCTTTGGCGGACTGAAACACCCCACGCGTATGCATCGTGCCGCCGAGCGTGGGCATCGGGTGCGCCAGCACAACGGCCACTCGGGGTGGACCATCGGGCAGGTCGAGTCGCGCTTCAAGCGGACCGACGGGACCGGGAACTGTCAAGACCATTGAGAAACTCATCCACGAGTGCGGCAAACGCCGCGGGTTGGGTGACCAGGCCGATGTGTCCCGTGCGGGGGAACAGTGCGGCCGTGGCACCGGAAATCAACGAGAGGTAGTCGCGTGTGCTTGTGGTCGGCACCACACGATCCAATGCATCATCACCAGTAATGATGTGGGTGGGCGCCTGTATGTGCGCGCATTCAGACGCGAGGTCGCGGCCCTGCCACTCGCGCACCCAGCGCGCGGACTTCCACGGATGCATGGGCCGACGCGCCACCTGCCAGCCGTAGGTGGCGAGGAAACGTAGTCTCCCCGGCCACGAATCGATTGCCGTCCACACTTCGGGCAGCAGACGTTGCAGTGCACGCGCGGCAAACAGCGGGAACAGTGGCAGCAGCGAGAGGGGCCGGTTCACGAGCACGGCCTCGGACTGCCCAAGCCTCATTCGTGGCGACGGCGCAGACACCAGCACCAGCGCCGCCGTGCGTTCCGGGCGTGTCGCGGCGTAGTGCAGCGCAACCAGCCCGCCAAACGACACGCCGACAATGGCGGCGCGCCCGGGGACGAAGTGATCAATGGCCTTGTCGATTTCGGCGACCCACTGCGCGAACGGATCGCCACTGCCGTTGTCCACATTCAGCGAGAACGTCCGCACCTCGCGCGTCTGCTGCAACGCCTTCATCGCAGGCGTCATCCACTCGGCATGACCCTGAATGCCCGGGATGAGGACGATGGGAAGGCTTCCGGGAAGGTTGGAGGTAGCAGGCAAAAGGCCATAGGTACGGGCCGGATCGGCGCTGTCTGCACCGTTCTCCTCCGTACCTATGCCCTTTGGCCTTTCCCCTTTAACCTTCATCAAGCCTTTCCCCTTTAACCTTCATCATCAGTTCCGCAGCGTCTTGCCCGTCTTGAGCGTGTAGGCGATCCGTTCCTGGGTTTTGGGTTCGCCGCAGAGGCTGAGGAAGGCTTCGCGCTCAAGGTCGAGCAGTTGCGTTTCGGTGAGCGTGGTCGCGTGCGGCACATTGCCGCCGGTGAGAATCCACGCGAGTTTGCGCCCGATCACCGCGTCGTGATCACTCACACGACCGGCGCGGTGCGCGAGATGGACGCCCAGCGACAATGTGGCGTACGTCGATGGACCACCGACCGCGATCGATGTCTGCAGTGACCGTGGCCTGTAGCCTGTCTGCGCCAGCGAAAGCGCGGCGGTCTTGGCATCGGCGATCAGCCGCTCGCGATTCATCGTGATGCCGTCGCTTTGGCGAAGATACCCAAGGCGTTTGGCTTCGGGGCCGCTGGTTGACACCTTGCCAAACGCGATCGTCTCGAACGCCGTCTGAACGTCGGCCGTGCGGATGAGCATTTCCTTGGAGCCACCGCCGGCAGGAATCAAGCCCACACCCACCTCGACCAGTCCCATGTAGGTTTCAGCGGCGGCCTGCACATGGGCACCATGCAGGCTGACCTCGCACCCACCACCGAGGGCCAGTCCTCCGGGCGCCACCACGACCGGCACCGCCGCCAGCTTCAACGCCATCGTCGCCCCCTGAAACGCCGCCACCATCATCTCCACGTCGTCCCAGTTTTCTTCCTGGGCTTCAAGAAGAAGCAGCATGAGGTTCGCGCCGGCCGAGAAGTGGGTGCCATCGTTGCCGACAACCAGTGCCTGGAAGTTCGTTTCGGCCTCACGCACACCCGCGTGCAGCATGGCGATCGTGTCGCCGCCGATCGCGTTCATCTTCGAGTGGAACTCAACACACAGGACACCGTCGCCGAGATCGATCAGGCTGGCGCCGTCGTTGGACTGGACGATTTTCTTTTGGTCCCGCGCCGTCTGCAGGATGAGCAGATCCGGCGCGGCCGGTGGCAACGCGCCCGGTCGGAATCGCGGACGTGTCCCTGTGACGCCGCACGCCTTGAGGACATTGTCAGCCCCGATCGCGTCCCACAGTTCGAAGGGACCGATGTCCCATCCAAATCCCCACCGCATGGCGCGATCGATGTCATCGATCGAGTGGGCGACGTCCTTCGCGATCTGATCGGCGTAGAGCAGTGTCGGGCCGAGCGTCTCGCGCAAGAGTTCGCCGGTGCGATGTTGACCAAGAAACAATGTCTTGACGCGTTCGCCGATGTTCGAGATGGATTTGGCCGCCTCAAGCTCGGGCAATGACACGTTGGCCTTGGGCCGATACGTGAAGGTGTCGAGGTCCAGCGTCTGGATCTCCGAGCCGTTGTCTGTGCGGAGCTTCTTGTAGAAACCCTGTCCCGTCTTGTCGCCGACCAGGCCCCGTTCCAGCATGCCCTGCACAAAGGCCGGCGGCACAAATCGTGCGCGGTCCTCCTCGCGCGGCAATCGTTTCGCGAGGTCGGCGCCCACCTTGCTCAGGATGTCGAGACCGGCAATGTCCACGGTGCGGAACGTCGCGCTCTTTGGCCGACCTGTGGCCGGCCCGGTGATCGCGTCAATCTCCTCAATCGTGTATTTGCCCGTGGCCACCACGTCGAGCAGACGCATTACGCCGAACATCCCGAGGTGATTGGCGATAAACGCCGGGGTGTCTTTGGCCGTCACGACGCCCTTGCCGAGGCGATGGTCAATCCACGCCGAGAGATGCGCGGTGATGGCCGGGTCAGTGTCAGCGGTGGGGATGATTTCGACCAGCCGCAAGTATCGGGGGGGATTAAAAAAATGGGTGCCGAGCCAGTGTGTGCGCAGCCCTTCAGACCGGCCCTCGGCAATCGCGCTCAGAGGAATACCCGACGTGTTCGACGAGACGATCGTGTGCGGTGCGCGCACTCCGTCAATCCGTTCGAGCAGTGCTCGTTTGATGGCCAGGTCTTCGATGATGGCCTCGATGATCCAGTCGACTTTCGACAGCGGCGTGAGGTCGTCGAGACTGCCCGTGCGAATGAGTGTACGGGCCTCGGGTGTGAAGAACGGATCGGGCTTCTGCGTGACCGCACGTTTAAGTCCTGCCGCGGCCGCGTCGGCCGTGACGTCCAGCAGCCAGACCTGCACACCTGCGTTGGCAAGATGGGCGGCGATTTGTGCGCCCATGACTCCCGCACCGAGCACCGCCACCTCACGAATCGGAGTTGTCATGCACCCTCCCGCGCACTGACGCCGTACAAAAACACATCCACCACGCCCTCGGCATCGTCAGCCAGCGTGTATTTGCGATCGCTCAGGATCCAGTTGGTCGCCATTTCGTCGAGGGCGCCGAAGAGGACTTTGGCGCCGAGAGTCGGCGGCACGTTCGCGCGGAAGACCCCTTGTGCCTGCCCTTCGGCGATGGTGTCCCGAATGACGCCGAGGTAGGTACGCAGTCGGGTGGCGGAGAGTCGCGCCATGAATTTTGTCGACTGCCGCAACTCCACTTGAAAGACCACGGCGAGATCGCGATCCCGTCCGAGGCGTTCAAGGTGCAGTCGTGCGATGCGACGCAGACGATCGGTGGGGTCGGTGACCGATTCGAGCGCCTCGCGTCCTTCTCGGATCGCGTCCTGCATGGTGCGGTCGAACAGAGAGATGAGCAGGTCGTCCTTGCTGCGGAAGTACAGGTAGACGGTGCCGGCGGCGATGCCGGCGCGGCGAGCGATGTCGGCGACCTGTGCGGCAAAAAATCCGCGTTCGGCGAAGACGTGGGTGGCGGCGTCCAGGATGAGGACCCGTTTATCGACGTCCGGGGCCGGTCTGGCTATTCGCAGGGTGCGGGACATGTGAATGAATGAATCGTCATTCATTTTAATCCTCAGGTCAAGTCCTGAAACGCCTCACAATGGCGGTCGTAGAGACTGGGTACCACTATGTTGGATGTCGCACAGCAGCAGCTTCTCGTCACTCGCCTGAACCGTATTGAGGGTCAGGTGCGCGGAATCAGGCGCATGGTTCAGGAACCCCGACTCTGTGTCGAAATCCTGCAACAACTGGCCGCGGCCGAAGCCGCCCTCAACCGGGTCAGCCTCGCTATCCTCAAGTACCACGTCGAACATTGCGTGCCTGAGGGGGTCAATATCAGCCCCGAAGAGGGCAGCATGCGCCTGAAGGAGCTGATCGATATTTTCGACCGCTTCTCTTCCTAAATTCAACAGTTTGGACCGCCTGATCCGGCCACTCGTCACGCTGGGGTGGCCTTTCACACCATATCCATCATTTTGTTAGCAAATTTGTAAATTCCGTTGCTCCAGAAGTGGACAGGGAATTGCACATCCCTCCCCATCGGACCCAGAGGTCGGCACTGAAGCCGCCTTCCGGGCAATGGAGGATACATGACAAGACGATTGATGCACGTAGCCGTACTGGCTTTGTGCTCGGCACTGGTGGTGGCAAATGCTTCCGCCCAGTCGTTCACGGGACGTATTGAACTGACCGTGATGGATAGCACCGGCGCAGTTCTGCCCGGCGCGACGGTCGAGCTGACGGGACAGCAGACGGCAAATACCGTGTCCGACGCGCGGGGTGAGGCACGTTTCCTCAACCTGGCGCCTGGTCGCTACACGGTGGTCGCGAAGCTGTCGGGCTTTGGCGAATGGAAGACCGAAAACATCTCGGTCAGCACCGGCCAGGTCGTGGGCTTGAAGGCCACGCTGGCTGTTGGTGGCATGGCGACGTCGATCGACGTCACCGCCGGCGCGCCAACGATTGATCCCAAGCGGCAGGCGCAGTCGACGGTGGTCTCGTACGAAGAGCTGCAGTCAGTGCCGTCGTCGCGCGACCCCTGGGTTGTGCTCCAGACCCTTCCCGGTGTGGTCGTGGACCGCGTGAACGTTGGCGGCGCCGAGTCGGGTCAGCAGTCGAGCTACCGCGCGAAGGGTGCGTCCACCGGCGAAAACACCTGGAACATTGACGGCATTGCCATCACGGACATGTCGGCCCTGGGTTCCTCGCCCACCTACTACGACTTCGACATGTTCCAGGAAATGCAGGCCACCACGGGTGGCGCGGACGTCTCCAACGTCACGCCTGGCGTGTCGCTGAACTTCGTGCTCAAGAGTGGTTCAAACTCAGCACGCGGCTCCGCGCGCTGGTATCAGCAAGACGAAAAATGGAAGATGCAGGCGAACAACCTGTCCCCCGAGCTCGCGGCCCTCATCGGCGGCGTGAGCAAGAAGGGCAACCGCATGCGCAAGTACATCGACAGCGGTTTTGAACTCGGTGGTCCGATTGTGCGCGACCGCCTCTGGGCGTGGGGCGCCTACGGCAAGACCGACGTGACCGTGGTCACGCTCGCCGATACACCCGACCAGACGATTCTTGAGAACTACTCGCTCAAAGTCACGGGCCAGGCCATGCAGAACCTCCGCGGCAACTTCACCTACTACCGTGGTGACAAGGTGAAATTCGGGCGCAGCGCCGGCACGAACCGTCCGCCGCCCACCACCTGGAATCAGAGCGGTCCGACGCAGATGTATAAAGGCGAAGCGAACCTGACGGTTGGCAACAACGGCTTCCTGACGGCGCGCTACGCGCACGTCAGCGGCGGCTTCTCCTTGACACCCCAGGGTGGCCTCAACGTCAACATGATCCTTGCTGACGATGCCGGCATCGGCCGCAACAGCTGGTACGAGTACGCGACAGTGCGTCCGCAGAACACGATGAACGTGGATGGCAACTACTTCCGCGGCCGTCACGAACTGAAGGTCGGTTTCGGCTACCGCACGGCCGACGTCGAGTCCGCCTACACCGTGCCCGGCAACGGCATCATCACGTACCACGATGGGTACCCAAACATGATCGCGGAGATCACCGCTTGGAACCAGATCTCGGGTACCACCGGCAAGTACATGAGCGGTTTCCTGTCCGACACGATCTCGTTTGATCGCCTCACGCTGAACGTCGGCGCGCGCTGGGATCGCCAGTCCTCGTCCGTGCTCGGTTACGCGCAGGCAGGCAACCCCTTGCTGCCCACGCTGCTGCCGAACCTCACGGGAAAAGCCGCCGAGGACGTCGTCGTCTGGAGCTCGATCACGCCGCGCATTGGTGCGACCTACGCGATCGATGACGCGCGCAAGACCATCGCGCGCGCCAGCTACGCGTCCTTCGCCTCGCAGATGAACGCCACCGCCGGCGGCTTCTTCTCGACCGTCGGTTCGTTCCGCAGCGTGTACATCTACAACGTCCGTGACCTGAACGGCAACAGCACGGTGGATGCGGCTGAAATTGCGGGTCGGACGGCGGAGAACTGGACCGGGTTCGACATCAACAATCCAGCCAACGTCGGCACCCCGAACCACAAGGTTGGCGACTACAAGACGCCGCTCACGCAGGAATTCATCCTGGGTGTGGACCGCGAGCTGATGGCGAATCTTGGTGTGTCGGCGAGCTACACGTTCCGCCACTTCTCGAACTTCAACTGGCGTCCGATCGAAGGTCTGCGCGCTGACGACTACGTCCAGCGTGGCACCTACACGGGTTCGCTTGAGCCGGTGGGACAGTTCTCCGTGCCGTTCTTCGGCGTGAGCGCGCTGCCGGCCAACCGCACGCGCACCGAGTACATCGACCGTGACGGATACTCGCAGCGCTTCAACGGCTTAGAAGTGTCTGCCACCAAGCGTATGTCCAACCGCTGGATGGCTCGCTTCGGGTTCTCGATGAACGATCATCGCGAGTACTTCGATGGCAACAACTCCCGCACCGATCCGACGTCCACGCTCGCCAACCCGAACATCGACGGTGGCGAAGTGATGGCGGCGTCCGGCGGATCAGGCAAGAGCCAGATCTATCTGGTCCTGCCGAAGTACCAGTTCGTGCTCAACGGTGTCTACCAGGCGCCCTGGGGGATCAACCTCGGCATGAACATGGTCAACCGCCAGGGGTTTGCGATGCCGTACAACCGCAGCAACGTCGCCACGGGTGACCCGCTCGGCAACAACAAGACGCTCTTGCTCGTCAAGAAAGTGACGGACTTCCGCCTGCCCCCCGTGACGTCGCTTGACCTGCGCCTCGGCAAGACGTTCGCCATCCGTTCCACGACGGCGAACATCGACCTCGACGTGTTCAACGTGTTGAACTCGGCGACGGTTCTTGGACGTCAGTACGACCTCCGTTTCGCGACGAGGGACGCGGTTCGCGAAATCATGAACCCGCGCATTCTGCGCGTCGGGTTCCGCTTCGCGTTCTAAGCGGCTCACCGTTCGACCGGCCCCGGGTTCCGACTCACGTCGGACCCGGGGCCATTTTTTTTGCCGCGAAAGACGCCGACAAGACGTCGGGTGCCTTTTTCGTTCCAAGCGTGAGCAGAAAAAGGCACCCGACGTCTTTCATGTCTCCCTGTAAAAAAAAATCCTGCGTTGAGCTCGATTTTCGTGAAGGATGTACGTATGAAGAAACTTGTGCTCGTGCTGATGTTGCTGTGTGCCGTGCCGGCCATGGCGCTCGCGCAGGAATGGCGCGGGCAGGGTCGTATCGCGGGAAAGATCACCGATGAGGCCGGTGTCGCCATCGAGGGCGTCGTCATCAAGGCCACGCTCCCGTCGTCGGAGAACCGGGGACCCAATGCTCAAAAATCCAACGCGAAGGGCGATTGGTCGATCGGTGGTATCACTGGTGGATCGTGGGCGGTGGAGTTCAGCAAAGATGGCTACAAGACACGCACCATGACCGTGCCGGTCAGCGAAGGCAACCGTCTGCCTCCTGCCACCATCGTGCTCGAGAAGGTCGTGGTGGTGGTCGATCCCAATGACGTCATCCGCGAGCGGCTGACGGTCGCCGCCGGCCTGATGACCTCGCGGAAGTTCACCGAGGCGCGTGCGATCTACGAAGAACTCTCGAAAGAATATCCGACGGTCAAACAGTTCAAACCGCTGCTGGCGCGTGCATTCCACTCCGAGGGCAACACCCCACGGGCCATCGAACTGCTCAAGGAGGCGGTCGCCGACGAACCGGAACTGGTGGAAGTGAAGGTGCTGCTCGGCACGTTGCAGATTGGCGCGGGACAGATGGCCGAGGGCCAGGCGACGCTGGAGTCCATCGACGCGTCCCGCATCACCGACCCGACCGTCTTCGTCAACATCGGCATCAGCCTGATGAATGACAAAAAACCCGCAGATGCGATTACCTGGCTGACCAAGGGCGTGACGACCTTCCCGAAAGATGCCAGCGCGTACTACTACCGCGGCATTGCGCAGCTGTCACTGGGCAACACGGCTGCGGCCAAAATCGATTTAGAGAAGTTTGTGTCCATCGCCCCTGCCGACGCGTCCGAGCTGGCGACGGCAAAAAAGATCCTCGAGACGATCAAGACCTAAGACGTCTTTTCCTCTTTTCCTAGCGGAGCTGACGCAGCGCCTCGGCAGCCATCGTCAGACCCGGCTCCAGGCGCAGGGCTTCGCGATAGTGCTGCGCGGCGCGGTCGAGTTGTCCCTGCATCTGGGCGAGTCCGCCGAGCGTGAACTGCATGCGCGACGGCCGGTAGCCGCTCTCAAGTAAAGTGCGGGCTTCACGTTCCGCGATGTCGAACCGTTTCAGTTGCGACGCCACGCCGATGAGCAACATGCGCGCGCGGGGGTGTGCCGGGTTCACGCTGATGGCACGTTCGTAGGCGGCCTGCGCCTCCTCGGCTTGCCCCACGGCCTGCAGCACTTGGCCACGGACCAGCGCGACATCAAATGACCCGGGATCAATTGCCGTCGCCAGGTCAAGACGTTTCCGAGCCTCTGCCGTCTGTCCAGCCGAGAGGAGCAGTTCCGCCGCTGACAGGTGCGGGGCCGCGGCGGTTGGATTGAGCAGCGCTGCCACTTCGAATTCACCGAGCGCCTCGTTCAGGCGTCCCATGCGCTGATAGGCCTCGCCTAGAAGTTGATGGAGGTCGTAGGCGCGGTTGTTGATGCGCACCAGGTCCCGCAACTTGCGAACCGAGTCGTCGAGCCGATTGGCGCGAAGGTCGTCGATGGCCTCCGACAACAAACGCTTGAACGTCCGGCGTTCCTCGATACGATCCTTCGGGTCAGGTCCACGGTCGCCGTCGGTGGTGGGGAGGGGAGACGAAGTGCCGACGTAGCCAAGGCTGCGCAGGCGCTCCATCGTCTCCCGGTTCGGGGCGGTGATCTGTGGAGCCTGGCCGCCGGTCAGTTCGCGGTCGAGTCGCGCCGCCTCAGCGACCATGCGTTCGCCGAGCGCACGTTGCCCTTCGAACACGTTGTCGGCCTCACGCGGGTCCTTGGTGATAGCGAACAGCTCCGGCCGTGGCGCATCAATGACCTTCCACCCGTCAGCGCGCAAGGAACGAAGTTCACTCCAGCCGTAGTGCAGCTTCGGGTAATACGACTCTGCGTATGCGGCGGGCACGGTCTGACGGCTGCCGCCGTCGAGGACCGTGCGCAGCGATTCGCCATCCAGGCCTGGGACTGCAGGCAGGCCCAGCAGGTCCAATGTGGTGGGCACGAGATCGATGACGCGGACCTGCTCCGTGACCACGTGCCCGGTCCGTGCGGAGGGCCCGGCGATGATCAGCGGCACACGCATGACAGACTCATAGAGGAACACCCCATGTTCGTCCTCGCCGTGTTCTCCGAGGGACTCGCCGTGGTCGGCCACCGCGATGATCAGACTGTCGTCGAGAGTGCCTCGTGCCCTGAGTGCCTCGAGCACTCGGCCGATCTGGTGATCCACGTACGCGATCTCCCCGTCGTACGGCCGGGACACAAACTCGTTCCCGAACGGAGCCGGCGCGGCATACGGCGCGTGCGGGTCATACAGGTGCACCCACAGGAACGTCGGCTGTTCGGTGGGCACTGTCGCCAGCCACTGCAGGGCATCATCGACCACTTCTGAACCGATCCGTTCTGCGTTGGCCTCACGACCGGATTCCACGCGATCAAAACCGGAAAACGTCGCGAATCCCTGCGCAAACCCATACGCGCGGTCGAGCACAAACGCGCCGATAAATCCGCCGGTCGAGAATCCTGCGGAGGCCAGATGTTCGGCCAACGTCGTGGCCCGTTCCGGCAGCGGTGTCGTCGCGTTGTCGCGCACACCAAACCGCGCCGGATACTGACCGGTGAAAATAGCGGCATGTGCCGGGCCTGTAATTGGTGCCGTGGTCACCGCGTCATCAAACCGCACACCGCGTCCCGCCAGCGAGTCCAGGTGCGGGGTTCGGGCCAGGGGCGCGCCGTAGACGCCGATGTGATCCGCGCGTGTCGTGTCCAGCGTGAACAGCACGACGTGTCTGGGTTGGCTGGACGTCGCGGTTCTGTTGCTGACGATGACCCACGTCACGACGGCGACCGCGACCATGGTGAACCAAAAAATGAGAGCTCTGACCGAACGCTGGCGCATCACGTCATCACGTCATTACTTCAGAGGCTTCGGGACCAGGAGCAGCGACGAGGGCAGTGCGAGGTACCCACGCCGAGCACGGACGTTGATTCCGGGTCGCTTCACGCGCACCTCAATCGGTCTGAACGTGCCGTCCAGCGAGGAATTTTCTGGCTGGTATCCAATCACGTAATACCGATTCGCATCCTCGGCCACGTCCACGAGCGCCTTGCCGATGTTGTTCTGGTTGCGGATGAAAAATCCTCCGGTGTCGACTGAGAGGCTGTTGGGGGCGTCCTCGGTGATGTCAAGTCGCGCCGGTCCACCCGTGGGACTGTCGGCCAACATCTGATCGCCGATGCTCGCGTTGGTCCCGCGGTTGAGTCCGCGCACGTCAATCGCGTAAATCCTGGCTCCCGCACGGGTGGTCTGACCGACCACCGACTGCAGCGCCGACTCCATGTCCTGTGTCACGAGTCCGTCACTGAGAAAGACGATGGTTTTGGGGCCGGGGATTCGGGCCAGGCCGTTGGCGAGGGCGTTCATCGCCTTCAGTGTGTCCAGTGTGGAGCGCTGACTCTCGGCGCGGAACCGAGAGGCCTTTTCCCTGGCCAGGCCATCGGCGGTGATGCACCCGCTCTGGTCCTCTGTGCACGCGCGGGTGACCACGCGCTGAAGGGCCTCGCGGTCCTGATTGGCCACCGCCAGTGCTTCGCTTTCGTCGCGGAAGCGCGGCCACTCGCGCATCAGTTCGTTGAGCCTGGAACGGTTCTCGTTGGTGGGGCGCACACTTGACGCCGCGGTCATGAGCTCCGACCGGACACTGGTCAGTCGGCCGTTGACCATCGTTCCGCCGGCCATCACGCCACCGAGATCCCCGTCGCGGAAGCGCTCCTTGAGAAACGTCGTCACGCCCAGGCGCGCACGGTCAAAGCCGCCCCCTGCGGTGAGGTGATTGACGTCAAAGACGAAGATCCACGTTTGCCTGGCTGCCGCGACCGGCGGGCCAGCGTTGGTTCCTTCTGGTCCGCGAGAGGTGACAAGTGGTCGCGCGGTGGCAGAGTCGCTGACGGCTGGACCCACGAAGTACAACGCACGAATCGGCTGAGGCCTGCCGTTTTCGAAAACCTCAAAATCGTCCATCGTCAGGTCTTCGGCAAACCTTCCATCGCGGGTGAACGCCCGGACGTCCACTTCGACAATCTGTGTCGCCGCGGTGAACGTCGGCGGCTGCTGTGGCGCCGCCTGCTGTGGCGGCACCTGCGCAGCCGTCGCCACACTCAGCACCACGCACGAGGCACCAAGGAGCGCCCGTCGCACTCCGCCCGTCGCACGTCGCACCCTGCACGTCGCACTCCGCACCCTGCACGTCGCACTCCGCACTACTGTCTTCCTTCGATTTGCAGCAAACGCTGTCTGATTTCGGTGGAGTCCGGCAGCGCGTCGAGGCCCGCTCGCAGTGCCTGGCGGGCCAGCGCAGGCTGTTGCAGCTTCAAATACCCTTCCGCCAGCGCCAGGTGGGCGGAGACCATCAACGGGTCGAGGTGGGCGGCCCCGCGCCATGAAGTGAGTGCGGCGCGTGTATCGCCGGCGCGATCGTGTGCCCATCCCAGAAAAAACGCGGTGAGTGCGTGGTCGGGTTGGGCTGATTGTGCCTGCGTCCAGGCGGTCACGGCTCCGGCGAAGTCCTCACGGACGAAGCGGGAGAGCCCTCGCACGGACTGCGCCACAAAATCACCGGCGGCGGCATTCTGTACAGCCGCCTCGGCACGTTCCCACTGACCCCTGGCCGCGTCTTCGACAGACGACGCGAGCGGAGTTGTACGTGATCGTTCGAGCAAGTCAGCGATGAGCGCCTGGCCGAGTTGGCCTTCGACGATATCCCTGGGTGCAATCGGCGGCGCCGGAGCAGGCATCGGGCGAGCAGGCGCCGGGCCGGCCGTGCCGGTAGCCACGTCCACAAATCGTGTACGTTCCGCGAGGATCGCGCCATTGCTGACAAGTGTCGCGTGCACGACGTACGCCCCTGGATCCACGCCCGGCAATGGGATGGCAAACGGGGCCCGCACCACGAAGCCACTGCCATCAGACACTGGCGCCGGCAGCGGTGAGGTATACGAAGCCTTCGCCTCCTTGCCCTCGGTGGTGCGTACGGTGACGGTCAAACTGAGCGCCTCGAGCTGATTGGGCACACGGGCGTAGGCTTCAATCAGTCCCGTCAACCCATCGTCGGTATGCGCAAGCGCGCGCACAGGCAACGCTATGGCCTGCGATCCAAGGATCAGATCGCTCACCGCAACGTTCGGTGTGTCCAGTGGGCGGACGTCGATGCGCCGGTCGGCACTGCCACTCAGGCCGCCGGGTTCGCGCACCACGGTCCGCATCAGGTAGTTGCCGGCCGGCAGCGGAAATTGCACACGCCATGTGCCGGTGCCCAGCGTGGCGCCCTCACGTGACGCCTGGGGCAGCGGCATGACATCCGAACCGCTGGCCACCACACGGCCGTCGCGCACGTCGCGCACGACAAAAATGACATCGGCCTGGTCAGTCGACTTGGCCTGCACGGGCAGTTGCGCAGACAGGCTCAACATCACACGCTGCTGACCTGGTGCGTCGGATTTCAACAGGTATGTCGTGTAGTCGACCTTGAGTCCCTGCTGCACAAACGGCGCTCCAAGGACCGACGAGATCGCACGCTGCCGGTCGGAGACGGAAGCCTCCGGCTTCAGCGAATATCCGGTCCGTGTGCTCACCCGTGCGCCAGGGCGGGTCACCGTCACTGTCACACGCCGATAGGCATTCCGCCCTGATCGCGCCTGTGCTGATGGCTCAAAGCCAACCAGGTAATAGTCCTGAGCCTGCGCCGCAATCTGGGTCAGCACCTCTTCACTCCGTGCGACGGCATCGATGACGAGGGTGCCGTCGGTTTCAACCGCCAGCGTCCCGAGTGGCGCGATGCGCGCCGAAATCTCCGAACCCTGCACGGTGTCCGAGACATAGGCTTCAGTGATCGAGGGCCCCCGGCGATTGAGATCAAACGCGTAAAACACCGAGTAGGTCTGCGCGGCTGCGGCAGCCACCGCTTCGAGCTCACGCGTGAGGTTGTCCTGGAAAAAACCCTCCGAGAACAGGATGACCGATTTGCGCCCTTCGATATCGCCGAGACCTCGAATGACATCGGCCAGTCGCTGCAGGAACTGGCGCGACTCGGCGTCGGTCTGATTGATGATCGTGCGCGCATTTTCGGTCAGCAGACGACGCGCCACGCCCATGTCTTCACTGGCCCCACCGCCCCGACCCGACACGCTCGCGTTGGAGGAGATCCCGAGCACGTCGCCGCCACCTTCGATCGTCAGGCGCGCGATCGTGTCCATCAGCAATTTTTCGTCGCCCTGCGCAATGCGATGGGCGTCGTAGGTCGGAATGTTGCCAAACGGCGTGGCCGCGACGCGTTGATAGGAGCCACGCACCCGAACCAACTCTTCGATCACTTTGGCGCGGTCAGCCGTGAAGCCAATCTGAGGACCCGGGCCGGGGATCGCGAAGAGCGCGATGCGGTCAGACGGACGTACGTGCCGGCGAATGAACTGCTCAGCGGCCAACCGGGCCCTCTGTTCGTTGCCGGCCGTGATGTGTGCCTGGTCAAACACCAGCAGATAGAGATGACCGCGCGGGAAGCCTTCGTTTGAGGAGACCTCAGCCGTGATGGCCTTGTTGGCCGCATCGACAAATGCCTCTGCCGGCTCAGTGATGCGTTGGAACATGAGGGCGGGGCGCGTACTTCCGTCTTCGGTGATCCGCACCTCGTCTTGTCGAAGATCCGTGATGGGCCGACCTGCGGCATCCACCACGCGAATATCAAGGCGAACCAGATCAATGCCCGACCGGAACGTCAGTTGGGCTTGAGCGAACACACCGACAGTTGCGGCAACCATCGCCACCGCTGCCGGCAGGACGAGGCGAAGGGGTCTGCAGGCCACGAACTGATTCTACCGTGAGGGGGGACCCTTGATGCCGGCGCGCACACGGGCAGCGGCGGCACGGGCGGGCTCTTCAAACAGGGTCCACAGTTGCGCCGCCGCCATGTCCGTCTCGTCCGTCTCGATGCCGGCGTGCAGGCGACCCTCCGACTCAAGGGCCTGCACGGTGGCAATCGCCTGCGCCCGTCGCCCCGTCGTCCAGAACACCATGGCCAGGCCCGTGCGAGCGCGGATGTGATGGGGAAACACGGCGATCTCCGCCTGAAAGAGCGGCTCCGCTTCGGAGAACCGTTGTTGGCGGGCGAGCGCATCGGCGAGCACATACCGCACGTCGGCGACCTGCTCGGTCCGGGCGGTGAGGGCTTGAACCGCCTGCGTGAGCGGGGGAATCGCTGCCGCGTAGGCCCCGGAGTTGTAGAAGATCAGTCCCTCGACAAACTCGGGCATCGGCAGGGACGGGTCTGCCGCCTTCGCGGCGGCCGCGTGGGCGCGTGCCCCCGCGAGGTCCCCGCGCTGCACGGCCAGACGTGCCAGCAATTCGTGCGCACCGGCCGGTGCCACATCAACCGCCAACTCCGCATGTGCGCGCGCCTCGTCGAATTGTCCAGTCTGCACGTACAACGATGCTGCGCCGATGAGGGCCGCAGCGTTTTTGCCGTCCCGGTTGATCACCTGGCGATAGGCGTCGAGCGCCTCGGACCGTCGGCCCGCCCGTTCACTGGCGTTGGCCAACTGCAGCCAGCCGTCGATCATGTCTGGCTCGGACTGCAGCAACACCGCGTACGCGGCACTGGCATCCAGCCAGCGACCTTCGGCTGCGAGGGCTGACGCCCGTTGATACCGTCTCAGGACCTCGATTTTGTCTTTGGGATCCGCTCGTTGCGCCGAGGGGTCGTCGGGCCTCGATGTGGTCTGTGAGCCGACGTACCCCAGCGCCGCCAGTCGCTGCCGATCGGACGCCGACACCGCTGAGGGTGTGCTCACAGTGGTGCCTGCGATGAGTGCGTCCAGTGCGCCCCGCATCGCTGCATGGACCTGCGCGCGATCGCCGACGATCGAACGTGTCTCAAGGGGATCAACCGCGAGGTCAAACAACTCATCGCGTGGCGCCCGAATCAGACGATACCGGTCGTCGGTGAGCGCATACAGCTCACTCCACCCGAAGTGATACCGCGGCGACATGGCCTCGGCGTAGATGCTTGCCGTCGGGAGAGACGTGGCACCGTCAAGTACTGAACGAAGAGACCGCCCGGTCAACGCCGGGTCAGCGGCGATCCCGATCAGGTTGAGGATCGTCGGGACAAGATCGATGTGCTGTACCGATGTGGCCACGCGGCGACCGGCACCCTCGCTGCCGGGTCGTTTGATGATGAGTGGCGTGTGAATCGTTGATCGATACAGGAACAGCCCGTGTTCATCCTCGCCATGATCGCCCAGGCCTTCTCCGTGGTCCGACAACAGCACAATCGTCGCATCGTCATAGTCGCCGCGTTCGCGCAGCGCCGCGATGACCTGGCCGACGATCTGATCGGCAAACGTGACCTCGCCGTCGTAGCGATCCCCTGATGCCGGTAGGACCGGTGGGGTGTAGGGCGCGTGTGGTTCGTAGATGTGAAAAAAGAGGAAGTACTTTGACGACGTCTGTGCACGCAGCCAGGCCACGGTCGCCGTTGCCGTGTCAGTGCCCGCGCGCTGGATCTCGCCGAGCGGACGATCGGGTCCGGCGGCAGGCAACTGGTCGTCATAGGTTTCAAACCCGCGATCGAGCCCGACCTGTCGACGCAACACAAACGAGGACACAAACGCGCCCGTCGCGTAGCCGGCATCCTTGAGTCGATGCGCGAGTGTGATCGTATCGGGCGGAACGACAAAGCCCACGTTGTCTCTGACGCCGTGGGCAAAGGGAAGACGTCCCGTAAAGATAGAGGTGTGCGAGGGCAGCGTCTGCGGCGAGTGCGCGTAGGCGTTTTCAAACAACACGCCGTCTGCCGCCAGCTGATCGATCGTGGGCGCCGCTCCCTGACTGTAGCCGTATGCGGGCAGGCGATCGGCTCGCAGGGTATCGATCGAGATCACAATCACCGGCCCGTCGCCCCTGTGTGTATTCGACCACTTTGTGACGAACAGCACCGCGGTCGCGAGCACAGACACTGCGACCAGCCCGTATGGCCACGTCAGAAATCTTCGGGCGGATGAGCGATCCGACATGTGAATGTGATCAAGTATAACGATCGAACGTCGGGTCTGTTGTTCGGGAGTGGAGGAATACATGACACAACGCATGGTGAACGTGGTTCTGATGGCCCTTTGCCTCGCTGCCAGCGCACTGCCCGCATTCGCACAAACGTTTACGGGACGCATTGAGCTGACGGCGGTGGATGGCACGGGTGCAGTGTTGCCGGGGGTGACGGTCGAGTTGACCGGACCTCAGGCCACGAGCGCGGTGACAAATGAGCGCGGGGAAGCACGTTTTCTGAATCTCGCGCCGGGCAAATACGCCGTGACGGCCAAGCTGTCCGGCTTCGGCGACTATCGCAACCCGGATGTGCCGGTCGGTGCCGGCTCGATGGTGTCGCTGAAGGCCACGATGGCGGTGGCCGGGATGGCGACATCAGTTGATGTGCGGGCAGTGACGCCGGTCATTGAAACGAAGCGCCAGACGATTGCGACCAACGTGTCGCTTGATGAACTGCAGGGCATTCCGACCGCGCGTGACCCCTGGGTCGTGCTGCAGACGGTGCCCAGCGTCATTGTCGACCGCGTGAACGTCGGCGGCGCGGAGTCTGGACAGCAGTCCAACTACGTGGCCAAAGGCGCCAACAGCGGTCAAAACACATGGAACATCGACGGCATCGCGATCACCGACATGGGATCGCTCGGTGCGTCGCCGACCTATTACGACTTCGACATGTTCCAGGAGATGCAGGTGACCACCGGCGGCGCCGATCCCATGACGCCCACCCCAGGGGTGCAGCTGAACTTCGTGCTGCGCGGCGGCACCAACACCTGGCGCGGTTCTGCGCGCTACTACTTCGAGAACAACGATCTGCAGTCGGACAACGTGTCGGACGACCTGCGGGGCACCTTGGGCAGCTACAACCGCGTCAACACCTACAAGGACTACGGTTTTGAGTTTGGTGGACCCGTTCTCAAGAATCGTCTGTTCTTCTGGGGCGCGTTCGGCAAGACCGAGCCCGAGATGGATATCTACACCTATGGCGCCGCCGCGAGAAATCTCGTGGTGCCGTCCAAGGGCTGTGGTCCGACCGAGAGGGTCACTGCGGCCGCCGGTGCGTACGCGATTGCGTCGCGCGACTGCACAACGCTCGAGAACTTTTCGGCCAAGCTCAACGCGGAGATCAATCAGAACACCCGCGCGAACGTCACGTTTTTCCGTGGCGACAAGCTGAAGGCCGGTCGTGGCGCATCGGCGACCCGTACTGCGGAGACCACGTGGAACCAGCAGGGCCCGACGTCACTCTACAAAGCTGAGATTAACCGCACGGTTGGCAACAGTCTCTTTCTGACCGCGCGATACGCGCACGTCGAGAGCCAGTTCAGTCTGGAGCCGATCGGCGGCCTGACTGCGGCGCACTATCGCGACGATGCGCGTGTGCATTTCGGCAGCTACCTGCGGTACGCCACCGTGCGTCCGCAGGACAACGTCAACGCGGACGGCAACTTTTTCAAGGGCAACCATGAGCTGAAGTTCGGCTTCGGATGGCGTTCGGCGGCGGTCACCTCCGAGAGCGGTTGGCCAGGCGTGGGGATTCAGACGCGGCACGCGACGTATCCGGCCATGACGGCCGTGATCGTGCGTGACTGGGCATCGGCGTCCAAGGGGGATTACTGGAGCGCGTACGCGGGCGACACGATCAGCTTCGATCGGTTGACGGTAAACCTGGGCCTGCGTTGGGATCGCTCGATCAGCAGCATCGAGGCCGAGTCGGTGCCCGGCAATACCGTGGTGCCCAACCTGCTGCCGGCGCTCGACGCGCCTGCAGTGAAGGACGCCATCGTCTGGAACACGGTCACGCCACGTGTGGGCGTGACGTATGCGCTCAACGAGTCGCGGAAGACGATTGCCCGCGCGAGTTATTCGACGTTTGCGTCACAGCTCGACGCGAACCGGTCGGCGCTGATCGCGTCGGCGATTCCGTACTACTCGTACGTGTATTACCGCGTACAGGACACCAACGGCAACCGCGTGGCTGACGCCGCAGAGATCACGGCCGGCACGTTCCTCGGCACGGCCGGTTTTGATCCGAACAATCCGCTGGGTGGCAACCCGGACACGATTGGCAACTACGGCGTTCCGCGCACAGCGCAGTTTGATCCCACGCCAAACCTGCCGCTCGCGACGACACCGCTCGCCTCACCCAACGTCAGTGGCGGTCTTGTGCTGACGCAGACGTCGGGCAGCGGCAAGAGCAACGTGTTCCTGGTGGCGCCCAAGTATCAGTTCATTCTGACGTCGGCCTATCAGGCGAAATACGGCATCAACCTGGGCATGAACTATGTCGCGCGCCAGGGGTACTCCACGCCGTATTACCTCGGGGAACAGGCCGGGACGGAAGATGATCTGAACCCGAGCGGCCGCAACATCCTGCTGTCGACCAACATCGGTGATGCTCGTCTGCCGATGGTGCACTCGTTTGATGCACGCATCAGCAAGGTTATCAAGGTCAGCCGCCTGACTGCGGACCTGGATCTCGACTTCTTCAACCTGTTCAACTCGAACACGGTCCTCGGTCGGCAGTTTGATCTCAACGCGACCAACGGCGATCAGCCGCTCGAGATCATGAATCCTCGAGTGTTGCGTCTCGGACTGCGGGTGAGATTCTAAGTAGGCTAAAGGCTAAAGGCTAAAGGCTAAAGGCTAAAGGTAAAAGGTAAAAGGCCAAAGGTACGGACGCTAGCCCGCTCTATTCATGTAGAGGATGCGCGAGCTGAAGTCGAGTGT
>ENA-ORBV01006455-ORBV01006455.1-microbial-mat-metagenome-genome-assembly--contig:-NODE-6455-length-20669-cov-3.956245_pt1 | contig 20669 bp, 18 predicted proteins | sample MGYA00237777_ERZ505514 | MGnify/ENA primary metagenome ERZ505514 (study PRJEB26160, sample SAMN06269048) | microbial mat metagenome | isolation source: Oligotrophic lake microbial mat | place... | reverse complement strand
ACGCGGAACCGCTCGCGCCGCGCGAGGGGCCGGCACCACAGAGGTATCAAGTTCGGGGCGGAAATTCACGATCTGTTTCCAGCCGCGCGCGAGTGCATCGGCGAAGATCAGCAGCAGATCGCCGGTCTGCGCCATTACCAGCGCCTGTTCAATGGCCTGCTGCTCGTCCACGATCATCGTGATCCGATCATCGGAGATGCCGCGCGCCTGCAACTCTGCCACCAACATGCGCGGCACCTCATCGCCGGAGCGCCCACGCAGCGAGTCGTCTCGCCGACAGATGTAGTGATCAAAATCCGCCGCAGCGGCAGCGGCGGCAATCGCGCGGATGTCTTCGTCGCGGCGATCACCCGGTGCCGAGAGCACACACAGTCGGCGACCGGACACGTTCATGCGATTCACCAACTGACACAGCGCGGTCACGGCGTGCGCGTTATGCCCGTAGTCGAAGAGCACCTTGAACGGATGCTCGTCGTACACATTCAAACGCCCTGGCGCCTGGAAGAATGTGGTATCGAACGTGCGCAGGCCATGACGGATGTCCTCCAGACGCACGCCCATGGCAAACGCCATCGCCGCCGCGAACATTGCGTTCTGCACGTTGAACGTCGCGCGACCCTCGAGCGTCGCCGGAATGAGATGCGTCCACAAGAGCGGAATGTGCGCGCCACGGTCATAGATCGTGATCATCTGCCCGTTCACGCCCTCCTCGAGGGCAATCGCCCGTCCGCCGGCGCGCACATGTTCACGCACCAACTCGTGTTGCGGATCGAGCGTCACGTAGCACACATGTTTCGCCTTCGTGTACGCGGCCATGCGCAGCGTAAGCGGATCGTCGGCGTTGAGCACCGCCGTATCAGTCGCCACTTCCACCACCGTGCGCTTGATCTCAGCCAACTGCTCCAGCGTTTCGATGCCCTTCTGCCCCAGATGATCGGGCTGAATGTTGAGCACCGCGCCGACATCCACTTCGCGCATGGCCATACCGCTGCGCAACAAACCACCGCGCGCGGTTTCGAGCACCGCCACTTCCACCGCTGGATCGCTGAGCACGATGCGCGCCGACGTGGGGCCGGTCATATCGCCCTCCACCGTGCGCTGCCCGTCGATGTACACTCCGTCAGTCGTGGTCAGCCCCACCCGGTGGCCAGCAAGCTTGTGAATGTGCGCCAGTAACCGCGCCGTCGTGGTCTTGCCGTTCGTGCCCGTGATCGCCGCGATCGGGATGCGACTCGGCGCGTCCTTCGGGAACAGCATCTCGATCAGCTTGCCGGCCACGTCACGCGGACGCCCTTCACTCGGCGCGGAATGCATGCGAAAGCCCGGCGCGGCATTCACTTCACAGATCGCACCGCCGATATCGTTGTACGACTGCGTGATGTCGGGCGACAGGAAATCCACGCCGCCCACATCGAGCCCGATCGCCTTGATCGCGCGCACCGCCATCTCGGCGTTGTCGGGATGCACCACATCGGTCATGTCCACCGCCGTACCGCCGGTCGACAGGTTCGCCGTGAGCCGCAGATACACAGCTTCTCCGGCCGGCGGCACACTCAGCGGCGTGTAGTCGAGCTTGCCGAGCAAACCCATGGCCTGTTCATCGAGCGTGAGCTGCGTGAGCACCTTTTCATGGCCGATGCCGCGACGCGGATCGCGGTTCACAATGGCGACCAGTTCTTCAATCGTGTGCGTGCCGTCGCCCGTCACTTTGCCAGGCTCGCGCTTGGACACCGCCACCAGTTCCCCGTTCACCACGAGCATGCGATGGTCATGGCCGCTGATGAAACTCTCCACAATCACACTGCGCGAATGTTCCTGCGCTCGGGTGAAGCCGGCGATCACCTCGTCCGGCGTGGCAAGATTGATCGACACACCGCGGCCATGATTGCCGTTGTACGGCTTGGTCACCACGGGATAGCCAATGCGCTGGGCGGCGGACACGGCCCGCTCCGCGCTCTGTACCAATCGCTGCCGCGGCACGGGCAGGCCGAGATTGGCGAGAATGCGGTTGGTCTCTTCCTTGTCGGACGCGAGCTCCACCGCGATATGCGACGTCTGGCCCGTGATCGTGGCCTGAATGCGCTGCTGCCGGCAGCCGTAGCCGAGCTGAATCAGGCTCTGCTCGTTGAGTCGCAGCCACGGAATACCGCGTGCTTCGGCGGCGTGCACAATGCTGGCGGTGCTCGGCCCGAGTGCGCGGCGCTGCGCGTAGCGAATGAAACTGTCGCGCCGTGCTTCCAGATCGAAGGCCGGATCGGCGTCGGCTGGCCGCAGCTCAGGTGGCAACAGGTGGTGCAACAGGTCGAGCGCCACCTCCGCGGCTTCGAGACCCACATCCTCCTGCTCGTATTCGAACACCACATCGTACACGCCGGGCGTGTCGGTTTCGCGCGTCTTGCCGAACGTGACCTTTACTCCCGACACGTTCTGCAGTTCAATCGCCACATGCTCGAGTACATGACCCAGCCACGTGCCGTCGTCTTCGGTCATGCGTCGCACAAATCCGCCGGCTACGCCATACGAACAGCCGTGCTCGTGCAGGCCGGGCAGCGCCGTCAGCAGCGATTGAATGAACGCATCGCCGAGTCTGCGTGTGGGCCACGCCTCGAGTGGTCCAAGATCGAGCACCAGTCGGATGACCGGAAAATGCGCGTAGTGACTGGGGCCAACGTAGACGGACCGATCGAGAATCTGCATGTGGCGGTGAGCGTCCGACTAGTCGTTGGTGGCGAAGGCGTCGGCCGGATGGGCCTGACGCGTATGCAGATTGTACGTGGAGCCGGCGGCGAGCACGTGCACGATCACGCCCGTCATCGTAATGGTTTCGCCGGGCTTGGCGTCGGCCACCGTGGTGTAGCCCACCTCGGAGGGATCCACGATCGTGACCGCACCCGTGCCGCACACTTCGACTGTTTCGTCGGGTGCAATAAACGCCGCCGTATCTTCGTCAACACCGAGCCCCACGCAAAACGGGTTGTACGACAGTGCGGTGAGCAATCGGCCGAGTCGGTCGCGTTGCCGGAAGTGCTGGTCGACAATGATACGATTGGTGAGGCCCAGTCCGGCGCACATCGTGACCATGCCGGCGCGCGGTGTGCTGCCTTCGTCGCCAAAGGCGATCATGTGCTCGCTCAAATACGCCGCACCCGCGCTCGTGCCGGCAATGTGCGCGCCCTCGCTGTTGCGGATGCGCAGCAACTTCGCGACCGGGGTGCCGCCGAGAATCGTGGACAGCTTGAGCTGATTGCCACCGGTCAGAAACACGCCGGTGGCCTGTGCCAGCCACTCCAGCCAGTCGGCATCGTCGCAGTCGCTGCGACGCTCGAGGTTGAGCGCCTTCACCTGCTTGACGCCGCGCCGCTGAAACACCCGCTCGTAGTACGTGCCCATCTCCGGCTCGTTCGAGGCCGTGGGGATCACCGCGATACGCGCCGCTTCGCCGCCGCTGAGGGCGATGAAACGGTCGAGAATGGCGTCGGTGAGCAGTTTGCCACCGATCGGGATGATCCAACCACGGGTCGTGCTCATGACAGAGGCGTGCTCCGGACGCGAGAGGCAGCAGAGAGTGAGCCGTAACCCGGAAAGCTAACGCCTCCGGGCTCCTTCAGGTAATCTTGGGGCACTCCCCGCACCCACACCCGTGCCGCCATGCTGACCCTGCTTCGCCACGCTGACGTCTTCGCTCCGGACCCGCTGGGCTTCTGTGATGTGCTCATCGGCGGGGAGCGTGTGCTGTACGTGGGACCACGCCTCGATGCGCTGCCCAACGCGTTGACCGTGCAGGTTATCGACTGCGCCGGACGCCGCGTGATCCCGGGACTCATCGACGGGCACGTGCATCTGACGGGCGGCGGCGGTGAATCGGGCGCGGCGTCGCGCGTGCCCGCGCCCTTCCTCTCGCGCTACACCCTCGGCGGCGTCACGAGCGTGATCGGTGTGCTCGGCACCGACGATGTCACGCGCACCACCGGCCAGCTGGTCACGCAGGCGCGCGCGCTCATCGACGAAGGGCTCTCGGCCTGGTGTCACACCGGCGGCTACCATGTGCCGCTCACCACACTCACCGGCTCCGTGCGCGGCGATCTCACGTATATCGATCGCATCATTGGCGTGGGTGAGCTGGCCATCAGCGATCATCGCTCGAGTCAACCCACGCTCGATGAGTTGCTGCGCATTGCTTCCGACGCGCACGTGGGTGGGCTCATGACCGGTAAAGCCGGCATCGTGCATCTGCACGTGGGTGATGGCGCGCGTGGTTTGTCGCTGGTGCGCGAAGCCATCGCACAGAGCGAACTGCCGGCGCGTGTGTTCAACCCCACGCATGTGAATCGTCGAAAGGCGTTGTTCGAAGAAGCAGTAGAGCTCACGGCATTCGGCTGTACGGTAGATATCACGGCGTTTCCGGTGGCCGATGGTGAAGACGCGTGGAGTGCCGCCGATAGCGTGGAACGTGCGATCGCGGCCAACGCGGACCTGTCGCGCGTCACGGTCAGCAGCGATGGTGGCGGCTGTCTGCCAATGTTCGATGAGGACGGACGCGTCGCGACGATGGATGTGGGTGATGTTGGCGCCATGGCCTTTGCACTGGGCGAGTTGTTGTCGCGTGGTCACGCCATGGAGAGTGTGCTGCCGTGCTTCACCAGCAACCTCGCGTCGCTGCTGCGGTTGCCACGCAAGGGTGTGATTGCCGCCGGCGCCGACGCGGATCTGGTCGTACTCGATGATCTGCATCGCGTGCGCGACGTGATGGCGCGCGGTGTGTGGCAGGTAGCAAACGGCGTGGCACAGCGTCGTGGAAGCTTTGAACCCTAGCCGCTCAGCATCATGACTACGTCCTCGACCGCACAGTCTCTCGACGCGCTGTGGATGCCGTTCACGGCCAACCGTGCGTTCAAGCAGGCGCCCCGAATGCTGGTGAGCGCGGAGGGCATGTACTACCGCGATGAGCACGGACAGCAGATACTCGACGCCGTGGCCGGACTGTGGTGCGTGAATGCCGGCCATTGTCGCGCGCCCATCGTGGAGGCCATTCAGCGGTCCGCCGCCACGCTCGATTACGCGCCCGGCTTCAGCATGGGGCATCCGCTGCAGTTCGCACTTGCCGAGCGACTCACGTCGATCATGCCGGAGGGACTCGATCGTGTGTTTTTCACGAACTCCGGCAGCGAAGCCGTCGACACCGCACTCAAGATTGTGCTGGCGTACCACGCCGCGCGCGGCGACACCGTACGTCGGCGATTTGTGGGACGACTGCGTGGGTACCACGGCGTTGGATTCGGCGGGATTTCGGTGGGCGGTATCGAAAACAATCGCAAGACATTTGCGTCGCATTTGCTGCCGTACACCGACGTACACTTGCCTGCCACGCACGGCCTGTCCGAAAACCTGTTCAGTCGCGGCATGCCGGCGCACGGCGCGCATCTCGCTGACGCACTTGATGAGATCGTGCGCTCGCACGGCGGCGAAACGATCGCGGCCGTCATTGTCGAACCGCTATCGGGATCAGCCGGTGTGCTCGTGCCACCGGTCGGGTATCTCGAACGGTTGCGCGCCATCTGCGATGCGCATGGCATCCTGCTCATCTTCGACGAAGTCATCACCGGGTTTGGACGCCTGGGGGCGGCATTCGGCGCGCACAAATTCGGCGTCACCCCCGACATCAGCACCGTGGCCAAGGGTGTCACCAACGGCACGGTGCCGATGGGCGCGGTGGTGGTGCGTCGCGAGCTCCACGACACCGTGATGCACGCGACGCACACGGGTATCGAGTTCTTTCATGGCTACACGTACTCGGGACATCCGCTCGCCTGCGCGGCCGCGTTGGCCACGCTCGATGTGTACCGAGACGAGGAGCTCTTTGCACGGGCCGATGCGCTCGCGCCGTACTGGGAAGCGGCGGTGCATTCCCTGCGTGGGGAACCGAACGTGGTGGACATCCGTAATCTCGGGCTGGTGGCGGGTGTTGAGCTGGCCAGTCAGCCTGACCGGACTGGAGCGCGCGGCGCTGCGGTCATGGCCGACTGTTTCCGTCACGGTCTGCTGATTCGTGTGACGGGCGACACCATTGCGCTGTCGCCTCCTCTCATTGTGGACAGGGCGCAGATCGACCGGATTTTTGAGGGCGTACGAGCGGCGGTTTGCCGGCTCGTGTAGCGCGCTGCGGGGTACGTGTTTCAGATATACGGTACGCAGTCGAAACTTATCGGGAGTGCCTGATACGTTGACCGCGGCCACCGCCCTTCCCATGACCGAGAATCTCCCAGCATTTACATCCACGATGAATGCGCAATCGCTGGTCAATCGAACCGACGAAGTCGAGCTCTACGCTCGGCTCGTCAGTCCAACGCGTCTCGCCGCTCTTGAAGCCACCGGCCTGCTGAACGGCAACGTCAATGGTGTGCTCGATCGCGTGGCCCGTATGGTCACGCGGCTGGTCGGTGCGCCGATCAGTCTGGTCTCCCTGGTCAGCGGTGCGAACCAGCACTTCCCGGGAATGGCAGGTCTGACCGGATGGGCAGGTGACGCGCGCGCAACCCCGCTGTCGCACTCGTATTGCCAGCATGTGGTGATGCGGGATGCGGCGATCGTGATCAGCGACGCAGCTCGCGATCCCATTGCGGCCGCGAATGGTGCGCACACCGAGCTTGGAATCGCTGCGTACATCGGTGTGCCGCTGCGCACCTCCGAAGGCGAAACGCTCGGTTCGTTATGCGCGATCAACACCACGCCCACGCCCTGGACCGCACAGCAAATGGACACACTCGAGGAACTTGCGGCGATGGCCATGTCGGAGATCGAGCTGCGGTCGACTGCCCGGGCGCTGCTGCTGTCAAATCGACGACTCGCCGAACAACTGGTTCGCGATCCGCTCACCGGCCTGCTCAACCGCACCGGCTTCGGCGCGCGGGCCAGCGCCGCGGTGGCCGATGCGAGGCGCAGTCACACCCCGTTTCTGGTGTGCATGCTCGACCTGAACGGTTTTCACCAGATCAACGCGACGTACGGCTACGACGCCGGCGACTCCACCTTGATTGAAGTGGCGGCGCTGCTCGCGGGCACCTTTCGCGACGCGGATCTGATATCCCGGTACGGCGCTGACGAGTTTGTCGTGCTCATCGCCAACGCCGTGCAATCGGACATTCCGTATGTCACGGCGCGCATGGCGGCGTCATTTGACGTACACAACGCCACCAAACATCGCGAGTTCGTGCTCGATGCGAGCGCGGGCTTCGCCGAATGGCGGCCGGACGCACCGTTGTCCGTCAACACGCTGCTGCAGCGCGCCGAGCGCAACATGAGGGCGAGCCGGGCGTTCGTATAAGACTGCAGTGGCCGCGACGATGCCGCCGTGATACGCGGTTCGGCCGTCGCCGCGACCGTTGCCGCAACCGTTGGTGAGTCAGCGTGGCTCGTCCACCGGACGCGACAGAAGTTCGTCATAACGACGCTTGCCGCGACGCGCATTATAACTGCGCTGCATTTGATACTTCGCATCCGCTTCGCTGAACGCATGCGTCTCGTATTGCTCGGCCAGTCGCGAGAGGTCTTCGGCTTGCGCCGACACATCGCTGGCGAACTCGCCGTCGATGTCACTCAGGTCGCTGCGTAATGCGTTGCTCGCCTCACGCATCACGGTCGCCGCTCCATCCCCGTCACCCTCGCGCTGTCGCCGCGCGGCCTCCTCACGCGCCGCGGCCGCTCGGGCGAGCAGCACAGCGTGCTGAATCACCGGCAACACATCCGGTTGCGCGGCGTCGGGACGATTGATCGGCATCGTGATCGTGCGCTCCTCAATGCTGCCGTCGTCACAGAGCACATCGGCGCGAATGGTGAGCGTCGCAATGTGCATCGACGCATCGCGGGGCGTGTCGGTGGGCCACACACGCAGCTCGAGCAGCAGCGGTTTGGGCTCACTCGCATAGAGGTCGCCCAGGTCGAACTGCACCACGCCGCTATTCACGCTCATCATGGGCCACGTGGAATGCACCGTCGCGATGGATACCGATGGTGCGAGGGTGAGGGTGACGCGCAATCCCTGCGCCGCCAGCGACAACAAGTTGCCGAGTTCTTCGGCGAGCACGTCGTGCGCCTGCTCCGGACGTTCCACGTACCACGCATTGCCCCCGCCCGCGTCCGCCATCGCGCGCAGCAGCGCGTCGTCATACCCATCGCCGATACCGATCGTGGTGGTGGTGATGCCCGATGCACGCGCCGACCGCGCCAACTCCACGAGCGAACTGACGTCGGTGATCCCTTCGTTGGCGTGGCCATCGGTAATGAGCACCACTCGGCGTGACACGCCCGGAATTTCACCGAGCAGTGCGCGCGAGGCTTCCATGTGACGGCGGCCGAGTAGCCATCCGCCACTCAGATTCGTGCTGCCGCGCGCGTCGAGTTCGCGAAGTCTCGGCAGGAGCGTGTGCTGTTCAGCGCGCCGGCGCGGTGGTGCGAGTTCTTCGATCTCCGTATCGAAGGCAACCGCCGACACGATGTCGGTGTGCCCGAGTCGTTCCACGGCACGAGCGGCGGCGAGTCGGGCCGCGTCGATTCGAACACCGTCCATCGAGCCACTCCGGTCAATCACCAGCCCGAGCGCGAGCGGTGGCCTCGACGTGGTGCTGCGTGTGGTACCCGTGACGGTAAGCAGCGCGCGGGTGCTGATCCACTCCGGTTCCGAAGACGAGGTATTGGCGGCTTGGTCGATCAGTAGCGAGGTATCCATGACAGGCTCCGTAGAAGGGATGCCTGAAGGATGCGAGGGGGGTCTGACAACGTCAGCGCAGGCCCAGCGCCTCGACAAAGAGCTCGTGCACACTGATGACGATGGGCTCCCGCGCGCCCGGCGGCTGCCAAGTGACCGCCTCGGTCACGATCAGCGGTCGGTCCGCCCCCACGTCCCATCGCTCGACCAAGCGCGCATCAAGATCCACGATCCAGTACTCCACACCGTAGCGCTGATAGCGCGCACGTTTCACCACGCGATCAAAGCGCGCTGTGCCGGGTGAGAGCACCTCGATGAACAGCAGGGCCTGGTGGACGTCCTCGTTGTTCACAGGCCGACGCCCCTCCACCAGCGGCAGCACAAACACGTCGGGTTGCACCAGCGTCAACGGATCGAGCTCCACATCGCCGGGGGCCGTAAACACCGCCCCGCTCGCCTGCGCGCGGCAGTACTCGTACAGCCGACTGGCGAGAAACAGCACGGCCGACTGATGCGCCAGTCGTGGACTCGGGCTCACCAGCAGCTCCCCATCCACGCACTCGAACCGCTTGCCCGGTGTATCCGGGAGTTCGCGAATGTCGGCGGCACGCCAGCGGCGTACATTGATTGCAGGCATACCCATATCTTGCTCGGTCTCGGCGGGATTTGGCAAGGGTGCATGCCACAAAATGAGGCCCGACAATGCGGCGAGTGTCACCGTTTCATGGCGGGTCGAATCGAGCGGCTGCGCGCCGTGAGTCGGCCTTGCCTACACCTGCGCATAGAGCCGACGGCGTCCCAGCATCATCACACAGTCGCGCGACGCCACGTCTGCGTTTGTTGATCTGTCCGTGATGCGATTGGGCGCTACCTACGTCTTCAGCCTGGGCGACGGGGTCGTGGTGCCGGAGCCCCCCCACGACGGCGCTGATGTTGGCCGGTATAGCGCTAGTCAGCCTTTCGACTCCCTCACGAAAGCGCACGACATGAACATGAGCGGGGCGTGATAGCGACCGCGCAGCAGTAACCGTGCGTAGAGAACGCCGCCGCCAGAAAAACACTCACAGCGGCGTCGCATTATATCTACTTTTCCGGACTCGGCAGACGCGGCACATCGTGCGACGTGGGCGCATGCAACAGTCCCACCTCGGTATACAGCTCGAGCTTCTGCCGCGTGTCCACGATATCGAGGTTGCGCATCGTCAACTGCCCGATGCGATCCTGCGGCGTGAAGAACGCTTCGCCGCGTTCCATGGTGAGCCGCTCGGGCTGGTACGTGAGATTCGGGCTCGTCGTGTTGAGAATCGTGTAGTCATTGCCACGACGCAACTCAAGCGTGACTTCGCCCGTGATTGCACGCGCCACCCAGCGCTGCGCCGAGTCGCGCAGCATCATGGCCTGCGAGTCGAGCCAGCGACCCTGATAGAGCAATCGGCCGAGCTTGCGGCCGTTCAGGTGGTACTGCTCAATCGTGTCTTCGTTGTGAATGCCCGTGATCAGGCGCTCGTACGCGATGAACAACAGCGCCATGCCCGGCGCTTCGTAGATGCCCCGACTCTTCGCTTCAATGATGCGATTCTCGATCTGATCGCTCATGCCGAGCCCGTGACGACCGCCAATCACGTTCGCTTCGAGGAACAGATCGAGCAACGAATCGAATGACTTCCCGTTCAGCGCAACCGGCACGCCTTCTTCAAAGCGAATGCTCACCGTCTCGCGCTTCACGTCCACGTCGTCACGCCAGAATGCCACGCCCATGATCGGCTGCACAATCGGTACGCCGCGATCAAGGAACTCCAGATCTTTGGCTTCGTGTGTGGCGCCGAGCAGGTTGGAGTCGGTGGAATAGGCCTTCTCCACGCTCATCTTGTAGGCGAAGCCGTGCTGCACCAGATACTCCGACATCTCCGTGCGGCCGCCGAGTTCGTCGATGAACAGCTGATCGAGCCACGGCTTGTACACTTTGAGGTTCGGATTCGTGAGCAACCCGTAGCGGTAGAAGCGTTCAATATCGTTGCCCTTGAACGTGCTGCCGTCGCCCCAGATGTTGACGTCATCTTCGCGCATGGCGGCCACCAGCATCGTGCCCGTCACCGCGCGGCCAAGCGGCGTGGTGTTGAAGTACGTGACGCCCGCCGTGGTCACGTGGAACGCACCGCTCTGAATCGCCGCGATGCCCTCGGCCACCAGCTGATGACGACAGTCGATGAGCCGCGCCTGCTCGGCGCCGTAGTCCATCGCCTTGCGCGGAATCTCGTCGTAGTCCGATTCGTCCGGCTGTCCCAGGTTGGCCGTATACGCATACGGAATCGCGCCCTTGGCCCGCATCCAGTGCAGCGCCGCGCTCGTATCCAGGCCGCCCGAAAAGGCAATGCCGACTTTCTGCCCGGTTGGCAGGTGTTGCAGGATGGTGGCCACTCTTTAGTTCTCCGTATCCAGTTCGCGACTCGAAGCCCACAATGTACTCAGTCCCACCGTAAACCGTTGACCGTTAACCGTAACCGTCAACTGAAGGCGCGATCTCCATGGCGCGCGTCAATGCCAGTAGCAGCCGGACAAACCGTTAACCGTTGGCGGTTGACCGTAAACCGTAAACCGTGAACCGCTTGACGCCCCCCGCGCACTTCGTCAGGGTTCACCTGTGCCCATTCCGTCGTCCGCCCCATCCCGCGCGCTCCCCGAGCGCGACCGGCTCGCCCTGCGACGCTGGCTGTTCGCGTCCATCATCGCCGTGTTCCTCGCGGTGGCCGTCGGCGGCATCACGCGCCTTACCGAGAGCGGACTCTCCATCACCGAATGGAAGCCCGTCTCCGGCGTCCTGCCGCCAATGAACGACATTGCGTGGCAGGCCGCGTTCGACGAGTTCCAAAAAATCCCGCAAGCGCAGACCACACACCGCGACATCACCATGAGCGGCTTCAAGCTCATCTTCTGGTGGGAGTGGTTCCATCGTATTGTCGCGCGCGGTGTCGGGCTCGTCTTCGCGATTCCCTATCTGCTGTTCATGGTGCAGGGCCGCATTCCGCGTTCACTACGCGTACGTCTCACCGCGTTACCGCTGCTCACGCTCGGGCAGGGCGTGCTCGGCTGGTATATGGTGCAGAGCGGGCTCGTGGAGCGCAGCAGCGTGAGTGCGTATCGGCTTGCGGCACATCTCGGTCTCGCGCTCGGCATTCTTGCAGTGGCCGTGTGGACGTACAGCGAACTGCGCCCCGCCATTGCGCGCGACGAGCCACGCACGAGCGACCGCGCTCCAACGGCTTGGCGCTGGGCACTGCGCGGTATCACCACGATGCTCGGTATCACACTGCTCTCCGGTGCATTCGTGGCCGGTCTGCGCGCTGGCCGCATCTACAACGAGTTTCCACTCATGGGCGGACAGATTGTGCCGCCCGGTTATTCTCAGCTTGGCGGATGGTGGGTGAACGCGTTTGAGAATCCCGCTGCGGCGCAGTTCCATCATCGTGTACTCGCCATTGTCTGTACGCTTGTTGCACTCACCCTCGCGTGGCGTGTGCTGCGCGCGCCCGTATCGGTGCTTGTGCGACGTGGTGTTGTCGCGCTGGGCGCCGTCGTGACGGTGCAGCTGCTGCTCGGCATCACCACACTGCTGATGGCCGTGCCCGTCGCACTTGGTGCGCTGCACCAGTTCACGGGTGTGCTCGCACTCACCGCTGCACTGATTGCGACACAGCGCGCCGGAGGTGTGGTGTGGGGCACGGCGCTCGTGACGAGCGAGCGGGATGCAAAACGTGCGGCGCCTGCACGTGAGTCCGTGAGTCAGCCGGCGACCGTGTGACCGCCGCCGCGGAGACGCACGACGCACGGTCGTCTTCGCCCAGCACTTCCTACGTAACATGAACACACCGCGTCCCGTTGGCGCCGGCTTCCGACTCGCGCAGCTCGGTGCACTCGGCGTAGCCCTCGGCGGTGTATTCGACCTGTTTGTCCCGCGTCTGCTGTCGCATCACTACGCGTTCATGGGCGTATTGGCGGGCGAGGTCCCCGAACAAACCACCGCGCTGGTGTTGCTCATGTTGCACGTTCTCGGCGTGGCGCTCGCCGGTGTTGGCGTCGCCGGACTCGCGCTGCTCGCCGTGTGGCGGCGTACTGGCGAGCGAGCGGCCGCAATCGCTGCCGCAGCCACTGTTGGGATCGTTTCCGCGGCGAATGCATATGGCATCTACACCGTGGGCGCGATGATTTTCATCGGCCCCGCGTTGTGCGCGCTTTTCGTGGTGTTTGGCGTGTGGCTCGAGATGCAACGAGCGCCGGCGAGCATGTGATGGCCGCGAGGTGCGAGTGCCGCAGCGGCCGTGGTGCATTTAGATCAATGCCGGTAGTGAACGATGCGTACTCCAATTTTGCTTGACTTTGAAGCAGGACTCCGTGGAACTGGGAGCATGAAGACGACGGTTGATATTCCTGACAACGAGCTGGCAGACGTCATGCGGTTCACCCGCGCCCGCACAAAGGGCGAAGCCATCGTGATCGCCATTGTCGACTTCAACCGGCGCCGAAGGATGGCCGAGTTGACGAGGCGCGCGGGAACGTACACGAATATGAGGACCGCCGACGATCTGCGGCGAGCGCGCCGTCGACGCGCGTGCTCCATTCTCGACCGGCGGCGTTGAACAATCCAGCGGCGGCGACGGCCTGATCTTCACCAAACGGCAGCAGTGCGTGCAGAAACGCACTCATCGCTTGCCTCTCCAATCTTTCCGTCCCTCATGCACTGCGGTCAGGTACGACTCGGCTTTCGCCACACTCAGCCCGTCGCCTGATTGGTGCAAGGCGTCAAGCATGGCGAGCGGGCCGAGTTCCGTTGCAGCATCGGTCGAGGCAACGACCCGTCTGACCATGTTTGCCATACCATCATACATGCCATTACGTCGTTCGGCGCGAAATAGTACTGCCGCTTCAATGTTGACTATAGTCTCTGACCATAGTACGTTTCGGTATGGCGAAGAAGCCCATTGAATCCATCTCCATCTCCGAGTTCAAAGCCACCTGCCTCGCGGTTCTGGAGCGCGTGCGCCGCACCGGATCGCCCATCCTTGTCACCCGACGCGGGCAGCCTATCGCCGAGGTGATTCCGCCGTCACCGGCGAGCGTCGGCGACTCCTGGCTCGGCAGCATGAGTGCATCCGCTCGCATTGTCAGAGACCTCGTCGCACCCGCCAGTGACGCGAATGAGTGGGAAGCGGTGGCCGGGTGAAACTCCTGCTCGATACGCACATCTGGCTGTGGGGGCTGCTTGAGCCTGACCGCTTGTCGGGGCCGGTTCAGGCCGCGCTGGCCGACGCGGACAATCAGATCTGGCTCTCCCCAATCAGTGTGTGGGAGGCGCTCATGCTCGTGGAACGTGGACGATTGGCCGTGACCATGCCCGCAGCCGAGTGGGTCGAGCGCATGGTACAGGCACTGCCGAGACGCGAGGCGCCGTTCACGCACGAAATTGCCATCGCGAGTCGGCAGCTAACGCTCGCGCATCAGGATCCGGCCGATCGTTTTCTGGCGGCCACCGCGCGCGTGCTGGGCCTGACGTTGGTCACCGCCGATGAACGGTTGCTGCACTCAACGGAATACGCGGTGCTCGCGAATCGGTAAGGTGTTCACGGCACAATCCGCACCGGCGGCACCGTCTTCACCCCATCCGCAAACGTCGCCGACAGCAGGAACAACAACTTCGTACTCGGCAGCGCACTCGACGCCAGCGCGTACTCCGTCAGCTGATGTGCCCCGGTCGCCTTCGACCCGCCAATCGCAATGCTCGGGATTTTGCGCACCACGCCCAGGTTCGCGTCGGTCGCACCAGTCGGTACCGCTTCACGCGCGCCCGGCATGCCCGCGCTGATGCCGAGCGCCCGATTGATGTCGACCGCCGTTTGTACAATCGGATGCGCCCGCGCGCCTTCGAGCTGCGCTTCGGTGCCACCCGCTCGGCTCTTCTGATCAATCTCTACGCGCAGTCCCACTTTCTGTGAATCAGCGACTGCCTTTACCAGATTCGTAATGTGCGTGTCGAGTGAATCGAGCAACACCGGATTCGGGCTGCGCAGGTCCACGGTGAAGTACACTTCCTGCGGTACCGCATTAAAAATCTCGCCGCCGCGCACCTGGCCAATGTTCATGACCGCACCATCGGGGAGCGGCGCAAACTGCAGCGCATACAATCGCGCGATCGCCTCGCCGAGCGCACGCACCGGCGTGGGGCGTCCGCGTGAAGCGAGCGTGTGCGCACCCGGACTCGTGAACACGTACTTGGTCCAGTAAATGCCGAGTGCCCCGTAGTTCACCACGCCGTACTGTCCGTCGGGCACAATGATGAGGTCCGGTGCCGGATTGTGTTCGAGCCAGTACTCCATGCCCTTGAGTCCGAGCTCTTCCTGCACCGTGGCAATGAACACGAAGTCACCCTTGCTGGTGAACTTCGTCGCATTCATCACGCGCAGCGTGGCGAGCATGTTGGCGACCGACGCGGTGTTGTCACCGATGCCGGGTGCGTAGAGCGTATCGCCCACGCGCCGCACCCTGGTGTTGGTCTCCGGCGCAAAGACCACGTCCGTATGTGCGGCGATGGCGATGACGGGACCACCGCCGGTGCCTTTGCGCACACCCGTCACGTTGCCGATGGAGTCCACGGAGACACGCAGCCCTTCCTGTTCGAACACACGCTTCACGTACGCACCGCGCGCCTGTTCAAGCTTTGACTTGCCCGGCGTTTCCGTGAGGCGAATCCATTCTTCCACCTGCTGCGGGAAGCGTTCCTCGAGCATGGTGAGCGCGGCCTTTACGTCGGCGCGCTGCATGATTGCCGGGTCCCAGCTCGTGGGGTACGTCTGCGCGGAGGCGGGAGCGGCGGCCGCGAGCAGGGCGGCGGCGAGGAGCAGGTGAGTCAGACGCATGGGTGTGCGGAGCGAGTGGCGAGGAGGGATGAGATATCTGCAACATGCCACGGAGATCGGGGCCGAGGCCAGCGTCCGGTGGAAGGCGACCCGGCCGAGGGTAGCACGCATTCGCTCGTCTTGCGTGACACACGTTGCCGAAATGGTGACGGTCGGCACTTTCGATACACGCCAATCGACCGCATCATCTGATCGACCAGCAGTCAACAGGCAGCTCGGCGCAACCCTTACGGAGGACACATGGCACAGCTCCAGTTCGAAGTCGCGACGTACAACTACTACTGCTGGTCGTCACGCAGTCGCGGCAAGGTCAATCTCAACCTCAAGAGCGCCACTGGTCAGACGTGCGCGGTGTGGTTTGTGGAGGACCCGGCTGCGCCACTACCGGAGGCGCAGCAGCTGAACCCGACCTACGTCTCGTTCTACTATCACCTGAACCAGATTGAATCGCTCGTGGACATGCTGCGCAACGAGGGCCCGGTGTACGTGATGTTCAACAACGACAACGGCTGGGCCAACTCGCGGATTTCCACGTCGGACGAGCCGGTGGGTGACGGGGAGGTGGGGGCGTGAGCTGAGTGGCATCAGCCGCGCGCGTCGCACACCGGTATGCCGCGCTCGCGACTGGCGTAGTCGATGCGTCCCTTTCGCTGCTTCAAGTGTCCAGATCCAGACATGCGTGTCGAGCAGCAACGCCGTCTCACGAAACCGACCATCGCTCGCCTTCCGCGGCGATCATTGCTTATCCGCTGGAGGAGCCGTTGCTGTCGGAGTGAGCGGATCGGTTATCGAGGTGTCCCACGCGTCATGAAGCGGTGACACGATGTCGTCGTGATGTACAACCGTGCCGCGCATAAAGCCCAGCGGCGAAGGCGGTGCGGTTTCAACAGGGCAAATGCGCACGACTGCTTGCCATGCTTGGTGACAATAAACTCCGCTCCGCGCGCGGCCACTTCGTCCATGACTTCAAGGCACGTTGCTTTGAACAGCGTGGCGGAGACTGTTTTGGGGGACGAGAAACGTTTCGGCATGGGCATATTCGTGAGTGGTCATATTGAATATGACCACTTATTCCGCTCCATGTCAGCCCTATACCCGCCCCCACGCCGCCGTCAGCGTGATCGCGTTCCCCACGCCGTACACATCAAACAGCTCGGGGTCATAATCCGGCCCCACCCAGTCGCGCAACGACTGGTGCTCGGAATGCTCAGGATCGCCGAGCACTTTCACCAGCTCCGCGTATCCCGGAAGACCACCGCAATCGTCGGGCGGTCCGGCGCGCTCGCCGCCGAGCAGATACGGCAACCGCTCGCGCCCTTCGGCGTGCGGCATGCGTCCTTCCACGTGAATGTCCACGTGCCAATCGTCGCCGAAATCGTACATGTACACGAACGAGGTGCCTTCAATCAGCGGCAACGTCGAAAGCGCCGTCGCGCGCGCGTCCTCACCCTTGAAGTCCTCGAACGGTTCGCTATACACCGTGCTCGCTATGAGAAACTCGTACAGATGCGCGTCGCGCCAGCCGAACGACAGTTGCAGCACACGATGCAACTGCTGCAGCGTGAAATGATCGGGGACGAGCAGTCCGCGCCAGATGGGCGGCGTCAGATCGCGCACGGTGGCGTGCAGCAGGAGCTCATGCGGGAGTGCACGTGGCGTGCGCGCGGGACGTTTCTTGGCAGCGGGCATGATGGCGGGCCTCGGATTATGGGGCTTCCTAACAATACGCGCCTGCACCACCTGCGTGACCGGTTGGCCATGCCGCACTGCTCGCGCCCAGGCACATAACGCACACCCCCGTTCCACCATGCCTCCCTTCCGGTTCTATTACCGGTAGCGACTGTCCCGGAGTGCGTCCCGCCAGTCCCCTACCGATCGCCCGGAATCCGCATGACTGACTTCAATAGCGCCCCCAATCACCGGCCCATGGGCAGTGCGCTCAAGCCGTGGCACCCCACGCAAATCGGGCGCTACCGCATTGTCAGCCTGCTGGGCGAAGGCGGCATGGGCGTGGTGTATGAGGCCGAACAGGACCAGCCGCGGCGCATGGTCGCGCTCAAGGTGGTGCGCGAGGATTTCGTGACCCCCGAACTCGTGCGCCGTTTTGCGCTCGAATCGCAGGTGCTCGGCCGACTGCAGCATCCGGGCATCGCTCAGATCTTCGACGCCGGCACGTTCGAGGAAGAAGCAGCCACACTCCCGTACTTCGCGATGGAGTTGGTGAAGGGGCGTCCGCTCACCGACTACGCGAACGAGAAGTCGCTCGACCTGCGGCAGCGCCTGGCGCTTTTCTCGCGCGTATGCGACGCGGTGCAATACGCGCATCAGCAGGGCGTCATTCACCGCGACCTCAAGCCCGCCAACATTCTGGTGGACGACAGCGGACAGCCCAAGGTGCTCGACTTCGGCGTGGCGCGCCTCACCGACGCCGATGTGCAGGCCACTCGGCAGACGAGTGTGGGCGAAGTCATCGGTACGCTGCAGTACATGAGTCCCGAACAGGCGAACGCCGACAGCGCGGGTATTGACGGGCGCAGCGACGTGTACTCGCTCGGTGTGATCCTGTACGAACTCATGACGGGACGGCTGCCGTACGATCTGTCGCGCAAGCTCATTCACGAGGCCGCGCGCATCATCGTGCTCGAGGAGCCCGAGAAGCTGAGCTCCGTGAACCGGCAGTTGCGCGGCGATGTGGAAGTGATCGTGGCCAAAGCGCTCGAAAAGGAAAAGGACCAGCGCTACGGCTCGGCCGAAGCCATGGCCAGCGATGTGCGACGCTATCTCAATGACGAGCCCATCACCGCGCGTCCCGCGAGTGCGCTGTACCAACTGCGCAAGTTCGGGCGTCGTAACCGCGCGCTCGTGACCGGGCTCGGTGTAGCCGCTGCGGTGCTTGTGGTGGGCACGGTGGTGAGCGTGTATCAGGCCGTGCGTGCGACGGCCGCCGAACAGCTGGCGCAGAAGCGACTCGAAGAAGCCGTGAGCCTTCGAGCACTCGCGGAAAGTCGACGGGAAGAAGCCGATTCCGCGCTGCTCGTGGTGGACTCGGCGCGGCAAATCGCCGACTCGGCGCGCGTTGCGGCTGACTCCGCACGACTGGCGGCACTCGGTGAACAGGCGCTGGCTACAGCGAGTGCACGTCGTGCAACGGCGGAAGCCAACAAGGCCACGGCCGTGAATACGTTTTTGCAGGACATGCTCGCGTCGTCCGATCCGTCCAACGCACTCGGCCAGGATCTCCGCGTGCGCGACGTGCTCGATCGCGCAGCTGCGCGCGTTGACAACAACCGTGATCTTGCACGTCAGCCTGAGGTGCGAGCCGGCATCGAGAACACCATCGGGCGGACGTATTACGCGCTCGGTCTGTACGAGCAATCCAAGACACACCTCGATTCCGCATACGCCATTCGTCGGCGCGTGCTCGGGCCCACGAACGTGGCACTGGCTACCACTGCGGCCGACATCGCGCTCGCGCAGCAGGCGACAGGCGACTACGCCGCTGCCGCGCGCACGATCACCGATGCGCTCGTGGTGATGCGGCGCGCCCTGCCGCCCGACGACGACCAGATCACCGCTGCGCTCGCGACCCTTGCCGACACTCGCTACAAGGCGGCCGCAAACGCGGACGCGGAGCGACTCTACCGCGAGTCACTGCGACTCACGCGACGTCGGCACGGCAACAGCGGACCGATCGTGGCGACGCGCCTCTACGCGCTCGGCAATTTCCTTGGGTTTACGGAGCGGGCAGCGGAGGGTGAAGCCCTGCTGCGAGAGGCACTCACGATGCGACAGGCGGCGCTTGGCGCGGTGCATCCGGAGGTGCTGGCCGCGATGGTCTCGCTGGCGGATGTCACGCGGTACCAGCGTCGCTTTCCGCAGTCGGAAGCCATGATGCGTGAGGCGTTACCCGTCGCGGGCACACTATATGGTACATCGCACCCCATGATTGCAAACGTGCAGAGCCGGTTGGGCACCGTGCTGGACGCTCAGGGTAAACGCGAGGAGGCCGAACCGCTCCTGCGCAGTGCGCTGGACATGCGCGTGCGGCTCCTCGGCGAGCGGCACCCCGACGTGCAACTCTCTCGCACGGAGCTTGGCCGCCTGCTGCAGTTGGTGGGTCGCTATGACGCTGCAGACTCACTGTTCACGGCGGCGTTGAGCGCACGGCGCGCGGAGCTTGGTGCGACCAGTCCGGCCGTGGCCGCTTCACTCACCGACCTCGGGTATCTGGCACGTATGCAGTCGCGTTGGGTCGTCGCTGAGCAGCGCTACCGCGAGTCGTTGCCCATCTGGAAGGCGGCCGACATCTTTGACATGGCCGACGACGCGCAGGCGGAGATCGGCTGGGCGCTGCTGAAACAGGAGCGGTTCGCCGATGCCGAGTCGATGTTGAATGACGTGCTGGCGCAGCGTCGGGCGCGATATGGCGACAAGAGTTTTCAGGTGGGCGACGCGTACGAAAAGTTGGCGCCCATTTATTCTGCGCGAAAGGACTTTGCGAAAGCCGAGTCGCTGACGTTGATCGGCATGGAGATTCGACGCGCCGTGTTCGGGCCGCGTGCCATTCAGGTGGCCGGTGCAATACAGAACGTGGCGTTTCTGCGAGAGGCGCAGAACGACACCGCCGGCGCATTGCCGGCCCTTCGCGAATCGCTCGATCTCTATTCCAGCCTCCGGCCCGCAGCGGACATCAGCGTGATCGCCGTGCAGCGCTGGTTGGCCACCGACTTGTGCACGACTGGTGCGGCAGCCGAGGGCGATTCACTGGCGCAAGTGGCGTTGTCGAATGCGGAGAAGGATCCCGCATCGAGCATGCCGTTCCGGTTACAGGGTGTGCGTGGGTACTGTCTGGTGCAGCGGCGTCAGTACGCGCAGGCGGAGCCGTTGTTGCTGGCGGCGGAAGGTGGGCTGCGCACGCTGCCGAGCGCTACGCCGGCAATGCGTGCGGAGGTGGCGCGCTGGTTGGTGCGGTTGTACGAGGGGTGGGGAAAGCCCGCGGACGCGGCGCGGTGGCGGGGTGGGAAGTAGCGGTGAACCGGTGCTGGCCTGTCTCTTATACA
>ENA-ORBV01006452-ORBV01006452.1-microbial-mat-metagenome-genome-assembly--contig:-NODE-6452-length-20677-cov-4.946602_pt1 | contig 20677 bp, 21 predicted proteins | sample MGYA00237777_ERZ505514 | MGnify/ENA primary metagenome ERZ505514 (study PRJEB26160, sample SAMN06269048) | microbial mat metagenome | isolation source: Oligotrophic lake microbial mat | place... | reverse complement strand
TTTTCAAGCAGAAGACGGCATACGAGATTCGCCTTAGTCTCGTGGGCTCGGAGATGTGTATAAGAGACAGGCACAAAGTAGATGCTGTAATACTTATGGTCAGCCCCGAGGAAGAAATTGATCACGATCCCTCCGATGATCATGGCGCTCAGCGCCGGCCCAATGCGCCGGAACGACACGAGGGCTGTCGGGAGCAGCAGAATCCAGAAGAAAGGCGCGTAGCGTTGCCAGGCGGCAAACATCGCGATCAGACGGTCAAAGCCATAGCCAAATATACTAGTGGAGGAATTCGCGATGATCGTTGCCGGGATCTCGGGATGCGTGGCGACGTAGAAGGCGACCGGCAAGCCACTCAGCGCGAGGATCCAAAAGAGATGATCGCGGAGCACAGCGGTTCTCAGGCTGTAGATGCGCCAGAGTACGAAGAGCGCGATAGGGATGAAGGCTTGGGTTTTCGTGAACGTGACGAGGAGCGATGTGAGAAAAATGCCGAAGAGGAGTGAGGGAGACGGCCGGCGCTCGTAGCGAATCGTCAGCCACCCAAAGAGCAGCCACAGGCAGAGCATGCTGCTATCGAGATACACGAGCCGCGTGAAGATGATGTGGCTGGGGAGGATACTTGCGAGTGCAATGCTGAGGAACGTTGCGCGTGGGTTCTTCCAGAGGGTCTGCGCTATGAGGCCGATGAGTGCGATGCTGATGAGCCCGAAGATCATGTTGGTGCTGCGCGCGACGATTGTCTCGTAGCCAAAGATCTCCATGACGAGCTGCAACGTGCCAATCGTGAGTGGCGGATGGACGTGTGTGGTGCCGAGGATGTATTGCGCTTCGTCACCGATGAGATCGATGTAGCCGATGTCAAAAAACCGCATACCGATGCCGATCGCTGTCACGACACCGAGCATGACGATGTCGATTTTGTTCAGCCTATTCATAGCTACAAGTAGTAAAACGTTCGGCGGACTGCGTGTAACTGCGGCTCCGATAGGCATAGTCCCAGAGAATGCAGGTGCCTTGGGTGTTTGTCGTAATCTCAAGCGGGACTGCGCGCGATGCCCACCTGCCCTGCATGCGGATCTTTTTCATGGCGACCAGTGCTTCTGCTCGCGTTGTACTCGAGAGTAGTGGGAGCGTCACAGAGAGACCTCCTGCCATCGGGAGGCACAGCAGGAAGACGATCACGACGGATGCGTAATAGACGATGCGGTACTTGGTGGCCTGGTCCATCTTTCAGACTATAGCAGAGTGAGGGTGTCCTGGCGCGAGGGGTCGGGTGGAGACTCTGGAATCTACGTTAAGAAACCAATGAATCCGAGGAATCCAATGGTTCGACTGCGCTCACCACAGGCGAAACCAACGATGGAGCTTGGTCAGAGCATTCTCGGTTTCCCTGCCTGCCGGCAGGCAGGTTTGGATTCATGGGTTTCCTCGGATTCTTTAGAGGGAAAGATATTTCCTCCCCGCATTTGTTACTTCCTCCGGTTCGACAATCGACTTCAGATCGTAGAGCAGGCCTCCTGGCTTAAGTGCGCTGACAAGTTTGCCGACGGGCAGCTCGCGGTATTCTTTGTGTGGCACGAGCAGTGCGATCGCGTCATAGGGTTCGTCTTCCAGCGAGCCGGAGTGCAGGTTCTGGCGAGCGAGGCCTTCGTCGTTCGCAAAGGGATCGTGTACCTCTACCTTCGCGCCGCGAGCGACCAGGGCTTTGATCACATCACCTACTTTGCTGTTACGGGTATCGGGCACGTCTTCTTTGAAGGTCAGCCCAAGGATGAGAATCCGCGCGTTATCGACGGGGGCATTCAGGCTGTCGCTGATCCGCTCGGCCACAAACGATCCGACGCCGTCATTCACGCTGCGGCCTGCGGTGATGAGATGCGTGGTCATGCCCAGTTGCCGTGCTTTTTCTACAAGGTAATAGGGGTCAACCCCGATGCAGTGGCCGCCGACGAGGCCCGGGGTGAAGCGTAAAAAGTTCCACTTCGTTCCCGCAGCAACGAGCACATCTTTCGTTCGTAGCCCCAGGTGATTGCAGAGCATCGCGACTTCGTTGATGTAGGCGATGTTGATATCGCGCTGGGCATTCTCGATGGCCTTCGCCATCTCGGCGACTTTGATGGACGGTGCGCGATGGATACCTGCTTCGACGATCGAGCCGTAGAGGTCCGCCAAACTGTCGAGCGTTTTTGCGTCTTGGCCGGCAACGATCTTCACGATTTTTTCCACGGTGTGCTGTTTGTCGCCGGGGTTGATGCGCTCGGGCGAGTAGCCGAGCGTGAAGTCTTCGCCGCAGACGAGCCCGGATTCTTGCTCGATGAGCACGCCGCAAATCTCCTCGGTCACGCCCGGATAGACGGTTGATTCGAAGACGACGATGGCGCCCGGCTTCAAATTTTTGCCAACAGTCCGCGACGCATTCTCAACAAGCGAAAGATCGGGATTGTTCTGACTATCGACGGGGGTCGGCACCGCGACGATGACGATATCGGCCTGCTTGATCGTTTCGGGATTGTCGCTGAAATGGATTCCCGAGGCCTTCACCTGTTCGCTCGTGAGCTCGTGTGTGCGGTCGAGCCCCGCCGTAAGCTCCTCTATGCGGCTGTTCTGCACATCAAAACCATGCGTAACGTAGCCTTTGCGTGCGAAGGCGCTTGCGAGCGGCAGGCCCACATAGCCAAGCCCAACGATGCAGAGGATGGGTTTGCTCACTTGTACTGAGAATATGGAAGTATAGGCTGGCAGTATAGGGGAAACAGGTTAAGAAGACATTAGCATTATGGGTCTATTTGCCAGCTTTCGGGCCATGAATTAGGCTCGCAACTATGCGCGTCCGAGCCGTCACCACCCGCATTTTCAAAGAGGATGAGGACCTCGCCCTCTTCATCAGGCAGTATCTTCGATCGCTCAAAGAAGGGTCGATCGTTGTCGTGACATCGAAGATCGTCGCGCTGGCCGAAGGACGTGTCGCATCACTCACTGATGCGCGGGGCAAAGGGCTGCTCATTCAAGCCGAGAGTGAGCTTGCCATCCCCACCAAGTACGCCTGGCTGACCGTGAAGGATGGTGCTGTGCTGGCCTCGGCCGGGATCGATGAATCGAATGCAGACGGGAAGATGATTTTGCTGCCGCATGACAGCTTCGCCGTTGCATCTGCACTGCGCAGATTTTTGCAGAAACACTACAAGAAAAAACGTCTCGGTGTCCTCATCACCGATAGTCGATCGATGCCGCTCCAAGCAGGGGTTGTCGGCGTAGCTGTGGGATATGCGGGCTTTCGTGGTGTGTGCGACTATCGTGGCAAGAAGGATCTCTTCGGGCGTGCGCTGCAGTACTCGCGCTTAAATATCGCGAACAGTTTGGCAGCCGCGGCGGTCGTCACGATGGGGGAAGGCGATGAGCGGCGTCCGCTTGCAATCATCGATGATGCGGATGTGGAGTTCTGCGAGCGCGTGCGGCGTGATGAATTGCGGATTAATATCGAAGATGATCTCTACCAACCATTCTTCGATTATCTCGCGGAACGTCACTAGTCAGCCGCGCCGCCTTGCCCTACCCTCTGGCCATGCGCTGGAAAGGCAAGACCGTCCTCGTCACCGGCGGCACCGGGTTCATCGGCAGCTTTGTGGTGGAGCATTTGCTCGATGCAGGTGCGAAGGTGCGTGTGCCATTGCGCTCCGAAAATTACCGTTCGCTCTCGTCTCGCCGTTCGGAAGTGGAATGGATGGAGGGCGATCTGCGCGATACGGCCTATTGCCAGGAGCTCGTGCGCGGGGTCGACTTTGTCTTCCACATGGCTTCGTGCCGCCGCACGCCCAAGGCGCATCGTCAGAAGTGCGGTGATATCGCCCAGGAGAACGTGCGCATGACGTTGGCACTTCTCGAGGCGCTGCGCGAAGAGGAGATGTCCGTTCCGGTCGTGTTCTTCAGCACTGCCAATGTGCCACCCGATCTCGATGTGATCGCGCTGGCGCAGCACGAGACGGTGGATGGCTACGTGCTAGGCAAGGCACTCTCCGAAACGCTCTGGTTCACGGCGGCGAAGCAGCGCGGCTTTCCATTGCTCATTCTGCGGCCCGTGGGCGTCTATGGCCCGCGCGATACCTTTGCCGATGATGCGAATATCATTCCTGCGTTTTTCGTAAAAGCGCGCGACGGTAAAAAGGAATTGCGCGTATGGGGTACTGGCGAAGAGGAGCGTGCGTTCCTCTATGTCGAAGACCTCGTCGATGCATTGTTCCAATTGCTCCAGGAAGACGTTCGTGGCATTCAGTACATCACCTCCGGCGAAGTGGTGTCCATCGATACCCTTGTCACCGCCATTCGCGATCTCGTCAGACCGGGATTCCCGATCATCTACGACGCGGAGAAAGCGCTCAGTCCCCGGGCCATTCCGCAGCTCCCGCTCCACGAGGCGCTCACTTCGTTTCGGTGGACGCCGCTCAAAGAAGGGCTGAGGAAGACGTATGAATCCTGGAAATGAAAGGTGCGAGGGGCGATATATTGATTGGCGATTGATGGCGCCTTTTCCTCTCAAATCGCACCTCAACCAATCGCAACTTGCAAATGTTTCTGTTACACTCCTCTTTGTGTCAAAGCTCCTGAATCACCAGCGCATTCGCACCCATGCTTCGCAGCTCTGGAAGTTCGTCATCTGTGGCGGCATCGGGTTTACGCTTGATCTCCTCTCGCTCGCGCTCTTTGTCGAGCAACTGAATATCAATGAGAATATCGCTCTTATTCTTTCATCGTTCGTCGGTGCGACATTCGTGTTCATCGCCAACAAATTCTTCACCTTCCGCAACCGCGAAAAATCGTATGGCAGTCAGGCGTTGAAGTTTTTCATCGTGTACGGCGTTTCGATTATGGCGAATGCCGCGGTCTCCAATGTATTACTCTGGTTTGGACTCCACTATCTCTTGGCCAAAATCATCGCCGTCGGTATCGGTGCTCTCTGGAACTATGCGCTTTCCCATGGGTTCATCTTCAAGAAGAAGGAACAGGTGGATGTGGCAATCGTCTAACGTCTCCTCAGGAATCCAAAGAAACCAAGGAATTTGACCCGCCCGAACGTACCGCGTTCGGTACGGGCGGGGGATGCTTTGGCCTGACTTCATCGTTGGCTTCGCCTGTGGTGAGCGCAGTCGAACCATTGGTTTCGTCGGTTTCCTTGGATTCTTGAATAATGGTAGGCTTTCTCTATGGATAGGCAAAAAATAGCCATCATCGCCGGGGCGGGTCCTGCGGGACTCACCGCTGCTTACGAGCTGCTCAAGCGGACGGATATCAAGCCGATCGTGCTCGAGGCGACCAGCGCCATCGGCGGCATCGCGCAGACGTACAACTACAAGGGCAATCGCATCGATATCGGCGGGCATCGCTTTTTCTCGAAGGTCGATCGCGTGATGCAGTGGTGGTTCAACATCTTGCCCGTGCAGGGTGCGCCGGCCGCAGACACGGCGGATAAAGGGCATGAGATTGATTATGCGATCGAAGCTATTACGGAATATTTGTGTAAACGCTGTATGCCCGAACACGTGAATACTGAATCCAGAATTTTGAATCCTGGTTCCAATATTCAACATTCAAACTTCAATATTCAATCGACGAGGGTCACAAGACCAGCCCCCGATCCCGAGAAAGAAGACCAAGTGATGTTGCAGCGGCCGCGCCTCAGCCGCATCTATTATTTGAGGAACTTCTTCCCATACCCCATTGGCATCACGCTGCTTGTGGCGCGGAGATTGGGGCTCTGGAACACGTTCATGATTGGCATGAGCTACATCTGGCGGCAGCTATTTCCCGTCAAAGACGAAACATACCTCGATGCGTTCTACCGCAACCGCTTTGGTGACCGGCTCTACAAAACCTTCTTCGAGTGCTACACCGAGAAAGTCTGGGGCGTGCCTGTCTCGCAGATCCGCGCCGACTGGGGCGCGCAGCGCGTGAAAGGTCTCTCGCTCAGACGAGCGCTCACGCATGCGGTGAAAGATCTCCTTAGCTCCGATTTCAAAAAGCAGCAGGAGGAGCGCGAGACCAGTCTCATCACCCGTTTCTTCTACCCCAAGTTCGGCCCTGGCCAGATGTGGGAGACGGTGGCGGAACAAGTCCAAGCCTGCGGTGGCGAGGTGCGACTACGCCATCGCGTCTGTGGTATCCAGATCAAGGAGAATCGTGTCGTCTCGGTGACGGTCGAGAACATGGAAACCGGCGCGCAAGAGGAACTCGCCTGCGATGAGTTCTTCTCGACGATGCCAATTAAGCACCTTGTGAGCATGATGCACCCGCGGCCGAGCGATCTCGTCATCGAAGTAGCCGAAGGCCTCCACTACCGCGATTTTCTCACCGTCGGTCTGCTGCTCCGGAAGCTTCATGTCCAAGAGAAGGGGAAGGAGCCCGCCCGCTCCGTGCCCGATAACTGGATCTACATCCAGGAGCGCGACGTGCGCGTGGGGCGTGTGCAGGTCTTCAATAACTGGAGCCCGTACATGGTGGCCGATCACAAGCACTCAGTATGGATCGGGCTCGAGTACTTCGTGAACGAAGGGGGAGACCTCTGGGTCATGCCCGACGAAGACCTCATCGAGCTCGGGCTCAAAGAAATGGAGCAGATCGGCTTCATCCAGCGGGCAGACTTGCTCGATGCCTGCGTGCTGCGGATGCCCAAGGCCTACCCCGCCTACATCGGCAGCTACGATCAGCTGCATGTGGTGCGCGAGTTTGTGGAGACGATCCCCAATCTCTTCCTCATCGGCCGCAACGGCATGCATCGCTACAATAACCAGGATCACAGCATGCTCACGGCGATGCTTGCGGTGGATAACATCATTGCCGGCCGCAGGGATAAGTCGAACTTATGGGAGGTGAATGTAGAAATGGTCTATCACGAGGGGAAAGAGAAGGTCGCGTGATCGTTATTCTTTCTCCATGAAATCCGCAGAGAATATGGTGACGAATCCTTTCTCGATCGAGGCGCAGGTGGAGCGGATTTTCTGTTCGGCGAGGAGCCGCAAGAGGTTGTCTTCTCCGAATATTCCTTCCGCAGATATGCGGCGTATGAGCTCGTCGCGGACGCCGGCCATCATGGCATGGATGTTTGTTCGTAAAACGCTGAGGCGACCAGCGATTATATCTCAGGTGATGGCTGCCGGTTCAGCATGCTCGACTACCATCCCTCCGGACTCAGCATGCAGACGATGCCTGTTTCGACGGAGAGGAGCGTCTTGTGGATTTTTTCTTCCACTAGCGTGTGGGCCTTCGTGTCTCCATCGAGCAAATTCTGCTGCGCCACTTCTCGTAGAATTTTTGCTTCTGCCCGCGCAATCATTCCGTGAACCCCCTTTCGCAGTGCATCCATTCTTTCGGGTGCAGGTTGCTTTCGCGCCTCAAGGCGCAATAGGGTGTAGCGGTCGCCAAAAACACCAATTGCCGCATTGATCCGGTCGACAACCCATCTTGCTGCATCGGCATCGATCTCGTCGTCAATCTGCCGTGCCCGTAGCTCTGCCTGCAGGATGGTGAGCCAGCCTTCCGGATTCTGTATGTGCCGTCTTTCGAGCTCGCCGAGCACGATGTGCCGAAGTTCGCCTCTGTCTATCATCGGATACCGCCGTGCCGCGCGTTCGACAATGGCTCCGACGATGAGTTCATACTCCTCTTCCGTCGGCTCCCACTCTCTGGCGTGTAGGGGCGGCGATGTGTCGATTGCCATAGTCTGAGTGTAAATCCTGTAAGAGGAGAGACAAGCGGCTTCTCGTAAAAGTCGCTTATTCTCTGCTTATGCGCTCGGCGGCTTCATCCCAGACAAATTGGAGACCCCTCTGCGTGCCGGCGGGAACAAGAATGATCTGCCCCATATCCAGCCTCGGAGCGTAGGCGAGATGAGGGAATTGTCGGATGATTGCATCGCGCAGCATTTTGGATGTGAAGCAGAAATTATACTCAGCATCCACATTGATCGAAATTCCTAGTCCCGGGATCTGCACTTGCGCCTTCACCCGATTTTCTTGGATGACATTTCTCATGATGTCGAGGGCTTGCCGCTCGTTCCGCTGCAAGAACTGTGGATTGCGTCTCACGGTAAATGAAGAAAGAATGCCGCCCCATTGGGGATGCGCATGCCAGAGTGTGTGCTTGCCTTCTGCAATTTCTTCGCCGAGCGAACTTCGTTCGTAGCGCTCTTGAAAGCCGGGGATTTTGCCATTGATATGGGTGATCCACTCATCAAGGTTTGGCATTGGCCATACCTCTTCACCGTCGAGAGTGGTCATGCCGTTTTGCAAGCTCAGCAGTTTGCTCTCTTGGAGCACTTCGCGCAAAAGTTCCGAATCGTCGTTGCAGGCCTCTAGCAAACCACGGAGATAGCTCGCATTGAGAATGCCTCTTGTTTGATCGCCTATTTTGTTGCCCCCAAAAGATCCGAGGCCTCGTCCTCGATTACCCTCGATGATCAGCGCTGGGCTTTTCATGCATTCCGACTCAAATGTCCCGTCTCCCGGTGCCCCCACTGCTTCGTTCACAAAGCAGGCGGCAGCTTCTTGCACGGGCTCCACAAGCGGAAGCGCCGGGTACAAATAGATGTGCCCGAGCTCGTGTGCCACGGTATTCGAAAGACCTTCCTGCGTGTGCGTGCCAAGGAGCCGTAGGAATTTCGTGGGCTGTACGAAGCTCCGTACCACCGTTGAGTCGGAATCCTTTTTTTGTGCGTACAGTGTTGGCATACGCACAAATGCTCCTGGAAGCGGATAGGGCTCCCATTGCACGTCGAGATTTTTCGAAGGAGGCGGCCCAAAGAGATATTCGATGGCCTGAGCATGCTGCGTCAGAATGGACAGTATCGTCGTGACCAACGCATCGCGGCCACCCGGATAGGCGTGCATATGGGCGTTCTCCGCAATCTGAAAATTGAGCGAACCCGGTGCCATGTGCTCAGGAAGAAACAAACGGCGAGCACGGGTGCCAGTCTGTCGTATGATGTGCCCGGCTGTGGATCGCTGCTTCAATTCCTCCGTTCGCCTCATCCAATCGACAACCGATTCGCCGGGCAAAAATTCAAAGTCTTCAGGCTTCATTGCGATATTTAATACTATTTTTGTTGTTATGTCAAAAATCCTATACATGCGCGTTATACCACTCCACCGACTTCTCGATGCCTTTCTTGAAGGATGTCTGCGGGTCGTAGCCAAGCACCCGCTTTGCCTTGCTGATATCCGCGATGTAGCGGGTCACCTCGCCGGTCCGCGGTTCGCCAATCGTCAGTTCTGACGAGCTGCCGAGTAGTGCTTTGATCCGCTCCGCGAGATGGACGATCGTCGTGCCCTCCCCGAAGGCGAGGTTGTAGGTGTCGTTCTTCGCCGTGTCGAACTTTTCAAGTGCGAGGATGATGCCGCCGACGCAGTCGTCGATGTAGGTGAAGTCGAGGCACTTCTCTTTGCCAAAAATATGGAGCGGTTCATTCTTGCGCGATTTGCGGATGAAGAGCGGCACTACACGCTCCGAATCGTCGTACATGCCGTAGACGTTACTAAAGCGAAACGTAATCTGATCGATGCCATAGCAGCGCCGGTACGATTCAACGAGCGCTTCGCCGCCCACTTTACTCGCCGTGTAGGGGCTCTCGCAGTGCTCGACGCGCACCATGTCTTCGGCGTACTTGTCTGCCTTGATGTTACCGTAGCTTTCGCGTGACGAGGCGAAGATGAATTTCTTGATGCCGCGCGTGCGAGCCAATTCCAGTGCGTTGAAGAGCGTAATAAAATTATCGAGCGCGCGGTCGGGATGTTCGACCAGCTCGTACACACGCGCATTGGCCGCGAGGTGCACGATGGCCTCCGCTCCGTCCGGGATCTTTGCGAGCTCTTCTTTCTTCCGCAGGTCGACGACGGTGGTGAGCGCGTCGATGCTTGGTTGCCACTTGTTTTTCACCCAGTCGACGCCGATCACCTCATGCCCTTTGGCGAGCAGAGTTTCTGCCAAACGGGTGCCAATCGTGCCCGATGATCCGGTTACCAAGACCTTCATGTCGCCAGAGTGTGTCGGGAAACGCGTGCGAGGGCAAGCGAGATTGCCTTTCCTTTGCCAATTGGGCATCCTAGGCTGCTGACATGCTCTCCCTGATTCTCCCCACGTATAAGGAGGCCGAAAACATCCGCACGCTCGTGCCGGCGCTCGAGGAAGTCCTCCGTCAGATTCCGCACGAAATCATCATTGTCGATGACGACTCGCCGGATTTCACCTGGAGGATCGCGACCGAAATGGCACAGAAAATCCCAGCTCTTCACGTTATCCGTCGCGTAGGGCGCAGGGGTCTTTCGTCCGCTGTGACCGAAGGCTTCGATGCGGCAAAGGGCGATGTACTCATGGTGATGGATGCCGATGGCCAGCACGATAGCTCGATCATTCCGCAGCTCTACGAGGCCATTCGCGCAGGGGCTACCATTGCCGTTGCCTCGCGATACCGTGCGGGCGGCGACATGGGTGGGTGGTCGGGTATCCGTCCGCTCATGAGCAAAACAGCGACGTTCTTCGCGCGCAAGTTGCCTGCCGTAGAAGTCAGCGATCCGATGAGTGGATTCTTTGCGCTCGATCGCGAAGCCTATCGCGCGATCGCCTCGCAGCTGCGCCCGACAGGGTTCAAGATCCTCCTCGAGGTGCTCGCTTTCCTGCCGCGCGGGAGTAAGACGGCCGAGGTGCCGCTGCACTTCGGGATGCGTAAGCACGGCGAGAGTAAGCTTTCTGCTGCTGTACAATTGCAGTTCATCTCGCAATTACTCCGTATCATCGCGCACCGCTTCTGGTGGCTGCCGTGGGCTCTATTCGCGCTCATCGCAGCGATCATTCTCTTTGCCGTCGCGCCGCGTATCATTGCGCTACTGCCTGTCTATACCGACGAAGCCGTACGCACCAGATTGGCCTCAGCTCTGCACACGGTCTCTGCACGTGAGGGCATCGTGCTCTCCGATCTCGAGATCCAGCGCGTGGAAGGGGACGATGTGCTGCTGCGTCAGCGCGTGCACGGGCGCGGGACGGATGATCGCTACTGTTTGCGTCTCTCGCTTGCCGATGCCTCTACTCAGCCATGCGACGAATAATCATCGCTATCGGGCTTGAGGCCTACGCCGTTGCATTGGCGTTGCTGCAGAGTCTTGGTCACATCCGCACCGATGAAGCGAAGTATTTGCTGAGCATTCCCTATCCACATCCGCCGCTCATCCGTGGGATTCTCAGTCTTACCGATAGCTGGGAGATCCAGGAAATCCTCTGGCGGATCGTCTTCGCCACGCTCGTGGTGCAGGCGGTGTGGCTCGCGTGGGATCTTTCGAGAAATCTCCGCACCGAAGCCCGCCTCACACTCTGCGCAGCCTATCTGCTCTGCGGTGCCGTCGTCTTCCAGGCCGGTTCCATCATGATGGCGCCACTCACGGGGCTGCAGGGCTTGCTGCTCGTCTGGCTCTACCGGCGTGGGCTCATTCGCAGCTCGGCGTCTGTCGGCTGGCTGGCGCTGCTTTGGCTCGCATCGCTCTTCACGGCGTATCAGGCGTTGCTCTACTTCCCGCTGGTTTCTTCGCTTCTGCGCCGCAGCAGGGCGCCGTACTGGCAGCAGTTTCTTGTTCTGATTGTGCCGCCTGCGCTGGCGTTTCTTTACGCACTCAGCAATCCGCTCATCCTCGCGAGTTTCCTCAATGCGGGCACCGATAACGCTGCTGTGCCGTTCGTGCAGATTGTGACAGGCGTGCTCGAGACCTGGCTCATCGGCGGGAGCGTCGTGCTCACCATGGCTGGCATCTTCGGGATGATTCGTGGCAGGCAGCTCGCTGTTATCGGCTCATTCGTCCTGCTCACTCTCTACGTGTCGCTCTCGCTGCACCATTACTACGCCATCCTCTTCACGCCGCTCTTTCTCGTGGGGTCGCTCCCGCTCCTCGAGCAGGCCAGGCGCCCCGCTCTGCTCGCGATAGGGACAGCACTCGGCACACTCCTGCTCTGGTCGCAGTTCCATCCTACACTCGAGCCGGACCCGACGCGCGCGGTGCTCCAAGAGCTTCGCCCCTCGCTGCAGGGGAGAGGGCTGCTGCTCATTGCCGGGCCCTTTGGTCACGACTGGCAGTACGAGAGCCCGCTGCCTGTGGCCGCCTATGATGAGCGTCTCCTCGCGCGTGCGGCAGTGATCGTCTGCACACAGAAATGCCCGGAGGTGAATCCGGACAAATCTCTGTGGCAACTGACACGGAGGGAGCCGAGGGTGTGGGTGCGGAAATAAGGACGCCGAGGAATCCGAAGAAACCAAGGAATCCGACGATGTTCCTGGGATTTTTCTGTAGGTATGCGAAACCCGCCAGCCTTGCGACTGGACGGGTTTGCCCTTTCTCCTTCCGTGGAGTGTTAGATTGCCCCGTAGGGCTTGAAGATCCAGTCCTCAACCTTGAGGAACAGACCCCCGATAAAGCACGCGACTGCCATGCCTGCGAGCACGTAGGGCAGCGGGGTGGCCCACACATGAGGCGACGGGGCGAGGAGGACGATCCATCCTCCGTCCCGTTCCATAGCCATGGCGATCATTGCGCACAGCGGGTAGCTGGCGCAGCTCAGCCCCAGGGCATCGAGCAGGCCTACGTCGTCGGCCTGCCCCCGGAAGGCCTTTACGGCCAACAGGCTCGCCACGCACATGCCGCCCATGTAGAGGGGCACGGGGTCGAGGGGTTTCTCGATGTCCTCGAGTTGTTCCTCGAGGAGATAGCTTGCTACCCCCAAGAAGATGAGCAACACGAGGCCAGCGAAAATGCACCCAGCGACGAACCGCGAGAACTTTTCCAGCGTCTTCATCTTTGAGTACTCCGGCTTGAGAAAGGGCGATAACCCATCCCTGACAACGTTGGCAGGGGATGATGGGATAATGCTATTATATACTAATTTATATAAATGCAAATAATAATCGAGGGAAGCATTACCCGATTTGCTGCTCAAATCTTGTAGTATTCCCTATACCACTTTACGAATTGGGGGACTCCTTCGCGAATGGTCGTCTTTGGCTCAAAGCCCAGCAGCTTCTTCGCCTTGCTGATATCGGCCGAGCTCTTGGTCGTGTCACCCTGCTGCATCGGGAGGAATTCTTTCTTTGCTTCTTTGCCCACGGCCGTCTCGACCATCTTGATGTAGTCCATCAGCTCTTCGGTTTTGCCGCAGCCGAGGTTGAAGATTTCCTTCTCATAGTTCTTGTCGATCGAAGCAACGATGCCCGAGACGATGTCATCGACGTACGTGAAATCGCGCTGCATCTTGCCTTGGCCAAAGACCTGGATCGGTCGGTCGTTCAAGATCGCATCAGTAAAGAGAAATAGCGCCATGTCCGGTCGTCCCCAAGGGCCATAGACCGTAAAGAAGCGAAGGCCCGTCGTCCTCGTGCCGTAGAGATTGTGGTAGGTATTGGCCATCAATTCGTTGTCCTTCTTGTTCATGCCGTAAAGCGAGAGCTGGTTATCGGTCCGGTGCTCCTCGCTGCTGGGGAAATCGGTGTTGCCGCCGTATACCGAGCTCGACGATGCGTAGATGAGCCCTTTGATGCCCTGCTGGCGCACTTCCTCGATCACGTGGAAGAACCCGCGAATGTTGATGTCGATGTACTCATCGGGATGATCGAAGGCATAGCGCACGCCGGCGAGTGCGGCGAGGTGGCAGACGATGTCACAGCCCTGCATCGCGTTCTTCACCGCGGCGCGATCGAGGATATCTCCTTTGATAAACGTAAACCCTTTGCGTTGCGTGAGCAGCTCGAGACGTTTTTCCTTGAGCGTCGGATCGTAGTACGCATTGATGTTATCGAACCCCACGACTTCATCGCCGCGGTCGAGGAGGCGATTGGCGGTGTGGAAGCCGATGAAGCCTGCGCTGCCAGTAAGAAAGATTCTCATAGAAGATTGGAAGAATGTTTTGCGTTATGCGCAGTCCTGAGCCCGTCGAAGGGCTGCGGCACCTGTCAGAAATATTTTCATGCAGTCAGCGTAGCAAATCCTCCTCTATTTATGAATCTAGAATTTTGAATCCTGAATCCTGAATTCAGGCTTCGGTATTCACGGAAATGCCGATTCCTCGATAGTCAAACCCCGCCTCCATTGCATCAGCTGGTTCATAGAGATTGCGCCCATCGAAGAGCCATTTGCCCTTCATCGCAGAGGCAACCGTCTTCAGATCGACGCCTTTGAACACATCCCAATCGGTGAGCAGCACGAGTGCGTCGGCGTTCTTTGCCGCCTCCATCGGCGAATGCGCATAGACCACGCCCTCGGGCAGGAGTGGCTTCGCGCGGTCTGTTGCCGCGGGGTCGTAGGCAATCACGGTGTGCCCCGCTTTGATGAGCGCAGGGATGATGTCGAGGCTCGGCGCTTCGCGCATGTCATCGGTCTTCGGTTTGAAGCTCAGCCCCCATACGGCGATGCGTGAAGGAGTCTTCAATGCATCGAGAATCTGCTTGGTGAAGCGCTGGCGCTGGTGAGCATTCACTGCTTCAGTCGCCTCGGCGATCGTCATCGCGATGCTGTGTTCTTTGCCTGTCGCAATGAGCGCCTTCACGTCTTTGGGGAAGCAGCTGCCGCCATAACCTATACCGGCGGCGAGAAACTGATGGCCAATGCGGCTATCGAGGCCCATGCCGCGCGCAACGTCGCGGATATCCGCGCCGGAAACCTCGGCGAGCTCGCTCAGCATGTTGATGAAGCTGATCTTCGTCGCGAGGAAGGCGTTGCTTGCGTACTTCACCATCTCGGCGCTCTCGCGGTTCATGATGACGAGCTGCGCCCCTTCGCGCGTGAGCGGGTGGTAGAGCTCTTCCATCAGATCGCGTGCCCAGTCTGTACCGTTGATGCCGACGACGATGCGCTCGGGTGCAAGTGTGTCGCTCACGGCGGAGCCTTCGCGAAGGAACTCGGGATTGCTGATCACAGGGATCTCGAGCTGCTTACCACGCTCCTGCAGCAGCCCGGCGATGCGCTGTTCGCAGGCATGCCCCGTGCCCACCGGCACCGTCGACTTCGTGATGAAGACCACGTTCTGCTCCGCATGGCTCGCCACTTCTTCGGCTACCGAAAACACCGCAGTCAGGTCGGCCTTGTGTGCTTCGCCGGGCGGTGTGGCTACTGCGCAGAAGAGGAGCTGTGTGCCTGGTAGGGCCTCTTGCACGCTTGTGGTGAACGAGAGAGAGCCTGCAGCGAGACCTTTGCGGAGCAGTTCCTCGAGCCCCGGCTCGAAGATCGGGCTTTTGCCCTGCCTGAGCATCTCCACCTTCGCCGGGTCGATATCCACGCCGATAACGGTATGGCCGAGATCTGCAAAGCACGCGGCGCTCACAAGGCCAACGTAGCCGGTGCCGACCACAGCTATTTTCATGGGCAAAGTGTAGCTAACTGCTGAGATAAAGCCAAAACATGCGTTCCCTGGAAATTTCGACCTACGAAACACGAAGGAATTTCAAAGCCCGAAATTCCAATAACGAAATAGGCTTTTGGATTATTTGAGACTTCGGCATTGGGGCTTCCTTCGTCAGAAGCCTGTCCTGAGCGGTGACGAAGGGCGCTTCGAAATTCGGACGCCTGTTGTGCGGGCATCAGGAAAGGATCGGGGGTTCTCCACTAAAGCCCCCGTCCCTTTCCTGGTTCTTTCATGCTTCCCCCGACCTCCTGAGATCGAGGCCGAGCATTATGCCAAGCTTCGCCCCTGTGGCAAGATTAATAAAAAACTTTTCATTTTTATGTCAATTCTATTCACAAGCAACAAAAAAGCGGACCCGCAGGCCCGCTTTTCGTCTTCGTCGGGGAAGAGGATTAGTTTCGTGACGCCGAGAGGAAGGCCCAAGCCGCGACAACGATGTGAATGATATTGTCGAGGAACTCGAGGTTTGCGACGCCGTAGTAGTTTAGCGGAGGCACGCTTGCGACGACAAAGCCCCAGACGCCGAAGTAGAGAGCGACAAGACCGACAATGATCACCAGCCACTTGCGTGCCATAGCAGGCAGCGGAGCGCCGGCGGCAATGAGGGCGACAACACCGAGCACCGTGTGCACGAGGTTCTCATTCGGCGTAAGCCAGAGAAGATCGCCCAGCGGCTTTTCGACGAGGTAGCCGAGAATACCCAGGACCAGGAGGACCACGCCTCCTACCTGCAAGAACTGCTTTGGGTTCATGGAACAGGGGAAAAGGGGATAAAGAGTGAAGCAATCATACAGCCATCATTGCTCGCTTCTGCCAAATTCCTTTGACGTAGATGATTCTTGGTATGAGACCATAGTTCCGATCTTTGGCCTACGGGTGCCGCTCGCAAGAAAAAGGGCGCTTGCCTGCCCGAATAGTACAGGCGGGTGGCGCCCCTTTTTCAGATGGTCGAAACAGGATTAGGCGATGAATGCGAGGTCCTCACTGCGCACGGTCTTGCGGCCGTTAGCGCCTGCGCGTTGCGTAGCCTGGGCGAGGATCCACTCAAGCATGCCGTTGGCGAACTGCGCGAGGTCACCGGAGGACATCATGTCCTTGCCGTTGACGGCTGTCTTGATGGCCGAAACCACCACGTAAGCCGTTTCCGTTGGCTTAGCGATGACCGCGAGGTCTTCGCCGCGGACCGTCTTGCGGCCGTTAGCCTTCGCACGTTCGACAGCCTGGCCAAGAACCCATTCCATCATTTTCGAGACGTTCTCGGCGAGGTCACCGGAGGACATCATGCCTTTGCCGTTTACGTACGTCTTGATGGCGGATGCGACAACAAAGCTGCTCATAGGGGATAGGGAAGTGAATAAATGCTTTAGGATTCTAGGGAGCTTTACCCCTCTTCCGCAAGCCTCCAAATGCCAAATCGCGTGTAAACACAAGAGAAAGAAGCAATTGACGCATTTTAGATTTACGGTGCGCTGCGAGAGCCGAAACGGGCCGTTGCCTGCTTTCTGGCTATTATAAGAGAACAAATCGATGATTTGATTGTTCGTTGTTTCCCTGGACTTCCCAGCTGCGGAGGTGCTTTTTCGACGCTTTTAGAGGGGTATTTGGGGGCCGGTGTCTCTGCGTTGCTCCTCTAGAAATGAGCCAGTGAGGAGCTTTCGCACCCGAGATTGAGACCGTTTCGCGTACCCTCTATACTCGTCTCCGTGCAAGATCGTACGGTTCCGCGCGATTCCACAAACATATGAGCCCCTCCCGTTTGGTCGTGCGGCAATTTTGCTTGTATCTCCTGAGCGGAGGGAGCGCGACCGCGATCAATGTCGGTCTCTTCTTTCTCCTCGTCAGGGCGGGCGTGTGGTACATCGGAGCCCAGGTCATCAGTGAAGCAGTCGGCTTTGTCAGTGCATTTCTGCTCCACAAGTACGCCGTCTTCCAAAAGAAAGAACGTTTCGCCGGGCACTTCCTGCGGTTCTGCGTCTTGGGGCTTTGGAACTTGTTCGCCACGACCATGGTGGTCTATCTCTGCGTCGAATGGATGGGTCTGCCCAAGGAACTCGCCAAGCTCGTTAGCATCGCCTGCGTGGTGTGCTGGAATTTCATCCTCTACAAGTTCGTGGTCTACGTGTGAGGATGTTTTAGGGTTGTGCGCGGAGGATCTGGAGTTTCCACCAGAGCCGTAGCATGTCCCATGTCGAATGCCAGACGGTGGAGAGCTCAGCTCCTCTCGCTTTTCCTCCCGCGCGCGGCGCTTGCACGATATCGACTTTGCCGATCTTGTAGCTGCGCTTGTGAGCTCGGATCAGTCGCTCGGCTTCTACAAAGACGCTCCGGGATTCGACGGGAATCTCGCGGATGATGGAGCGTCGGACGCACTTGATGCTGCCCGAATCGTACAGCTCGACGCCAAAGAGGAGTCGCGGCAGGAGGCGGTAGCACTTCGAAATAAGGTGGCGGTACGGCGTGTAGTGCTTGTAGGTGCGGTTACAGATGACGATGTCGCAATCCCCGAGCAACGGCATGCAGTCTTTCAGTGCCTCCGGCGGATACTGTCCGTCGCCCGACACGAGAAAGAGAAAGTCCTTCGTCGCCGCTCGGTAGAGTTCCTCGAAGGTGGCCGCGATCCCTCGGTTTGTTTCGTGGCGCAGAATGGTAATGCGCGGGTTGCGTGCCTGGAGCTCTGCAAGAAGAGATGGAGTCCGGTCCCGGCTTGCATCGTCCAAGATGATGAGCTCAAAGTCATCGGTGCACTCTGCCAGTGTCGCAAGCGAACGTCCGACGACGGATTCGATCGTCGATTCTTCGTTGTAAGCGGGTATGAGCAGGGACACGGAAGGCACCCGCCTAGAGTACCTCTTTGAGGGATTGTGTCACATACGAAATCTGCTCTGCCGTGAGCTCTGGGAACATCGGGAGCGAGAGAATCTCCGCCGCCAGTTTCTCGGATACCGGAAAGTCACCCGCCGCGTGGCCCAGGTGGGCATAGGCTTTCTGGAGATGCAGGGGAACGGGATAGTGGATACCGGTCGCGATGCCTTTTTCCTGCAATGCTTTCTGCGCGCGTTCGCGCTCGGGCACACGGACAACGAAGAGATGATAGGCGGGCAGCGAACCTGCGCGCTCTCGCATCGTGGTCACCGCAGGCGGGAGCTGCTCCCTGTACTGCGTCGCGTGCGCTCTGCGTTGGGCGTTCCATGCATCGAGATGCGGGAGTTTGACGTCGAGCACGGCTCCCTGGATGCCGTCCATGCGCTCGTTCCATCCGATGTATGCATGATGATACTTCTCCAGCGATCCGTGATTGCGGAGCATCCGCAACTTCTCTGCGATCTGCGCATCATCCGTGGTGATCGCTCCCGCCTCGCCATAGGCCCCAAGATTCTTGCCCGGATAAAAACTGAAGGCGGCTCCGTGGGCCAGGCTGCCCGCCTTTTTGTCTTTGTAGAGCGCGCCGTGCGCCTGACAAGCATCCTCAAATACCAAAAGATTATGCGCGGCTGCGATCTCTTTGATGCGGTCCATGTCCGCGCACTGGCCATAGAGATGGACGGGAATGATTGCTTTGGTGCGAGGCGTGATCGCCGCTGCGATGAGGGAGCAATCGATGAGAGCGGTGTCCTCTTCGCAGTCGACGAAGACCGGCACTGCTCCGACGTGTGAGATCGCCTCGGCGGTGGCGATGAAAGTGTTGGCAACGGTGATCACCTCATCACCCGGCCCTATGCCATGCGCCTGCAAGAGGAGAGCGAGCGCCGCGGTGCCCGAGTTCACTGCGATGCAGTGCTTGGCTTCGCAGTAGGCGGCGAAGTGTGCTTCAAACGCTTCCACGCTGGGCCCCAGAATGTAGGTTGAGGTATCCAGTACGTGCCGGATAGCATTCTCCATCTCGTGCTGGAGTGGACGAAATTGCGCCTGCAAATCGAGGAAAGGGACGTTCATTGGCCGCGCGAAGCTTTGGGCGCGGCAGGGTTGCCCATGACGACTGCCTTCGCGGGCACGTCTCTCGTGACGATGGATCCGGCTCCGACAAGCGCGCCTTCCCCGATCGTGACGCCAGGGAGGATCGTCGCGTTGCTGCCGATTGCGGCGCCACTTTTCACAAGCGTCGGCACGCGCACCCAGTCCGCGGCGGTCTGCAAGCTGCCATCGGGATTGGTGGCCCGAGGGGTTTTGTCATTCGTAAACATGACGCCGTGGCCGATGAAGACATTGTCCTCGATCGTCACGCCGTCGCAGAGAAAACTGTGGCTCTGGATTTTGCAGTTCTTACCGATGGTGACTCCCCGCTGAATCTCGACGAACGTGCCGATCTGCGTCCCGTCACCGATGGTACATCCGTAGAGGTTCACAAAATCACGGATGACGACATCCTTCCCAAGGACGACGTCCGGCGCGATCTTTTGGAGAGGATGGGTCATGAGACGGCTGGGGAAGACTTCAGGCATTGGTCGGCCCGCGCGAGCGTGCGGAGAATTTTCTCGCCCTCTTTGCCGGAAACGCGCGGGCTCTCCAGTCCGCGGACGCACTTCAGCACGTGTGCGGCTTCGACCGCCAGCGGCTCCGCATTGGCAAGGGCCGGGATCAGGATGTTCCCCGAGCGATACTTGGGGAAGAACGGATCGGGCTTGGTTTCGTCGCGCTCGATGCCACTATCGTATACGCGGATCTTCTCGCTCGGCTCGATGTCGTCGTAGGTGATCATCGCTTTGTCTCCGGCGAGAATCGTCCGGCGTAGCTTTACCGGCGAGAGCCAGCTGACGTGAATATGCGCCTGGAACCCAGAGGCAAACTTCATGTGGAGGTGCACGTCTTCTTCCTGTGTGCCGAAGTGCTTGCTGCCGTACGCATCGATCTGACGCACATCGTCGAGGTCCATGAAGGTATTGAGGATGCTCAGGTCATGAATCGCGAGATCGTAGAGCACATTGGTATCTTTCTGAATGAGGCCGAGGTTGATGCGTGTCGAATCAAAATAGAGGAGCTTGCCCAAATTTCCGCCGCGTGCCATCTCTGCCAAGGTCTGGACGGCGGATGCAAAGACGAACGTGTGATCGACGAAGATCAGCTTGCCGTTTTGCTCAGCCAACGCATTGAGTTCGCTTGCTTGTTCTACAGTCTCCGTCATCGGCTTTTCGATGAATACATGCTTGCCGCTCTCGAGCGCCTTTTTGGCGAGGGGATAGTGGGAGTGCGTGGGTGTTGCGATCAGGATGAGCTCCAACGATGCGTCGCTAAAAAGATCATCCGCGTTGGTTGTATAGAGAAC
>ENA-ORBV01006451-ORBV01006451.1-microbial-mat-metagenome-genome-assembly--contig:-NODE-6451-length-20677-cov-7.150922_pt1 | contig 20677 bp, 18 predicted proteins | sample MGYA00237777_ERZ505514 | MGnify/ENA primary metagenome ERZ505514 (study PRJEB26160, sample SAMN06269048) | microbial mat metagenome | isolation source: Oligotrophic lake microbial mat | place... | reverse complement strand
TTCAAGCAGAAGACGGCATACGAGATTCGCCTTAGTCTCGTGGGCTCGGAGATGTGTATAAGAGACAGCTGTTGCTGCTTCGCAAACTCCGTCTGCATCGACAGGGCGGGCCGCTGGGGGCGCGGTGGGGGTGTGCTCATCAGCGTCCCTCGTTGCGGTTTAGCTCACCAGGCTCAGCGCTCGCCTGGTCACTACGCGGCGTCCACAGCACCGTCTCGGTGAACTGGATAGTCGGGATGCCACCCGGCCGCGTCGGCAGCTCAACGTGGCTGACCTGCTGCCAGCGGCGGCGGATCTGGAACGGATGCACGCGCTCCTCAAGCAGAAAGCGGTAGGGAGCGACATGCCCGTGGCAGGCGCTGGCAATAGCGCGTGCAATGGCCGCTACCCGCCCCTGCGTCGGTGCCACCACGAGTACCAGGAAGGATGTGACCCCATAGCGCGCCGACAGCTTCGGGTCGCGCAGGTAGGCCTGGTAGCCCAGGGCGCGCTTGCGCCACTGCTCGGCTGAGGTCGTCCCCCGGTCGATTTCGAGGAAACAGCGCGTGCCATCGAGCACAAAGCTGGCATCGGCCAGGACAGGAAGCGGGTGATGCACCTGGGCCACCGTCACGGAGTCGTAGTCGCGGCAGAGCACGTGATCGGCCGCCCAGGCCGTGAACGCCACCGCGCGGTAGCTGCTCTCGGCGCGCAGCGCCGCGTAAAAGGCGCCGATGGCCAGACTATGCTCAAGGGTTGACGCCGCCCGCTTGGCACGTTCGTGGAGCCAGCGAACGGGGAGCGCCTCGGGGTGATGCGCAGCGAGCAGGGCCGCACCGGCCTGGGTGAGGGCGTGGCCATTGGGAATGCGGTGGAAGCTCGTCACCGCGCGGTCGATGGTGCGGGTGACGCCGATGATCAGCCCCTGCTGCGCCAGCACCTGAAGCCTGCGGCGCACCAGCCGGGGTTCGCGGCGGGGTGCGCCTCGGTCACGCACCGCCTGTTCCATCGCACGCCACCACGTGGGCCACTGCATCCAGGCGAGCTGTTGCGCGGTGAGATAGCGCACGTCGGCCAAGGATTGGAGAATCGCCAGGTCCCGCGCGGTCAGCACGAACGGCGTCGTCATGGCTGCCCCCGTGTGTCGCGCGGCAACGCGGCGAGCAGCTGCGCCAACATCGGCTGCACGGCCGCAGGGGCAACCGCCTGGACGGCGACCTCCGCTGGAGCCGCATCGCCACGCTGGCCACCAAGACGGGCGCGCCAGGTCGCCAGCGGCGCACGGCGCCAGCCGAGTGCCGCGAGCAGGCTTGCCGGCGACGCCTGCCCCGTGGGCACTTCAAGGCGGATACCCACGCGCAGCACTGGCGCTCGCAGCGGCTGGTCGCCGGCCCATGTCATCAGCAGCCGATAGCGGGGCCAGCGCTCGCCTAGCGCCTCGCTCTCCAGCGCCATGGCGCGGTGCGGGTCGGGGAACGCGACAACCTGTTGCACCGCCGGGGCTACCGCCACAATACGCGGCGCGGGGGTGAGCCGCACGTTCGGCAGTGCGGTGCGCATCAGCTGGGCCAGCAGCGCCCGGTGGCAGCCATGCTCGCAGTCCGCAGGCCCACAGTGGGGGCACGCAGGCACGATCAGATAGGCGCGCCGCTGCTGGTCGGACTGCATCCACACCAGCGTGATCCGCTGGTAGCGCAGGTGGAGCTGCGCCCCCACGCACCAGCGCTCGAGCGCGTCGGTGCTCGCCGTGCCCTCCAGGCGCCAGATCAGGCGTGTCATCAGCGCTCCTTGGGGGCCTGAGCGCGGCGGGTAACCCGCACCGGCGTGCAGCGAGGCAGCTGGAGCAGCGGACTCAGCAGCAGGCTGCTCGCCACCGCGAGGTGGAGCGCAAGCAGGTTGAGGTTCGCGGCCTGCAGCAAGCGCGCGGTATCGGCGACTATCAGCGCAAAGACGGTAAGCACGCGTGACATGATGGCTTCCTTCCGTTGTGCGGATCAGGCGGGGCATTGGCTGGTTTGGCCCCAGCGTTGCACGTACCAGCGGGCATCACGCTGCACCAGGGTGGTGCGGTAGCACCAGCGCTTCTTGGCAAACTGCCAGACACTCAGGCCCACGTCGCCGGCGACGGGGAGCAGTGTGACCGCCTGGAGCACCCCGGTCGGGCTCGCCACGTTGGTGAGGTAGTCCTGCATGCGCGTGACGGCATCGTGGGCGACGAGGGCCGGATCAGGGAGGACTGGATCAATCAGGGCTGCAGCGGCCGCGTGGTCGCCGGCACGCACAGCGTCCACCCATGCCCGATGCGTCGTGTCGCTGCTCCCCGGTTGGGAGACGGCGGGCGGAGGCGCGGCCTGACCGGCGGTGCCACAGCTGACCAGGAGCAGCAGGGCTACGTTGAGCCAGCGCGGTCCAGGTGAGGGGAACATGCAAGGCCTCCTTCGCCGGGTGACGCCTTACGAGTTGAGAAAGGCGTGTGCTTCCTTCGGGTGACACTCCACATTAATCTCGTACGCGTCCTTGCGGATGACGCCGAGACACTGGCCCGGCTCGGACGTGGTGATGAACTGCACATTCCGGGGTGTAAGCACGCTCATCGCCTCGGCTATCTCCATGGCCTCGATATCTTGCATGTGAAAGAAGAAGTGCGCGGCCGCGTTGGCGTGGATCTGGCGACCAGCCATCGTGTCGAGGAACGGCCGCATGGTTTGATCGACCAGCACAATCCCCAGGCCATATTTTCGGGCGGTCTTGGCAATCACCCAGGCGGCGTGCGCCACCGCCTCGTTCTGACTGGCGTGACCGAACTCGTCGATCATCAGAAAGATGTTGCGCCCCCGGGGCCGCGTGCGCGCATAGCGCCACACGGCGTTCAGGGCCTCGAGATAGAAGAATGACAGCCAGATGTCCGGAACGTCCTTGAAGTCGTAATAGACGATCGCGTTGGTGAAGTCCCACTTGATGGTCGTCTGCGCATCGAACGTCACCCCCTCCGGGGTCTTTTCATCAGTTGCGGCGCTGCTGCCGTAGATGAGGTAGCGCAGGCGCAGCGCAAAGCCGTCCGCAAGCGGGTCCTGCATCGCCTCCAGGACGGCAATGAGGTCACTGAGGATGGGCATCGCCTGGGTCGGCGTGTCCGGGGTCACCCGAAACATGCGGTACAGCCGCTTCACGGCGAGCGAGAGCACGCCGCGCGTGCCGTCCTCGAGCGGCAGGGGGAGCAGGACGGTCTGCTCATGCCGATTCTTTCCGGGCTTCCCCAGGAGCAGCGCGATCTGTGCGACCGCATGCATAATCTGGTTGTTTTCCCAGCCGCCCTCGCTCTCCCAGCCGTAGATCACATCGAGCACGTTGACGCTATGCTCCAGGCCGATCGTGAAGCAGACGCAGTCCTGCACCGCGCGCTCCACGCGCTCGCCGTTTTTAAAGGCGTCGATGCCAATGACCTGCATATTGCCCACACTGGCCGCACGCTCGGCCAGCAGATTCAGCAGCACCGTCTTGCCGAACCCCGTCATTCCGGCAATGATCATATGCGCGGCCTGGTTGCGCTCGAACAGATTAATGAAGATCGGGAAGCGCCCGTTACGGTCGACGCCGACAAAGACGCCCCTGGTCTGGTTGGGGCGATGGAACCCGACCATACCAACGGCACAGCCAACCACCTTGGAGAGCTGCGTGCGTGGCTTCCAGGGGGCGTCGATGCGCTTGAGCGGGATGGTGGAGAAGATTTTGAGCGTCACGCCCTGCGCCCCGGCGGCGCGCATCAGTTTGAGGCGCGGGCCGAACAGATCGCGGACGGTAATAATGTTGGCCTCCAGCTCCTCGAGCGTGCGGCCGCGCACGAGGATCGCTACCTGGATGGCGTGCAGGGTCTGGCCCTTGAGTTGGCTAAGCACGTCGCGGGCGTCGACGACCACCTGCTCACCCCGGAGGTCCACCAGGTTCTGGTCGCGGGCGACCAGCTTGGCCGCGTTGTAGGCCATCTCGGCGACCCGCTGGGATTTGTTGCGGTTCAGCGTCTGGACATCGACGGCGATAGTGCTATCGATGGGCAGGCTGATCAGCTCGTGAAACAGCGTGGCGTCCCACTCCCCGGCGCAGTCATAGCTGGTCAACACGGCCAGATAGGGCTCGCCATACGTTTGCGGCTCGAGGTACCGGAGGCGCTCACGATAGGTGCCGGTGATAAAGGCGGGCAAGGCGGTGGCGCGCTGCACTGGGCGCTGGGTGGCGGCGCTCAGCGAGACCCGGATCGCCATCTCCGACACATCGGCCGGCTCCCAGGTCACGACGTGATACTGCACTGCCCGCAGCACGCGGGCCTCCATCAGGGCATACATCTCGGCGGTCTGCTGCGCCCAGGGGATGCGCCAGAACGTGCGATCCATCGCGGCGATGAAGGCCTCCCACTGATCGGGGGCCGCCTGGCCCGTGCGACAGGCTGCGAACAGCTCCGCAGGCAGGGCGAGGGCAGTGGCAAGGGCAGCCTGAAGTTCGCCGGGAAGCGTGGCAAGCGCCGGGGCGAGGGGGGTGCAGAGGGCCAGCTGGATTGTCAGGTCAAGCTCGGTGAAGCGGCGTGGCGCGGTGTCGGTGTCCTGCGGGACGAGGGCCTGGTCGTCGCCGGCGGCGTCATACGGGACGAGGGCCTGGTCGTCGCCGGCGGCGTCATACGGGACGAGGGCCTGGTCGTCGCCGGAGGACTCCTCCGCGTCAGCGAGCGCGCCACGGCGGCGCGGGGTGCGCGCGGCAAGCTCGCTGCCGACCGCACGGCTCCAGTTGTCGATCGCGACCCGCAGTGGGGTCACGCGCACATACAGGCGCTCGGTGGCGCCATGGTCGGCCCGCAGCCGTGCGATCGGCTCGTGCATCGGGAACCGGGTGGAGTGAGCGAAGAACCGCATGGGAAACTCTCGCCCGTAGCAAAAGTTCCCGAGCCGCTCTTCGACGGGATCGGTGGAGGTGGAGCGGTCGAGCGGGAAGCTGGTCATCTGGAGGATCTGCATCAACGTGCCTCAGGGTAGACAATGGTCTGCGGTGCGTGGTTGGCGCTGGCGCAGGCAGCGTCGCACTCGGCTGTACTCTCCTCAACACTGGCACTGATAACGCTGGGTGGCGCCGTTACGTGCGGGAGCAGGGCCTGGAGCGGAAGTTGCCCCGGTCCAACGCTGATCACCTCGAAGGCGCCCGAGACCTCGATAATCTGATCGGTGCTATCTTCGACTAACGCACCCGGCAGCTCGGCCGGGCTGCGCAGGTCACCCTGCGTGCGCAAGCGCACGAGCCCGCGGCTCATCCACAGGATCTGCTCGTAGAGCGCGAGGCCGTGGACTTCGAGGGTGAGGATGTAGCCGGCGACCGCCCCCACCAGGCAGACCGGCACACGCACGAGCAGCGGCCAGCTACTGGAGATCATGAACAGCGGCATGAAGCCGATCATCACCGCGACGATGCTCTCAAAGGTGAGGAAGGTGGCGATCTTCTCTTTCTTGCGGCTGGCAAGCTCTTCGATAATGCGTGCAGGCATACAGGGCTCCCGTGCCCGTCGGGTGAGGTGCGCTCACCCGACGGGAATCTCGTGTGCGACACAGGTGCGAGCGTGGCTTAGGGCGCGCCACCGCCGCCCATCCCAATGAAGGCGATAATCAGGGCGGGTGCGAGGCCGAGCACGATGGCCCCAACGAGGATGCGCTGGACCCAACCGCGCGCTTGCTGCGCCCACTCGGGCATAATCCCCGACAGCGAATTCATGATGAACCAGCAGGCGACGCCGAAGCCGGCCACGATCGGGCCGAGGGTCAGCATCTGGGTGCGCCACTGGGTAAAAAAGGCGATGATCGGTTCCACACAAACCTCCTATGCTGCATAGCCGATAGCCGATAGCCGATAGCCGATAGCGGTGAGCCGGAAGCGGGCGTCAAGAAGCGCTGCCCGGCGTTCTACGCTCTACGCTCTACGCTCTACGTTGGCGCTGGGGGCCAGCCAGCGAGCGGCCGCACCTCACCTCCTTACGGTGAACTGGTAGCGGAGCGGCCCCAGGGTCAGGACCCCAGTTTCCAGGGGTAGATCGATGATGACAACGCGCTCCTCATCCGGTGCGAGCGGCTGCACGAGGGCGTCTGCGCGCACGTCGATCCTTGCCGCCGGGGTCTGGAAACCCAGGTCGGCAGGGACCAGCACGAGCGGGACATGGCTCGTGTTGTGCAGCTGAAAGCGCACCGTCATGGTCTGCTGGGATGGTGTGACGACGAGGTCACGCAGCTGCAGACGGGTGCGCAGCACCGTATCGCGGCTGGGCGGGGGTGCGATCATGGCACGGTAGCGAACCACCTGGTTCGCCTGGGGGGAGACCTGCCACAGCACGCGGAGTGGCTCCACGAAGGCTGCCACGAAGTAGGTAAACAGCACCTGGTCGCCGTCGCGTATCGTATCGCTCGGCAGGGCGGTCTCGCCAGTGGCCAGGATCAGCGTCGGCGAGAGCGCGACCCAGTCGCGTGTGGCGGTGTCGCTGACGACGACGGTGATGGCACTGCGATCAGCGGCCAGCAGCGGGTCTTCGCCCTGGCCGCGCCCCGTGATCGCCGTGACCTGGAAGCCGTCGGGGGCGGGCTCGCCGGGGGCAAGCGCAGGCTGGGCACGGACGTGATCGAGCTGGCCCAGCCACGCCGGCGGGGACCCAGCGTCGGCAGCGCAGTCGGAGACGCTGAGATCGGCGGGCGTGCCGACGGTCTGTGGGACAAAGCTCCGTGCGGGAAGACCGTTGGGCGCATCGAGCACCAGGGTCTGCAACGTCTGGAGCTGTGTGGCCGGGAGACAGAGCTGGAGCGGGCGGAAGCTGTCCTGGAGCCAGCACGCGCTCGCAGCGGCATCGGCGGCGGCGGTGCCACACGCCGCGTCCCAACGCGTGGTCGTCGCCGTGACCGAGAGTGTCCAGGTCGCCTCGGGATCATGCACCGCCAGAATGGGCCAGGGCGCGAGCGCTGCCCCATCGCTGGTCGCCTGGCCGGTGGCGCTCGCCGCCGGCGCACGCGGCTGGAGCAGCATGAACACCAGCGGCGTGGCGATCAGCGCCAGCACCGCGAAGGCGATGTTGAGGATCATGCCGCGCCGCGCGTGGCCTCGGCGCCCACTGAGCGCATAGTCGGTTGCCTGCGGCGCCGCCTGCGTGACTTCCCGAAGGTCGAGACTAATCCAGGTGATCGCCCCCGGTTTGCCACGGGGCAGGAGCCCGCGTTGATCATCGCGCGTCTGGCCGCGCGCGAGCTGCTCGAGGGCCCCCAGCGCCGTGCGTCGGATCGTGGTGGGATCGGCGGCAATCACGGTGCCATTGCGCTGCTGGGTGGTTGCGTCGTGCTGGTCTTGGAGGCGGGCGCACATCTGCTCAAGCACCGCTTCAAACAGCTCGCGCTGCGCGGCCGGGAGCTCGGCGCGGCGGCGCTTGGCCGCGGTGACGCGCTCCTGCGCAGCCGAGTCACCTTCAAAGGGGTCATCCGCAAGCACCGTCGTGTCGGCCTCGGCAATAACGGCACTGGCCTCCAGGAAGGCGAGCCAGGCACGATAGGCCTGGCGGATCTCCTGGTTATACTGGGCCTTGGCCCGCGCATCGGCGTTGATCATCGTGTCACCTCGGGTGCAGTGATCAGCAGCGTGGTCTGCGCGGGGGCCAACGGTACGCTCAGCCCCCAGGCGGGCAGCTGGACGACGATGGCCTCGTTGGGGGCAAGGTCGCGGCTGAGCCGCACCGCGCCCTGCGCGTCGGTGAGCCCCTCAGCCAGCACGTCGCCAAACACGTTGCAAAGCTGGACCCGCACGCCGCCAAGGGGCTGGCGCAGATCGGGCGTGGGCGTCGCAGCCCCTGCGGTGCGCGTGCTCGTCGGTGGGCGGTCGGTGGCAACGATGCGCACGCTGAGCGTCACCGGCACGCGCGCAAGCACAGGCGGGAGTGGTGGCGGCAAGGCTGGGTCAAGCGCCGTGATGCTGACCAGCTCGGTCAGCGCCGCAGGCGCGGTTGGGGCAACGCCCCCCACACTGGGAGGCACGGCCTGCATCCCCCCTGCGTCTGGCACCAGCGGCGCCTCCGTCAGCGCGCTCGTTCCAGCGCTCTGCGAGCCGCCGGCGACCGGCAGCGCGTCCTCTCCCAGGCGCTGGAGCTCAGACCAGCGCACCCAGCCAGGCAGGATACTGGTGTCGCTTTCGACACTGATCCAGAGCCCGCTCACCGGGCCGCGCACGGTGACCAGGCTCTCCGGTGCCAGAGTGACCAGCGCCGTTGCGTCGGCCTGCGGGCTGCGCCGCAGCACGGTCTCGCGCAGGATAATGGCTGGCCCGCCGGCGATGCTCTCTTGGCTGGCGGGCATCCCGCCGCTGCTTGGCGGGGGATTACCGCCAGTGCTGCCGCCACTGCTCCCAGGGTCGCTGGCGCTGACGGGAGCTGAGGTCGGGGTGGGCACGTTGGCCTGCTGGCGGATCAGCGCGTCCAGCGTGGTGGCCAGCTCGCTGGCGAGCGGTGCGACGGCGACGCGATACGCCTGGCGGGTGGCGGGGGCCAGGCGCTGTGCGAGGCCGCCGTTGCGCGGTGCTATCCGGACGAGCAGCGTTCCGTCACGTGGCGCCGTCCAGGTCAGGGCCGCCAGCTGGCCGCCGGGACTGAAGTCGTCGTTGCCAGCGAGCAGCCGCGCATCGTCCGGCCAGAACAGCTCGAGCACCGTGTCGAGGCCAGGGTCAAGATCGAAGGTTGCGAGCAGGTAGGTGATCCCGGCCTTCACCGGGACTGCAAGGTAATCGTGGTCGCCGCCGGGGCACGCATCGGCGCGGGCCTCGGGGCAGACCAGGGTGAGGTCGTAGATCACGCCCACGGCGATCGGAGCGGCGGTCGCTGGCGACCAATTGTTTTCCAGCGCGTCAGGTGCGGCTGCATCTGAGTCGCTCTGGGTGGAGGGGGCAATCGTACGACGCACCTCCAGGCGGTAGGTTTCGCCCAGGGCTGAGCGCGGCTCGCGATTCTCCACGCGCAGCACCACCGGGCCTGAAATTGCTGGCGCAAGGGTCAGCGAGACGGTGCCGCTGGCAATGATCGCCTCGCCCTGGCGTGCGGTCAGATAGAGGTCAAGGCCCCCGGTGCTGCGCAGCGTAACGTCGGTCTGCAGGGCGGCATCGCCGACGAGGTCGAGGCGGTAGAAATCCTGATCCTCGTCGGGGTTGATCGTAAAGGGCGGGCTGATGCCGTCGCTGGTGAGCGGGCAGGCCTGGGCGGGGGTATCGTTGGGCTCGCAGCGGTCGGGCCGCTCGCTGGGTGCAGGGGTGCTGGTGGCCACAGTGGTCGGGGTCGGGGAACCCGCAGGCGCGGCGGCAGCTGGTGTTTCCATCGAGACGGGCGGTGGGTCGGGGTTGTCTTCGACACCCGGCGTTGCTGCGAGCGGGGTCATAGAGGTCGGCTCGCCGAGGATCGGCGGCTCATCGCGCGGGCTCGCTGCCCGCGTCGGTGCGATGGTGAACGCCCCAAGGCACACGAGCGCGCACAGGGGACCCAGCGTTGCCAAGAACCGCTTCATGCGTTGCCTCGTTGTCGTTCCTGCGCGGCCAGCGTGGCGACGGTTGAGTCGAGCGGGCCGGTCTTCACCTTGGGGGACGGCGGGCGTGTGGACGTGTTCGGCGCTGCGCCAGACCTCGCGCCAGGCGTCGTGCTCGGCGTGGCGCTGGACGTGGTACTCGGCGTGGCGCTGGACGTGGTACGCGGCGTGGCGCTGGACGTGGTACGCGGCGATGGGTCTAAGTCACGCGTACGCGACGTCACCTGGCGCAACTCAGGCCGCTGGGTCACCGGATGCTGCGGATGCTGAAAGGTGTGCTGGTAGCCGTCAGGGGTGGCCACCGAGCGCACATACTGCCAATCTGCGCCGCTTGTGGGGTCTCGCAGCGAGCCTACCTGCGCGGCCGCGTAGACACGATGGGTGTCCGTTGCCTCAAGACGCTGCGCTGCGTCGGCCGGCGACGACGCTGCGGTCGTGGCAAGGTCAGGGGCTGGGCGCCCGGTGGCTGCGTGCAGCAGACTGCCTGGTTGCGGCGGCGGGGCTTCACCAGGCACACCAGCGTGCCCGGCCTGCCCCTGCGGCCCTGGGGCACCAGCGTGCCCGGCCTGCCCCTGCGGCCCCTGCGGCCCTGGCGCACCTGCCTGGCTTTGCGGTCCCTGCGTGCCGCCGGTGGGACCAGCGGTGCCGCTTGGCCCAACGGGCGGTGGCGCACTCGAGCTACCCCCAGATCGCCCCCGCCCACCGGACGGTTGGCTTGCACCGGGTGGCGTGGTCGCACCGCGCAAGGCCTTCCCATCGCGCTCCATCTGGATGCGCGCCGAGCGCCAGCTGTAGCTGCTGCGGTCGCCGGCGTACACGCCACGGGCGGTCGCCGAGTCGCTGTCCACCCAGCCCATGGCAGCGGCGACCTCGCCCATCGCGCCCACCCCTGCGAGCCGCCCGGCCATAGCGCCAGCGGCGTAGGTAACGCGCGTCCGCAGCGGGGCATCCTGGGTCTGGGCCAGCGCTGCGCCGCCCGCAATGGCCATACCCGCACCACCAGCGGCGGCCTGGCCCGCCAGCGCAGCACCCCCGGTGACCATCCCGGCAGCGCCTGCGGCGACACTGGTCGCCATGGCGACGGGCTGGGTCACGGACAGACCAGTGGCCGCCAGCGCGGTCTGCTCGATGGTGCCGATGCTCTTCCACATGGTGCCGAAGGCGACGATAGTGAGATAGCCCAGAATGAAAAGCCCCCCGACGGCGAGTCCGGTGAAGGCGGTGGCGTTTCCGAGCTGAGCCGCAGACAGCAGCGCCGCGCTCACCAGCCCCATCAGCAGGCTGGACGTCCACGAGACCATGAACACCGAGACGACGCGGGGAACAATATTCACCAGCGGGGCGGCAGATTGCTGGAACCAGACGAAGATCAGGCTGATGGGGATCGAGAGCCAGAGCACGGCCATGCTCAGCGAGAACACCAGGTGAATCAAGCTCTCCAGGACGGCCAGGAACGACGGGATAATCGTCTGGAGCAGCCGGATCATGCCGCGCTGCATGCCTTCGACCCAGCCGCGACTTTCCACCGCACTGTCGAGGTCGCCGACGTAGCCATCGTAGGCAAAGCCAAACACCGTGGTGTAAAAACTGTCGGGGATCTCGCGGCTTGGGCCGCGCGCCTCGGGACAAAAGAGGTCGCCCACATCGGCCCCCACGGCCGCCGCCGCAAACGAGTCCATCGCCATCCCCGGAATACTCCGGGTCAGGGTCGCGCCACACGCAGCCGACGGGTAAAGTGGCGTCGGCGCGGGCATATCACTGCCCGCCGCGCCAAAGATCGCCCCTGGCCCCGCGCTGCTCATCTGGGTGAACAGCTGCGCACTGACGCTGCTGCGCAGCTGCTCAGCCTGACCGATCATTTGGCCGGCCAGGGTCAGAATCAACGGGGTCAGAATCGCCCAGATCAGGACGTGGCGCATACTGACGAGGCTGCTGCGTCCAGTCAGGGGCACGAGCATAAAGAGGATGCTGGCGAGGAGCAGCGCGGCGGTTGCGACCGGGATATAGACCGGCCGCACGAAGTTCGTTACCCACTGGTAGGCACTGGTAAAGGCGACGATAATCAGCCAGCTGCGCAGCTGATCGAGCTGATAGGCCAGGATCAGCAGCCAGCGATTCACACTCCAGGCGAGCGAGGCCAGCAGGTAGTAGAAGCTGTACTCGGCATTGTCGATGCAGAAGTTCACCGTGAGCGGCCCGCACGCCGCCCAGGCCGGGCGCGGGAATAGGGCGTGCAGCGCGAGCGACAGCAGGATGAGCAGCGCGGCGCCGCCACGGATCTGCCAGCGCAGGGGACGTGCGTGGTGCATCAGCCATTCCTCCGCTGGAGCACGAGCAGGACGCCCATGCCAAGGACGACGAGCAGCAGCGTGAGCGCGACGACCCAGCGCGGTCCAGACGGCGCCGGGGTCGCGACTGGGCTGCCAACGACGACACTGGCCTCGTCACTGGCTACCGGGCGCGCAGTGGGAGGCACGGTGTTGGCAAGAACGGTGGCAAGGGGAATGGGCGTGGCGATCGCCGCCGTCGGCAAGAAGGGTGCAGCATCAATGGTGGGGCCACCGACATCGCGGGCAAGCATGGTGGCGGGATCGGGCAGCACGAGACCATCCGGCTCAACGCGTAGGTCGAGCACATGCGGCGGCGCGCCCTGGCGTAGATCCATCCGCACCCCGGCCGCGTCCATCCCGAGCTGGGAGAGCGGAAGACCACGTCGCGGCTGCCCCACGACCGCAATCAGGACGACGGCGGGGAGCGCGCCAAACGTGGCCTGGCCAGCCGCGTCCGTCGTCTGGCGCGCCAGCTCGGCACCCTGCTCGCTGCGCACCACGACCGCGATGCCGGCCACGCCAGCGCCGCGGGTATCGCGCAGCGTTACCAGGAGCGCGGCGCCCTGCGCAGCGGCGTCCAGCGGCAGCAGGGCGCCCAGGATGCCCAGCAGGACGATCCAGCGGGAGTGGGCAAGCCAGGACCAACGATGCAGCGGTGGCATAGCGTCCTATCGTGCGGTGCGGAAGCCACGAATGAGCCCGCGGTAGTAGGCCGAACTAAAGACGTTGTAGTCCACGCGCACGCCGAGCCTGGGGCTGGCCGCGTGAATGAGGTCCCAGGTACCGTCACGGTTGACATCGGCGAGCATACCGACGTGATCGATACGGGTGGGTGACTCGATCGCAAAGAAGATCAGGTCGCCCGGTCGCAGCTCGCTCGCCCCCACCGCCCGCATCCCGGCATATTGGGCGCGCGAGCCGCTGGGGATGCCGATCCCGATCTGGGCGTAGCTCCAGGTGCAGAGACCGGAGCAGTCAAAGCTGGTCGGGCCTTTTGAGCCCCAGACATAGGGCTTGCCGACCTGCGCCAGGGCGACCTGGAGCAGCCGGTCAGCACCAGGCGGCGGCGGTGGGCCGCCCACCGTGATCGGCTCGCCCCAGGTGCCGGTCGGGTCGCCACCCCAATCGGTCAAGGCACCCGCATCGCCACACGGCTGGCCCCCAGGCGGTACCCAGGTCGTCGCCGTCCACTGCACCGTGATAAAGCGCGGGTCGAGATCCTGGAGCGCGATGTTGCCGGCTGGCGTGGGCGACGGTACGACTGTGGGCGTGCCAGGGATCACCGTGAGCGCCGGGTCGGGCGTGCTGGTGGGAAAGCGGTAGGAGGCGGCCGGGTTGCCGATAAAGATGATATCGACCGTCTCCGGCTGGCCGATCGGGGCAAGCACCGGCACGCGCACCTGACTGGTTCCTGGCGGCACCGCGCGTGGGAGTTCAACGCCGCCGGCGATCTCCCGCGCCGCATTGGAATAGGCCCAGGTCGAGTCGGAGAGCACGGCGCCGCCCGGCGTCTTCACGGCGCGCAAGCGTACCCGCTCGGTGTAGTTGATCGGGATCGCGACCGTCGCCCGGTTGATCCAGGTGATGTCGATGAAGAAGAGCTGGCGTGTGCCGTCGGGAATACCGGTGCGGCCGGTGACAACAGGGCCGGCCTGCGCGTTCACGGCGACATGCAGCGGCCCCACCTCGACGCGCTGGCCCAGGGTGTAGTTGCCGCCGACGCGCGCGTAGGGCGTCGGCGAGGGAAAGGGCGGGCCAGCGGCACCAGGGTATTCCTGCTCCCACTGGTCGTAGTAGAAATACTCCTCCCAATCGCCGCCCTCCGAGATGGGCCGGGTGTGGGTGATCACCGTCTTGACCGGCCCGGTCGTGCCCCACGGCAACGGAGTGGGGCTGGGGCAGGCCCAGCGCGGCGCGCCGGCCGTCTCCAGCATCCCGGCGGCGCCACAGCCCAGGACGAACAGCCCGAGCAGGCCGAGGAGCAGGAAGCGCAGTGTGCGTGCTGTGGCCATCAGGGCGCCTCCTGGCGTGGCAACACCGTGGCGAGGTCAATCGATCGCACCTCCAGCGTGCGGCCGCCCTCAATCCAGGCGAGCCAGGTCTGGGCCTCGTTGCGGCCCTGTGCGGTGACGGTCGCGCCAGCGGCGCGCGCGCCGGTAATCAGCGGCACGCGCAGCCCCGCCGTGGCACCCTGCCACACGCCGCTGCCGGGCACGCTGGCGCTGACATAGTGCGTGCTGGGCAGGGCGTCGTTCCAGCTGCCATCGGTGCAGCAGGTCCAGATCGCGACTAGGCGCTGGCTCTGGCTGTCGAAGGCGGGCGCGGCGAAATGAATCTGCTCACCGCCGGCCTCTGGGGCAGCGACGAGCTCGGGCGTGAGCCAGCTCGCGCCGCCATCCTGCGAGGTGACCGCATAGGCACGGTAGCGTTCGGCGTCGCTAAACATGAAGCTGACGTGGTCTTGCGCCGCGCCCTGGGGGCGATACACGACGCTGCGCGCGTGCCAGGTGCGTGGCCCCGCCTCGAGGCCACCGGGCAGCACGAAATCGCGCCTGGCGCCAGTCCAGCTGGGCGCGGCCTCGGCGAGAGCGGCGCGGAAGAGCAGCAGTCGCGGCGGCACGATCATCGCCCCGTCTGGACCCGTGAGGAACAGCACGGTAGCCTGGGGCGTCTCGCCGATGCGATCATTGGCGATGGCCACCGCACCCGCACTGAAATACCAGACCGCACCGGGAAGGCGTGTAAGCGACCAAACGCCGGCCGGTGAGCGGGTGGCGATAGCTGGCTGGACAGCCGTCGGGCTGACATCGCAAATCAGGCCCGCAACCAGCCAGCCACTGAGCGTGGCGGCCAGGTCGTTGACCTGGCGGCAGCGGTCGCCGATCTTCACCGGTACTGACCAGCTCGTGCCGTAGTCGCGGCTCTCGGCCGCCCATACCGAACCCGGCGTCCCCTGGCTCATGCCCCAGACCGCATGCACCACCCCGTCGCCGGTGATAGCGACTTCAATGGAGCGGGCAAAGCGACCAATGGACGCAGCCCCAATGTCTACCTGGTGGGCCGGCGTCCAGGTGCGCGTGCGCGGGTTGTAGACGCTCACGAACGCGCGCTCCGGGTTATCGTTGCCGGACCAGACGGTTGCGGCAACCGCCGGCCAGCCCTGGGTCGGATGGGTCGTGATGTCGGTGGAGAGAATCACCTCGGGCAGCTGGAGCGTGGTCTTCTGCCCGCTGCCGCCACCCGCACGGGTATCCTCCATCGTGGGGAAGGGCGGCGGCGGCGGCACCGGCGTGGGCCAGGGCACCAGGGTCTCACCGGGCGCAGCCGCACAGCGCGGGTAGGGCGTCGTGGTCGGGAATGCCGTCGGCGTTGGCTGACCAACGGGGCGTCGCCAGCCGAGGGGCACCGGGGTCAGCGGCACGGGCGGGGTAACGGTCACGGGGGGTGGCGTGGGATAGGCGGGACGGTTGGGCCAGCAGCCGAGGGCCTGCGCAGTCTGGCGCACATCCGCATAGGAGACCACCGGGCCGCAGCTGCTCAGCAGGGCAGCGCCCAGCAGGCCACTGAGCAACCGAGCGATGAGACGGTGGGAGCGTAGCATACTGACCCTCGCATACCCCAGAAAGCCATGCGATGACGGCACACAAGGAGTATAGCGGGGCACATCATAGCTGTGAAGGGAACAAACGGATAGCAAACAGATAGCAATGAGCTAACAGACGCACAGGATGCGTCTGGAACGACATACGACGCGCCTGAATGCGTCCTGTGATGCACGCAAACACACAAAACCCCGCACGCAATGCGCACGGGGACATGCAATGATCCGATGTGAGATGCCGAAATCGGTGCAGAATAGCCTATCAGGCGATCAGGAAAGCCCACTGAAACAGCGTTGGCGCTAACGCAACGGCGGTTCTTGACGGTCGGCAGTAAACTCGCGGCTCAGGGTCGTTTCGATGAGCGCACGACAGTCGCTCCGGCCAGCAAGCTGTAAGCGGCGGTAGAGGCGACTCCAGTTGACCTTAAAGGTTCCGGGACTCATCTGCAGCGCCTGGCAAATCTGCGCTTTTTCGTGGCCGATATAATCAAGGAACATCATGTGGGCATAGACCCGTGACACCCCTAAGCGGCGGCTCACGATCACCACGGCCGTGTCCAGTGCGATGGCACAGTGCGATTCCTGGTCAAGGCAGCGCGTCAAAACCGTAGCCATCGCCATGTCTTTCCACGCACTGCGGAACGGAAGCGTTCCGCTATAATGCACGCAGGTTCCTGAGCGGGAAGCGCCCTGTGCCAGGAGATGGTATGCCCAAGCGGACTGCGCGTGTGCCCGACGATCTGGTGGTGCGCGTCGTGGACGAGCTGTTTCGCACGCAGCTCCACCCTGAGGGCCGGGAGTGGCGCTACAGCGAGGTCGCGGCTGCGGTGAATAGCCGCTACCTGCACCTGCTCGATGGCAACCCCTTGCATCCAACGCATGTGTCGAAGCTGCGGTTGGGCGATATCCGCGAACCTGGCCGGCGGACCCTGCTGGCGCTCTGCGCGTTCTTCCAGGTGCCCATTACGCGCTTCTTCCCCGAGCTTGATGCGCTCAACGAGCCAGGGATAACGCCGGCAGAGCAGCTGCACCACGCGCTGCAGCGTGCGGGGCTCAGCCCAGCGATGGTTAATCACCTGCAACGCCTGATTCGCGAGATTCAGCTCCTTCAGGATGGGATCCCCATGGACCCGCTCGGCGGCCCGCTCGATGCGCCCCGGTGAGGATGGCGCACACCGCCTGATCGAAGGCGGCCTGGTCGGCGACGGGCGCGTGGTCGAACGGTCCGACCCGCGTCAGCCGGATATGGCGGAGCTGGTAGCGCCGGAGCAGCCGTGCCTCGCCTTCTGGCGTCGGCCGCTGGCGCTGGTACGACCAGAGCACGCGCCGCGCACTGGCAATGGCCACACTGGCGTGCAGGGCGCGCAGGTCGGGCTCCACCACGCAGGGCGCCGCCATGGGCACAATGGCCGCAAAGGCAGGCCCCAAGACGGCGTGACAGGCGAGCTGTCCGGCGTTTCCAAAGCGCGTGGGGTCTGACGCGACGACCTGAGCAAGCAGCTGGAGGGTCAGCCGCTCGCGCTGTGCCTGGGTGGCAGGCGCGTCAGCGAGCAGCTGGCTCACCTCGTGTACAATCGCGGCTGCGCGGAGAAGCGGTGGCCCCGCCAATGCGAGGATGAGATCGTAGTCGGCGAGCGGTACCGTGACCGCATGGACTGCCAACGGCAGCGTGGCGGGGATCTGCGCACAGTGCAGGGGTCGCCCGCGCCAGTTCGCCACCGCGGCGCAGAGCTGATCGAGGTCACGGGAGGCACTTCGTTCCCCCAAGAGTGCATCGCCAAGTGTCTGTCTGATCGCGAGATCCTGGAGCATGACCTTTTTCCTTCGCGAACGCGTGGATTAGTACTGATTCTCCACCATCGGATGCTTCACTGTCCCACATGTGGCAACGATGAGCTCGCCGCAACCTCGTGCGGACAGGACTCGCACGAGCCCGATTCCGTTTACGGTTCCTATTCCAGCACCGAGATAAAAGCTCGCTCCGACAAGCGCTAGGTGCGAAGTGTCCATCGACACATCGAGCTGCTCGCTGAGCCGCTTGCGAGACACCACGAGGGAGGCGAGCGCGACGACGCGGACCCCATTCCAGTTCAGACGGCTTCGTCGCTCAACCAGAAGCACCGCAGTCGTGGGGGCACGGGCTCAACGTCGTTCAGACCAATGCACCGGGCTAAAATGCTGCTCATGATATCCCTCGTGTACGAGCGAGCTGCTCCAGTTCACGATAATACTGCCTTGCCCAGCGCCGCATCGTTGGGTTAGCGCCGACCCCCAGCTTGTTCATGAGGCGCGAGCGGTGGTTATAGACCGTCGAGAGACCCGGGTTGAGCGCTTGCGCGATCATCTCTGGGGTCTTGTCGTCGGCTTCGCACAGCAGGATCGCGATCTCGCTGGGGCTCAAGTCCAGCGCGTCTGGGGGAGGCGCATCGACGCCGCCATCCGGTGCGACGCTCCCCTCATGCGCGAGAAACGTGAGCCAGGGGCCTGCCTGCTGGGTGAATCCTGCGGCGAAGCGTTGGGTGATGGCCGCAGAGAGGTGGTGGCCGATCTCCTCAGGGGTGGCCCACTTGGCCAGCGGAGGCACCCCCAGGAGCTCCTGCATCGCCGATGCCGCGTCGTCAAAAACCGTGAAGGGGATCACCAGGATCTGCCGGTCGATGAGCGCCGGGATGAGCCAGCGGCCGTCGCTGCCCGGGCCGCCGGGCATCCGCGCGTCGAGCAGCGCGAGGTGAATCCCGCGTTCCACCTGCAGGATACGTTCAGCCTTCCGCCGGTTGAAGGCGTGGACCAGCCGCACGGACGCTCCCTCCAACCGGACGTAGTTCAGCGAGAGTGCAATCAGGTGGTGCGCATCGTCCTGGTCGTCAATGATCAGGATCGTGATCTCCGCAGGCAGAGCAGGTATCAGATGAGCAGAGCGGTAGTCCGACATGGATAGCGCTTCCTCTCTCGACTGCGCACAGCAGGAGGGGCCCCAAGCTGTACGGTGGGCTCAACACGGCAACACAGGGCCTATGTCCGGTGTGCTACTGGCGCTTCCGGTCGCGCTCGTGACGGCAGCAGTGCGATGGTCACCACCGTGCCCCGACCTAGTGCAGAGGTGAGCGTGAACCGCCCGCTATGCGCGTCGATCAGCCGTTTGCACAGATTGAGCCCGATGCCCGCGCTATCCGGGATCTTCCCGTGCGCGATCGCGGCGAACTGGTCGTGGATCGCCGCGAGCTGATCCGGGTCCATCCCACAGCCATTGTCTTGCACCTGCACGATGATCTCGGCCTTCACCTGCAGGGTGATAGCGACGACGCCGTGGTCGTGATTGATCGCATTGAGCGCATTGACCAGCACATTCATCACCACCCGCTCGATACGTGGCTCATCGATAGCTGCCCACACGGGGGTCTCGGGGAGGATGAGCGTGAGCTCACACTCCTGCTGGGCGAAGCGCGGCTGCAGCTGCTGCGTGATTGTCTTGACCACCTGACGCACATCGGCCACGGTACGATGGAGTTTCAGCGCATCCTGCTCGAGCAGCGCAGCATCGTGCAGATCCTGCACCATCGCTTTGTAGAGGTCGATGCCAGCCCGGACGCGCGTGCGGTGCGCGCGCACCTGCTCCAGCGCCATCCCATGTGCGGCGAGCGCCAGGAGCAGATGCTCCGTCGTCGCATAGAAGGTCACAATCCCGTGGCTCAGATCGTGGGTAGCGCCTTTCACGTGGGCAGTCCGCAGGGCCAGCAGATGGCGGATGTGATCGTGGGCCTGTGTCAGTTCACGCTGGGCGGCGGCCTGGCGCTCGGTAGCAACCTCGCGTTCATAGGCGACAATAATCTCGCGGCCAATGAGCGCGACGACAAACCAGATCCAGAGCGTCCCGGTCGGCTCCTGGCTCACCATCAGCGCCAGCCCGATGATCACCAGTCCTGATCGTGCCGAGCGTCCCCAGGCCCACAGCGACTGCGGCAGCTGGACGGTGGGGTCGTCTTGCCACTGGAGCGGCGACTGGCGGAGCTGCACGAGTGCGAACAGCCAGCAGCCGTGCTGGATAATCCAAACCGGCGATGCGACCGCCATCAGGCGCGGGCTCCCGCCGTGCGCAATGACATACGTCATGGCGAAGATAAGCAGGTCGGTGACGAGCATGCAGCCGAGCCCAAGGGCACCCCAGATCAGCGCTGGACGGCCGGCGATGAAATAGCGCCGGGCGATCAGCAACGCGGAGGTGGCGAGCCCGATCGTCGAGACGAGTCGGAAACAGGCGAGCGTCAGCTCGGGCGACCAGAACCAGTCGTCGATCAGCCGTGGCATAATGAATTGCAGCGCCGCGTAGACGACGCACATCACAATGCCAACCTCGCTCAAGCGGCGCAGCGCCATGCGCCAGTGCCACTGATGGCGGGGAAACATGCAGTTGACAGCGATGATGTTGAGCAGGTAGACCAGGACATAGACGATGATTCCGGCCGACTCCGTGATCTCCCGCTGCTGAGCGCGCTGCTGGAGGTCAAGCCCAATGGCGAGCAAGCTGCTGAACAGGAGGGCGTGTGCGGCTCCGCGACCGCCCTGCTTTGGGAGCGTGACGCATAGCTGGGTCAGCAGCAGCGCGCTCACACCAAACGCGACGGTATGCAGCTGCCCAATCGCCAGGTAAGCCCCGGCTGACCAGGCGAGAGTGAGCGGGTAGAGCGCCAGGTAGAGCATGCCGAGGGCAACCACGGCTCCGGCGGCCAGCCACATCCAGCGGGGGCGGGGCAGCCGGACCTGCGGGGTGGTTATCAGAGTAGTCATAGCAGGCCCTGTACCTCGATCTGTAAGCCGGCGGGACCGTCCTCGCGTCCAATCTGCTCCTGCAGCCGCTGGCTGTGACGGCGATAGGTCGGGTCGGTGAGCAGCGCGTGCAGCGCATCGGTTGCGCGCCGTGCGGAGTAGGCGCGTGCACTGATGGAGCGTCCGGCGCCTTGTCGTACAACCTGGCCAGCGTTGTAGACCTGATCCAGGCCCCAGGGCACGGCCAGGAGCGGCACCCCAGCGCGGAGCGCCTGGGCGATCGAGCCGATGCCCCCATGGTTGATGACCGCTTGACAGCGGGGGTAGACCGCTGAAAACGGCGCGTAGGGCGTCACGTAGATCGCGTCGCCGTGCAGCTCCGGGTCGGAGGGAGCACCAATGATTAGCATGCGCGCCCCGATCGCACGGGCAGCGGC
>ENA-ORBV01006449-ORBV01006449.1-microbial-mat-metagenome-genome-assembly--contig:-NODE-6449-length-20679-cov-7.430783_pt1 | contig 20679 bp, 20 predicted proteins | sample MGYA00237777_ERZ505514 | MGnify/ENA primary metagenome ERZ505514 (study PRJEB26160, sample SAMN06269048) | microbial mat metagenome | isolation source: Oligotrophic lake microbial mat | place... | reverse complement strand
CCCCCAATTCTGGGGGAGCTAGAGATCAAAGTCCCCCAGAATTGGGGGATTTAGGGGGCGAGTGCGTAAGTCCTATCTCCTTTGTTTTTTTTTGCTGAAGATACAGCGATTTTCAGTAGAGTGGGCAGGGATTTAGGGTGAGGGCGCAAAAGTGACATGCTCCCCAATGAATATCTCCGATGTTTCTAGTAACAGCTTCACCTCTCCATAAAAATAATGATGATTGAGCGCTATCCACATAACTCTAAATTCTTTCGCCTTGACGGTATCAGCGAGTGGAATGTAACCAACGATTGATTGCAAAAGGGCGATCTCTTGCCACAATATTTTAAATCACTGGCATTCTTGCCAGCATGTGAGCTTGCGAGGATTGAGCATGATCAGATCGTGGATGGTAATTGGGGCAGTGGCGATCGCGGTTTCTTTTTTGAGCGCTCTCCTCAAACCTAAAGATATTAAATGGTTTAGCCGATTGCGGCGACCAAAATGGCTGGTTTTTGAGCCGCTGATCCCCGTCATTTGGACGGTTATTTTAATCTGTGGTGCTTGGTCAGCTTATCTCGTGTGGGAAGCAAACCCTGGCACTACTCAAACGTGGTGGCTAATGGCGTTTTATTTGGTAGTAGAGCTTGCCATTATCGCTTACTCGCCTGTTACGTTTCACCTCCAGAGCCTTAAGGCTGGCACGATTGTTGGGATGATTGGGTTTGTTTTAGGCTTGATTTTGATATTTTTGGTATATCCCATTTCTCATACAGCGGCGGTGCTGCTAATGCCCTACCTCCTTTGGAGTCCAATTGGTAGCTACACCACTTGGGCAATGGATCAGTTAAATCCTAGTTGAAATTATATTTGAGATGTTGCGTTCAAGTAGTTCGGGGTTTAGCGCTTAGGTTAGCTGCGTGTGATATTTGCGATCGCGTTGGACATACTGGTGCCAATCAACGCATAAAGTTCTGCGCTGCCATCAACACCAAGTTGCTGCCATGTTTTTTGCCATTGCGCGATCGCGATCATTGTCATCCTCAATAGATGTTGTTTGAAATTGCCAATAGGGGATCTGATAGGCGAAGCGATCGCCCTAACACTGTAGGATCATAATGTTTCGATTCGTGTCCTTAGGAGACAGTTATGACCCGCGCCACCATGGAAACCGATAAGGGCACCATTCATCTAGAACTATTTGACCAAGATGCCCCTAACACGATCAAAAACTTTGTAGAACTCGCCAACAGTGGCTTTTATGATGGGCTAGCCTTCCATCGGGTTCTCTCCAATTTTATGGTACAAGGAGGCTGCCCCAACACTCGCCCCGGTGCAACAGGCGCACCAGGAACAGGTGGACCGGGCTACAAAATCAAGTGCGAAATTAACCCCAATTTGCACGAAGCAGGTTCACTTTCCATGGCACACGCTGGCAAAGATACGGGTGGCAGTCAGTTTTTCATTTGCCATTCAGCCCAGTCGCATTTGGATGGAGTACACACCGTTTTTGGTAAAACCACTGATATGGATGTCGTCAATGCCATTCGTCAAAATGACAAAATTCTTTCGGTGAAAATTGAAGCGTAAACTTTTCTAATCTTAGAAAATGACTTTGTAAGGGCGTTTCGCGAAACGCCCTCCGAAAAATCAGTGGTCTAACAATGTCAACTACACTGTAATGCCAGTTCTGGTCGCCGTATTGGTTAACGCACTGATCGCCTGCTCTGTGGTCAAAGTAGGTCTGCCACTCAGCATTAGAGCGACAACGCCTGCCACATGGGGTGTTGCCATTGAGGTGCCGCTAGAGTTTTCGTAACCATTAGTGGGTAGGGTCGAGTAGATATCCACACCCGGTGCGACCACATAGTTGACAGCAAGCAATCCGGCATCATTTGAGAAATTGGCTAGCTGGCTGTTGATGTTGACTGCTCCCACTGCAATGCCCCATTGGGTTGCCAGGTTAGCCGGAAACCCAGGGCTGGCACTGAACTCATTGCCGGATGCCATCACCACGATCGCTCCTCGTTCTGCCGCATATTGCACCGCAGATGCAACCTCGTCAGAGTAACCACCACCAAGGCTGAGGTTAATCACCCTTGCGCCATTGTTCGCAGCATAGCGGATTCCTGCCGCCACATTACTCAAGGTGCCGCCGCCGTCAGCATCTAGCACTCTGACAGGCATGATTCTGGCATTGTAAGCAACACCAATCGATCCAGTACCATTATTTTCAGCGGCGATCGTGCCTGCTACATGGGTGCCATGACCATTTAGATCCAGGGGGGTATTGTCATTGTTCGCAAAGTCCCAGCCGCGCACATCGTCGATATAGCCATTGCCGTCATCGTCAATCCCATTTCCAGCAACTTCGCCGCTGTTTACCCAAATATTGGCATCCAGATCGGGGTGAGTGTAATCCACTCCAGTATCAACAACTGCAACCACCACTCCTTCCCCTGTGAAGCCCTGTGCCCAAACCTCTGGAGCATTGACTAGATCCAAATTCCAGCTATTGCCACCCAAGTTTGGCACATTGGCATAGGGAGATTGTTGAGTGACTTGAGCAACGACAGCCGCCGCATTGACTAATCCATAGCCATAGTTAAGGTTATATCCGGTGGGAAGTGTCATTGGAGTGGCTGAGGCAGTTAGGGTGTAAGTGGTGCTGCCGCTGTAGGGAAAGACCCGGATGTAGTAGTTTCCTGCTGCCAGCCGGATCGTCAAACTTTCAGGCAATGTGCCGTTTTGCCAGGGATAGGCAAGGGTTTCACCAGCATCGATCGCGCCATTGCCATTCACATCTCGGATTAACTGCAAGTCAGCGTCCGCGCTCAAGCCCGATAGGTTTAGGCTGACGTTGTTTGTGCCGTTAAGCGTAAAGCGGTAGAAATCGTTTGCATCTCCGCTGCCAACATAGTCGCTAAAGGTTTGCAGACTGTTGAGGATACCAATATCACGAGCCGTTGCCAGGGTATTGCCAGCATCAACTGGAGCAGAAATCGCTGCGGTCGTCAGGTTGAGGATATAGTTCGTCTCGCCACTATATTGGTAGACCTGGACAAAGTAAGCGCCTGCTTGCAAATTTTGAGTCAAAGTTTCTGATAAGGTGCCGCTTTGGTTAGAGGAGGCAAGCATCTCGCCAACGTCTACGATCCCGTTGTTATTAGCATCGCGAATCAACCGCAGATTAGAATCTGCATTTAAGCCAGAGAGATTGAGGGTTAGGGCACGGGCAGTGTCGAGACTAAAGCGATAAACATCTACGGTGTCGTTGTTATAAATTGACCCCAAAACGGTCTGAGTTGCGCTCAGCGCACCGAGATTGACCTCGGTAGGCAACAGATTGCTGGGATCAGCGTTCGACAGGTTCAGGGTGTAGCTGGTATAGCCATTGAACTGATAAACCTGAGCGAAGTAGGTTCCTGCTGCCAGCGATCGCAGATTAATAGACTCATCCAACGCTCTTCCCCGCTGCGATCGCGCCACTTCCTCGCCAGCCTCAACAATGCCATTATTGTTGGCATCTCGAATCACTCGCACATCTGCGTCGGCGCTTAATCCAGTTAGCGATAGATTCAAGGGAGCATTAGCGCCAAGCGTGAAGCGATAAAGATCCGTCGTATCTTTGCTGCTGAATGAACCGGTCACAGTCTGCGTCGAGTTTAAAGATCCGAGTGTCACCCCACCTGTGAGAAACTCGCTCACATCACTATTGGACAGACGCAGCGAATATGCAGTATTTCCTGAAAACTGATGCACCTGCACAAAGTAGGTGCCTGTCGCCAAACTGTCCAGATTCATAAATTCATCAGCGGTTCCAGATAGATCCGACCGTTTAATTTCTTCGCCGATATCGACAGCGCCGTTGTCGTTTAGGTCTTTAAACAATTTCACATCGGCATCGGCAGTGAGGTTGGTTAATGCCAAGTTGAAGGTGCTGAGTTTCGTCAAGCTGAAGCGATAAAAGTCGGAGGTATCCGTGTTGCCCACAGAACCACTTTGGATAATTACCCCTTTCAGAACGTCGAGATCGATCGCAGAACTGGGAAGATCGTCCGCATCGGCAGCAGTCAAATCGTTTGAGGAACTTGCCCATCCTGTAATCATCGCTTGATCTAGCATAGAACTGCTTCTGGCTTGGAAGTTGGGCGAGAAGCGATCGCCCACTAAATCTGTCAGCCGAGCATCCAACAAGTTCGGGAAAATTTCGTCTGAAATCGGTGCTTGAGAGGACAGACTGTTGCTGGTTGATAGAACATTCTGAAATAGATCGTTTGGCATTGTGCTAACCCTATGTGTAGTGAGAAGTACAGCAATAAAAACTGAATAGGTTGCTTGATTAATCTATCGGCAGCACGCATATGTTTTTTGCAAAAACTTTCAACTGCATCATCATGGAAATGATCTTGCGGTTACTCTAGCCCGGTATGATTTTGTTTATCGCCAATAGTGACATCAGCTTGAGTTCGATTCGCTCCGGACTGTAGAGAATTTTTTTGCCGAAACTCTTTAGCCCTGGAAAGCGTGAGCCTTTGATGCGATATGGGGCGTGAGCCTTTGATACGATTAGTATGGCAACGAAAAATCTAATGGCTTGTTTGACCCAGCGATCGCGTCTATCGGATTGATTTTTCACAGGCATGTCGCGATTGGCACTTAACTATGCTAAAAAAACAGGATTAGACCTTAAGTTTAAACATTCACTTAAACATTCACCGATGGCTGCAAACTATTCCTTCGATATTGTCAGCGAGTTCGATCGCCAAGAATTGGTCAATGCGCTTGATCAAGCAACCCGCGAGATTCAGAGTCGCTATGACCTAAAAGACACCAAAACAACTGTAGAACTGGGTGAGGAAGCAATCACCATCAACACCGACAGCGACTTCACTTTAGATGCCGTCAACAGCTTGATTCAAACGAAAGCGATTAAGCGCAACCTATCTCTAAAGATTTTTGACTATGGTAAGGTCGAAGCTGCCAGTGGTACTCGTGTGCGGCAAGAAGTGAAATTGAAAAAAGGAATTTCTCAAGAACTCGCCAAACAAATTTCTAAGCTAATTCGCGATGAGTTTAGCAAAATTCAAGCATCCATTCAGGGCGATGCAGTCAGGGTTACGGCAAAATCTAAAGATGATTTGCAAGACGTGATCCAGCGGTTAAAACAAGAAGACTATCCAACTCCTCTGCAATTTACCAACTATAGATAGCGGCAATTGCGACCCTTAAGGTACGGTTTGGCGACTATCGCTGATCCGAAATTCCGGCTAACTTCATATTAGTAGGCGATCGCCATTCAAATTATTCAATCTTCAGAAAAATCAGTTTGATGGAATTTACAACTTTAAGCAGCCTACTAATCAGCAATTGAAACCGGATAAAGAGGATAAGGGCGTGCCAAAGTGGTTGTTGCCAACTTTAAGTGAAGTGATAGCGCTGAATGATCCAACCTGGACTATTGGCACATCAGCATCAGCAAGTGATGTCAAGCCTGAATCATCTCAGCGGTTCAGTAGCCGTGTCGCTTTACAGCAGCTTAGGGCAGAACGTGAATGGTATGCGGCGATCGCGGCGCTCAACGTTCTTCTACAGCAGCATCTTACTGTTCCCAAGACTCCTGCATACGCAGCCGCCCAAACCGTTGCCCAAACGTTGGAAGGGAATGACGATCAGGCAATTTCTGGCATGATTCTATCGGGTCCTACCCCTGTTTTCAACCATCCTCAAATCGTCAAGCAGTTTGCGACTCGCACTCTAGCAGCCACTTCGCTTGATTCGCCTAATTGGATGCCGTTTCAGTTGCTTCCAGCCGAAACGGGAACTCTTGCCAATGACCAGCCGCTGCCCGTGTTGCCGTTACTACCCGGCGATCCCCTAGCGGCAGAACCGTTTTGTCTGGTGATGACTCCCTGGTTCAGTTTAGTCATGGTCTTAGGCGAAACTTTGACCCAGGAACCAGCCTTTTTGTTTTCGTTTGTGCCAGAAGTCGTGCAGCAAGCTTGGGAGGCAATTCGCCCTCGGATTTTGTTGATGACTTCTCACCAGGTCGATCGCCTGGATGAATTAGTGCATCAGTTTTCGCCCGTTTCGCCAGACTATAAAACGGTGATGCAGTTCAGCCGCTTGATGTTGGAATTGTTCGACTTGTTGGAAGATGATCAGCCAGAAGTAATTTATCAAATAAAGGGATTTAATGGCTCAAATGAGGGTCAAAAAGGAAAAATTGCTCAGAATTCTGCTCGGTCAAAAGCGTTTGGCAATCAAACGATCCCAGTGCAAGCAGAACTAGATGAGAAATATTTGGATGTGGAATTGGTGCAGGCGATCGCCCATGAAGTTCGCACCCCGTTGACCACCATCCGCACCTTAACGCGATCGCTGCTCAAGCGCCTCGATTTAGCGCCTGATGTGCTGAAGCGGCTGGGCATTATCGATCGCGAATGCAGCGAACAGATTGATCGGTTTGGGCTGATCTTTCGCGCGATGGAACTGGAAACGACCGCCACCCATTCGCCCCAAATGTCTTTGATTCGTACCTCTGTCGTGGATGTGTTTCAACAGAGCATTCCTCGCTGGCAGCAGCAGGCAAGCCAACGCCAGATGACCTTAGACATCGTTGTACCGGAAACAATGCCAGCCGTTGTCAGCGACCCAACCATGCTAGAACAGGTACTCACTAGCCTAATCGAGCGCTTCACCCGCAATTTGCCTGCGGGTAGCCACATTCAAGTAGACGTAACCTTGGCGGGAGATCAGCTTAAACTCCAGTTGCAATCCCTGTTAGACACCGCCAGCCAAAGTAGCTGTAAGGGATTATTTGGCACTTCTCTGCCCAAGCCTTCGCCCAAGTCAATCGGTCGGATGCTGATGTTTCAACCAGAGACGGGCAGCCTTAGCCTCACCTTATCAGTGACGAAAAGTTTGTTTCAGGCGATCGGCGGCAAACTAACGGTCAAACAACGTCCCAAAGCCGGAGAAATTATGACGGTTTACCTGCCCCTGGAAATGGAGCGATCGCCGTTGGAAAGTAGTAAAGTTATCACGGTTTAACCTGATGGGCGACCTTGTTCAACTATCTGCAAAGACTGCCCTCATCCTAGCCCTCTCACATTTGGAGAGAGAACCGGAAATATCTGAAAGCTATAAATCATCTTGATCTAAAGCGCAATGGTGACATATCCTTTGTATCGAGTCGGCTCAATTCCCCTTGACCGTCGGAGCAGGTGAGGGCGGTATTTGGGTTGTTTCAGCAAGGCTCCATTGTTGAACGAAGGTTTGCGCTGGGTTATGCAATGGGCGACCATCGCCAATTTTGTTGGCAAGCTGAATTGCCTCGGCATACTGTTTTGCGATCGCCAATTTCTGAGCTTGATTTAATACTGCCTGATCTTCAAGATCTAAAAGGCGCTGTTTCCAATCAAAGACGGCGGCTTGGGCAGTGGGTCGTAGCGGTCTTCCCAGGGGAACTTGACTCGCGTAAGCGATCGCGGTGCTAAATGCCTCAGGAGTTCCGACAGCCGCAAATTTTTCAGCCGCAATAATAGCAGCGCGATCGCTGATGTGCTGCTGATCCTGTTGCCAGACAGAAATCAACGTCTGAGCATAAAGCCGATGGGGGCGAGTGGGCACAATTCCTTGTGCCACTTGAATAGCAAGCGGTAGCAGGGGAAGTGTGCGCGTATCCGCCACGAATTTTGCAAGGCGCAGTTGGGTTAAATCTTGCAGTCGATCTTCTAAGGGCGAAATTTTGGTCTGGACGGTGGGGTACAGCGGGTGGCTGGGCTGAATCTGGCGTAAGGCAGATAGGGTGGTAATTAGCTGCCAAAAGTTTTCTTCCGTTGGCATAGCGGCAGGCATTTGCCGATTTAACTGGGTTGCCTGATCCAATCGAATCAGGTCTTGCAAGTCAGGAGATAAAGATTGGACGGGAAGCCATTTTGCCTGCGCGATCGCTCCTGTCAAGTTTCCCTGCTGCAATTGCTGAGCCGCACTATCAGCCAGCGCCTTACTCCAGTGAATTACATCGTTTTCGGCACTTGCACGAGCGTAGGTTTTGGTAGGTAACTGCTCCAACTCAGCGATCGCGGGTCCCAGTTTTCCCGCATTGGATGCATCCGCCCCTACCTCTGCCCGAATTGTTTGAAGCTGATTATCAGATAAACGCTCTGTGATGATTCGCTCTTGCATCCGAATGAATTGCTGCTGCCAATACTCATCCTGTTGGTTCGCAAACGGTAGCAGCAACGCTTCAGCTTTTTGCCAATCGCGTTTCTTTAAGGCACCTTCAATAGAATCCTCTAGCGCTTTCCCTTTGATTTGGCTTTTTCGCCACCGAGTCTCCATCTGTTGAGCATCTTTATAAAACGGGCTATTTGCAGGAACTTTGCTGACCAGATAAATCGCCTGCTTTAAATTATTTTGTCCGGCTTTTTGGCTGGCGATCGCCAGCACATTTTTAGACCAATCGCTCATCAGTCGGTTAGCAGGTTTTTCTAAAGTGTGGTTATCTTGCCAAGGTTCAATCAGTTTCAACCCCGCTACCAGCGGACTAGCGTTGCCCGATCGCGCTGCTTGTTCTGCACAAAATAACCGCTCTGCATCGGATGAAAAGAACCATAGCTGCTGACAATTAGGATTCGGTGGCACATCCGTTAGCCAAGAGATTGCTGCTACACCCGTGCCTCCACAAAATGCCACCAGACCCAACCACACCAAAGGCGTACCCAGAGCTTTAGCTCCTTGCTTCAGCTTTGAGGTCACTTGAGCAAATAATTCAACCGTTGTCTGCTCCTGCGTTTTTGCTTCCACGGATGAGTCAGTGATGTCAGTTTCTTGACCCAAATCTTTAGGGACAGTATCGATCAAACCATTCGCTTTGGAATTGCTTAAAGTAGTATCGGATTGAGCCGATTGACTGGCTATTTCTGATAGCTCCGAACCTGCGATCTCGCCTTCTAAGTCAACCGACTGGATTAAAGGATGGGTTTCAGATGCAGCTTGATGCCCTGCCACTTGGGGACGAAATCGGTCAATTGCCTTGTGTGCCATGACTTCAGCGCTTCTGTGTCAACAATTCGGTGCCGACTGCTGTGAACAGCCTAGCTGAGATGGGGTGATTACCATGTCTGTTGACTCATCCGCACGACAGCTTGCCGCTATTGTATAAGCTGTAACTCAGTTTAGATCGCAACTGATGGAATCTTTCGCGATCGCTAGGATGCGGCGATCGCTTAATCTTTGCGCTTCTCTTCCAACTTCTGAACCTGTTCTCGGATTGCTGCTTCCATCAGGGCGATGGTTTCAGGCGTGTCTGGAACAGGATATAGATCAGTACCGTTAGAACTCGCTTCAAGCCGATCAGCCAGTTTGTAAAATGCTTCGTCATCGTTTCGATGGGAAAGCAGGTAAGCCCGCAGCTCAGCGATGTTCATCGTGTCAAAGTCTGGTTTCATCTAAACCTCCACTTGCCATCACGGTAAATTACGACTTGTAAATCCTCACCTGCAAAGATGTACACAATCCCTGTACGCTCATCAAACCGGACAAGCTCGATCGAACGGTAAAAATTCGTCAGATACTGGCACACTCTAATACAAGATTTTCCCTGTTCACCTGTTGGTAAAATTACCCTGTCCTCGAAACACCACTGTTTCGATTTTAGAGGACAGATTGACAGCTTGGATTATCACTACATCCAAATCCTGAAAAAGATGCAGCTTGAGCAGGACTGGAAAATATAGCACCGATGCCGCAAGTTCCCACTAGAGCTAAACCATTGAGTAATGTAGTTTTCTGGGTTGCAGAAGAAACCGTCTTTACTGATTCAGAAATAGACCGAACAGACCGAACTGCTTGAGTGAGCATAAAATTGACTCTCTGAAGGATAGGTGAATTGGTAGAGCACCTTCCTTAAAAAGCACTGTAGGCTTGGTCAGACTAACAATGACCAATATATCTTCCGAAATCAGCCAGCTTAACTTGATGCTGATGCAATGCTTGGTTCGAGGATAATCTTCCTTCCGCAAATTTATCAGTGCCACAGCCTTTTATTCACATAAAGTTCATCATCAGAGATCTGCAAATGTCTGCTGCGAAGAGATGCTATTCGGCGATCGCTTACCATAGACCTAATGGTTAGACTGTATATAGCTTGTAGATGCAAATCACCGTTGAAATTCCTGATGATATTGCTCAGCGACTAGACCAACCCGAAGGGAAGCTCTCTCGTCGCTTTCTAGAACTGGTTGTTGCCGATGCTTACGATTGCGGCAAGATTAACACTGCCGAAGTGCGTCAAATCCTCCAGCTACCCAGCCGTCTTGCGACCCATGCCTTTCTGAAGCAGATGGGTATTTATCTAAATTATGATGAAACTGCATTAGAGCAGGATCTTCAGGCGCTTGAGGATTTTAGAGCGCAATGATTGTCGTCTCTGATACTTCTCCAATTTGTTACCTGCTGCTAATTAATCAGATTGAGATATTACAGAATCTTTATAAAAGCGTCATCATTCCTGACGCGGTTGCAGATGAACTAAGCGCATTTGAGTCACCCCTTGTGGTTAAAAGCTGGATGATGCAACCTCCCAACTGGCTTCAAATACAACCAATTAAGCTTTCTCAAGACAGTGAGCTAGAAAGGCTTGATCCTGGTGAACAAGAGGCAATTCTACTTGCAGAACAACTGAAAGCTGATTTGATCATCTTGGATGACAAAGCAGCAAGACAAATTGCTGTGAAATATGGATTAAAAATAATCGGGCTTCTGGGCATTTTGAAAGATGCTGCCAGATCCGAATTGCTGGATTTAGAGACAACGTTTGAACAGTTGCAAGATGTTGGATTCTGGGTCGCACCAAGTTTGCTGAAACGTTTACTGATAGATGATTAACCTGACCTTTCAGACACTTTGACACCGAATCCGACAGTAAGCTGCTTTGTTGTGCTGGTTTAAAGTCGCATCAGGATGTGGAATGCTAACTATTGGCAGGTTCGGGATTGCGATAGCCAAAGAAATCGATGTGATAGTCCGTAATCCGAACGCCTGTTTGCTCTTCGATCTGCTTGAGGATATCGGCTGGCAAAACGATATGAACATCCAAAATTTGGTTGGTATCTAAACAGTTCACATGGCTATGAGAGTCGCTGATATTGCCGTAAAGTCTGCCATCCGATCGCTCAATGCATTCAATAATGTTTTGGCTAGAAAGAGCTTCTAAATTTTGATAAACTGATGTATGCCCAATTTCTTTGCCTTGCAGATTCAGGCGATCGTAAATTTCTCTGGCAGACATATGCTCTTGGGCTTGCCACAGCAGTTCTAAAATGAAACGACGCTGACGACTCAGGCGCATTCCCAAGTTTTGGCAACGATCTAGGGCATCGTCGAGCGATCGAATTGGTTTTTGATTAGTTGTGTTGCTTTGCATATCTAACCACGCTTTTTCCAACCAGGCTTTTTGATGCGATGCGGCTATAGCTAGATACAATCTGTCTTGGGTGCCTTTACACATCATGCTTCCAAGTATAGTTCTAGTATAGCTAAAGTAAACTCGCTACAACTTTGGTTTAAGGCTGAGAATTAAGCCATCAGCCTTTATGGTTCGCGGGTGTCTTCATTGCCTCACAATAAGAAAGATAAAACATGAGTTTGAATGGTATGTGCTTCTCTGGTTCCGTCTTCTCTCGGCTACGATCGCTGCTTCCTTGGCGTAATATTCCTTGGCGTAAACTATGCCTCTTGGCAATCAGCCTGCTGATTTTGTTGAATGGGATGAATATGCCAGCGGCGATCGCGGGGTTAAACGACGATCGCTATGAAGGCGACATTTTCACACTCTATGCCGGGAATGGCTCTCTCGTGCCGCCCAAAGTCACGTTAGAGCAAGCCTTCGAGCGAAAACGCCCCACAATATTGATTTTTTATGTAGACGACAATAGCGATAGCAAAAAATATTCCACGGTTGTCTCCCAACTGCAAGCATTTTATGGTCGAGCCGCAGACATTATTGCGCTGCGTGTAGATGCAATTCCACCCAAAAAAACCTATGCAAAAACAGAGGCAGGCTATTACTACGGCGGAGTTGTGCCCCAAACCGTTCTGTTTGACGAAACCGGCAAAGTTGTTCTCAATCAGAAAGGTAGCGTTCCCTATGAACAATTAGACGACGTGTTGCGGAAAGTGTTTAAGTTGGTGCCCCGCTCCGAATCAAGGGAGCTAAAACGCCAGCCCATCAACGAATTCAACACCGAACTGATTCGCTAACTTGTATCAGCGTAGAGTTTATGTTTCAGCTCCACTCAGAGGATGGCTGAGAAACACCAGGGTTGTCATGGTAGTAGCAAACCTGGGCAAAGCATTACTGCATGAACTTGAGTGAAGCATCTCGCACAATCCTAAATCCCCAGCCCCTAGCGGGAAGCAAGCTTGTATCTTGAAGCTAATTAGGATGTAAGACATCCCCTAAGTTCTAAACTTCTGCCCCTGCCTCCTTAATCTCCAACGCCTCAAGCACCAACTGCACCAGCTTTTCAGCCGCACCCGGTTGTCCGCGAACTGCCCGGAGTTCACTCCGCATTTTTTGCAATGTTTCAGGATGCTCCAAGTAATGCACCACTTTTGTAGCCACGTCTTCGGGCTGAAACTCGCCATACCATTCTGGGACGATTTCTCGCTTTGCCCAAATATTGGGCCACGCCCTCAACTTGGGGCGAAGCGAGACAAGCCAAGTGGTTACAGTCGCTATGCTGGTGCCGATCGCGGGGAGATTCACCAATAATCCAGGCAATCCATCCCAGGCTCGCATAATGTCGAGTTGGTGCATTGGCATCAGCACTAGCATTGGAATTGCTAAGGCACCCAATTCAGCCGTGTTTGCCCCAATCGTGGTGATGCAAATGTCACAGCGGGATAGCGCATCATAGGCTGGAAACTGTTTCCATAAGGTAACTTGAGTTCCAGAGGGAGTTTTTAGAAAGGGCAGTTGATCGGCTACATCAGGAATCACTAGAGTCGCAGATGCCCAGCCAAATTTCTGAATTGTTGGGTTTTGGGCTGGATCGGCATAGTCAGCCAGGGTTTGTAGATTTAAGGACGGCGCAATGGGAATCCCAAATTGGGCGGTGGGATAGGTTTGATGGAGGTGGTCAGCGATCGCCAGCGTCAGCGGTACTCCCAAGGTCAACTTCATCGGTTTGGAACCGGGAAGCAGCCCAATTAGAAGTGGGTTGTTGAGTTCAGCTATCGGTTTGTTTGGATCTTTAACGCTCTCAATCTTGCCTGCTTCTGCCATCAAGTCGCCGACAACGGTAAATTTATGGGCATATTTGGGGGCAACGCGATCGCAAATCGTCGAATTCATCACGCCAAAGCGATCAATGAGGGAATGCCAGCGTGCCTCCCATTCTGCATAAATGACGGTGCGATAGCCCAAACGTTTGCCGATCACCACCGGAAAAAACTGATCGCCGCCCAAAAATAGCACCACGCCTTTGGGTCGCCAATCCCAGTGATCCTGAGTTTTGCCCCGCAGCAAAAATGGAAAAAATTGAGCCGCTTCCTGGACGCGATCGATTTCAGCAAAGCGACGGGCGATCGCGCCTTCCTGTCCGCTGGCATTGGTGCAGGGCGATAACACAACTGAAATTCTTACTTGGCTGCGATCGTCTCCCAGTTGGCGGCGCAGTTCTCGCACTACAGGATGCACCCAGGTTGCCAACTCACCGGGACCGTTCGACAAAATCAAAATATCAACAGGCTGATTCACCCGTGCAAAACCCTTTCACTCTGAAAGATAGAATACAGTCACTTTAGCCTTAACAAAGAAGTATCCAGCAAATGACATCAAGTCAAATAACAATCCGTGCGGCGGTTCCAGGTGATGAATCCGTGATTTTTAGCCTCATTCGGGCACTTGCAGAATACGAAAAGCTGACCGAGCAAGTCACGGGCAGTGAAGCGTTGCTGCGATCGCATTTGTTTGGCGATCGCCCTTATGCTGAAGCCATTTTGGCAGAGATAGACGGTGCTGCCGTTGGATTTGCCCTATTTTTCTACAATTACTCTACTTTTCTGACTAAACCAGGCATTTATCTAGAGGATTTGTTTGTCCTACCAGAGTACCGCAGTCAAGGGATTGGCAAAGCGCTGTTGATTGATCTTGCTCAACGAGCGATCGCCCAAGATTGCGGACGGCTAGAATGGAGTGTGTTGGATTGGAACGAACCCGCCATTGGTTTCTATCAGCGAATGGGCGCAACCCTGCTTCCTGATTGGCGCATTTGTCGCGTCACAGGCGATGCATTGGGGCAAATGGCATTAGGAAAAAGGATCAGTTTATGAAGGTCTATCGAATTTCAGTTCTATCGGACAATTATGTGTTTTTGTTGCACGATGCCGAAGCAAATATTGCAGCCGTCGTCGATCCGGCGATCGCTGAGCCTGTTTTGCAAAAGCTGAGGGAACTGGGCGCGCGGCTAGTTGCGATTTTTAATACCCATCATCATAGTGATCATGTAGGCGGCAATTCAAAACTGTTGCAGCACTTTCCGGATGCGATCGTCTATGGTGGCGCAGAAGATCGGGGCAGAATTCCGGGGCAGCAGGTATTTTTGCAAGACGGCGATCGCGTCTCATTTGCCAACTACACAGCAGAGGTTTTCTTTGTTCCTGGTCACACTCGCGCCCACATTGCCTATTATTTCCCGCCTGTGGCTCCGGGTGAAATGGGCGATCTATTTTGTGGCGATACGTTGTTTTCCGGTGGCTGCGGCAGATTGTTTGAAGGCACTCCAGCTCAAATGGTGGAATCGCTGGGCAAGCTCCGTAATCTCCCAGATAGCACCTATGTATGGTGCGCCCATGAATATACGCTCAAAAACCTCAAGTTTAATTTGACGGTAGATCGTGACAATCAGGATTTGCAACAACGATTTGCGGAGGTGAAACAGATGCGCGATCGCCACGAAGCGACCATTCCTGCCAATCTAGGCATCGAAAAACGCACCAACCCCTTTCTCCGCTGGGATGCGCCCGAACTGCAAACTGCGACCCAATCCGCTAATCCTATTCAAACATTTGCCCGATTACGCGGCATGAAAGACCACTTCTGAGGCGGTAGGGATTGGAGAAAAGATCTCTATAAAGGCGATCGCAGTGTTTCTCAGTTTCTCGCATTTAAAACCTGGGCAGCCGTCAGTGTGAGGTTAGCGAATACAAAGGATAGGATTGCCGCATCATCCTGATAAACCTGTTCCTCGTATAGACCATCGACCCATTGCAAAATTGTCACTTTCTGGGCGATCGCATCCACAATCCAATACTCTGGAATTTGCCGTCCTGCATACTCCGTGCGTTTATAGCGATAATCCCGGCTTTCTTGCTTCGGGCTAACCACTTCCACAACCAGCAATGGCGGCGGCATATCCTGAGTAATCAGGCAGTGAGTTGCCCCTTCTAATGCAGCCGCAGTTTCTTCTGATAGCACCATCAAGTCAGGTTCTCGTGCCGTTGCCCTTGCTCCACTGACTGCAATCTGTGCCCCCATTCTCAAGCAGTAATAGGAAATCCCGCTTTGCAGAAAGATGGCAAACAGGAAGGAGGCAATCCGGTTGTTTAAATCACTTTCAGTCGGCATGGCAATCAGTTCCCCGTTAACCAGTTCATAGTGGATATCGGTGCCATCGTCATAGGTCAAGTATTCCTTAATCGTCATGGGTTGCGTGGTGACAGTCATGGCGTTTACTGGGGTAAGCTGAACGGGGATTGCTCATTCTGAATATCACTATGATACTGGTTGAGTTGCCCAGATAATAGCGATCGCTACTGCTGACCGCTGGGTTTCCGCTATTTCTTACTCCCGGTTTTCACGCCCTGCTGTTACCTAAATGGTGCGCGATTCTCCCACGGAGAGGATTCGCCAACGCAAAGCGGAAGTTCACAACTTTGTAGTGTTGCATGTTTCCAGTACGTCATAACCGCCGTAGCGCCAAAATCGCAAAGCGGAAGTTCACAACTTTGTAGCGTTTCATGCTGATTAGGTAGGAGGTGGATTGTGTCGAATATAGTCAGACAAAGCGGCATTGATCAGAGCTTGATAGTCTTGATTACCTGCTTGATGCTTGAAATATTCAATGACAAATGTATCAAGCACAACCACTGATTGCTGATTCCGATCCACTGGAACTCTACCAACTCGAAGAACTGCCTGCGCCATTTGAGTTTCAGTGACTTCAGGAATATCTAATAGATCAATGTCTTCATCCGACATGGCATGAATCCGCTCCCAATTAGTTTGAGAGGTTTTGGAAGAAGATGAGTTGTTCACGTTTAGTACCTCTTCGCATTGAAATAACACGGATTTCATTGGTAGCTTCGGTATGAGCGATCGCGACTAGGACTTGATCCAATAGACCAAGGGTGATGAAACGCTGCTCTCCATAGACAAAGCGATCGTCCTCATAGGTAAAGGTTGCACCTGTAAAGACAGTTTCAGCATCGGCAAAATCAAACCCATGTTTCGCCAAGTTTGATTGACGCTTGTTGTCATCCCAGATGAATCGCATAGCCTTACTATACCTGCAATGTAATACATCAAGATCTTTGGCTGAAGTTGGCTGTATGGCATCTAGGTCTTCGACTTCTTGACCGTGCGCGAAGTTGGCTGTGCTGTGGCATAGAGGTCGGAAATCTTTGTAAAATGTTGCCCAAACGGTGCGCGATTCTCCCACGGAGAGGCTTCGCCAACGCAAAGCGGAAGTAAATCCAGTCAAGCGACCTAAACTATACTTGACCGATGGCTGAAATCTATGTTGCTATTCGGAATCAAGATCGAGTCGCTATGTCCTCTGTTGCTGGAGAACTTATTCTTGTTTTAATCACTGGTGATGGTAGGTTTATGGGTCAACAGTCTGCTTCTTTACGGAATGCGATGGCAACCTTTTTTAACTTACCAGCCGGAAAATACACCGTTATTGCACGGCATCCATCTCTCCGACCAACCGAAGCTCGTAAAGATTTAGAACTGTCTAGTAATGTCATTGTCGGTGTTCGATTTATCTATAATGAGCCTGAACGTCACCTGCTCAACGTTGAAACAGAAGTGAGCTACCTATCATGAATGAGATGAATTCTGAGTATGTTGTGCCCCACGGTGCAATCAAAGAGTATCGCTGCGCGGTTTATTTTTGAAAGCTTGGCGTTGTGGAAGGAGCAAAATCCAGTTTATCGTGCCAATATCGCGCGTCAGTTGGCAGAGCTAGCCGCAACCTTGGCGGAGATGGAAGCCGAAACAGCGAAAAACTTCACAGAAAACAATCCTTCCAGTGAGGCTGCATAATTTTTGGGTGAGAGGGTGATAGATTTACAGTCAACGCCTCCACTACAAATACCCCCATGCAAACCGCCCAGACTCTCCGCCTTGCGGCTGTGACGCTCCTGCTGACCGCTGGGTTTCCCCTCCTTCCCGCTCCCAATTCTCTACTCCCCGCTGTTGCCCAAACCGCCCCAGAGCGCAAAGCCGAGGGCGATCGCGGAGCCGTACGGGAAGCAAATCTCCTTTTAGCAACTGCCAAACAGCATTATCGACTGGCGGAGTTTAAATCTGCGATCGCGCTCTACCAACAGGCTTTGACCCAAGCGCAGCAAACGGGCGATGTCTCCACTCAAATTGAAGCGCTGCTGCAACTGGGCGACATCAATCTTTGGATTGACGACGTTTTGCAGGCAGAAGCCAAATTTCAGCAGGCGTTGAAACTAGCGCGTGAGACGAAAAATCGCGCCCGTGAAGGATCGGCATTGGCGTTGTTGAGTGCGGTGCATCGCAATCGGCAGGAGTATGGCAAAGCGATCGCGTTGCTGAAGGAATCATCCGCGATCGCCCAACAAACAAAAGATCAGAAGTTAGAGGCGCGATCGCGCTTTTTTATGGGAACCGTGTTGTATTTGCAGCAGCAGTATCCGCAGGCAATAGAAACTTTCCAGCGATCGTTAAAACTAGCTCAAGCCGATAACAATCAAGATGAGATAGCCAAGATCTACAACTGGATGGCATTTACATTTATTCAGTTGAAGGATCTTAAACAAGCAGAAACAACCATTCAACAACAGCAAAAACTTAGTCGAGACATTGGCTATCAATTAGCGGAATATAGTGGCTTGGCAACGATCGCATCGCTGCAACAGGAGCAAAAGCAACCGGATCAGGTATTGCAAACGTATCAAAAACGGTTGGAGATCGCTCAAGCAGCAGATAACCTTTGGTTTCAGAAAAATGTACTGGTTAATCTCGGCTTCGTTTACGTCGATCAAAAACAACTGCCGCAAGGGCTAGAGTACTTGCAAAAAGCGTTGATAGTGGCAAAAATGATTGATGATGCAGCCGTGGCAAGTGCGCAGAATCGGATTGGGGTCGCGTACTATCGAGCAAAGCAGTATTCAAAAGCATTGGAAGCCTATCAACAAGCTCTGGCAACTTATCAAAAAACGAAAGATAACCAAACAGGGATTGCCCAAGTTTTGATTAACATCGGTAATACCTATGGGCAGCAGCAGCAGTCTCTCCAGGCTGTAGCTGCTTATCAACAGGCACGGGCGATCGCCCGCAAAATCTCTGATCCAATTCGCGAACTGGATGCAATTCTGGCTGAAGGAATACATTATGTGGGGCAGGCACAACGTTTGCATAAAGCAGGTGCTTATAAGCAGGCAATCCCAACTTTTGATACGGCAATTCCCATCTTAAAAGAAGCACAAACCATTGCCAGCAAGTTCCAGAAGGTTGAGGAAGAACGACTCGCGATTAACCAGATGGAAATTGCTTATCGGGGCAGAGGATTTTCCTTAAGTTCTCAGCAATACTATGCCGAAGCTATTCCTGCCTTTCAGCAAGGACTGACCTTTTGGCAGCAGCACCGCGATCGCCTTGACCAGAATACTTTTCTGAAAGAGGAGCAACAGATTCTTTCAATTTTGGCTGGTGCCTACGCGAACAATGGGAAGTATGCTCAAGCCGTCACCACTTATCAAGCAGCCTTGAAAGTGGCGGAACAACGCAACGAGGTCAAAGATCAGAGCCAACTGTTAGGGCTGATTGCGGCAAACTATAACCGTTTAGGTGATCATTCCCTTGCCTTGGTAATCAGTCAGCAACAACTAACCCTAGCGCGCGAGAAACTTAAACAAAACCCCGAATCAGAACTCAGTGCCCTGATTCGGGTTGGGCTAGCCTTGGGCAATTTGGGCAAAACCGATGCCAGATTAGAGCATCATCAGCAAGCACTGACCATCGCCCGCCGACTGAAACTACCAGATGAAGAAACTACAGTGCTGCATAACATTGGAAGCGCCTACCTCAGCCAAGGAGAGAATTTTAAGGCACTGGAACCCTTGCAGCAGGTGCTGATCATCCGTCAGAAGGCAATTCAACGGTTGCAGTCTGGAGAAGCAAAGTCAGTTGAGCAATTGTGCAGCGCCAGCACTGCCAGTTTAGGGGAGGATGGGCGGAGAATTTGCCTTGAGAGATTTCAGGTTCCAGCCGCGAGTACCTTGAATAATCTGGGGCTGGTTTATCACGGCTTAGGGCGTTACACCGAAGCACTACAAAGCTACAGTCAGGCATTGGAGCTTGCCCAACAATACAAAAATTTGGAGCGTCAAACTACCGCGCTGAACAATATCGGCACAGTTCATCTCAGTATCGGCAACTATCCTCGCGCCCTAGAACATTTTCAGAAATCCCTGGAAATCGCGATCGCCACGAGTGCTCGTCCTAGTCAAGCCAGGACATTGAACAACATTGGGCAGGTCTACCTAAATCAGGGGCAATCGGCAAAGGCGTTGGAGTATTTCCAACAAAGTCTCACCTTGGCACAAGTGATGCAAGCTGCTGATTTGGAGGCAGCCGCACTGCTGAATATTGGGTATGTCTACAGCGATCGCGCCGAGTATGACCGGGCGCTGGCGTTTTATCAGCAATCTCTGGATATTAGCCGCAAGCATAACCTTAGTACGATCACCATCTTAAATAATATTGCTCAGGTATATTCCAGCCAAGGGCGACACGCCCAGGCAATAGAGCAATTACAGGAGTCTTTGCAGCTTGCTCGCAAAACTGGCGATCGCCCCACGGAAGTGACACTGCTGCGTAACATTGGAGGCAAGCATCATCGGCAGGCAAACTATGCTGAGGCACTGGCATTTTATCAGCAAGCCCGACAGCTATCCGAGGCTATGGGGAGTCGATCCAGTCAGCTTTCAGATTTGCTGGTTCAGGGACATTTTTACCGCGATTTGGGACAATACCCGCAGGCAAGGGCGTTTTATCAGCAAGCCCTCAGCCTCAGCCGCGAGTTGGGAGAGCGGGACAGTGAAATTGTGGCAACTGGCAACATGGGAGGGGTCTATCGCAAGCAAGCACAGTATCCTCAGGCTTTAGAGTGGTATCAACGGGCATTGAGTCTGCTGCAAGCAACTGGGGATGCCGCTGGAAGGAACATGATTCTCGTGCGGATTGCCCAGACTTATGAAAAACAAGGCAAACTGCCAGAAGCAGAGGCGTTGTTACAGCAGGCTCTGACCTTTAACCGCCAAAGTGGGGCACGTCCAAATGAAGCGATTGTTCTAAGCATACTGGGGCGGGTGAATGCGGCTCAGGGGAAGGTAAAGGCGGCACAGCAAGCATTTCCCCAGGCATTGGCG
>ENA-ORBV01006445-ORBV01006445.1-microbial-mat-metagenome-genome-assembly--contig:-NODE-6445-length-20685-cov-5.154212_pt1 | contig 20685 bp, 15 predicted proteins | sample MGYA00237777_ERZ505514 | MGnify/ENA primary metagenome ERZ505514 (study PRJEB26160, sample SAMN06269048) | microbial mat metagenome | isolation source: Oligotrophic lake microbial mat | place... | reverse complement strand
ACCTACGCCTCAACCACAAGAACAGAGCGATTAATGAGGCAGCACTGAGCCATTTGGTAGAACAGGGATATTCCCGTGGTTTTGCCGAAAGCTTGAATGATATGAAAATTGAGTTCCCCGGACGAGTACGTGTGATTTTTTTGTTTGACCAAAAATGACGGAAGAAGCGGCAATTTTTGAATTCTAAATTTCTTGTTGTTTCCCCTTTTTTGCAACAGATTTGGATCATTGACAACTCAGGCTCTATGCGAGCTACTGATGGCCATCGCGCTGTCAACGTGCCAAATGGTGGGGGCATGAGATTAGTTCCTTGCTCTCGATGGGAAGAGATTCAGGAATGTGTCGGCTACCACGTTTCTTTGGCTGGAACCCTGGAAGCCAGCACAAGCTTTCGAGTAAGCATGCTTGATGATTTGGGGGGATGATAGTTCATCGCGATCATTTATTTTTTCTAACAATGAATTTTGTTCTTCTTATTTTTTGCAGCTCCTGAACGACCCGGGTCGAACGGTTGGGCCCCAGCGATTCTCGGTTGGAGAAAATCCTGGTAGAATTTCACAAGATGTCCAAGATGCTCAATCCCTGATGCTTCGAGCCAGTCCAACCGGATGCACACCCCTTACTGCCCACATTAATGAAATTCACCGCGAGGTCATGACACTTACTCCAGGTCTTCGATACAACGGTCAAAGAATTGCAATTGTGATTGCCACGGATGGTCTCCCAACAGATGGGAGTGGTCAGTCTGGTCACAGCGGTGAAGGTCAGAAAAGAGAATTCGTACAGGCACTTCGCCAATTAGAGGGTCTCCCAGTTTGGGTTGTCATTCGGCTTTGCACAGATGAAGAAGACGTTGTCGACTTTTACAACGACCTTGATGCTGTTTTGGAACTATCTATTGAGGTTTTGGACGATTTTTGTGGTGAAGCCGCCGAAGTTAAGAAGTGCAACCCTTGGCTCAATTATGCCCTTCCAATTCACCGAATGAGAGAGTTTGGCTTCCACGATAGAGTATTTGATATGCTTGATGAAAGGCTTTTGACCAGGAGCGAGCTCCGTGATTTTTGCCGCCTCCTATTCGGAAATTCCAAATTTGACGGAGTTCCTGACCCTTCACTGGATTGGGACGGCTTCGTCCGCAGTATCGAGAGAATGCTCCTGACTGAAACTTATCAATGGAACCCCCTCCGAAAAAGGATGAAACCCTGGATCAGCGTCAAGCAGTTAAAGCGTTGCTACGGAAGTCCGGGCTGCATTATTTTATAGTGCGCTGTGCTCTGTGGATCAGCTATATAACAGTACTTACTGGAGCCGAGCAAACCCTTGCCCACCCAAGCCTCTCGAATTCCTAAATCGCCCGAAGCCATAGGTGCATAAAAAACTATATAATTAATCGAATAAATTTAAGATTATCAAGAAAACTGGAAAAAAATAAAAAATCTATTCTCTAGACATCCAACCGAAAGAATATAGCAACCGTGTCGTGGTATAAGTTGTTTCAAAATTGCCCTTTTGTCGCGCCAGGAACCAACATTTTGATTTATTAACTCGTAGAATTGGATTTGCTGGCAACTATTGCCTCTAACTTGAACGGTGTGAGTTCCACATGAAATCTATCTGGGCTCGAAAAGGCAGCCACAGTCGTCTGCAACGTTGCCGAAGGCGTTTCCGGGGGTACCTTTGCAAAGTGGAATCTCCCTTTCATCAAGCCTATGGAAGTTACCAGTTCACAGCCGCTCATGTATTCAAAAGCACCCCCAGGGTGAAGCACGGGGAGCTGACCCACTGTATTAAGAGTGCAAAATCATGATCCATGTATGTTTAGCGTCAAATCAAGGAAGCTTACGACAGGGAACATAACAAGAACAACAATTAATATCCACAAGATACAATGACTTACCGGCACCACTGTTGGGCGCATCGACGACGATTGGATCGCCTACCGGGACAGGCTCTTCGTCGGAATGTTTGGGGGGCTCCAGCTCTTCAATGTGCCAATATCGTCCCAAAAGTTGAAAGGCTTCTTGGTCACTCAAATTTTCAATTCGTATCCTGTAGTTGAACCTATACTTCAAATCACCAGGACTCCTAGGACCCATGTGACTGCTTCCAATATGTTTGCTGGTGGCCACCACACGAATGTCGTTGTGATACGACACAGACGTGAGGCGCCACATGTTGGTCTGTTCCATCATGAGCCGGATAGCACGAATGGCAAATTTGTTGGTCCTGCGATGGAAGAGTCCTTCCTCCTCATTTTCCTTTTTAGCGGCATGTCGAAAGGAATAGCGAATGGCGTTGCGGATGGAAGACACAGTGGTCCAAAATGTCGGTTCTGCTTCTAATAATAAGTCTGCGGAATCTAAATCTGAAGAGGAATCTGAGTCTGAATCAGATGATGAGACCGATGACGAATCCGATGAGTAATCGTCGTTGACCCCTTGGATAGAATCCAACCAGTCATGGGCGTCTGTGTCACCATTGTCTTCGTTCCATTCCACAAAGGAGTCCAAAATTTTGTGTACGTCTTCGTCTTTGTCTTCCGTGGATTGTATCACTTTGATGGGAAGCATCCGATGGCTTCCATGCTGCTGCGGGTTCAGCTCGGACTGCACCAAGAACATCGTTTCACCCGAGCTGTGAGCAGGCATTGCTTTGGACAATTCATTGCATTGGCGTTGGAGGATCCGGTAGAGTCTTCTACTTGCCATACGTGCTTTATCACAGCTTTCAGTAGAAGTAGTAGCAGCAGTAGAGGACGAAGAAGCAAAACCACGCCAGGCTTGGTCAAAGGATCTGACGTCGATGGTACTAACGCCCCCCAAAAAGCAATTGGAGCCTTTGTTACTGGCAATCCTTCGCAAAACTCGTAGTCGATTCATCGTAGCAAAAATTAATTCCTTCTCTCTGTCTAATGGGAAGAGCTTATTAGATAGCTAGCTAGCTAGCTGTGCATGTATGGTTTCCAGTTCTGTTTTACAACAAGTGAGAACGGTCTCTCCTTCAAGAGGCAGCGCTGGCCATGGTGCGAAGAAGATTGATTCATTGAGGTCGATCACGAGGGAAAAATCAAAAATCCTCTTGGAACCAACGTGCGTCTTTACTTCAGCTCGAATAATGCTACTATTAGTCTACTAGCTAGCTAGTAGCTAGCTAGTACTATTAGTACCTGGGCCCCTGTTTCGCGAACCGTTCACGCAGAAACTGCAGGGAGGATACTGTAGATGCAGACCAACATTTACCTTAGTGGTACAACTTTTTATTCTACTACAATATCTATAGCACAAGAAGACCGCAATGCGGCTTACAACTTGATAGATATAATGTATGAATGACACTGAAAAAAAGCAAGGAGTCTAGCATTCAAGTTGTAGCAGAGCCATGAATCATCAAAGGTTTTTCTTGGTAAATCCCAAGTCTTGGAAGGAGAGAACCAGGATCAAAATAAGTATTAGTGGAAAGAACAAATGCAATAAAAAGTTGTGGGGGGTGAATGAATAGATGTCTCGTAGTTTGCTATTTCAATATAGTCTTGGCCACTAAACAGGTAGAGTGATTTCTGGGATAGTTTTTGAACACTTTCACCTGCCGTGCTAGCTGCTTGCTTTAGGTTAAAAAAAAAAGTCATGTAGTAAATGCATTTGCTATAATTATCATAGTATATAGCTTTTTCCGTAGCAGCAATTTTAGGCATCTCCTTCTGCTCCAGTTTTGGCCAACGCGTTTGACCACTAGTTTGGGAAAATTTCTTGTGGTTTGTGTTTTTCAGAAAAAACTTTCTAACTGCAGCGGGCATCTCCTTCCGCTAGAGTTTTGGCCAAGAGTTTGGCCGCTTGCGTCAGTTTGAGGGATTGATTTCGCAGTACCTTGATCCGCAATTCTTGGTTTTGGGTGCCTTTTTTCGCTTCCATGGCATTGTATTCGGTTTGCAATTTGAGGACGCCTTGAATGGCCTTGACACGATTGCGTTGAAAGACGGGATGAATGTACAGTTCCAAACCACGTGCCTCCGAATCCACGACAAAGTCCAAATCGGCCGCCAAAAGTGGAATGGGATCTACGCTGTTGTTGTCGCTTGTTTTGACTTTTTGTTTGCACCCCTTCAAGAGAATCTTCATTTTGTCTTGCCAATCCTTGCGTTCTCGGGTAAAGTGATCGGCTACCAGCATGGCCTCGGTCAACAGTTGATCCAGTTCATCGTCCGTCCACCAAATGTCTTCATCGTCGGCTATGTTCTTATTGTCATCACTGTCATCATTGTCATTGTTGTCGTTGTCGCCAGCATTATAAAAATATTTAAATATTTCTTCCACAATCTTTCCTTGTTCGTTCAACAAAAAGGAAGTCTTGCGGGATTTTTTGTTGTTGCTACCGCTGCTACTGCAGCAGCAATCATCGGCTCCGGAGGACACTGACATTTTCGTTTCCTTGTTGTCATTATCGAGTGGCTCCGGTGTCGTTTTCTCCGAACACAAGGTTGGAAAGGGAGAAGGAATCGCCGTTTCCGGGCACTCTTCGAGCTCCCCGTTGGGCTCGTTCATTTTGACGTCCAGCATCCGCGCATAACGACTACGAGTCTTTGGCATCGAGTTGAAGTGTGTCACCTTGGCACGGCTGTATTCAGGATTTGGGTTGGTCATGGTGTTGACGGTTTGGACGGACATTAAGGAAGGAATGGAAGGAAAAGAGATCAATGAAAAAATATTATAGCTCCAATCTACGATGATGGTGGTATTGTTGTTTTCTATGGGTAATAACTAAGCAGTTGTAGGTGTGCGTGGTCCAGTAGGCTGTAATAACGTCGTTTTGCGTGAAGTCCCAGGCTCCCAGCGGAAGTTCAAGCTAGTGAAACATATTGTGAGATCCTTACGTTAGTTCGCTGCAGTGGGTATTATCGAGCGCGGCTCCTCTGACTCGATTTGGCCTGAGATGTGGGTACAATTAATTGCATGCTTTATTTAGCAATCCCTGACTCACGATGTCCGATCGATAAGTAGTCTTGCCCAACGCAGACTAGGTTTATAATTGCAAGACTTCGCGAGACTTACTTCCATGAAAAGAATAAGGAAAGCATCTCAGCGGTAACAAAGTTAAATGAAATTGCATCAGACACAGTTTAGTATTAAATAGTTTGGTCATGGTCTATAACCTAGTACTCCGACATCTAAAATGGTTTCCCAACTACTTTGAAGTACTAGCAACTGTACCCTTCTCGTTTTATTACCGCTACGTACGACTACGTGCCGGTAGCATGAAACTTGCCGCACGCATTTACTGTACGATCAAGTGGAACTGATGAGTGTACAGTACAATTGATCTGCTACAGCAAGTTGTCGCAGCGCCATTCGGATTTGCACAAATGCTGTTTCGACAAGGTGCCATTCTGCATGCATGCATGGGATCAATTATTAGCCTATGGATCGGACGGACGGATAAACATAATTTAAGACGCACACTGTTCTCAAAAGTATTCGGTCTCACATGAGACCGCTAAGAGAGGGGAAGCATGAAGGGGTTGCTTTGATTGGCAAACCCTTCATAAGTTTCAGTACAAAAAGAGTAACAGTGACGCTATCACATTTAATGTTTTCATGATGTCTCATTTAACAAACACGTTTTGTGGACAACAAATGGTTTCTGAACAAAGCTGCCCCTGTGAGCGTGTTTTGACATCAAATTGATGCAACAGTGCATTGGTCCACATTCAGTTCCCGAATAATTTTGGATTTCGTCCTTCCCTTCCACATGGGGCTATTGTGAAGCCTTGGCACTCAAAGCTACTTAGCTTTGCCCTAAACAGTCATGAAGCGGCTGTTAGGCAACCCAAAATTGCAGTGACAGGGAATTAAATCTCAGGCAAAGCTGCTGTCCAGCCACTCTGATTCAAATCAGCAAAGTCTGGGTGTGTTGAGCACGGCTGACACCATCCCCTGCTCTTCATCATGTTTAGTTATTAGAGAAAAGTACATGCAGCTGAGCCTTCCATGGACCACAATCATGCGTCGAGGTTTGAACCCAGGACCTTCGCGACAGAGGGGGCGCGCAATCTGCCCTCCACAACTGAGCCATGTTCACCACCACCCATTGGGAGTTCCCATGCCCGTGCACGTGCAGCTTACCCTCTGACATGCAGCACATGTCACTTTACCATTTTAGACAACCCAAAATTAAAGTGCTAGGGAATTGAACCCACAGCTGACATCCATCCACTCTGGTTCAAGTCAACAAAGTCTGGGCACATTGACTGGGTGTGCTTCGCCACTTGCACTGGGGCCCACAGTTCCCGTGGAATTTTGGATTTTGTCCTTCCTTTCCACATTTGGCTGTTGTGTAGCCTTGGTGCTGAAAGCTACTTAGCGTTGCCCTAAACAGTCGCGAAGCAGCTGGGTCTTCTTCGTCACGTGTGCGGCAGCTCACAGCTCACGTGGAATTTCAGATTTCATCCTTCCTTTCCACATTGGCCTGTTGTGTAGCCTTGGCGCTAAAAGCTACTAAGCTCCACCCTAAACAGTCGCAAAGCAGCTGGGTCTGCTTCACCACTTGCACTGTAGCCCAGGTGGGAGTGAGACCCCCCACGGGGATCCCAATCTCCACTGCAACAAACAACATTGGTTCGAATTTTTACCAAAACGAAATCCAATGCTGACACCATGAGTTAGCTATTAACTAGCCTGCTAACTAAACAAGGCTGGTGTCACCTCTGTCTGATGTCAAAAGACATTGTCATTGCAAAGATAAATTTCAAAAAGGAGTCTCTGCCAGTTAGTCAGTCTTGTCTGAAGCAAGTGCCTCATTGTTTTGTGTGACAATGATGGCCAATGTCAACACTTGTCGGCGGCATTAGAACCACACTTTTCATGATCCAAACCTTGTGTCTGTTAACAAAGACATCTGTACACAAACCAAGGCAATGTCGAAGATGATTTTTTTTTGGGGGGGGCAGCTAGCTTGATGGTCACTGCAGTCACTGGTTGTGTCATAACCAAGATTCCCTGTTCAGATTATTTTCTTTTTCTCCTGTTGTTTCTCCTGTTGTTGATTGTTGGTTCACAAATGGAATCCATGATTTCTCTGTCCCATTATCCAATGTTTTAGTGTCAGCTTGTGCTGGAAAATTCTTGTTGATGACAAAATGTGTGAGGCCCTGAATAGTGAGCTCTTCATCTAATCAATAACTTGCAAACCCAACCTTGCCCTGTGTCAAAGCACCATCTAGTTCTTTGCACAAAAGGTTATTGAGGCCAGTCTAATTCAGGTAATCACCTTCTTTTGTTAATGTGATAAAGCAAGATGACACAACCAACAATCAATCCTCTCTACAGTGTTGCACTTGTGATCACTTAATCAACCAGAAAGAAAAATGTTGAAAATCAAATGTCAAAGCAAGGCTTCAAAGGTACAATGGGCTTGACGTCCCCCCTTTTTATTTGTAAGCTTGTCTCGGCTGATGAGTGACTGGTAACCAATGTAGCATTTTGATCTTGCTGCAGTAGCATAAGACTTGTAAGCCATTGGGTCATATTGTGCATACTCCACCTGACTATTAGTGTAGCATAGTTACTAGTAAAAGGCTGGTGTATCAACAATGTTTTAAAAGAGGCCTTTTGCCCATTCATTCTGGGTTTGGCTGTGACACCTCAGCATTCTTTGTAACTTACTGGCCCTTGTTAATTTCAAAAGAAAACACATTCACTTCTTGGAAACTGGTGTTTAAAATAGCTAGCTGGCCTCTGGGCGTCACACAAGAGGCCATGGCAAGTCAAACCTATTTTACCAGACAATCATGTATGTTTCTGTTGCTGGTCAAGGTGGCTTTCATGGAAAAATCCAAATATGTTTTCTATCCTATGGAGGCTTTGACTCTTGATCATATGGCAAGCCGTTGCACGCTAATCCCGGTCCTCCACACAAAAATAAAAGGCGTTTCTGAGATATGTAGCAAACCCTGGAAGGTCCGGTGGGTCAAACAAGTGGTATCGTCTGCAATAAGGTCTTGTACAGAAATACACCAATGGTAGTGCCAATGGCATATCCAACAACTCCCCAAACAGCAGCCGCCAAGAACAATCCCCGTTGTCTAGGTCCTTGCATGCGACTAGCAAAAGCTGTCGAGCGGTGAAACAATAAAGAACGGCTGATGAGCAAAGAGGACGGGTTCATCAACATTTACCAAACTTCAACAGGATACATCGATATCATTCAGTATGCGTTCATCATGACTCTACAAACCTGCTGCTGTTGCGGGTCCACCAATCGCTGCATTGGAAGCAATCAGAATATCCTCGAGGAGCAATGGTAATCGGAACCAGGACTTGGCGAGCCATGATCCGGCAAAGATGGTGACGATATGAATGGCGAGTGCGACCAACGAGAATACGAGACACCCTGGTCCCCGAATCAATGCTTCCCCAAGTTTGGCAGAGGTTCCAATCGAAGCAAACAATAGCTGAAGACAAAATTCGGCAAGGAGGCGGGCCTTTTTTTGCATTTCACGTGTCAATGCCGAGTTTCCCTGTAGAAATTGTTGTTGCAAGACGGGGGCCAGGACGGCAATCACAGCGCAGGCTGTGCCCGGTAGAATCGGGGCCAGGAATTTTTCGATGCGAGTCGAGACTTTGACGACGAAGAGAGCCAAGGAGGTCACAAGAGTGGTGGCGAGCAAGCTCAACGTAAATTGTTGTTTCGTCGTTCCCATCTTGGAATTATCCACATCCTTTGCGGCTGTACTTTCTCCATCGTCATCGCCACCAGTAGTATCCAGTTGTCCATCGTTCTTGCTAGTAGTAGGGGTCTGATTCTCATCACCAGCAAATAGTTTCGATAAGAAGGTTGATTTTAATAACAGAGCCATCGAAGCAAAGTATGCCCCCATGACAATCAAGTCGGCGGCGGCCATGGAACTCATGAGCGTCGATATTTGGTCGCCTCCTCCAATCACATTGGCGGTTGCAAAAAAGTTCACGGTACCACCAATAAAGGAGGCACAAAGACAACTTGCAGCGACGGCAGCTTCGTGCTGGGCAAGTCCCAGCGACGGAAAGGTTCGAAAGACAAAAAACGATGACATGCACCCCAGAATGGATCCAATGGAACCAAACAGGAAGGAAACCCCCACGTTTCGTATGATAGCATTTCGTTGTATTGGAGACCCCGACAAAGCTGCATCATGCCCAGATCTCAATGTCGTTGTTGTAGTGTCGTTGCTGGGACCACCCAACAAGAGAAACGCGAGGGATGCCGGAAGAAAGGTAGTCCAGCAAAGATCATACAAATAATGTTGGGAAGGTACCAGACCCACATTGGAACAGAGAGATGCCAATGCCATGGTCGTCAATATACCGGTATTTGATGATTTTCGTTCGGCCCAGCAACCCGTCAAGGAAGAAAGAACCAAGACACTCGAGGCTTGTAATAAACCACTACTACCATGAAGCTGAGGCCAACCCGCCAGGGACATATGCAGAGTTGTTGGTGTTTTTCTGCTCCAAATTTGATTTCCAGAAGTTCCAATGCCATGTTTTCGTCGTTCAGTGCTAATCTTGAAGATATTACCAGTATTGATCCTGGCATCGCGCCTTTTTCTAACATGAGTCAGCGGCAGTGATTGAAATGCTGGTACAGCAACTCTACTAGGCCTGTGCAAAGTAGACGACGAGACGATACCCAGCGGGAGGAACACTGCCAGAAAGCACAAGGACTGTTTCGATCTCATGCCGTCATTTATTTATTGCTTGTTGGACACTCCTATCATGATTTGTTTTTTGGGGCTCGTTGTCAAGCACCATCGATGTGTTGGATATCATGATTGATGAGGATTTCAAAAAAAAATTAAGAAAAAGATACGCGTTCATCTCGCGAGCCACCCCGGACGTACTTGCCGTAGAGCTCTGACCTCCTTTTTGATACCATTACTGTAGGACGTGCACTTGGCCGTTGTGAAAGTAGGCGGATGAATAATAAAAAAAGATCGACGAGTTGCAATTCAATAGCTGTTGGAATACAAGTTGTTCTATTTATATGGACCTAAAGGAAGTTTTATTACTAGTAGCCATCCAGACACTGCGCACGGAAGGTATCCGACAGCTTTAAATACAAGAGTCCAAATGGATAGTTTTATCAATATCAAAATTTTGATATACAAATGATTCCTAATCGTTTACATGATTGTGTTTTTGCATTGTTGCCGTGCACCTTGTGCTCTACCCTCAATACACTTTATGCTCCTTTCCTTATTATCTTGCCTTCCTTCACGTCATTGATTTACTTGCCCCAACAGCAGTAATGGATTCATGCTTAATAAATAAAACAAACACGACAAATCATCCCTCACACGACACAGCGAATCCACCCATTCCGCTTTGGTGGGAGCCGCCGTTCTCAGCAGTAAAGCACGTCCCGCTCGATTGAGGGTCAAATAAAACTCCAAAAAGGGTTTGAGAAACAAGGCTTCGTCGTGAAAGAGTTTGAGATGCGTGAGTGTAAAATTACTTTGCATCAGCAATTCTAAAAAAGATTCTTCCATCCATTTTCCAATTTCATTGCGGCCATGCAATTCCAATTGTTGTAATGTGGTATTGCTTTGCAAGGCTGTGGCAAGGTGTGGCAAGGTACATGTTTCTTGTGTGGCGTTGTCTTCGTCCAATTCATAAATGACCATGGATACTTTTCGGAGGGATGTATTGCTGCACAACATCTGGCAGAGGGCTTCCACTCCGGCATGGCCCAAAGGCCAACAGGAAATCATAATTTCTTCGATACGAGATGATGATGCGAACGAGTGTGTGGATTGTATGGATGTTGGTATAATGTTTTTGTTGAAATTAGCAAGGGCAGAGTCTCGTTGTAATAATTGTGCGTTGTCGTTGTCACCGTTGGAAGAGGAAAATGTAGTCGTCGTCGACGATGACAAGGCTTGTCCCAAGGCCATGGTATGTTCATCGGCAAAGAAATTACTGGTCGCCGTAGTCGAGTCGTACAAGACCAAATGCTGTAGATCCTTCAACGTTCGAGACCGACAGAGGGCACCGATGGAGTCGCCCGACAATCGTCCCCAGGGTGATCGTCCTTGTTCCGAATACAAGACCACTTTTTCGAGTTTGGGTGTTTGGGACAGCGCTTGCAATAAGGGATTGATGGACGACGCACTGGAACAGCCACTGGAGGAAAAACTAAAGACTTGCAAAGAGGGATGATTCTTTAAGGCCAAATAAAAACGTTGAAATTCTTCTTGGGTTCCCGTCAAATTGACATGATTCAATTCCAAAATTTCCAACGCACGTCCTCCCGCACCTTGTTGGCTGCTCAAGGCAATCGTCAAGAGTTGAACCGGAAGTCGTTCGAGGAGTGACGACGACGGGTTGTTGTAATGAAAGCGGAGTGTCTTTAAATGCGGCAAATCTCCGAGTGCTTTGAACAATTTGCGCAATTTTTTATTGCGATGATTTTGGTGAAATAATCCCGATAAATCCAATTTGACTTCTTCCAAGGACACGCTCGCTCGACCCGTCAAGGTGGCCTTGACTTGGGTAATATCGGAATCTTCATGGACCGTCAATTCCAAGCGGGACGAATGGGGTGCAAAATCTTTGCGACGCAACAAGGCGGTGGTGACCATTTTCTTTAACTTTGTTTTTGTTTTTGATTTGTTTGGAAGTACGTGCTTCGGTGCTAGCTAGCGAGTAGTCGAAAGAGACTGCCTAGTCTTATCAATTTCAAGACAATAGAGGCCTTACAGCAGGTTGCAGTGAAGTAGCTAAAGTGAAGGAATGAATCGATGAATAAGGTTTCATCTTGGTTTGCTCTGGTAGAGAGAACATCGCTTGACGTCCTTCTTCTTTGAGTCAGTGATCAGTGAGTCAATTTGAATTGCGGGACGAAGAAGTTGCCGTTGTGGAAGATCGTCTTGGGGTCCCGATCGGGACTTAAAAGATGCAAGCCGTTGATTTTTTCTTATCACGATTTTAGGATGATCTTGGCAATTAAATAGACTCTCATGCTGTTGTCCACCATGCATGCATGAGACCAATTCAATTGCAACCACCCTATCAGCTCAAGCATCAACTCAACAACAGGGAGAGGCGGTTGAGTGAGAATTAGCTACTAGCATAGACATCAATTGAATCAAGAGCAACGAATTTTGAGAAAGACCTCTTGTCATTTATTTTCATCTCAGACCAAAATTTGTAATTATCGAAAGTTTTACAATCACAGAAACAGAAACTGCGGCACAGCACACCCATTCGATGACTGCACTCCTATATAGTTTGCATGCATATGAGATGATAAGATACAAGAACAATGACATCGGTGAACGCTCCAACAACATTTGAACATCAAGAACAAATCTACACATTTGAATCGAGCCAGTATCTCTTGCGGGGTCTTTATCCAGACGAACTTCAAACATGGTCCAACTTTTGTGCAACTTTCTTTGGCCATCAAGAAAATACTGCTCCAGAATGTTATCGGGAGTATATCCATGATGCCAATTTTACGACCCTAAATCCATCCTCTTTGATTCGCGTCGCCATTTGCTTGAACAGTCAAGAAATTGTCGCTTGGTGCCGCATCTTTTTGCGACGCATATCCATTCCATCCGTTGTGATTCAAAGGAATGATAGCCACAACAAATATACTACTACGACTGTTATAGATGCTGGTGGGATTGGACAAGTTTGTACGGCAAAACGTCATCGACGACGAGGTATTTCTCAGGCTTTGCTTCTCACGGCAATGGACATTATGAGGGAACGACACTTGGCCATTTCGTTCGTGCATGCGTCGTCGCCAGCAGGCGTTTCATTCTATCAATCCTTGGGATATACCCGTACCACGTCGTCCAAGTGGTCTACCGTGTCTTTGGATTATTCCAAATTAGTAGTACAATGGGAAACTAACACGAACAACAACCATAGTACCACGGGACCAACCAACAACAACGAAAAGTATAGTGTTCGACCAGCCATATTTCCACAGGATACAGCCCAACTCCAACAATTGCATCACATCTATTCCGAACAACGACTTGCGGGTTGTATTGTTCGTACGGAAGAATATTGGAACACCTATTTGAGTGTCGAACTTGCAGGGTCCTTATTTGTGTTGGCGGAAATGGAGCATGACGACAACATTGTCGCATGGTTGTCGATTCGTCCCCGTAAAGGCAACCACAGTCACAGTCACAGCAACAGATATCAACTTTCCGAATTTGGAATGGATATCCGTAACAGTAACGCCACGGTAGCTCCTGCTGTTTTCTTCAGTCAGTTGTTGGCCCATGCCTTGCAAGCCTATCATCGGATCCCTTTACGACACCAAGAGCAGGAGATACACAACATCGACGATTCCAACAACAACAAGATGATTGATTCACCTACCGCATTTTCCACTACTGTACCGCAAACTGGCGCCATTGTGGTGGTGGCCAAATGTCCTATTCGTGGCAAGAGCAAGACGCGATTGATCCCAATGTTGGGAGAAGAGGGTTCCGTAGCATTGGCGGAGAGTATGCTCTCGGATGTCGTCTGTACATTGGAAGGTTGCCCGGCATTGACCCATGTCCAAAAGATTCTTCTCTATGCTCCCGGCAACCAAGAGGGATTGACCATCATGCAAGGTATTTTCCAGAAACTAAAATTGCCCCTGAAAGATACTAGCCAATTAGAAGAAACTACCTGTGCTGGCAAGCAGGGAGGAGGCTGGAGCCTTTTGCCCATGCTACAAGGAGATTTAATAGCTTCCGATTTGGGAAGCAAGTTGGAAGATGCTCTTCGTCAAGCTCGGCAATGCATGTCCACGACATCGAACGGAGGTGGTTGCGGCGGTGGTGTCGTCTTTCTGGGTATGGATGCTCCCGAGTTGAGTTTGGATGACATTGTCACAGGGCTACTTGACGCAACTACAACCACATCAATATCAGCCTCTGCCATGCTCTGTCCCGCGAGTGACGGAGGATACGGCATGCTGTGTGTTCCTCCCGCTGCTGATCCGTCTCGAACCTTTCAGAATATGTACTGGTCTCATTCGCTAACGGCAGTCTCTCAGATGAAGGCCTTGACAGATCAAAACATCATGGTGAAGATTGGAAAAATCATGCACGATATTGATGAACCAGCTGACGTCGAAGCTCTTCGCCGGCGCCTTCAGCACAAAGATACAGAGGAAGATGAGCGTCATGGCGTAAGGAAGAATTTGAGGTTTCACTATGCAAGCCGCGAATCCAAGAGCTACATCTCTAGTCGCCATCCGTCTTGTCAATTTACACGCAAAGCGATGGAGCATCTCTGTCCACCCAAAATTTCTCTCAGTCTGCCCCAATTCGTAGCCCAAGATCTTCGTGCTCACGCCACCAATACCGACGACAAGGATGCAATGGGCATTATCGACTGGAAGTCTGAACAAATAGAATTAGACAAGGGATGGATGTACCTGGATCTAAAAAATGAGGGCCGGCACCTCGATCTCGACGCTTTCAACGGAAGTGATCCACAAATGCCTCCTCATTTCATCTGGCCGTCGGATTCGTTCTGAAAGCGATGCAAAGAGGATTATCACCGGCTGACTATTGCTGTGCTACCAAATAGACATTGATACTACCCAACAGACTGTCATGACTCATTCCGAGTCGCTGGCATTCGCGCCGTTCCTTTTCTACTTGCATTCGAGCTGAATCGAAAAATGGATGGCGTGTTGCCTGCTTGACGACCCATCGCTTCGGTACCCAGCCGAAACTCACAGGCAGGAGCGACCAGTGACGTGTTTCGGCCCACAGAGCATATATTTGGCAAATGAGTTGACAGATTGCCGGCTTTCATTTTGCTCTCGTAGTTTGGCCATGCACAAATGCAATTCAGCGTTCAACCACCACTGGGCTGTTCATGGAGATTCATTCAGATAGCGAGTGAGTGAGTCAAATGAGGCGAAGTCCCCTTTTTCAGTAGCTCGAATAATGCCGCAGTACTTTTAGTAGTAGGCCAGTGGTCGTGTCCCGAATGGGACTCAAAAAGATATGAGAAGAAGAAAGCCGTTACTGGTATTCTGTTTCTCTCATGTAAGATTTCTCAGATACCGGTAGTCGCAGTTGTTCCCACAAGTCTTACCGGTTCACCCATCAACTCAACATGTAGCGAAAAGCAGTGAGACCTCTAGCTAGCTAGCTTCTTCTAATTGTACCAACAAAATTTGATTACATTTCGTCCTCTTCATCCAAAACCACATTAGCAGTACGATTTGTTCTTGCTTCAAGAAGCGTGTGAGAACTTGGGAAATCTAGCAGTGGCTGACCGTAAAATAACGCAACAGCTGACCACAAAATCGCAGTTTCGTATCGACAGTTTGAAGTTAAAAATTAAAAACCACCATGGGAATTTTTGATTCTGTCAAGGGTTCGTTGGACGCCAAAGAGGCGGAACTCAAGGGCGAGAAATGGATCTCCAAAGTCAAAGACAAATCCACAGGACAATGGAAAGATCTGGACGGATGGACAAATGTCTATGAACCCAAGGCTGAGAAAAAAGAAGAATCTAAACAAGAAAAGGCCGCCAAGTCCATGGCGTTGGATCTTGCCTTTGATAAGGTTGGCGAAGGATTGACGGCCGCGCTCATAAAAATCATGATGGAAGCGGCAGCAACCATTTTGGGAAAGGCTTCGCAAGTTATTTTGGCAGTGGATCCAACCTTGGCCAAGGTCTTGTCGTCGACCAGTGCCATTATCTTGACGTTTCGTTTTGATACCAAATCCACCAACAAAACCAGTCAATTCGCTTTTCTTCGAAAGGCTGCCTGTCGTGACTTGACCGAGATATTGCACGTGCTCATCTCCGATAAGGGCGCCGCTCAAATTACGGCCGACATTAAAACCCAACTGGATCAACAGAAGACTGCAAACAAAGAAATGATTATTGAAAAGGTGGAACAACTGGTGGGCAATGCGAATGCTATGTTGGACGCAAAAGTATTAGAAGTTGAGGGTAAACTGGGAGGGTTAAAGGTCGCAGCCGATGGCATTGTTGGTGCCGACAAATTAACAGCTGCCAAAGCGAAAGCGGCTGAAGCGACGGGTGGGGCGATGGCCTTGCCAGATAAGGATGCGGCTAAGGTCCAAAAAGATGATGCGATAGCGCAATTTCTAGCCATGTTCAAGGAGATTTTGGTAAGCAAGATGGAACAGATTGATGAGATGGTTGAAGTGCAATTAGAAAAGTTCATCAAGGCAGTAGAAATGGCAAGTAAGATGCATGGAAATGTCAAGGGGAAGAAGACACCGGAAGAAATGGCGGATGAAATGTCAGCGTTGACCGAAACTCAGTACAAGGAAGCGCAAAAGCGTGTTTCCATTGAAGTCAGAAGAGTGTTGAATATTATCAAAGCAATGGTCATCAATGCCCAATTGGATAATGAATAATTGATACCAGTCACATATAAGATTGTGAGCTAAAGATTGTGAGCTAAAGTTTGAAAGTTTTCCAGATTATCGTTTCGTTTTTCAAGCTGGAATCCTAGTTACAAAATGTGGTAGCAGGGGATACTCTTCTTCCTGGCAGCACACGGCCATTTGAGGAATAGAGAAGCCATACGTGCGTCTTTTTTGATTATGTGATTTGATTTGATTTGATTTGTGTTACTCTATTTTGGGGTTAGCCAGCATCTAAATTTGAAATTCTCTCAAGCTAATTAGCTTTCCTCACGCGGGCAAGTTCCTTCCTCGTTGGTCTCATTGTCAGTTTCGAAAAAGGGAGCACCGATCAAAGGGTTGAGATAGAAATCTTTCCCTGTAAAGCAAAATCAATTCCTTTGGTATTGTCTACCACAATTTATGGTAGTATCCCGAGGTGCCTGTTTGCGTAGTAGAAGTGGAACCCGCCGCAGACGAAAGTTTTATTTCGATGTGAATGCACCATCCCCTCGATCCCTTGTGGACTGCACTGCCCGAGCACGAAAGAGGTAGCGACACTACGTGTATCATATTGTTTCTTTATTTGTACCCATACTCGACGTACTTTTGTCGCATGAGCCCGGGCATTTCCTTGGTGCCGTATTGTCGAATGTGCCGTCCCAGTTGAACGGCGCGATCAATGTCGGACCACGACGGTATTCTTCCTCCTGTTGTGCCAAAATTGGAATCTCCCAAAATAGTAGCCACACTTGCGGCAATGGCTGCCGATCCCAGCGGATCCATGCCGTTTCCCCGAAGCGCCGTGTACGCAGCACTTTGAGCCGTACTTCGTGGGTGTGAGGGAGACGTTGGTGATGTCTCCACCAGCACCTCCTTGGACGGACAAGAAAGAGGATCACTACCACCAGGACGTTCCGTAAAGAAGTAGTCCACCAGGATACTGTCGCCATTGGGGAGCATGACGTAGTAAGCATCATTGTGGGGGAGAGATGGTGTCTTTTCGGGCAGCGAATTGGCCTGTAGCATTGCCGTATGCAACGAAACATCGAGCGAAACCCAGACGGTGGGACTATTCTTATTTGTAGAACGACTTTTCGGCATACATTGGAGGGTTTGTTGCAGAGCCAATCCACAGGTTGCTGCTACATCGGGACTAGCAGTAATTGCACCACCTTGCGATTCCATGCCGGGTGTTGTCAGTGTCAAATGAAGGCCAGCATAGGATATTTGTTCCAAAAGGCTCCGGGATACTTGGATTCCACTTGGTCCCAGTGACAAATGTAATATGGGCTCGCTGGCGCTGGATTGGTACGACGTTAGCTGTTGCCACAGGCTGTTTTCGTCCGCAAATGCGTACACTGGTGGTCCTACTTTGGGGAATCCAGCTTTCGTAACTTTGGGGAATCCAGCTTGGGAATCAACCGTAGGGATATGGAGTCTTCCTGTGAGAACTTCAAAGGCATACAGCGCCATAGTAGCACCAAGGAATGCAACTTGGTCGTTCACAAAGACGGGTCGTAGTACTCGTATAGGTCCTTCTTCTCTTTGCGCCCGCGATGGCTGTGGTGACGGCGTGGACTGCAAAACCTGACATTTGTATTTTCGCTGAATGGGTGGTATTGGGAGGGCTTGGAGAGGTGCAAAGCCGCTGGCCGTAGGGGCTAGTAGAAGAATCAATGCCAATGCCGCCAGCAATGGGGGGCACATTTTTTCAAGTGGGGTCGTCGTCCTTGCGGCACACAATAGTTCTTGAATCAATCGTTTATGGATTCACAAGTGCTTCAGCTCACTTTCCAGTTGCCTCAACTACTTTTGATAGACATGGCTCATGCATACTGTACCGGTACGAGGCATTCATTGGTTCATAGATAGGTGTGGTGTGGATGGATCTGATTGGGTTTGGCCGTGCTGCATCGCCATGGTTGATGATTGGTGAAGACGTGAAGTTGATCGATGGGGCGAAAAAAGATTTCAGACAAAAGATAGTTAACCCTAACTCTAAAAATATGCATTTTGGGACGAACCTGCGACCAGCGTTGCCGTACAATCGGCCCAACGGCATTCGCGTTAAACATGCAGGCGGGAGAGACGAGGGAACCCAACATGATTATGACCGACCTAACGACAAAGAACCCTGGCTGCAGCCCCGCTGGAAAGGAACAACAACAATTCTGTGATTGATTTTACAAGGCTGCAACCAACAAAGGTTAACATATTAGGCAGAAATAGGATATCCATATCCCACAATAGCCTAGCGCTACTACTAGGCTACTCCACCACTAGCCAGCACAATAGGAATCGGTTTAGCAGTCCTTTGGACGACAGCGAGGGAACAACAACAAGTTAATAGATATATATTAAAATTTATCATGGCCGAATCTTGGGAAGTGACCCCCAACTTGTCGGTCTTTGAAATATCCTTGGATGCCTCTTCGGATATAGCGGGTTTGACCATTGCCATTCGTTCCTTGAGTGACAATGTGGAAGAAGTGAGAATTGACATCTACAACTCTTTTTGTATGCGGTGGAGTGAAGATGGTATCCAAGACCTATTCTTTGCCATTGGGGACATGCCGCAGCTGCGCAAAGTCGAATTCTATGGATTGGTACGTCGTTCGCTGAGCGCTCTCTCGTTCATAGTACGTCTTTCAATGCAGTCTCTTCTCACATAGAACCAATTTGCAACTGCTGCTGTCACACAAATATCCACAGCGCATATTTCCTTATCGAATGCCCATTTCCGTGGCGGCTAGCACCTTATCCAGAGCCAGCCGGTTGGAAGAGTTTTGTTTGGTCGGCATTTGTTTGTCCGATGACCTGGAAGAATTCCACCAATTTTCCTACATTTTGCAACGGCATCCCTCGTTGAAATCCTTTGGCTTGGACAATTGTCGATTGCAAGACGAATCGACGGGTCCTACGCTCGATGAAGCCATTGTGAGCGTGTTGGTGCAAATTCCAACCTTGGAAAAGGTCTTTATCCGAGCCATGGAACACAGGTAAGATGCTACTGTGGGTCTTGAGTTGATAAGCTAGTTTGGTTCCATAAGTATTAATGTGGGTGACTAACGCTATTCCTTTGTCATTGCTTTGGTATGGATTCACTATTGTGTTTGGTTTTAAAAAATAATGACCTCAGCGTTTGGGGGGCGCTTTGTTGTTCTTCCGTGGGGGTTCTTTGTCGTTCCCCTACATTAAAGTCATTGGAGCTCTTTGTCTTTTCCAGTTGTCAGAGCTCCTTTATGGATGAAATGGCCAATGCATTAATCCGCGCCAAAGATTCGTCCCAGTTAGAGGAAGTTTCCATATCAGGTACATTGGGTGGTGGAGGAGGAGCTTACAGATGTGCGATTGCGGAAATGCTAAAAGTCAACACCACCTTGAAAAAATTGGAATTACATCTACGTAGTCGAACCGATGAGGACGAGCCTGGTATTGTCGAGCTGTCCAAAGCCTTGATCAAAAACAAAACACTGACTAAATTCCAACTACACGGCGCAACCAATTCATCGGGAAGTTGGAACACCCGAACGGCCTTTCTCAATATGCTTCGAACCAACTATACACTCTTTGAAAGTGCATTGGTCTTTCATCCGGGCTTTTTGAGGCCGGAAAGTGATCTTTATCTCAAATTGAATCATGTTGGGAGGGGACGCTTGTTGGAGAATGCCAATGTCAAGAAAGATGAATGGGTCAACGCTTTGATCAAAGTTCGGGATGACATTGATTGTCTCTTTTACTTTTTGATTACCAATCCATCTCTGTGTTCATCATCCTCGTCATCATCATTATCATTGCCGCCTGTAATAAATGGCATTACCGAGGACACGATCGAGCAGCAGCAAGCGGTCGTAGAATCCTTGCGGAAGAGAAAGCTGTCTGCCGTGGTAACCCCACAACCCTCAAGCGCATCACTGCTTGAGGTTACACAATAAAATAATTTCTATATATTTTTGCTATCTTTTTACAGAATTTGCTGTGTTACCTATGCATACTTGTTTTGATTTTGATTTTGATTTTTTCTTGGTACCCTCCTGTTCTTTCTCGCCGGCTAACAGAGATGCATGAGAATCTACAAGCAGCTAGTAAACTGCTAGCACTACAGTACTATGCAGTATTAGTATGAGTAGCAATAGTAGTCTAGTACTTATTGTACCAGCCCTTCAATGTATGTACAATAATGTGGCAAGCGGCTATGTGGTGCTACTAGCTAGCTAGCTACTGGATTACTTAGCTGGAGTCATACAGTCCTGTCTCTTATACACATCTGACGCTGCCGACGAATAGAGAGG
>ENA-ORBV01006444-ORBV01006444.1-microbial-mat-metagenome-genome-assembly--contig:-NODE-6444-length-20688-cov-6.389210_pt1 | contig 20688 bp, 11 predicted proteins | sample MGYA00237777_ERZ505514 | MGnify/ENA primary metagenome ERZ505514 (study PRJEB26160, sample SAMN06269048) | microbial mat metagenome | isolation source: Oligotrophic lake microbial mat | place... | reverse complement strand
AGAAGACGGCATACGAGATTCGCCTTAGTCTCGTGGGCTCGGAGATGTGTATAAGAGACAGCTCCAACAGGGGTTCAGATGAAATGCAAATGTTTCTTTTGTGACATTAGTCCACCTTGGGGATTTTAAGTTCAAACAACACACTAAGCATTACCCCCCCCCCTGGTGCATGCACATGCTCCTGCAAATCGTGATTGGAAAAGACTGAGAAGTAAAAAAAGGATAATCGGTAAGCGAGCGGAGCCTACCAGCAAAAGGAAGTTACAAAAAGCAGTGCATAGCAATGCATGTCATGCACATTGATAAAGCTAGTTTGTACAGTTTTAAGCAAATGAGAATAGAAAGACTGAAATGATGCCAATCTATTGTTAACTAGTGCTGTCTAAACCAACCCAACAATTCACCCATCTTTGAATTCTGTGCTAGGTTCAAATCAACCCAGCAGTGATGTTAGAAGTGGTGCCATCTTTGAATTCTGTGTTAGATTCAAATGAACCAAGCAGTGATGTTAGAAGTGGACGCAAGAGGTTGGAAGCCTCTTCGGCTGAAGGAACCTTCTTCACAGTTTTATGTTGTGTTCCATGCAGTTTGAGATTTGATGAAGACAGGTAACCAGCAAAATCTCGATAGAAAAGTTATGAATGTTCCAATAGCATTGCTGGCAGCGCTTGGGGCATGAAAGTTGCGAAGCTACGGAACATCCACAACTTTCTTACAGCAACCAATTCCCTAGCAGCAACCAGGCCGTAGACCAGCATGCCTGCCAAATAACCACGATAACCACGACCGCATTCTTCACAAGCTGACACAGGAAGAAGTAGACATCCATATTGAAATGTTTGGAGTAATCTGACGTAGTGATCCAGGCTGGACACAGTCAAAGTTATCCTTGCTGCTCCTCTGATGTAATGATCAAGAGAGGTTCCTTAGATATCTAGGTGTTCCTAACTACCTTCCACGAAATTCAAAGGAGCAGTTAGAGTGAATGCGTCCCTCCCACTTTTGAATAGATAATAGGAAGCGCAGCCTTACATCTTGTCATTGAGGAATGCTAGCTAGAAAAAGCCGAGGACAGGGTTTGTAGGCATCTATCTGCTGCCGGTAAGCTAGGTATCTTTTCATAGACACCAAAGACGAAATCCTACAAAGTACACCAAATAACGCAACACTACAACAAACTTCAGAAGCTACATTCTGTGTAGTCCATTCTCTATTACTGTACGTTCGTATTGACCGTAAGGAAGTGTCAATTGTTGCTTGAAAATAAATATCAATCATAATCGTTCGTCAAAACCCAAATACTATTGCTTAATCCACATTGCTCATGGTAGCATCATTGGTCTTGCTTTGCTTTCCATCCTTGTTGTTTGCCTTGGCTTCCAACAAGAACTTGCGGTCCTTGTCCATTTTCAGTTTGGTGATAACGAGGGACGATGGTGGAATGCCCACTGGAACGGATGTACCGTGAACCTTCTCTCGTGCCAGACGCTCGACATGAACGACCCACTTTTTACGGTAGACAGCCGTGACTTTGCCTTCACGAGTCTTGTACATGCCTCGTACTACAAGAACTTCGTCGTCTTGACGAATGGGCATGCTGCGGACATTGTGGCGTGCCTGAAGCTCTTTCGAGAGGTTGGCACTCATCAATTTACGGCGGGCCTCACTGTGGGCACCAAAATGGGCCTTGCGAGACTTGCGTCGGGAACTGGAAACGGTAGAAGAGAATTTCATTGTGACTAAAAGTGGGACTGTGGTGTGGTTTCGATGGATGGGGACGAGCGAGCAGAAGTGGCAAAAACGACGTGAGATATTTGAAAAGTTGCTGCCAGATTCAAATCGAAAGGAGGATTGATTTGCTTTGCAAACCACTACCGTTCAACTAAGGAAGGTACTCCGTCTAGATGCCCAAAGATTCATACGCAACAAAGCAACAGCCATGGTCGCATCACGTACCTCAAGAACAAAGGATAACACTAACACGGTTACTATTGCTACTTAGTAGTGTCAAGACGAGGTGCTCATGGCGGTTGCTGCCTTCCTTCTTGCGCTGCTCCTCGCACCAACAACATGCAAACGAGAAAAATAGTAAGTGCGGTAAAGGACTCAAAACGAGTCCCTTAACCTGACCTTAATTCGTGACTGGGTTATACCCATTCGATTCGTCCGTGACGTTCTAATCTCTTCGAAAACGCGAACCCTTTATCTGTCATTTTTTTAGGCTACAGTAGCTGCTACAGTTAGTAGTATGCTACTGTAGCTAGAGCTAGCTAGTAGTAGTGGACTAAGTTATTATTAGTAGCTAGCTAGTTGAGTAGAGTAACTAGCTAGTATCCATTTAGCCAGCTACAAGCTGGCTACTGTATAGAAGTTTAGAAGAGAGTACAGACACAAACAGTGATGGCCTGGTTACAGTAAGACAGCATGACACAACCAATATATTTCAATATTGATTGACGAAGCGGTATCAGTTTTGCAGTGAGCTCCAGAAAGTAAGTTGCAAGACTTTGACAGTAGAATACAGGAACAAACTTTACAGCAACTCCTACCATCCTCCTGGTTCACACCTCAGTGTGTCGTTGCCGAGAAGGTCGCCACGGAACTAGAAAGCAGCAGGTCAAATGGCTCTTGATCTAGAAGTTTACTTGTTTTAACAAAGAGTTCAATTTAAGGGGTAGCGCGGCAAATTTATAAGTGTTGCAATTTAGCTAGTATTAGTGTGTAAATATACAATAGGGCCGTGAGAGAACAGGGTCAATATGGACCCCTGCTTTGATACTCTCCGTTCTTTCCTAACTTGAGTCGACCACCATCAATTGTCACTTTGAACAATGTCCGATGCGTGTACAAAATCATCGTGTAACAGTGATGACGGAGAGTCAAAAGTTCCATGCGATCAAAAGTTCGCAAATGGATGATTTGTATTCCATTTGGTGCAATGCTGATTTCTTCTTTAAATCACGGGCACGCCATACATGGATCCTTAGTCGTTGTCTTCGGCAACCACAAACAGCTCTTCGTGTTCCCAATCATTCAAGAAGCGTCCTTCGTATTCGCCATCAAAATCCAAACGGCATTGATCATATCCATCCAACAAATGCGACATGCGATAACGATTGTCGGCGACCAGTTTCAGGAACCAATCTTGGGCCGCTTTCGGTGCCACCGGTGACTTTCCCACTTGGATCGCGAAACGCACCCAATCCGGGACGGATCCAAGATGAGAGGCAATTTCCAAGACGGCTTCACTTTTGCGCAGGTATCGGGATTGTGGCTCACTTTTCTTGTCGTTGGGCAGTATGACCATGATGCTGTTGCAATCCTTTTCGGGATCTAATCCATGGGCTACCAGCAAGGATTTTCCAAAGTTACTCGACAAGGAACAAAATCGAAAGTGATCCGAGGTATCAAAATCCAAAAGCATATTGACACTGCCACTACAGAGATTACAGTCTCCATCAAACATGACAATCGGACGCGTGTCTAGTTCCCATACGCGAGAGATAACAGGTTGCACATCCCAGGCCACCACCATCTCCTTTTTGTTTGAGGATGGAACCACGAGCTTGCTGGCAGCAAAGTCTTCCTGATCAGTATTGGGGCTGGTGGTGGCAATAGAAAGGGGCATCAACCGTGACGAAGTGGAGGAAGGGACTGTCACAGAAGAAAATGCTGTAGCTGTGGGAAGTAGTGGCACCATCCCACACACCAGTGTAGCGGCAACTGCCAGTGCTACAGTGGCAGTGGAAGGGGTGTGCCTTCGTGTATTGAATGTGTTTGAGTTGGTTACTGTCATCTTGGCATTGAGGTTTATATACGCGCTTTATCACAGAAATTTCTTAATAAATGACAGACGATCAGGAAATGTAAAGTTGGTGGACGGATTGGATAACCAAGAAATATAGAGACAAAAAACAAAGTTGCTTCGAAATGTTCGGGATAAGGAAAATATAACACGGAGGAAGTCTTTCGAAAACAGATATCCCGTTTGTGATAGATGTGGAATTGGCTGAGCAAATGTCCAGCACTCTGCTTCCCGAACGTGGTAAGCCGATAGAATTCGGATTTGCAAAATATTTGAATGGCTATTTTTTCTGTTGCCGGTAGGTTGAAGATCGCGAACGATGGGGGCGGCACTTATCTCTCTTTTGGGTTGTCTGGCCTACAGATTGGCGAGGACACAACAGCTGCTGTCCGGTTTGTTGTTAATGTTTGTGAGGGAAACTCATGTTACGCCTAAATAACTTCCTGCCACCTCAGTCAAATTTTGCTACATCATAACGCGCAAGCATTTTTCTGTTGGAGTTGAATTTGGAATGCCAGAAGATGCCATCACGGCTGACGTCAAGACGGATGATGTCATGCGATGTTCTTAGCCTGAGCCCTTTCTAAATTCTTTCTGTGATGTGACTCACTCCGCTGAAATCAATCCCGCAGGTTTTTCACCGAGGAATACTGTAGTTACATTAAGGCATCATCCAGCAATCTACCAAAAATTTACTGACCAGCATTTGCATATTATAGCTTCAAAGTATTACATATGGTCTAGCTAGCGGAGATCCGAAGATCACATTTCAGGTTGCCGCCTGAAGCATTGACACCAACATAGGGGGGCATCCAAGACGACCTAGTTTGTTACAGCTCTATATAGATTCTAAGTCCGCTTGTATCAATCAGATGGAAGCGAAGCAGTGGTACAGATAGAGGGCCTTCATTGGATTTGCTATGATCGGCGCTGAGAAAGGGCGCTCTTGACAAATGACCACGATGACATTGGCACGCCATCTCCAGGAGGAGGTGCCACTTGTCGCAGGAGTTTGGCCACTTGTCGCAGCGCTGACAATTGTTGCGTATCGGTCGGAGCCGGAATAATTTCAATCCGACTACTACTACCACGCGTAGCCTTTATCTTGAAATCTTCCAAGACTGCTTCCGCCGCTTGACGCCCCGTCACCACCGCTTTTTCTGTCGACCAAGACGCATGACCCGTCCGATCGATCCAATCACCACACAAGTACACACCCTTATTCGGTGCGAGCCGTACCGGTGGGCAATACGAGACAGAATTGACACAAAAATGGGACACGGCATTGCGGGCACGAACGACGGATACATCCACTATTTGATCCGAGTCAATGCGTCCAGTCTTCAAGGCGGCAGCCACAGCGTCCAGAGCCAAGTAAGCGACTTTGTCATTGTCTTGGATATCCGCAATGGCGTCGGCGCGAAAGAAATCCACCTCCAGGACTGCAACTCGGTTGTCGTCATTCTTGTTGTTGTCCACGGCAAATTCATCTTGCAGGCGTTGCAGATCGTAAATGCAAAATCCTATTTCTTTGAGTATCGGCATGGTGCCAATGTTGGGTCCACAAACAGCCACGGGCGACTCCTGCATTGCCTTTGCCACATTGGGAGGCAACTCGGTAGCGTCGTATTGACCACCTTTTAAGTTTCGTGTTACGGTCGAATGGGGTTTCAAAAAGAGCCGCACGGCCACACAGGTCACGCCCCGGAATTTGTCAAAATCACCGCGGGCGGCCATGGGTATTTGTTTTAGCACAGGCGAAGTTTGTACTAGCTTTGCCATGGAGGTGCCACCGACGGCCAACACGACCGAGTCACAAACAATAGGTGAAGTAGTATTGTCCTGCAATGATATCTTTAGTTTCTTCCTTTTGGTTGTGCTTGCATCGGTCGTAGCATCATCATCGGGTACTACTTGTTCAATTGAGGATACTTTGCTACTGCCTCGAATCTCCACATTTTCACTCGTGAGCAATTTGGCCCACGGATCAAAAATTTGTTCTCCAATGGAACCACGGCACCATCGTACATCAAAAGCTCCCCGGGATGCCAAGGCAAAGACATGAAAACACGACAAGGCTGCCGCCGCGGAACAATCGTATCCCGTCGTCATGGGCAAGACGTGCAGCAAGGGCAAGACCATTTCCCGGTACAAATTGGGTGTCACACCCGACTTTGTGAGAAACAAGTCCTCGGCACTAATCTTGTCATAACGACTCCACGAATCAGAATCTTCTTGTCCGAAATCGGCCCAGGCACCCAACAATCCGATGGCACTGATGCGATCCTGCAAGGTCAGTGGATTGTCATTGTTTTCCGTGTTGTATTCCGCCAGCAATGCCAAATCCAAAGGTGGTGGTAACAAGGCAGCCACTGGTTTTAATATGTCATTGCTGTTGCTGCTGCCAGCTTGTCGCAGTATGTCTGCCAGCATTAGTGAGGGACTACCACTCTTGTCGTCTTTATCGTCGCCGACCAAGACGGGTGCTACCGAGACTAACCCACTTTCGGAATACAAGACGGATGGTGTGTAGGGTGTCAAAATGTCATCCAATTTCAGGTTCAATCGCTTTTGCAAGACTGCAAACACATTGGTATAATCCCGCCAAAAGCCATGAATGCCAGCCTCGACGGGACGCCCTGTTTTGGGAGTTCGCCATCCACCTGCCAATCCGCCCTTGCCACGAGGCGATGCATCGAGCAATGTAATTTTGGTTTTGCCACGCCCATAACTGGAAAGAGCATCGGCTGCCGCAAAACCTGCCCATCCACCACCGACAATGACTACATGGTGATCGTACTTATCTTCTTTGGGTGGTGGTTCTGCTGACGACGAGGTAGCTTCGGTAAGGTCGCTTTCATCTGTATTGCTACTTCCTTCTGCAGACGAAAACAGAGCCGTAGTAGTAGAGGGGGGAGTGAATGGTTGCTTGTTGTTGGGACAGTGCGGGGTAGATACGAGACCAAAGGCAGTAGTACAAACTATGCACGAATCCGTCAAAAAGAAAGATGCTAAAGCCCCCAACAACACGAGTTCAAGATGCGAGAAAGAACTTCGGAGCAGCAGCTCTCTGCCTTTCGAACGGTGGTTCGTCATCACTGACAGCTTTTTGCTATTATTTTCTCCTGATTCTTTTGGTATCCGGTAGAGGAACAACAACCCTGGTGTTATCTTGTCTACTACGAGTTGACTTGCTAATTATTGTTGTTAACTTAGTCAAGTAGGCGATGGATTGTAATGGTGATGGGCGGAAAAGATTTGGATTTCATTATTTCGATCGTTTTGGCGTCGATAGAATAGCATGTGTGCTCATGAATGACGTTCTCTCGCCCTGTGAAGCTTGGAGTCAGTATGCGTCTTTTTCTATATGATTAAGGTAGGGTTAAGGCTAAATCTCAAGTTCCACCTGTGCAAATGCTGCCTTGTCCTACTAGCTACTAGTAGCTAGCTCATAACAAAAGCTCAATTTTATTAGCTACTCGTATGTACTGGTAGTAATAGTAGGTATCAATTGAATAGTCTATCAAGAGCTATGTCGATCGGGTACATAAAGTGAAAGCTAGCTCGACTCACCATAGCTACAGTAGAGGTCGGCAACAATCCATTCCATCTCAAGTTACTCTTTCAAAACAATGGACAATGGCACTGCCCTTCGTTTGGCGCAAGCTTCCTTTCCAAATGCCGACATTGCCAAGGTCTCTATGAGTTCTGTAGCGCGACTGTGGGCGGGTATGGGGTCCATTTATCGAGTCCAATGCTTTTCCTCGTCGGAAACCAAAATACTCATGGTCAAGTACATCCATCCCCGTCTTCCTTCTAAAAAATTATCGATTGGCGACAAGCGCAAATTGGACAGTTATTTAGTAGAGGCCAATTTCTATGAACAGTATGCTGCCTCTTTGATTCACGAGCACAATGTTCCCTTGCCTTGTCCCTATCATGTCGAGCGACAATTAGAGGATGCTTCCAATCCGACCATTATCATTTGCATGAGCGAATTGCCCCGAAGCATTCCACGCGAGCTGAACATGAAGGACGATGAAAATGTGGGAGTCGTTCGATGGATGGCCAAATTTCATGCGGCCACTTGGCAGCCACAACACAGTAACAACAACAACAACAACAACAGTGATGGTCGGCTGCTACAACCCACGGGATCCTATTGGCATTTGGACACGCGTCCAGACGAATGGAACGACATGCCTCGGAGTGGTTGGCAAGGGCGTTTGAAATTGGCCGCCAAGGCTATCGATGAACGACTCAAACGCGATCCACTGCAGTGTTTTGTTCACGGAGACTGCAAGGACGCCAACATTTTGTATTATTCCCACGGCAATAATGGCGGCGGCGACGACGAAGTGGAAATGGCCTTTTGTGACTTTCAATACACAGGAGAGGGTCCACCCTCCCGAGATTTGTCCTATTTCTTTTGTTCGTCTCATGTCGACGACGCCGACGAACAAGATGCATTGTTGGACATTTACCATCAAGATTTGACGCAGCTTTTAAAAGCGACAAACCCAACACAAACTCTTCCAACACGACAGCAATTAGAGGATAGTAAGGAATTGGCCTTTTGTGATTTTTGTCGTTTCATGTGTGGATGGGGATTCTGGGGATATGACTTGTCCAAGCAAGTTACAGCAACCCTGGATAAATTGGATGGAGGCAAGGCACTGAAATCACAAGACGACTATGAGGAAGCCGTGCGGCGCGTCTTTGGATGAAGCAAGAGTTGCTGTCCGCCATCACACAAGACACAAGAACAGCAATCAAGTCAACGGAGCTCCTCTTTCCTTGTTGAGCATTGTGGAAGAAGAATATCCTTGCATTCCTTTGTGGAGGTCTTTGGTTGTAAAGCACTGAAAAGGGGTTTGTGCTTTCTCGCCATCTTTTGCAAATTTCAAGTACTGAAGGGAACGCTTTACAAAGAATGACAATTGGTTATCCTTGCGTTCCGGAAAACGATGAATGAATATGCTAGAACTCTACTCTGCATGCCATATGGGGTGCTCAAGGGGAGATATCGATACATATATCACAGATCAAGGGGAGAGTTCTCTTAAGTCGGCCAGAAAGCACAGTTTCTTCTTACTTTCTGCACTATAGATAGATATACATGACTGTGTAGTGCGGCATACACATAACAAATAGATCTAAAAGCTGTTATATTGATATTCAAGGCTATATATGTAGTGGTATTCCCGTATAAAGTACTGTACGCGGCATTAGACAGCCGCGCAGTTGCTGCTCTTTAGTTGCTCACGACCAGATGACGCGTCTTGCCAGCAAACCGTTTTCTTCATCCTCCCCGAAGAAGAAGGAGAAGCGCTTTTAGAAGGAACCCGAAGAACGCTGCGTGGGCTCATGTGGCTCTTATTACCCGAGCGAGACCGAGGTACCGCACAAACAGGTACCGAAAGTCCAGAACCAACTCGCAAAACCGGACGAGGCGGTCCTCCTCTTTTCAGCTCTAATCCTGACCCCTTTCGTGTCGGTTTCTTGGGTGCTCCCGGATTGGCAATCAAGGGGGAATCGGTCCGACATGGCAATCGCAAGGGTAAACGCGCTCGACTTTTGGAAGGTGCATCTTGCACGGATTCCCACCGAGAACAGGAATGGCGCGTTCGGTCCAAACCGCCACTGCTCGTCGAATGATCCGAACCATCCGCAAGATGGTGTACTGGAGAATGGGGTGCATCTGTGACATTGGAAGTTGGCAGAGTGCTACTGCTCAAATGGCAAGAAGAGAAACTATCATGTTGACACTTGTGGATATTAGAGATGACCAGCGTACTCTCACTCTCCCCCGAGAACCGCAGCTCTTCCATGCAATCATCCACAAAAGAAAAATAATCTGGTTCCTCATCCTTGGACGGAGCATCCGAGAGACAAAAGCTATCGTTGCTATCGTCAAAGAAGTCGGGCATTGATGCATCCCTCATGGCTTTAGTATCAGCGTTAGCGTTCATCTTTTGTTTTTGGTCCTTCATCTTTCTCATGCGTTGGTTCATGCTTTTAGCTAGTTACGAGTGTTTGATTGCTTACTTTTCCTACAGGTGAATTTTGTGGGGGGTTATCATGAGTTGCCAGTTTTGGTTTCCTCGCTCGATTTCTCACCTCCCTCCCCGTTCATGCACTCCCGCTTGACGTAAATTATTTGCCACCGGTACGTCTCCGAGTATCTGTAAAAGCTACGACTACTGTAGTCTTCTTAGTCGGGTACTTGTAAATAGTAGGTACTGCTACACCAACTAAAGTGCAGAAGCATGATCTGGTTGTACTTGGTGTAGCGCTTTGTCTTAGACTGCAAAGTACTGTAGTACGTACAACAGTGTACGTAACATGTCAGCAGGGATTGCCGGATTAGTTCAACCCGTTTCCCTCGCCGAGCTCTCCAAGCGGTTCCGGAACCTCAGTCGATGCTCCAAGAATTCATAATTAAGTAATGCCAGACAGTAATCGGATAATAAAATCCCGCTTACAGTGTTGAATGACCATTTAAGAGGTTCGTACATGTACTAATTAAATAAAAATCAGAGTAGTCAAATAAAAAGATGGGAGGGATTCATTCATTCTACTGTAGCGTGAATAACCTTCAATTTACAGTTTATATTTGTACCGGTTAATGTTCATCAAATCGTTATCTGTACAACGTTAGAGCCTTAGAGGGCTGAGTGTAACTCAATGTACTTGTTCATTCATTGGCTAAATGTCGTTAGATGAATCGGCATTAAGAATTAATGCTAAAGCTTGGATCGTAAGAAGAATCATCTGGGACATTGTTGAAATAAAAATGAGACAACCCCAAAGCAGCATAGCCTAAGTCCAGAATTTTCTCGCCTTTCTGATTAGACGTACTGCAGTTTGACTACAGGGCCATTCCCATATGATCTTGCATGAAGTGGAAATTCGGCATTAAAGGTCACACATGTTAAACTCTTTTTTGTCGTGAAGCCGATCGCCAGACACTTTGAGTTTATCACGTTACCCGGGACCAGATTTTTCGTTTTGGCAAGGTGAGGTTCTTTTCGTGTGTTCTGCGCGTTCCCAAAAAGTTGAAAAAAGAATAGGCAAAAAGAAGATTCATGATGGGGCCCAGGAAACTTAGGAAACAATGATTTTCCCAAAAAAATGCTGGAAGCTTGAACACAATGTTCCATCAACACATCTCAAAAATGTGTTAACCACAACAGTCTGCATGACCTCATGTGACGAGAAAAGAAGATTGTCATTGAGAGCAACACAATGAAAAACAACAATCTAACCTGTTGAACAACAACGGACAAAAAAGACATTGCCTTCAATGACAAATGAACACAAAACGTTGCAATGATGTTTTCTGTAGTTCAAGTCATTCACATGACACTCATCAAACAAAAGATGTCAGAGACCAGTCTTCCTCTTGAAACATGAATGTCATTTGTGTTTCAGTTTTTCAGCATCTTTGTCAGACTACAAATCTTGTTCAATCACTGCAGGAATGGATGGTGTGTTCTGCAACAAGGTGATGGCAATTCTGATCAATGACCGATTGATCAATCCGATTGTTGCAGGGAAAAACATTGATCAGCATGGGGATTCGGCATGTTGGTTGCCGTGCGCCTTGCATTGGGCCACATGTGTGCAACAGATGATTGAGACAGCTGACAAATCACTTTCAGTTCTTGTCAAATGCACACACACAAACAAGTGGCAGTGTTGTTCTGTGCTAAGACAACAATGAGTTAAAACTCAGAGAACAAAGAAGGAAAGCATCATTGGAGAGCAAAACAACATGCCATCCCCGTTGAGCAAAGCTCCAGTTTCTTTGCCCTTGTTTGGGGACAAGCACAACAGATTTCAGTGCCAAATCTATGTGCCCTTAAGCAATGTGTTGCACACCAAATGCAAGTCAAACTTTGTGACAACAGCAACAACAGTGTTGGAAAAGATGCGCAAAATCGCATGAGATCCCAAAACCTGTGTCATTCTTGCCGCATGAGAAGAAGAATTGAAAAATCTGCTTCGCAAACCATGTGTGTGTCATAAGCACCAAGACATGACTGTTTTTGTTTTTGCAAAGTGCTTTATGCCGTCTGTGCCACAGATCTACCCCTCTGAAATTAAAACTCTTTGTGGTCCACTGTGAGACCGAATTGTGCTTCGGAATTACAAAACCTTAACTTTAGTGACCTGCAAATAAGCCAGCGATCCAACGGTTTCCGTTTTGGAGCCCTGGCGCCCAACACGACAGCCGTTGCGGGGGGGGGCATCTTTTATGATTCATCTTTTGTTTGTTGTTGTTGTTGTGACAAGTTACACTGTTAGGCTTTCGGGTTGCCGAACCTCTCTATTAGCTCCTGTAAAGCAACTGTAGTTAATAATTAAGTAGTCCATTAGCTCGATAGAGCTACGACGTACGACAGTCAACAATAGCAGCACTTGACTACTAGCTAGCAGTAACAACAACAGGCAGGTATCCACAAAAACTTGCAAAAGCAACAATGAATGAGGCAAATGATAATGACAACCATAACTATCGGTCCATGGACCGTGATGGGGATGTCTTGGCTTCTCATCCAGATGATCAAGGGAATCAAGCCAACGGTAGTAGCCGTCGTCGTGACAAGGATTCCAAGAAACGACGGCAGGAACTGAGATCTCGAGCTTACAAAGAAGTAGCCGAAGCGGAGGCAGCCGATGCCTTAGCATCCACCAGAAGAACGGCATTGAGAGCACTGGAAGACGAAGAAGGAGCAGCCGACAACAACCATCGTGCTGGGTACCGTCCTCCATCTTCACCTCAAAATGATAATAACAGCATCCACCATACCACCAGCTGGCCTACAACTGTACCAACAACCTCTCCTACTACTACTGGTACATCATCTTCCTATAATTATCGTGGGTTTTCCACTTCGATTGGAGACATGTTTCTCCACCCCCAGCACGAACGTGTCGATTGTTGTGCCTTGACGTGTTGTGGCATGTTTCAATCGGATCGGGATCGATTTTTATTGCAAGGCGTCCGACCACCCTCCCCTTGCAAACGTGTTTGGGTACATGCCCTCATTCCCCTCGGGATGTTTTTAATGGCCGGATACATTGCCCTCAATGTGTACGACCGATATTTGAATGAAATGTTGTGTCTGGTATTTTTGTTTTTACTTGTCTTTAGTATCCTTTTGCAATGTCAAAAAGGACGTACCAAACGTATGGACATCCGCAAAGATGTCTTGTGGTTCAAATATCAATTGATTCAACACCACCGAGACCAAGAACGACACGACAACCACCGAAGCAATGCGCCATCATCACCTGCATTGGAACACATCTTGCACACGCCTCGCAATCGACACGAAGAAGATGCCACGTACTATTATCGTGGTCAAACCGATCGGGATATTGGATGCAGTCACCCCCTTTGTTTTTTGGTCGGGTGTTATCCTACCGATCAACCAGGACCCGCCATGTTGTGCTCGGCGGGAGGAGATGCGCAGGTCGAAGCATCCTTATGCAGTGTTCTTTACAGAACTTTGTGCGGTCCCTGTTGTGGCATGTACTGGCAATGTGGGGGTGTTTGTGGCATGGCGCAAGAATCGCGGGAAATTGAAACGGCCCTCTTACCACCGGCCTATCGACGCGTCGACTACGTCACCATGGAACCCATGATGAAATATTATCCCGAAATTTACAATCAACGATGGAGACTCTTTCATACCAATCATACGGCTGGACCGGAAGGTCCTCGGGCGATTGGACCCTTTCAGAACCTGGGCGTCAACCTTGTACGTCATTGGCAATGGCCCCAATTGTCACAATTGTCGATCACTATCTTGAGAGGATGGGTCCTGTCGTCCCTATTGTTGGGGATTTGGAGTGTCGTCGGACCCACCTTTTGGACACAATTCATGAATGGGGAAGGCCGACGTCATTTCTTTTCCTTGGGTGACTTTATCGTGTACATGGCTTCGTGGGTGGTGTCATTGATGACACTGGCAGTGGTGGTGCACCTTTGCCAAAAACACAAGCCATTGGAATTGTCCATGGATGCCATGATCAAGTACTTTTGTTCGGGATTTGTCTTGAGCAGTACGCTGGCTATTTTTTATGAACTGGCATTGGGACTTACGGTTCGATTGGGAATGCTCGTGTTCATGGCCTTTTCTGGTATTTCTGTCGTGGAAGACAAGGATGGTTATACTAGTACCATGAGCTACTGGATCAAACAACCGTTGTTGTCCATGGGATTTGGTGGTACTAGCATTGATGGGGCTGGTAGATCTGCTGCTGTTGTGACAGCGGCAGCGGATTTAGATGCGGAAGACTACTTACCCGTCTTTGGAAGGGACCACCCATTCTTTTATTCGGTGTACCTTTTCCTCGTTGCATACGTTATTGCGGCACTCACGGAAGAAATCTGCAAGTATTTTGGCTTTCGCATGATGGAGCATCCCGACTTTTTTAATCAAAAGGATTTGGAGGATGCAGCACGGGCAGGGGTTATGGATGACAACAGCGACGATAGTTCCGAGGAGGATCACAATGGTAGAAACAACAACAACAACAACAATAATAGCACATCTCGAAGATCGAATACGTCCCGGCCGGAATCTCCTGTGCCGCAACAACAAAATCAGCGACAGGATTTTCCTCACCATGGCCAGTCTCTTCAAGCACGAGGATCTGCCATAACAGTCGCCATGATTTGCGTGGCAATGGGTTTCGCGCTTTGCGAAGATTTAATTCATATATTCTTGTATAATGGGCAGTCGGTGGGAATCGAAACTTATGTGTTGGTAGCACGAACACTGTTTCCGATACATCCCATTGCTGCCGCACTTCAGAGCATTGGGGTGTGTGAGAGAGATGTGGAAAGAATGCCTACCCGCTTTGGACGAATTCTGTTACCGGCCATTCTCTTCCACGGCACATATGATTTTTTGCTCTTGTGGGTAGACTTCCTTGTGAGCTTGAAACGATCCGATGGATATCATGACAATGATGACGAAGCCCTGGAAGTGGGCAGTCACGCTGTGATTGCATCGTATGCTATTTCGGCTGTTGTCATGGGAGCAGCATTATTTTGGTTCTTCAAGAAATCCAAAGCGCAGTCAGAAAGGTTGGCTGCACTGGATGCTAATCAGGGAGAACAGCAACAACATTATGTTCAAGCGTAAGGCGATAATCATGACTTTTTTCTAAAACTACATTCTATTTGTTCAACAAATACCATTTCGATGCTGTTTCAGTTGCAGCTGTGTGCGGTACATTTCGTATTTGTTTCGGGTAGTACCCGGAGAGACCGAAACGAGAATCCACGAGCCGCTATTAGCATCCAATCTGGGTCCATTTTAGTTTCGAATGCTTGTTGCAATCCTGGCCCGGCCTGTTCGGGCCGTATCGAAGATTCAAAGCTTGCCCTGAGAGAGGCTTGTACCCCATGGTTTCCTTTCATTCTGGCAATCAGTGCTTCATTCAGTTTGAGTGCAGCACTTCAAACTTTCCCTCCTCTGTCATCTTGATTGTCACCTGGACTTGGTACTTGAATTCTCCGTTGTGCTCCCAAATCACATCATGGCCGCTGTCACCTCCATTGCTCGCCGTTATTGTGATCCAGCCGAATCTGAACTTGCAACATAGTCCATTTCCTGCGGAATCGTGGACTGTAATCTGATACAGTCCCGGCTTTAAATGTTCCAGGGTTTTACTCTGGAGAGTATTCGACAGTTGATCAAGCGAATCGGACGAGTACACTTTTGTCCACTGATTGTCCATCTCATTCGTACCAGTGCTGTCGCCATCTGTAGTTTGAGTCTCGGTTCCGTCGTTTTCATCGTGACCCTCCATTTGGACAAAGGGCAACAGCTCCAAAATCTCATTCATTCCACCGCCGTCTTTTAAACCATTATAGTCGTTCTCGTTGTCCTCTTCATCATGGCCGGGCATATGAGCGAAGCGGAACTTATCCAGTAGCCCATCGCCGTCCTTCACACTCTCTATGGCCACAGGCGCGTTCGTATTTTTCAAATAGTGGACTGTCCATTTGGTATCCTGGGGATGGCTGTCATGTTTAATGTTGACTGTAAGGCTATCATTATCTGTGGGAAACTCACCCGGCCACTCTTCGTCGTTGTTCTCGGGATCGTTCACGTACGCTTCGGAGTTGTGATCTGTCAAATTACTACCTGGACTTGTCCAAGTCAAAGACTCGACGGCATCCTCGAGATGTCCATCTTTTCCAATCGTCAACGTCACACCAAGGTACTCTTCAAATTTTCCATTGTGCTGCCACAAAACGTTGTTGTTCTGATTTGTAATGGAAATACTTCCGGTTCCAAAGGAGCAGCATATTCCGTCCTTTTTGGAATCCGCAATGTGAAACTGATAGGTTCCAGCGGGCAAATCGTGAAAGACATGCGATACATCCACATACGGAGCGGGAACACTCTCAAAGGGTTGTAAATACAAGAGACTAAACGAATCCTTGTGCACAAAGCTCCATGCCGTTTCTTGGGGTGCACTATCATGGCGAACCGTAACACGCAAGTCAATCACGCCATTGGACGTTTTTTCTTGTTCGTTAGCGGGAAGGCGGTTATTGTAACTCGTCTTGTCGTCTTTATTGCAATCATCGGGAGGAGAAGCACTGAGGCGACAAATTTGAGTTTGAATCCACTTTGTGACAGCGCTGACGCGACTCGCAATGCCTGCGTGATGGACATCGGCACAGCCCTACAAGGAGGAGAATGGTGACGAATTAGCGCCATGAATGGCATAGAATATAGAGGATTCATCTCTCCACAAAACGATGCTTGTCTCACCTGACCCCAGGAAACAATACCAACTTGAATGTTCCTTTCGTCTAGCATGGGCCCACCACTGTCACCTAGAAGTACGACCGAAGGAGAAAGGAGCGCGATGAGTCCAATGCCCTGTGTTACGAGGCAATGGAATGTGACAACCAACGAATGACAGAACATTACCTTGACAAGTATCGGCAGATCCATCACTGGTCCCAACACACAACATGATATCGCCCACAAACTTGCCAGGTCCATACTGTTTGGAGCAATGGGAATTGGTAAAGGATTGCAAGGTTGCATCCATGAGCACTCGCGAATTGCCCGTACTACCATCGGGTGTGGTGGTGCCAAAGCCCACGGCTTGAATGTGGTCACCTGGTTTGGGATTATCCTTGTTGTGATTGAGTTTGACAATGGTGGCTCCCGTTGGATTGCCATCATTGTCTACTAAGACGCTCTTGCTCAACTTGATGATTTGATAATCATACTCCTGTACATTTTGATTGAATCGAGGATGCACTTCGAGATGGGCAATCTTTCGTGTAATGCCTCCCTCTTCACGATATTTGCTCAGTAGTCGGACTTGACTTCGTTTCAAGGGTTCGACGGCCTTTTTCCCACAATGACCGGCCGTGAGTAAAATATCGTCATGAATGACGGATGCTCCACACATGGCATTGGACCAATGCGCAAAATAGGGATATTCGTCGACATTGGCTTCATGACCGGGTGGATGATATATGAATTCGCGTTCCAGTGGATCATCGACACTTTCAAGGGCACCCTTGTCTACAATGCGCAAAACAGATTCAGGAGGGCTAACACCACGAAGTGCCGACTTTGCAGTAGCGGCGAGGGATGAAGTGTTAACGTCTTCGCTGTCTTCTCTGGGAAGCAAATTGTTGGTATGTTTGGCTTGTACGGATTGTGATCGCAAAAGGCATACAAGTACCAATGCATTCAAGAATCCCATCGTGGTCAGGACAGGGAGGAAATCACCTCTACTATTGGGTGTCCGTCGTCTTCGTCTCCGTCTTGGTCGAAACATGGCTCTACTAGTAGGAATATTGATTCTACTTTCCAGGAGAGCTAAGTTCCTTTGCAGCTCCAATAAGTACAGTGCAGTACCTGGCACATTGCGGTCACACCAATACCAGTTGTGCCCTCGGTCATACCAATATCAGGAGTTCCTTTGGTAGTATACTTGAGTGAGAAACTGGCCAGTCATCGGAGATGGGAACCAACATTTTGGATACCGACGATGCATGAATCAGATTATTATCTGGCAAGAAAGATACTTAGGAGAAAGCTTGTTTGCAATTACGGCCGTTTTTAACTGCATTCTGCCGCCACGCTCATTGTTGCCACCAACGAACAAGGAATCACTGGGAGCAACTGGTGAAAACTACTAGGTAGCTAGCTCTAGTAGTGCATGTAATGCGCTGCACTGAAGGGCCAGGATGAGCCCTTCTCCTTGGTTGAGAAGTGAGTGTTATGTCTGTGGATCTTGCTTCTAGCTAGCTAGCTAGCTAGTGGTGGCAGTGGAGACCCTAGCTAGCTAGTAGCTAGTCATCGGCCGCCAGTGAAGCAACAAGCATGCTGGCAAGAATCAAAGTGACTGCATGAAGAACTTTGAAAGGTCGGCAATCACAATGACAACAATGTGTTTGCGACATGTGAACAATGTTGTGCAACAAAAATGATGTTGACACATCAGGCAATGCAGACGATGAAACAATTTAAGTGGGGCACGTGATTGCTGGAGCAACATGATGCGTCACTGCAACAAAGTTGCAAGACGTGTTCATCATGTTGAAATGTTCAAATGAGATTAGATGAGCAACAAAAACATCTGAAGATGGTTGTTTGCTTGAGTGCTTGATGTATCACTCCGCATCTCTTGTCAAACTAGGTTGGGCATCAGAATTTCTAACAACAACAGTGTCTTCTCTTGTTGTTCTTGTCACCACCGTTTCAGCACTGTTTTGTTTTGGTCTTAACATGAAGCTAGAGCAAGCACATGATTGTTCTGCATTCTTGATTGAGTTGTGAAGGTTTCTGAACCAGATTCCATTCTTCCGACTGATGCACATGATTATGTTCTGGACGTTTGTGTTTCCATTTGGATGTGCGTTTGCTAACTGAAAAAGAACAATGGGGTAGCAAATGCATTTGTAGCCTTTTTTTTTTGAAAATTTGGGTTAACTCACCTGCAATCTCACGCTGCAATCATTGTTATCAAGTTTATTCAATACAAAATTCATTGTCATTCAACAAATTGACTTTGTTAAAAAATTACAGCACAAAAACAAATTGTTGGCTTTGTGACAATGGTACGATTTCACCCGTGATTCAAACCACGAATACGAGTCGTATCCCAAGTTCTAGACCAGGAACCAATGTGCGCACCGGAAGAAAAGATGCAAGATCAAATCCGGAACACAAGTTGGAACAGAAACGCTGAGTTCCCACGCCGTGTTCTAGCACGATATCGTATCATTCTACGGGCTTGTGGTAACAAGTGTATTTCATCATCACGAAACATGCGCACCGTGTAATCAATCTTGCCAATGAAGATGCCAACTTTGTTGGAACATTCGATCAAACATGGAGCAGTTTGTATGGAAGTCTAATGATTATAACTTTCAAATTTGCACGTATTAGCATCTGTTCTTTTGGTGAAACATTAGAGTAGGAAAGTTTCTTTTTAAGGTGTTGTTTGCTGCATTTCGACAAGTGTTTGCGGTCGAAATTTCGGTGAATAGTTATCATTTATCAGATTAACATTTGTCGCAGTTAAGTTCTATTGACAATGAGCGGAACAACTGGAACCCCGACTACAGTCGGTACTCTCACTCCAGCCGAGGAGAGGAAAATCAATAAGGATCATTTGTTGACTGCCCTGATCAATGTTTGCGGTGTGCCGCATGCCCATTACAAAACACATCCCATTGTTGTTGCTTTGAATCGCGATGGTGTTGCTTTGTTTCATACGGATTTCATTCACATGACAGCGGCCAACATTGACGGATTGCAGTGCAAGAAGAGCGGAGCCCTTGTCCCTTTGGAGTTGAATTGCAAGATGATGCTTCGATCATTCTTGGCTTTCTATCATCATTAGTTGCACAAGAGACGCACAGGTATCAACATTCTTGAATCTACTCCTGGACAATTCAAGAACTTCCGCAACACTGAATGCGATCCTACGAAGGAGATTGTGCCATGGGGCCTAACTATCTCTACCAACAAAGGCCTTGCGGATTGGAACAAATTGGTCAAGCTGAGCGCACGGGATTTCAAGCCTTATCGCGAAGCCAACAACTGGGTGGATTACAAGGAAGTCTTTATGATTACTCTCGAAGCCCAGAACCTTACCCATTTGGTCGATCCTTCCTATGTTGTCGTCAATGTTGATCTACACAAGGCACAACAGAAGTTTTTGTACAAGGTACTTCGGGACAACATGCTACACCATGAAGCCAAGTCGATTGTGAAGGCTCACGCGAGCGATAAGAACACAGCTCTCATTTGGCAGAAAATATGCGAGACCTACGACAAGTCCATGTCCACTTCCTTGAATGGCGACGCTATTCTAGGATGGTTGACTAGCACCAGACTTGACGATGGGAAATGGAATCGATCTCAAGGGGAGTATATCACATTCTACGAAGAAAGATTAACAAATTCAATGAAATGTGCCCCGATTCGAAGATCAATGACATGCAAGGAGTTCGCATGCTGCAGAACACGATTGCCAATGTACCAAATCTAGCGAATGTTCTAATTCTATATCGCCAGACCAAGACATCGGCAGGCCTATCAGATGCGATTACTTTGCGTCAATTTGTCTCACTCCTTGCCCAACAAGCCCAAGTTTACGATAATGGAAGGATTCGTTCCGGTCGTAACTACCGTCGGAGTGCTGCTAACTATGATCTCGATTATGAGATCAATGCACATGACTTCGATGAAGACGAAGAAGACCTTGACCCTGAGGAATGGTTCGAGGCTGCGAGTATCACGGTCATCTCCATATCGGGTTCTACTTAGGACAAAGTCATGTTGGGTCAAACGATAGTAACTATAAAATTATAA
>ENA-ORBV01006442-ORBV01006442.1-microbial-mat-metagenome-genome-assembly--contig:-NODE-6442-length-20699-cov-7.186403_pt1 | contig 20699 bp, 12 predicted proteins | sample MGYA00237777_ERZ505514 | MGnify/ENA primary metagenome ERZ505514 (study PRJEB26160, sample SAMN06269048) | microbial mat metagenome | isolation source: Oligotrophic lake microbial mat | place... | reverse complement strand
GAGTAATACAAGAGGAATCATACTTCCCACCAAAATGGCTTTGCGAATGGTGGGGCGATGGTAATTCAGCATTTGACAGACATTGGGTAAAATCTCGCCGTACACGAGCAATTGCAATAGAATGGGCGTGGCTTGCAAGACGACTTTTTGAAATAAGAATAACGGACTTGCCAACGCGGCCGACGTTTTCCATAAGGCGGACCAATCGGCGACACTGGATCCAGCTTGAAAGAGCAGGACGGCCGATCCAAGAAAGACCAAGGTCAAGAGTGCATTGAACTTTTCCACAAAGGACGTTGATTTTTCATTCGTAATTTCTTCTCCTTCTCCAGATATTGCTGTTGCTATTGCTGTTGTTGATGCTATGGAATTTTGACGTTGCTTGTTTTCGTTGGATGCGGTTGGTCGTTGTCGTTGTTGTGTTTGGGCAATGGCCGCTCCCAGAATGGTGGCCAAGGTACAGCCAATCCGATAATCCACCATGATCGAGGATGTTGTACTTGCACTAGCCGCCGCACTGGCATAGAGACTTCCCGCTCGCGACAGCTGTGATACCAATGTAGCCATGGTCAAGGAAACTAGCAATAACGTCGCCAATCTTGACCCTCCCGTTCCCAAGGCCAATTGGGCCGTCTTGGGGATGCCAATCACAGCATCCTCCTCCATGCTATTGTTTCCATTTCCATCTTCACTCTCCTTCCCACTCTTTGTCGTTTCCTTGGCCAACAAAATGGCATCGCACAAGCCAAAACTGCAGACCAACAAATAGGCCCATACACAGACCATACTCGTGGCGCTCGGCAAAAATCCTCCCAGTGGGACGACTACCGCCGTAGGTACGGCCAAAAATCCACCTCCGACGGTCGTACCGGCAATGAGAGCCACCGCTTGGACCCATTTGGATGCCTCGGAAAACTGAGGATGGGTTGTTGTTGTTGTAGAGTCTTGTCGGTGTCGTTCTAAGGGCACCACTCGTACTTATAGCAGAGGAACCTTGTCGTCGAAGTGGCGAGTTTGACGACGAAGAAGACATTAATAATTCATAATTATGATGATGATGATGAGAATGACTCGACCGTGACAGCAGTAGAGCCGTACTCGTGTGGCTGCTCCATACAAACAAAAGTATTGTCGCGGCCCAAGCGGCCCTGCTGTTGCCCTTTGGAGAAGGACTCATCCTTTGATGGAATGGAGTTTTGCCGTTGCCAGCACCTGTGCCACCGCAACTACTCCTAGCTAGCTAGCTAGTCAGTCCAGTATATGTCCATGACTGACTCTCTGCGAATAATAGCTAATAGCTAAGCTGTCGTCAAGTCAATAACTACCACAATGAGGCTTTTATTAGCTATTAGCTATGCCAATGGATGGCTTCCAGCGTTGTTGGACAGTGCAAAAGTTGAGCAATAGTTATGTAAAAGTTATGTATAAATATGCACCCCTCAGCTAGCTAGCTAGAGTAGACTAGTTCATAAGAAGTGCAAAAGTAAGGGTAGCCAAAAAGTCGGGCAGATGATTTCGCAGGTGAAATTGCAGATCGAAAATAACCTTGGATGACGTATGTGCGACACTGTAATCTAGCCAATCAGATCGGTTGCCGAAATTATTAATTGAACACCCCAAAAAGCGATCGCGAGCAGATAAATTAACAGACCGTAACAGTCATTATCATCGATATATACCCCGAAGGGATGGTCATCGGCACCTCTATTACAATAGTAGTTGTCGTTGTAGTAGTGGTAGTAGTTCGTAGCAGTGTAGTAGTAGTCTACTACTTTGTTGGAGTTGCGACCGTTGGCTACGTTGTTCGACGTTTCCAACAGTCATTTGCTAGTGTTTTTGACTGGAATCGACTGGATTTTATCGTGCGAAGTGCGTGCTCGCACTGTGTTGTTCGTTATCATGCCGAGAACCAGTCTTAAGAAGCGATGCATTGGGGAACTGTGCACCGTCCTTCGTCGTAGGCTATTTTCTAGGTTCCAACGCACCGTTTTGGATGATGACGACAGTTTGGAAGATGCGAAAGATTCTGCGCTCGCTGCCGTGATTCGTGAGGCTGAATCCAGACGCTACTTGTTTCGGTCGCCCATTTACCGCAAAGGAAAAGATCGCTTCTCTCAAGACCTGGACTTGAATGAAGATGACGATGAAGAAACCGAAAACATTGAAGTTGAAGCGGCAGCTTTGCCTTGGTTGAATGACGAAGAATTTCTGCAAAAATACCGGATGTCGCGCGAATGTTTCGGTTTTGTGTTGGATTTGATCAAAGATCATTTCGTCTTCAAAAAACTCGAAGGAAAGAGTGGTCGTCCACAAACGCCAGTAGTCAATCAATTGATGGTGTTTCTCAAGTATGTCGGAACGGAAGGAAGTGGTGCAAACGGTCCAAATCAACGCAACACATTCGACATCGGCAAAGGAACTTCAGGACTTTTCTGCCGACGTGTCGTCAAAGCGATTTGTTCTTTGAGAGATCGTTTTTTGTTTTGGCCTAACGAACAGGAAAGAAAGGTTCTTTCCCGTCTGACATACGAAGAGTTTGGATTTCCCCATTGTGTTGGAATTGCAGACGGAACTCTGTTTCCATTGGCATTTGAACCTGATTCTGAAGATGCTCCTGATTATTCCGGCAGAAAATATGGCTACTCGTTGACTGTGATGATCATTTGTGACCTCAACAAAAAGATTCGCTACTATTTGGCCGGCTATCCAGGCTCCGCTCATGACAATCGAGTCTACGATGCAACATCTTTGAAGAAGAAACCTGAAGATCACTTCAGTCCGATGCAACACATCATTGGCGACAGTGCGTTTGCTAACAGCCCGTTCATGGTGTCGGCTTTCAAGAAGGGTGCGAATGAAGACATGTTGTGCGAACACAAACAGTTCAATCACAAGTTGTCAACGTTGCGGATTCGATCAGAGCATTGCATTGGCATTCTCAAAGGCCGATTTCCATGGTTGCGTGGGATCCGAATGAAGGTCAATGAGAAGCCGTCTTCTGTTCGCAGGATTGTCCGCCTGATCGATGCAACAATCATTCTGCACAACATGTTGATAGAGTTTGGAGAAGAAGAAAACACAGCATGGATTGATGAGAAAGATTTTTCCGATTTGGCAGACGGTGAAAGGGCACCGTACGAAGATGGAGATGAACTGAACTCGGCAATCCCAGGTTGGGCTCCGAAGGATGAACGTCGTCAACAGTTGCTTCGTTACTTCAAAGAACGATTTTTCATGGGAGTTTGAGAACCCAATCCTTAGTGTTTAAACTAATCAGATTCATCTTGAGATTCCGCAGCATTGGACGGAGGGTTCTTCGCCTCAATGAACTCTCGGAGGGCTGGAACGAACCTAAGAATCGCGTCGTCATCCATGCCCGCCTGTTTCAACTCTGCATAGCGGTGAACCATGTTCACTTTGTACTTCATCTCGTCGTCCTTTGCCTTCCAAGAAACCGCCAACATCCGTTCACGCTCAACATTGATCTTCTGCTGGTTGATTTCTTCCATCCTCTTGTTGTGCCTGGCTTGTTCCACATGACGGCTCTTGGAGCTGGCCGTTGCCTCACCCAACATTGCAACTGTCGAGGCGTCCATCAATGGAGTAGCACCACGCTTGGGTTTCTTCGACTTTCGGCCACTGGCTGGTGGAGCACTGGCAGGCCGAACAGCAAGATCAACAACCGGAGCAACAGCAACAGCAACAGCGGCTCCAGCCACTGGAGTCGAAGGCACAGAAGTGGCCGCCTCCACTTCGGCATCATCATCGTCTTCCGGTGCTGCGATGGCTTCTTCTTCATCCTCGTCCGCAGAAGAATCCCTGTCCAGTGCATCGTTGTCCGTGTTCAGGAACCTGGGTTCCGTGCACGCTCGGTCGATCATCACATCTCGAAGTCGAAAGTAGTAAGGAAAACGCTTCAAGACAATGTCATTGAAAGTTTTTTCGTTGTCGTCAGCCAACATGCCCGCTCCTGTTTCACTAACAGCAAACTCATGCGCATAGTTCCATTGGTCATGCATGTCACGAATCCGCTGCACAACCTGCTTACCAGTTCGTTCCGTGCTTTCCGTCAAGGTGTTCATTTGGGTAGCAAGCATGTTTCCATACTCAATCTTTTTCATTCCGTCGTTGTCTTTGCCGCGGAATTTTGCAAAGTTGGGCGGCGTTTCCCACCAAACCAACACAAGGTCCATTGAACAAGGGCCGCCTTCTTTGGCATCATTCAACCAATTTCCACGAGATCCTTTCGAAGAGCTGCGCGCTTTGATAACGGCATTGTAGTGGGCTTTGGTACAAACCACATCAGTCTCTTCCAAGGCTGGCAAAAAAGTGCCGTCGGCTTTCTTTAGAATCAAGTACTTGTAACAGTGAAAATGCACTGCCTTGTCGCAATCTTCCATGCAGCAAACGAACTTCAGTGTAGCGTTAGAACAGCATCGTTGTACTTTGCATTTGCCAACAGTTTGGTCTTCATGTTCCGTGGTCATCTTGCAGTAGTTACCTCAACGTGTGACCACTTTGATACTGCACTCGTTCCAACAAGAGTGACTTCAGAGCGAGTTCTTCCAACGACAACGTCCTAGCACCACCGAATCAGTAGTAGTGCACGCACGGTCTTCGGGACGTCTCTCTCTTAACGTTATTGCACACGATTAGTACCTTATGGTGCGGTCACGGTGCCGATTTACAGAGTTCAACGGCAGAATTCTTGACGCCTGTGACCGCTTGAGACTATCAAAGACCGATCGTAACCCTCTGAACGCTTCTTTTCCGGGCGAAAGAACAGAACGTGGAAGGCAAAGTAGCTTGAGTGTGGTAACAGCAGTAGTCTGCAGTGTGGAGCACACGGTCAGATCGGTCATCCCGACAAGAAGACGACAACAAGGCTATGGAAAAGTTGTAGTTTTGCCGACAAATTGGGGAATGTTGTCTACTTTTTAGTAAATAGGTGAACCTACTTTTTTATCTGCTCAGTAAATGGAAGCAGGCAAACACGCAGACAGGAATAAAAACAGATTGATAAACCGGCACTGCATGCTTAGAGAGAATTGTGGTGACGTGCGCACTCTGACGCACCCATTAGATTTTCCGATCTGCAATTTCGGATGTCAAATTGCCTGCCCGACTTTTTGGCTACCCCTAGCAATGCCAAAGGGGATCACCACATCAGTTACAACAAGCCACCCCCGAATGCCATTCTGACACCATGAGATGTTGGCCCACAGTTTAATGACAATGGCGCATGGGCGCATTGTGTGAGCTAGTCGCTTTGGACATGTCACTGTGTGGTAAACTGCACATCAATCAGCATTGATCATGGTCTCTGTCAAAACATGAACCATTGAGATGGTAGAAGCAGCATCCAAGCTAGATAGTTACTCAGCAGATGTCACTGCTTGATTCACAACCAGGATGAAAAACAACATTGATGGTGACAACAGATGGAAGTCAGACTGCATCAACATGATAACAATTGAGTCCATTGAATCCGATGTTTGTTGCAACTGGATCACATTTTGTTTAAACTGACAGTTGTGAACATGGAAAGGTTTCAAAACACAATTAAACAATCACAATGATTGAAATTGGTCGATGTCATCACTTCTGAGGAACCGAAACAAGCTGCCAAAAGAGACAGTGGCACAACTCCTGCAACAAATGCAGCATGGCATGGGTGCAATGCACCGCATGATACCCAATGAGGTTGCAGTAGACCAATCACCTAAACCCATGGATTCATGACTCACACTTGTGAATCACTCATTGAACTGGCGTTTCTTGGTGTCACGTGACTAGCAGACATCAGTCCTGTTGTTCATCAAAGACAAAGAAGGTTGCCCAGGAGAGCAACGAAGCATCACCGCGGATGATGTTGCTCCAATGCCTATGTGTCATAACGGCTACATCTTTTAGACCGTCACACATGATTAGAACACGTTTTGTCCTGGATCGCACAACACGAGCTGTCCCCATAGAACACTGGCCGTCATTCCCAAGTGGATGAGAAGTCCATCACTGACACCCCGATTCTTTACACATGGACATCATTCATCTCAGCAGAGAGAGGATTATGCCAAGGGATCTTGAGCCGTGCCTCTCTCAAACATCACATTAGTTTTGGTTCATTTCTAAACTGACAATGTTGATTTGCAGACAACTGAAAAGGTCTGTGTCTTTTGGTGCAGTGCATGGGAATGTTGCATGGGACAAACAACAATTGCTAGCTAAAAAAGACATGTTGCTCCAATCAGGATTTCAAAGATCTGAATAGAGGTCTGTAGGGATAAATTGTGGGGTATTTCAGCAAACACATCACCTACTAGCTAGCTAGCTAGCTAGTAGTAGCAATGAGGATGCATGGCTGGCATTTGCTGAGAAATTCTCCTTGGTCTCCTCAACACGTCACACCTCTGTGAAATCGATTTTGAGTTGAGACGCACACTGTCTCTTTCAACAAATGTTTGGAACGTGGGGGCAACGTGTATTCTACAACAATCGTCGCGCAAAATCAATAAAATGTGAACGGTTTTATTTGTGACTCAACGCACCGGTCGGGCAATCATCAGAGAAATCAGTTACTTTTTTGCCTTTTTTGCAGTCCTAATGGTATTGCTATTGTACTACAGTCCTACTGGTAGCTAGACTGGTAGGACGGTTTGATGATTCATTAGGTAACATCAGTACAGATCCATCATCGTGGAGCTCAAGATTAGTTTGTGTGGAATCGTTTCATGCAGTAGTAGCGTGGAAACATGGGAAGGATGTAGTCAAGTATCGTATCGGAACTATACACAAAAGATAACCCTTGGAAAATTAGATTCGCAACTAATGGAAGAGATGATTGCGAATGCTACAACAAGCGGAGATGACCATGACAACGATGACAATTCTCTGTCTGACAAGAACTACCACCATGACGACAATATTGAAACCGAATCCATTGCTACCCCCAAGATATCGAATGTTTCGGAAGACCTTTTGGTAGGCATACGTTTTGAGTTTTTCTAATTTTGATATTTCAAAATTTTTGATAATTGAAAAATGAGTGTTCGACCTATCTTTGATCGTTCAGAACTCAAAGCTATGTCGCTCAGTCTCACGTTTTATCATTCACAATTATTTTTCATCAACATTAATTCTAAATTCGTTTACAAATACAATGACGGAAACAAACCCCAACGCGAACACAATGAATTCGGACGAGCAGGGTAAGTAATCTCCTGCTTTCTACTTCTTGGTCCTCTCTCTCTATATATCTCTCTTTTATTGTTTTCGGAAAGATTGTCATTTTCACTCTTCGACTTGTTGTTTCATCCTTCGTCGTTTCACAGAGATTCCGTCATTTTCAAAGTTCAAAAAGGACTTGCGCGCGAGTTTGAGTGACGAGCAATATCAACAAGCCTTAGCGAAGATTGATTTCTTTTACGACGGGTTGAAAGACAAGGACTACCGTACCATCTTGCAAAGCATTTTACTTCAAACGCCAAAGGAAGAAGATGGTGTTAATTTTCTTTGGACTCAGTATAAAACTCTTACGAAAAACGACGTTACATTTTGCATTGCGAATATCCGAGAATATGTGCAGCTGACGAAGCGCAGCCCCAAAAGAATCACTGTTGACGACCGCGGCGGCAACACTCAAGCAGACGATGTATCTTCGCTTACGACAGCATCGGCGAACACAGCATCGTCGAACAGTTCGCTTGGGTTGTCAAAGCTATGGGAGTTGGCCTTTGTTTTAACTCGACGTGTTGACCCCCCTGAGCTTTTCGAAGGAACCAGAGATAATGCTTCTGTGGAATCACGCACCGCCCTTGGACGCCTCCCTGAGGCACCACCATCAACACCGCAGACAGAGGAAGCTTGAAGGAGTGAAACGCCTTAGAGACTAAATCAAGTTCTCAAGCAGAAAGATGACCAGACAGGCCGGCAATAAGTTTTCAAACGTTCCTTCTCTTGTGCAGCACTTGTGTCCATCGCAGTTGCAGTAGAAAATATATTAAAATTTATAACTAAACAAATCAGTTCTATCTTCAAAAAATTTACGCAAAATCTTAGATGATCAAATGCAATTTAATTCTTGATTCAAAGAGTCTAAATTCCTTAACTCCGCTAGACTTTAGTGGCGGATTCTGGTACGTGGTGGAGCGGCCTAAACTCTGCTAGGCTTTCGTCACACTTGATACTGCACCTGCAACTGCTTTGATACGCCAACTCGTCTAACGGGGCTTGCTCCTCTGCTTGATTCTCCATTCTCGAATACTCAAGATTAGGTATTCACGCCTATGCAGTAGTCCTCAACTCCATTTCTGGCCGTGCTAGAATGACTATTACAAACTATGTGAGGCTGGTTCAGAAGAAGATGCGGAAGTAGTAGAGACCGATGGAATCATGGACGCTATTTTCACATGATCCTTGTGTTTTTCCTTCAAAATTGTGACCTACTACTAAAAAAGGAAGGCTTGTTTGTGGATCCGGCTGGTACAATAATAAAGCAGGAAATGATCTTACAGGTCTCCTAGAACGCGGCTCAATGGAAGCTAGAGATGCAAAGAGCGCAAGCAAAAGCACAGTCGAGTGCGAATTCGTTGAAAATTAAACCGTTTCGGAGGTGCGTTCGATCGTCTTGGTGCCGTCGCCCAAAACGCTGAATTCCGAAGTGAAGAGAATTTACTACACTACTTTTTATCCAACCGCACGAAGGAGGAAATGCCAGCTACTATCCACATGAAGGACGAACACGCTGGACACTGAAACTTTTTGCACAAGAAAAGAAAAATAACTGAAACTGTTGCAACAACTAAAAATGCAAAAAATGTCTCGTGTTCGGCTTGCCGTCACTTCTGTAGGCGAGGAACGAAATTGTTTGATAGTATTTTGGTGTTGACGGAAAGACTTGGACCTTGAGGGCGCCGAAAAAGATTATTAATAGTCCCCAGTGATTATTTAGTCATCCCAGTCGGCACCATTTTCAGCTTGTCGTTTTCTTCGTTGGAAACCGCCATCAATTTAAAGTAACACGGCCACATGTTTTTGGCACCTTCCCAAACAACAAGTACCACGTCATAATATCAAACGACAAATCCGTTTCACTTGTCCTATAGTACATCCCTTCCAACCAAATGCCACGACCGTCCACCACCACCTTCCCAATTACACATCTCAGCAATCACAAGAAATCTTCAACCGTAGACAGTACTTAAAATTAGTCAATTTTAGAATCCAGCATCCGCCATGTCCAAATCTCCCGTGGCCATGACATCAAACACACACGCTTCGCGTTCTCCTTTTGGTAAACGAGAACATGCTTTCTCGGCTTGTGCTTTTGTGACGGTTGGTTCACCCAACTTTCCGGCAATAAGAGGTGCGCTCAGAAAGAGAGCGAGGACATTGAGTAGCTTCATAGTTGGTGTAGATATATAATAGATAGTAATGGTAGATTCGATAAAATTACTCCCTGTCGTTGTTAACGTTTGCTTGCAAGTAACAGTATGTGCCATGCATGAAACCGCGCGGATGACGAAGAAGAAAGACCCATACTTTTTGGAGCACATGAACGACTTTTTCAAAGTTCAGAATTTTAGGTCCCTTTTTGCTCGTGACACAATCAGGAGCAAGTTAACGTCCTTAAAATAAAGCATTCGGCCTTTCCTACTACTAGTAAGTTGAAGCGGCACTTGCTTGTAAATGTACCGCAGTAACATGCAGCCTGCAGCATGCAGCAGTTTACTACTCGAGTAACTGTGATTGACTTTTGCGAGTAAACTTCCGGTTGATAACAGAGGTCGTTTTTGCCACAACTCCCGGTTGATAACAGACGTCATTTTTAATTATGATCGAGGCCATACAGTACTTGCTCTACTTAACTTTTGCCGTACGTACTTCAACTTCCGCCGTACAACAGGCGGCAAGTTTCCACAAAGCTAAACTTCCCAGAAAAAAGGCCTAAATTCACCAAAGTTCCAGAAGTTCCATCCACACTGACACCCGGTATTTCGCAGCCGGGACTTCCGCATAAAGCTGAAGTTAATATCCCTGTTAATATATTTTCCACCTTTAGAGAAAAGGAGGGACCATCCAAAAGAAGCACAACAAACAATCTACCATATTATCATATCTACGTCTACCGGAGCCTTTTGAGCGGACTAAACTTTCTGCACTTTCTACCAACTTATTGTACTAGTACCAGTATAATACCAGTAAATTGGTACGACGTACTATACTGAAGTAAACACCTGTTCATGATCTTTTCACTCACAACCACACAAAATCTCATAACGATCGTAAAGTTTGACCGAACCGATTTTGGTCGTTAACCATTGGAAAATGTCTATATATATCGCACAGAACCCCTCAGATCACTTTTCGAGGAGGGCGAGCTCAACCGAATAACATTTTGACTAAACTTCCCGAGTTTTCAGGTAGGTTGTGACAGAGAAAATAGCCTTCACTGCTACCTTCTCTTTTCCAGAACGATCTTTTTGTCACACTGTAACTCGATGTTCGGTACGATTACAAAGCAAGAGCTAGCTAGCAAGGCTGTTCTTTCCAAATATCTTCCTCAAATATTATCGGCACTTTAAAGATCTGGTGTCGCCATGTACTACTTTCTACAGCGGTACACGTGTATTACTTACTCAATATTCTTTGAAAGTGTACGAGTAGGTGAGCGAAAGATCCGCGTGCAAGCTTCCTTCTTTGGCAAGGATACATCTGTTTGTTTTCTGTATTAGGCCAATCCACCCATCAACTACGTAGATGCACTACTACAATTGTACATCTGGCTAATCCTTGCTTGTACCATCCACTGATTTGATTTTTTCTTTTTTCCTCCCTCCTCTCCTCTCATTAATTTTTGTTTGAGAGAGGATCAACGCATCTTATCAAAAACAAACTCGAAAAAATAGAAATTAAAATCATTTCTTGATTTTATTTTGTTGTTGCCGTTTCGCATATGCCTACTACGATCACCATCATGTCGGATACCTTTTGCAGCATCCAGAGGGCGTTGGATGAGGAGCCTCCGTTTGATCACCATTGTGGAAAAGATTCTTACTTTGGAGGCCAACCACCTCTCAGCGAAGCCGTTGGTTACTCCGTCGTGGTTGGATTTGGTCTCTTCTTTTCCTTGTTCACCACCGTCGTCATGTACATCAACCGATACTTTGGTGCCAAGGGAGATGTGACTTCCGAGCATTTCAAGTGAGTTGTTTGTTTGTTTGTTTGTTTGTTTGTTTGTTTGCTGTTTGGATGAGTATTTGATTTCGGAATTCGCCGGAGAAAACCAAACTGTATTTCAAATATTTCTTCTAACCGTTTCTTGTTCCCCTCCCAACCACAGCACCGCCGGACGTATGGTCAAGACTGGTCTTACCGCCAGTGTGATTGTCTCTCAGTGGACATGGGCCGCCACCCTACTTCAATCCTCCAACGTGGCCTGGTCCTACGGTGTATCTGGTCCTTTCTGGTATGCCTCTGGTGCCACCATTCAAGTTTTGTTGTTTGGTGTCTTGGCCATTAACCTCAAGAAAGTCTCTCCCTCGGCCCACACTGTGTGCGAGATTGTCAATGCCCGTTGGGGAAAGACTGCCCACAAGACCTTTTTGTTCTTTTGCTTCGCCGCCAACATTATTGTCACAGCCATGCTTTTGTTGGGAGGAGCTGCCACTGTCGAGGCTCTTACCGGAGTCGATTACCGACTTGCTTCTTTCCTTATCCCCTGGGGTGTGATTCTCTATACTGCCTCGGGAGGTCTTCAAGCTACATTCATTGCCAGTTACATCCACACGGGCATTATCTTTGCCGTCTTGATTACCATGGTTTTCGTTGTCTACATCAAGGTCTATTCCAGTGACACTATCTACCGCTTCTTGGACCAGGCTGTCACTTACAACCTCACTCAATGTGAGACCATTTACAGTGACGAAGAAGGAACTTTCTATGTTCCCGGAGTTTATACCTGTGGACCCGTCCCGGGAAACCACGATGGTTCTTACTTGACCATGATCTCGAGTGGAGGTCTCATGTTTGGAATTATCAACATTGTTGGTAACTTTGGAACTGTTTTCGTGGATCAGTCCTACTGGCAATCTGCCATTGCGGCTCGTCCCACCGCTGCTGCCCGTGGTTACTTGCTTGGAGGGTACGTTAACATACTTGTGTTACGAATTCATTATCCTTCTTGACGGTTACTAACAATTCTGCGTGCGTACTATTTATTATTCTACAGCATCTGCTGGTTCGCCATTCCTTTCTCCCTTGCTACGTCTCTTGGACTTGCCTCCACCGCGTTGATGCTCCCCATCACTTCTGGAGAAGCTGGAGCTGGTTTGGTGCCACCTGCCGTTGCCACAGAGTTGCTTGGAACTGCCGGATCCGTCCTGATTCTTATCATGCTTTTCATGGCCATCGTGTCCACTGGATCTGCCGAGTCCATTGCTGTCTCTTCCTTGGTCGCCTATGATATCTACCGTGAATACATTAACCCCGAAGCCACTGGTGATGACATTCTTCGCGTCTCCCGTATTGTGATTGTCGCCTTTGGTCTATTCATGGGAATCTTTGCCATTGTTCTCCAAACCATTGGACTTAACTTGGGATGGGTCTACCTCTTCATGGGAGTTGTGATTGGATCTGCCGTCTGTCCTCTCTGGAACTTGATGACCTGGAAGAAGGCTTCTGGAACCGGTGCCATTATTGCTGCCTGGTCTGGTCTTATCCTCGCTCTCATTGGATGGCTCGTCGCCGCCCAGGTCCAGAGTGGCTCAATTACTGTTGCCACTCTTGGAACCAACGAAGTCATGCTCAGCGGAAACTTGATTGCCATCTGCTCTTCTGGTATCATCCACTTTGTCTACTCCATGTGGATTGATCCTCAAGACTATGATTTCTCCACACTTGACCAGCACATTACTTTGGTCGAAGATGATCAACGTGGTCTTACCGATGAAGAGAAGAACCCCAAGGTTCTCGCCAAGGCCGAGCGCTGGATCAAACGCCGTGGATACGTCTTGACTCTTGTCCTCATTATTATCTGGCCTCTCCTTTCGGTCCCCGCTGGAAAATTCTCGCAATCCTATTTTGCCTTTTGGGTTTTGGTTGCCATTGCCTGGGGATTCGGAGCTGCCATTATCATCGTTACCCTTCCTTTGGCTGAATCTTCCGAAGAAATCGGCATGGTTCTCACTGGAATCTGGAACGCTATCACCGGACGTCAGCCCGAAAGGCCCGAGGGATTCGAAGAAGGCGAAGAAGAGGCTGCCGCCACCAAGGCACTTGTCGGAGACGACGACGAGGTTGTGAATACTACGCCTGCCAAGATTGATGTCTCTGAAGAGATTGATGCCTAAACCCAATGCCTTCCTATTTATGTATGTGTGGTTCATGTATTCTAAATGCTTGGCCAGAGAGTGGAAGAAACCAGCAGGGGTTATTCTGACCGTGGCTTGGAGCATTTTTTTAATATAAATTTTTCTACCCTGCCATCGACCTATTTTTCTTTGACGGTTGTCTACGATTTTTTCAGAATTTTCATTTTTTTTGGCGCTCGGAGGACACCGGAGAGGCGGCGGAGATTGATGGTGCAGTAGTTGAAGTTGTTTTTTAAATAAAAAAAGATTTTTCGATAATTTTGTGTCTCCTGTAAACGAAATAGCCCCATCATGTTGGACCTACAGTTCTCGTAGTAATGTTTTTGATGGATTGGAAGTAGTGGCTTTCTTGGCTGCTGGACCAGGTTGGCTTGGGAAGTTGGTGTTCAGTGTTTCTCATCCAATCAAGGCCACGGCCGACCACAACGACGCGGGGTTCTAGTATGAATTTTGGGGCGCTCCTCCCTTCGTGTCCTAGCGCTGCACCCCAAACAGGTCCCACCGCTCGGCTGGGCTACGAAAGGCCGCGGAGCAGTTCAGTTCAACCGGTTCACAATAATCTTACTTTTTGGTAGGTCGTTTCTCCGTCCTTGCAGTGGAGGTTTTAGCTGCGTCCGTTCGAGTCTGAGAGAAACTTATCTCAAATTCCCAACCAGCCCAAAAATCTAAGCAATCTGCATTTTCAAATTTTCTGACTGCCAGTGCCCACAGCAACCGTCCGATCCTAATGCAAACCGCCGGCCTTATCAGATCCGCCTTCGATCCAAGTAGAAGCCTGTGCAGCCAAGAAAAACTACACCCGCGATGACCAACAGGCCGCTGGCTCAGGCTTGTAGAGTACAGTAGCGTGAGCTCCCACCTACTCCAGCTCCACAGGAGGCACTACTATGGTACCACCGTTGCCAGCGGGGTCAAACCACGGAAGGATCCCTTTATTATCTGTTCGAGCTACTGCTCGTCCAGTGCAATGGCTCGGGAGGAAAATAGAAAATTGCAATCGTTCGATCGAATTCTATACACGGAAGACGCGCAGTTGACCATATTCGTAATTCCTCGAACGACGGAGAAAACCGAAGTGGTGTTATTAGTAGCTAAACATACTAACTTGGCACTTACTTAGTCCGAGTGCTATCCAACAGCTAGCCATAGTAAGCTAGTAGGCCGTCCAGTATATGCGTGCATCGAAGACTGATCGTCGCTATTAGTATCGGATTACTAGCTAGTTGTCTGTAACTGATGGATTTCCTGGATCCAAAAAGATTTCGCCAAAGGGTACCTTTTCTGAAGGGGGTCGTGGAAATCGTCAACACTGTAGGCTGGCTATTGAAAGCAATTTATTGATTTGCTCACAAAAAGCAATATCTCAATCAAATTTGATCGACACACCAAAAAACTGAAACTATACCAAATCATAACAAAATCCAATAGCCACCATGATCCGCATTTCTTCGCAAGCCCTTCGAAACGCCGCCAAACGCTCAGTCTCGGGGTCCTTGCCCCATACACCGGCCTCCTTTTCTACTCAAGCGCACAAAATGGCACGAGACACCACCACGCCCAAGGAAGCTGAAAACCGAGATAGTGTGATGGAGCGAAGTCGGAGAAGCGAATTTAGCAGTGACGAGCTTCCAAACTATCATAAGCCACTGGCTTCCTCAATGGATACCGATCCCGCCATGAAAGGCAAACACTGGCCGGAGAGTGCGTTGTCACGGAATCTGAAAGCCAAGGAGGCTTCGAAACCCGAGGCAATCACCGCTGCTACGGAGAGTGTGTCGGCCACCATCGAGCCATTGCAAGCTGGCATAGAGAGAGCACAAAAGGCAGCTGCTCCGGCCATGGAACAGGGGAAGGCTGCCATCCAAAAAGCTAGGGATGAAGGCTTGGAGTCATTGCAAGTCGGCATAGAGAAGGCTCAAAAGGCAGCTACCCCGGCCATGGACCAGGGTAAGGCCGCCATTCAAAAAGCCAAAGATGAAGGCTTCGATTCGCTCAAGACCAAAGGGGAAGAAACTATGAACCAAGCCCGTGAGAAGAGCCGTGAAATGTACGGAAACCTGAAAGATCAGGGCCAAGATCGTCTCAGCCAGGTCGAGGACAAGGCTAAAGAACAGTACGCAGAGATTCAGCACAAGACTCAGGAAGCGTTGAAAGCGACCCAAGGCAAAGCCCAGAAGACCCTCGATAGCGCTAAGGAGACGAGTACAGATACGGCAGGAAAAGTCCAGGAGCAAGCACAGAAGTCTGTTTCCGATGCGAAGAAAAAAGTAACAGAGAAAGCAACGTCCGTCTGGGACCAGGCCAAGAAAATGTTCTCAGGAGGTAACTAAGCCTCGTAATCTAAGAAGCGTATAGATCTTGAATAATATTGAACCTTCTCTTATAACTTCATAACTAGCTACAATTGAAAGGTTTCGCGTGTTTCGTAGGAAGCTTTTGCCACCAGAGAAAGACGTTGCAGATCAAACATCCATAGAGGTCAACACATAGATTAACCATGGATGCACATTAATTTTTCGGAGACAATCAAACACGCACCGGCATGAATGTTTCCCAAAGGGATGGCTGACAAGCCCATTTTATCCATCCAGAATATGTTCAGTGCTTTCACTTTATGAGCTAGCTAGTAGCAAGTTAGAGTGAGCCATCCTCATGTTTTTAGATTTCTTAATTATTAGTGTTGCACTACGTAAATGATTTTCTATCCCAGCAATAAAATGTGGGCTGTGGGTTGTTGGAAAGGCGGCGGGCGTTATCGGGGGCAACTTTCCGTTCGCGCGCGAAATCTGCGGTCCGGCGCTTCGCGCACTTGACTACTGTTAGCATGAACAGCAAGACCAATTTTACCGCACCTAGCTAGTAGCTACTAGTTAGTAGCTAGTAGATCATTGATTGATTGTTGCATACTAGCTAGTACTAGCTAGTAGTACAATTTCACTTCCTTTTAACACACCAATAAAACAAATTAAAATCATTCACAATGGCTCAAGCAGATGGATATTACCCTCGCCTCAATGCTGCCATGTTGCAGTCGGGCAATTTTGCCGAGATGATCGTCAGCGTCGTGGGCAAAGTCAAGAGTAAGGATATGGCCAATGATCAATTGGAATTCGAATGCTCCGATGGCGGTGTCGTGTGGATGGATTCTTCGCAAGCCGAAGCGGAGACCTTGGAGGCCTTTATGAATTTCGACAATGCACCCGTCATGGAAGCCATCGGCAGTGTGGGTGAAAACAATATTGTTACCGTAAGTAGAAGTTCCTGTCATTGTTGTCATGATGAATTATTGGTGTGTCATTGTTGTGTTCCCGTGGCGTGTCATTGGTATTCCATTTGGTTGGTTGCGCTGGATATCGCCATGCTCATAAAGCAGCAATGGGCTGCCCTCGTTCGACGGAGATGCTTGATTTTTATTTTATATTTCTCATTCCATTTGTCGTCCCCTCTTTTTTTTGTTACAGTTGTTTGTGACACGCGAACTCTCGGAGGATACCAACATGGATGTTTACAACAAAATGCTTGCCGTTCAACACAATCCCAAATTTGCGTCTTATTTTGCGCCCGTCACGGGTGATTCCATGGTGGGTCAGGGTCAATAAGAATGCCGGCATTCTACGCAACAACCAATCCACAGAAAAAAATAATGCAAATGGAAAAATCGACTGGCGTCGTATGGACTATACTCTTCTACGACTTGACGCAACTATTTCCCAACCAAAAGAGATTCATGGAGCTTGTTTTATAATTATTTATCATTGCGTGAGGCACGTCATGGATGTTGATTGTAAAGCCTCCAAGGGGGGCAAGCTTCGGAGGCATCAAGAAGTAAAACCTAAGACAACCAAAACATTTTATCACATTTTGTTTTTCACCCTTTTCCAACGCAATTGCTCCCCGAAAGCCATACTAATGAATATTGGTATATCACTCCTGTTTTCGTTGAAAGTGGCACGGTTCCAGCTAGGATTTCCATGGAGAATCGTCGTGACCCGACATTTCCTCACAAAGAATCATGCCGGCGTTTGATCATCGTCTTCGACTTTATTCGAAATATTCCCAAGAAACAAAGGGGGTCGTTTCTACTGACTAACTGGCAGCAGCAAACAATAGTATAAGTTACGACTTTCTTCTTCAAACAGATGACAGTGATTCTGCTCTTTCCTGCATCAGATAATGTAAATCGGCCGAAAGAGAAAATATTTCACCTTCTAATTTGTTCCTAATTGTTGCATTTTGTAGAGAATGGGTATGATGACATTTAACGCTTCAAGGTTTTTGTCACAGCCAAAATGGGGAGCCACGATGGGAGCCGGTTGCCCAAAAGTTAGCCTTCCTAGGCAGTAGTAAGCATGGCAATGCTGCAATCAAGTTCTTATGTGTTGAACCCAAAAAATATATAGCAATCTCTTTTATCCTAGGCACAGATGTAATTGTTGAAATTGACATTAAACGTGACTATCCAAGTTTAAAAAATATTCATCCTTGGAGTTCTAGCACACACAGGTGATCTTCATAGCTTGTCTCAAATGGCATCACAACAATTCTTTAATGTGAGTTCTGCATGAACAGGGGCACAGTGGGGACGAGTGGTCTGGTTGGTACAGTTGCAAGTGCATGCCTCTTTTAGAGATCACATCACACAACCAAATGATCTAAAATGTTAAGAACATCTTCATGATGTGTGCATGAGTTCCCACTGTGGTCAGAAGCATGGTGTCGCACAGCGACATAGCAACATTCAACATGGCGAGTTGCTGCAACTAAATGTGTGTTCACCCCAATGCGCCACACTAAAAGTTGCAGGCCATTTTTGAGTTGTTGAGAAACACATGTTGTGAGCTTTAGATTGAAGCGGAACTTGAAACAATTTTTGAGAGATTCATTCAAAGTTTTAAACACTAATGCTTTGTTCCTCTTCACATAGCACTAAGTCCTCACATTAGAATGACTTTGGGCCACCTTCACAAAATGGAACACATGTTTTTCAAACATCCGCATAACTATGAAATCTATTCATGGAGTTAGTCAGAGATCACAGTTGTGGAGCAAATGTGAGTTCCATTGTCACTTCCGGGCAACATCAGATTTGTGAGGTTCAGTTGAAGAACATGATGAGACCATCTGCATCTGTACCCAGTCTTGTAAAAACCGAGTCCAGTTGTGTGCACTTGGAGCTGTTTATCCTGAATCCTGAATGGAGGGCAACTTGTGTGTTTGAGTGTGCCAACAAAACAATTCACTTGAGTTTCTTCTGCGACCACATGTTTTTTGTCAAACTGCATCCCCATTTATATAATGTGCACATGAACATATTTAAAAACTGCCTTGAAATAGCTGTAACATGTTTTTTGATAGGTGGTTCAGATGGAGATTGAACAAGAAACATGTTCGGCGACATTTTGAAACAAAACGGTTGCCCACAGAAACACATTGTTGTTCGCAGCAGTTCTGATGACTACTAGCATTTATGTGTGTCAGTGCTCAGGGCCTGAACATTTTGTATCTAGTGGTAGCATGAGGTTACTCAAGTGAAGTTGATCATGGGGCTAAACTTCATCTAACATGCAAAGGAGCATTGGCAGAAGATACTCTTTTTGTTAGGGATGAGGATACCTTTCGTTAACGGCTATCGCTCCATAACCGTTATCTGAGTCTGGCTTGGGTGGCTGCATTTTTTTGAAAAAATTCAACCCAACCGTAAGCATCAACACATGACTGCGATTGTTCACATGAATGACCAATCAATCGATTCGTTAGAACACCACCACCCACACGACTAGCAAAACTTGCAAGAGATGTCTCTCATGGCTCAACAACAAACCTAAGCAATACACGTCGATTGTTTACCTGAATGATCAATCGATCGATTCGTTGGAGCACCCCCATCCACAAGACCGGCAAAAGTTCCAAGAGATCTCTTTCCTCAATTGAGCAAAAAGCTATCCCAATAGTACACATCGAAGCATCTTGTCAAGTGAAAAAGATAACACGCTTTTCTTAGTCAACAGAATTCCACCATGGGCGGTTTCAGTATAATCGCAACACGAGATCAGAAGAAGACCAAAAAGGAAAAGAAAGACAAGAAGGATAAGAAAAAGGAAAAAGATGCCAAAGTAACCAAGTCCGACAAAAAGGCGGATAAAAAGAAAGACAAAAAGGCCAGCGAGAAAAAGAAAATAACTGATAAAGAAAAGTCCAAAACGAAGACGACGACAGAAAAATTGGCCAAACAGGACCTGCAACCATCAGCGAAAAAGGTTCACATGACCCAGGCTGCCAAGATTTTGCAGAAAATGGAGAAGGATAGCATCGAGGAGCATCGCCACCATTTTGACAAGGATAACATTGAAGAGCATAGGAAGGAGCACGAGCAGGACCTACAATTGCATTCACCTGAATGGTGGTACGACGAAGAAAGTTTGGAAATGGATCTAGAGAGTATGCGCCGAAAGCCATGGTACAAAGGCGTCAAAGACCAGGCCACTGTCCGGGCGCAACTTGAGGAGTGTGACCCAGAAGAAGCAGTGCAATATAAGCAGTGGTTAAAGGAGAACGTTGACAAAGAAGTCCATGACCAGCAAGGGGACCAGGAAAGCAACGAAACTGATACAACAGAGTCGGACTATAACAGCACTGTTCACAGCAGTGACTGGAATGCTTCCGTTGCTGAATCAAGTGATGAAGAAAGCGTTGACGAAGAATCAAAGGAGACTGAGTATGAAATCGACGAACACAGGGTATACCTGGAGAATATAGTCTCTCTCAGACCTAAATCAAAGGTTATCAATCTAGAAGACGACGGAGAGACGGTCGAGTATTGCCGCCAGAGCGTAGAGAGACTAGAAAAGATTGAGGAGCTTCGTAGAAGTCGATTGGAGTACCAAGAAAAGTTGAAAGCAAAGTTGGAAGAAAGCAAGCAGAGACGCAAGGAGCGCCAGGAACGAGCACAACGTCAGAAGGCCTCCAGAGCAGGTATAGCGACCATCTATTCCGCCTCAAGCAGCATTCGTTCTGGCCACCCCGCTCGTCCTATTTTGATCGATGAGGAAAGGGAATCGAGGCAGGACAGCTATTCTCAATCATACAAAATTCCTCAATCTGGTTATGACCATTCTAAACCTACTCCCTTTCTGGTTGATCTGACGGATATTTGCGATCGAACTGGTACCAAGTTTCGCACTAATATCCCATCGGGCGACCATCGCGCACTACAGTCCATGAAAATAATGAGGTGGAAATCAAGCTTCAAGGAAGAGATTCCTGTTATTGCTGTCTCTTATACACATCTGACGCTGCCGACGAATAGAGAGGTGTAGATCTCGGTGGTCG
>ENA-ORBV01006441-ORBV01006441.1-microbial-mat-metagenome-genome-assembly--contig:-NODE-6441-length-20700-cov-5.668428_pt1 | contig 20700 bp, 19 predicted proteins | sample MGYA00237777_ERZ505514 | MGnify/ENA primary metagenome ERZ505514 (study PRJEB26160, sample SAMN06269048) | microbial mat metagenome | isolation source: Oligotrophic lake microbial mat | place... | reverse complement strand
CTGCTTCCTGCTCCTTGTCCAAAAACGTTTCCTCCTCTTTCTCCTTGATCTTTTCTTCCTCTTCCTCTTCTTCGGAAACTTTGGTTCCCTTACCCTCCTTGTACCACCACGGCTTGCTTTTGGGGCTGCTATCGAGTTCCACTTGTGTCGGAACCACGCTTACGGTTTCATTAGTGGGTACAGGAGTCGCCGCTTCGGTGACATTGTTACTCATATCGTCCGCCATGCTTTCATTGTTTCCTGGTGGAGGTGGTGGTGGGGATGCTGGAGGATTGATATAGCCGCCAAACCAGTCAAACAAACCCAATCGTCGTTGTCGTGTGGCTTCATTGTCGTTGCCCTCCTCCTCGCCGTCATCCTCTTCAAAAGTCGATACCAAAAAGGGGTCGCTTTCATCTTCCAACAACAACCCGGCAGCAGCATGACCATGCAATCTAGCGTTGATACATGTGGTAGTACAGCCAACAACAAGGGCTGATATCACCAAGAGCCATCTATGCTTGGAGGTAAACATTGTCAATCTTCACAACAGGTCCCCTACTAACGATAGGTAAACAATATTATAGTTACCAAAGGTGATGTTCAATACTTTGGTTTCACTCCGTTACTGGCATTTTGGATTCCCTCTTTGGATTTGTATCCTTGTGTACAAATACTATTCTGGCTAGCTAGCAGTGTAACTATTCCTGCAATGGGCCCTTTCGATTTGTGAAATAGGCCCACCAACAATCATGTCGAAGATCAATAAACAATCAATGAACCGGCCAACCCTGCAGTTTGTTACCGATTTGATACCCCCCGACGTTATTATTGTACCTAACTCGATGAACGACTGAGCTCGAGGTTTTGGACGTACACTTTGCCGATGTTGAGAATACCAACTTAAAGCTTTTTCTGGGGTGAGAACAACAACTCTCAACTGAGTTACTTACCTAACCTAACCTACTAGCTAGCTACTAGCTAGCTAGTAGAAGTGGCACTACTACTACTAGTAGGTACTGACCAAGACTCTCCTATACCCGTAATCTAATAATAATTCTTAGTTCAAATAATAAACATAAATAGTGCAAGCTCCATCCCTGTTTTTCTCAAGCCTTTTGACTTCTCCTCCGACGTCCAGGCGTCTGAGGCAGGGGGGCTTCAGCGGCCGGGGGCGGTGGCGCGGTTTCTTCCTTCTTGTCGCCTTCTTTTTTCTCTTCCTGCTTCGGCGCCTCTTCTACGGGCTCTTTCTTCTCTGGGACTTTCTCAAGCATTTGCTCCACAATTTCGTTCCCCTATATTATTATTTGCATAAAAAAGTGCAAGGGACCGTCGGATGGGAAACTGAGGCCGGAAAAAATTACCAAAACGACCACAGCCAACGTCTACCTACCTTTACAATCCATTCCTCTCTGTTCTTCATGGCATAGTTGAGATACTCATCTGCGCGGCGAGGCAAAATGAAAGTGATTAGTTTGTGATTTGGACGGAGGCAAGATGTTTCAACATGATAATAGTACAACCACAGCTCAAAAACTCAATTCATCGGACATCAATTGTGACACTTTGCCTCTCCCTAGACAATCCCACGCATTCAGATCTAACATGAACAAAAGATTCGGATTCTTGATGAACCTACCTGATGATACTCCAAAGACTCCACACTCCTTTAGTTTCTTGGCCAACGGGATAACTGCGCAAAAGAGCAGGGGAGATACGCACTGTGAGCATTGCAAACTAAAATTCACGCACTACAATGCAGGCCGTAGCAACAAACACTTACTGTAGAAGTCAAAAAATCCAATTTCACCCTTGTACCTTTGTTTTTTGAAGGAGATGAAAGAACGGGAAGTCAGCAATGGTAAAAACCTGTCAGGAAAATGAGTGAATGATGCCATGACTTACCAAAAGGTTGCAGGATCCGTGTCGGCGCGGCCTTCACGATACGCCTTATGCATCTCTTGGAATAACCTTTCATTCCATTTCTACGTACAAAAAGAAGACAGTGAGATATTACCGGTGCAAAATCAACCAACGGAAACAAATATTTCTTCGTTTTTTAAAACTTACTCTGAAAATGTGCCAGTGTTGCATAGTATGCTGCAAGGCCAGGAGGAAAATTAAAAATCGGATGAGCAAGGCAAGATGCAACACCATGCGTCAATATTCATCACAAGGGTTAACGCCGATGCGCCAAGATCTTCCCCACGCTCTGAAACTAGTAAACTTACAGCAACATCACTAGCTTGAATCAAGTCTGCAGCAGGAGGGAAAACAAAAGTGCGGAATCAAAGTGAGAGGTCTGAGATGGCTGCAACGCCGATTCGTCTCGTCTCCTGAATACTGTTGTATGACTCACGCTCAATAACAATTGTTGCTTTGCGGTTGACATCTTTATCTTCGTCTTCCTCCTCGCCCTTGAAGGCTTTGTCCCAGCGGGCATTTCTAAGATTTTTCAGGTCCTTGTCTACAATATCAGTCGCCATTACCGTCTAAACAGTGAACGATTCAAGTTTTATTTGTGATGAGATAAACCAACGAGCTGTCAAAAACACCTCAAATTGAGAAGAAAGGTGGTGGCGTCGTGCGACTTACATTGACAACTAATTGACGGAAGCGATCCAACTCCGCGGCACTCGTATACAATATTTGCTGCAAAGCGGCATATTTCGGATCCATCAACATATCCCACGCCAGGTCAACAGAGTTTTGCTCGGCCACCGACTTCTGCTTATAAAGCTCCGCAATCTTGGCATTTTCCTTGACCAACGTGGCATTTGGCACGCCGGTGTGATCCACATCTACATGGTCAATTAAATATCGTTAGAGCATGTACACGCTAGATTCGAAAACTCTGTATGTATTCGCAACATTTGAACATACCATGGATCAGCGCAGAAAACACCACAGCGAACTGCGTGAGAGGGTCGGACGTAATGCCTGTGGATAGGTGAAAGTAGTTGCGTGAGACAAAACAGCATAACGATATTCCGAAATAGCATTTGACAGTCACAAAATAAAAACACACGTACCGTAGGTACTCTTATGGACCTCCCAAGCGTAGTCTTCGATCTTTTGTTCGGAACTCTCGTTGTGGCTTCGATTGATATCCTGGGGAGAAACAATTCGCGACAGAAGTTTGCTAACAGACATTGTGACGTGGCTGAACGCATCGTTTTCGTATTTAAAAATAGGAGTTAGCCAGTCGAGTAAGTAAAGCCGGCAGCAACACAGCAACATAAAAAAGATTGAGATATTCCGTACCTGGCGTGCTCAAAATTATGAAACGGATTTTCTCTGTAAAGAGTCGCAATGGTTGTCACATAGTCATGGAGTTGTTGCAGGGTTTCTTGGCTAAGTTGAACGGCATCAGGATCATCGTGGTTCCGGTACACTTTGGGATCGAATTTAGGCAACGTAATGATTTCGCGGACCTCTTCCAAGACGGTCCCAGCCTTGCGCAAATTGGTATTCGAATAACTCTCTCTGGTCTGTGCTTCCACTGCACCAGTACTGGCACGGCGATTCTGCGCGTTGCGTCTCGCAACGACAAGTTTGAGCAGACGAATCATCTGATCACAGTTCCAATCCACCAGGCGTTTGGCCTTGGCATCCAGGGGTCTTGCGGTAGGGCCGCTGTCCGTCATTGGCTTTGCCTGTGGCTGTGGCATCTTAAGATCCTGGTCCTGATCATTGAATTCACTGTTGCTGCTTCCACTTGTTACAGACGTGCCCTCGCCACCATGGCGGACCTCCAGCCAAAAGGTTTGTAACTCCCCTTTGCCCTTCGCCCTGACCTTTTCTTCACGTTCTTTAATCCAGTTGGTTTTGCCAGATGCCAAGAGCAAATCAGCCGTCTCTTTCGACAGCTGGATCCTCGATGGCGCCCCTGTACTTTCCATTCGGGCTGCCGTATTAACAGTGTCTCCAAAGAGCTGGAAACGGGACTTTTCACCACGTAACACACCCGCAGTAACTACAGTATGGCAAAAGCAACTACATGAGAACACTGGAAGGCAATCTAATCAACAAGTGACGATCCACCACCATTTGATGAGTCTTACCTGGACCACTGTGGCATCCAATACGAATTTGAAGGTCACCGGTATCTGGACCCAAGGTCACTTCCAGCTTCTTGGTAAGGTCATTGACTGTTTGCAAACAGTCCCTCGCAAAACGAGCCATAATGACGGCGTGATCCTTTCGCGGATCCGGCAAACCGACCACAGCTACGTAACAATCACCCACTGGATATTCCATTCATAGCAAGGATTTCTTCCTGTGAGACTCAAATGCCAAGCGGGCAACTTAAAAAAAAATTGGGTTGAGCTTGGGCTTGCTTACCTGTTTCGACCTTGAAAACCCTCCTGCGGCGCGCAATTTCATCAAAGCTGTGATAAATGGTCTCCAACAACTGAAAGACTTGCGTTGGTTCACGGACAGAACTAAAACGTTGCAACAAGGATTAGAAAAAAAATCACAAGTCAGTGGTCGCCTGTTCAAACTCTCTCAATCAAGACAAAAAATCCAGCAATCATATACGTACGACCAAGCAGTGAAGCCGACCAAATCAGCAAACATGACCGTCGTCTCGGGGAACAAATCGGCAATTGGCTTGGTCTTGAACATGACCAATTGATCTTCGGTTCCCGGATTTTCATCGTCCAAAAAGGTCTTGAGTTTGGTCTTGGGGGCTTCTCCCATTCCCGGTAAAAATGGTACTAGGTCTCGTGTTTCCTTGTCATTCACAGCGTCTTCCGCATCCTTCATGATGCGATCACGGACATTGCTGGGAAAGAGACTGGTCACAATGGCATTGGTCCTGGCGGCCGTCGCCATGACCTTGGCTTGACGGCGTTGGACAATTCGGACATAGAACAAAAAGAAGAGTCCGGTAAAGGAAAAGGCAATGGCCACAATGACGGTAAAAATAATGGGTTGATCGCTGGCATAGGATTCTCGAAATTCAACAGTGGGATACGTGTGAAGAAAGAATTCACACGCTTCACCCTCCGCCGTCACGCCCTGAATGTGTTTGATGGGTGTCACGACTTCACGATCCGAAAATCGCGCGTCGTGAACATCCCCCACGTCCATGAATTCGGCATCCATACCGGTCACCGTGTAGGAATACGTCGCTTCACCACACGTGTTATTAATCACCGCCACCAATGGTTCTGTACCCGCATGCAAGGCATCTGACAAAATCCAATCCCAACGAAACAATCCCAAGAATACTCCTTTGAGGGTACGATTATCCGCAGCAGCGCCGTCTTCACCGCCATCCTCAAAGTTATCAAAGACTGGATACAAGACAAAGGTATGTCCAAATTGGTTCTCGTAAGTTTCATCATAGGATCCTGAAACCCCCGGAGGAGCCTGCAATGCGCGACGGTGACCGTGACCTGGATGATCCTTTTCGGGGTCATAGCCATGATCTTCCACATGATCGTGTGCGGGCGTGACCAAGTCGTATTGGGCCACCATGTTTCGAAAAATGGGATGCCGGACCAATCGATCCGACATGACGGGAACCTTGTGGACGCGAATATAATTGACCAATTGCGCTACATCGGGACTGGAAAGCATATTAAAATTGATGGGATAGGGTTCCGGTGGTGGAGGACTGACTTGCCACAGGGGCAACCAAGGCCCGGGACTGTTTTCCGGGACAAATCCCCAATTGCCTTCCACTCTGTAAACGACTTCGGGGATGTGTTTTTGGGCATAATTTGCATAGTGATTGTCCGCACCCAAGGTCTGTACGACACGGGCATAGGATTCTTGCAACCACTCTTCATTGGCGACACTGTAGGCCGACCAATTGTTGTTGTTTTCGTCGGCATCGTCTTCCATGACCATGGGAGCAAAGGCAAAGAATTCGGTAATGGTTTCGCGTCTCGTATTTTCTCCACGGACCTCAAAATTGGGGACGGTGACAAAGGGCCAGTTTTGCGTTTCCACGTCTTGGACATAACTGGTCAAGGATTCGGAACGGGACTCCAGGGCATTGGCAATGGTGTAGGCGCGGTTCGATGTCGTGTCTCCCAAACGGTAGGCAAAGTTTGTAAACTACAGTAACAATCATAGAGTAGTAAAAAAGGAAAATGTACGACGGTTTTGGTTTTTGCAGTGTTTGTTGCGTTGCGTTCGTGATTGTTGTGTTGTCGAGACATTTCGTAGGTCATCACGGGAAAGCAGTTGTTGCGATGGAGAGTGATCATTCGAATTATTCATTGATAGAAAGAGCCATGCAGTTTGGAGCAAAAGCAGAAAAAGAGGATACCGGCAAAACAGTGAGCAAACACGGGTGACGGACAGACCACAGCGTAAAAAAAAACATTCCTTCGTTCCAATCAAGCAGCCTAGCTAATAGCTAGCTAGCTAGCTGTATACATCACATTACGAACAAACTTACCGATACAGAAAAGTCGTTTGTCTCGTCAGCGGTCAAGAAAAGATAGGTCGTCACCGTAATGAGAATGGCTGTCAGCAACAACATAAAGCTCACGATGGAACGCCACACTTTGACATCCCGCGTCAATTTTTTCGCCAGCGTATCCGCAAAGGCATCTTCCTTGACGGTCGCTGTACCCCCCGGCGTGGTGGTCGAATTGAAATCGTCGGTGGAATTACTGCCAATGGAATCACTCGCGATGCTCGAGGATTCGTCATAGCCATCGCCATTCAACGACATTTCCCGCTTGGGGTCATAGACAAAGTCTTCGCGATTCGCGCCAGCGGCACCGCTATCCGAGTTGCTTCCGTCGTCACCAAGGCGACCACGAGGACCTCCCATATTGTATATTGTGATGATGGTTGTTGTTGTCTTGTACTTTTAGTTGTTGTTTTGATGTGTGTTCTTGAAGTCACTAATAGTTGTTGTTCTTGTTGTGACGCCAATCAATGGAATGGTTTGGAATTACGGGATGATGTGGCCACCGCTTGTTTTTTACTAGTTAGTGGAGGCTACTTCAAATAGTACTACATGATGTACCAGTATTGTAGCACTAGTACGCGGCAGGGTGAACAAAAAATCTGCTTCTTGATCGGCGCCGAAGGTGATCGAGAAACTTCGAACGATTTTTGTTTGGATGTAACATACTACTAGCTAGTAGCTAGCTAACTAGCTAGTAGTAATAATGTCTGACCTTAAGCTAATTTTTTGTGAGGAGACATTTTCAGCATTGGTAGCGGGACTCGTTACTAATTCATCGTTATGTCTACTAGCGAGTACGACGTACCAGTAGAATCACCAATCACGTTCAATTCAAAAGCCTCTTACCGGTACGCGAAAACTCCAAGGCATCACGTTATGACCCTCACTAAGTGGTTGGGAGTACCGGTTCCGCAGGGTGAATCGTGCGCCAATTAGATTGCTTGTGTTCTTGGTTCTGACCCAGTGGGTTACTGCCACTCTCCAAGTTTGTACACTGAGGCAATTTCGCAACCATGTGATGTCCATCAAAGCTTACGGTCGAAGTCTACTCCAGGTATTGGAAATACTAAGAACTAGGCTACTCTTTAGTACCAGGTTACATCAGCTCGCTACCACTGTTGAAAGTCGCACCACTGCTTCCGGTAGTTACGTCGTACACGATGACCGATGACCAGAACCAGAACCAGAACAAGTCTTTTGCTTTAGTAGCTACCTAGTACTTTGCCACTATCTTGCAGGCTGCCGTGCTGCAATTAATTACTCTTGGAAAAATTAAAGTATTGTAGTACATGTCATTCCGGATTCACAACATACAGTGGATGATATTCGGTTCCGCCGCGAGGCAATCGATATCGAGGGGCTCTTTTAAACATCTCCACAAAATGGAACGTGCATGCAGGGGTCCTCAGCGGTCCACCCCAACTTTCGACCCCCTCCCAACTTGGCACACTCCACCAGCATGATGCGGCTCTCTCCAATGGTGGGGTCGGCGGCGAAATGAACAATGCACAAATCGGGACGGCTAGCAAGCTTGAGTGGACTTGTCACAGAACTGCCAGGCGTGCAAAACAGGGATGGTACAGCCACGATCTGAAAACCCTTCTTGGCTTGTCCTCCGCAGTCCTTGACGAACATGGGCGTTCCAAATGCAAGAGCTTCAACTCCATCCAAAAGGGCGGGAAATGCGGCGGCTTGCATACATTCAGCGTCGTTGGTTTTGCTGCGTAAACGGCCCAGGTCGTCCAATCGCCATTGAATACGCTCGTCGTCCGAAGAACACGATTTGAGATACATCTCATCGCCGCCACTTCCTTTTGCTTTTCGCGCAAGGCAACCGCCAGCAGCTGCGCTTAGCGTAAAATAGTACACGACTGGTGTGTCTGGATACACGGCCGTCCAGCCTTTGCCGCGAGGCCCACCTAGTAACGAGCATGTCAATAACTTGATTTCACTTTGCCCAATGACGGGGGAGGCACCGTCGTAAACCACACAAAGATCCGGGCGATTTTGAAGAGAGAGGGGACCAGACATGCCGATGGCCCAAAAGTCATCAAATGCCTGAAAGGCTAAGACGTCATCGTCGCCATCGTCGCTGCATTGCGACACATAGAGTTTGGATCCTTGGCGAAGAGTGTCGTCGGCGTCACCTAACACTGCGGGGACCGTCCCCGCTTGCATGCACTCGGTATCATCCACTTTGCTATGGAAACGACCTTGGTTATCCAGCCGCCACATTAAGTTGTCATTTGTCATGTCGCATTCCAAGAAAAACAGTTTTTGGTCTCGTCCTGCAGTCCTTGGGCTTCGTCGTCCAAGGCAACCTTTGGACGTGGACGTGGTCGATGCTTGAAGAATGAAATATTCTCCGTTGCTAGGCGGCGGCGTTGGCGAGGATGGACAAGGAAAGAATTCACAGCTGTTTGCTGGATCACGCCCAACAGCTGAACCATCAGGGCATGTAAAGACATCCAGGGTACATGCTCCAGCATCAGGGCAAGGAAAGAATTCACAGTTATTTGCAGGATCACGACCAACTGCTGAGCCATCAGGGCATGTAAAGACATCCAGGGTACATGCTCCAGCATCAGGGCAAGGAAAGAATTCACAGTTATTTGCTGGATCACGACCAACGGCTGCACCATCAGGGCATGTGAAGACATCCAGGGTACATGCTCCCGCACCAGGACAAGGAAAGAATTCACAGTCATTTGTGGGATCGCGACCGACAGCTGTGCCGTCAGGGCATGTAAAGACATCCAGGGTACACACTCCGGCACCAGGGCAAGGAAAGAATTCACAGTTATTTGCAGAATCACGACCAACAGTTGTTCCATCAGGGCATGTAAAGACATCCTGGGTACAGAATCCTGGCACCGCGGGACAAGGAAAAAAATCACAGTCATTTGCAGGATCGCGACCAACAGCTGAACCATCAGGGCAATTGAGGACATCCAGGGTACATGCTCCAGCATCAGGGCAAGGAAAGAATTCACAGTCATTGAAGGGATCACGGCCAACTGCTGCACCATCAGGGCATGTGAAGACATCCTGAGTACAAACTCCGCCATCAGGACATGGAAAGAATTCACAGAAATTGAAAGGATTGCGCCCAACCTCTGTACCATCAGGGCATGTGAAGACATCCAGGGTACATGCTCCGTCTCCATCCGGACAATCAGGAAACTCACAATCAAGGGCCGGGTCTCGAATTAAGTCAACACCATTTGGACATCTGAATACATCCATCGCACAGATTTGAGGGGGGCAAGCGTCAAAATCGCTGTATAGCGTAACGAATGAATGGATAATGATCGTGAGCGAGAATCTTGAACGGAATTGAAATACAGTTAAACGAACACAAGATTCAGCTCTCAAGCGCAGAATCCTTCCTATCAACTCACCATTCAGGAGGAATCCTTCCAACAGTGGTGCCATCCGGGCTAGCAAAGAAGGAAGAACAAAAAAGGAAAAGAAATCGTGAGGCGAGATGATCTTCTTTGGCAAGCTTGCCCCTAAAGCTTCGCTCGGGTACCTTACCATTCTATCACGTCGCCTGCACATGCTTGCCCAGGACAATTCTGGAATTCGCATTCCGGTGGAACGCGCACGACAACAGATCCATCACTACCTGCAATAACAACAATAACAACGAGCGTGATATCCCCATTTGTGTCAATGTCGGTGAGCAAACATTGTTTTTCATGTACTAATACTTCTACAAAAAGATAAAGATGGAAACTCACATTCAAAAATATCGGCAGTACATTGCGAAACTGCAACATTGAGATGCGAGAATAAAAGAGCCACAATGAGAAAGGCACCTCTCTTGAATGTTGTCACTCGAAGGACCGTCATGGTGAACCGTGAACGTCTCGTATTTCCTATGAAACGAATGTGTCTGAAGATATGGTATGGTTAACAAACCAGTTCTTCTTACTACTAACTTATTGAACTGTACTACCAAATGTCGCGGAAGCTGGAACTATAATTTTCTTTTGCTCGAAGGAACTTTCTCTTGGTCTATGTAGGGATATGGACTAAGTTATCCTTGATTGATGGGATGTTTCCGTGTTCGGCTTATGCTTGATTAGGAAAAATGAGATAAAATCCGGGTTAGTTGCGATAGGACGTTTAGGAAGCGGTCCTCTGGCGCGTGCTAAGTCTTGGAAATTCGTTGTTAATTACCGAGCCGGCCAACTCGATTTCGAGTTTCCATGATGTCTAAGCACATGTAACGTGTAGTACGAATGATGACCAATTTGTATTGTCATATGGACGCGCATTTGTCGTTGCATATGGACGCGCATTTCTACGATTGTGTGCAAAATAATTGGATCATTGCTTGATTGCCCTCAACCCCATGTGGGGGTTTGTGCACGTTTTATCTGTAAAAATGTAGCTCTGTCACTAAATGAGAACATCCCATACGGTTCATGTCAGAGGGGTTATCTGATTCAGTAAGAGGAGCGTCACAGTGGTCATTTGTGGGATAGAAAACCAGAACTTAATCACATGTCCATCACAATTGTCGGGCTAGAAACACACGGAGCAAAACTAGTAAAGTGTCCATACAAATACTATAAAGCTCCACTGTTGAGGGCACGCATTGAAAACACACACTTGTTGGGTTCCAGTGATCATGTTGCTCCATGAATCAAGCCTATTTTTAATTTTGTCCGAGGTACCTACGAACTAGATCTGGAGGGCTGCGCGACAAGCAGAGGAGGTCTGGCAAAATACAAAAGTACAATTACAGGACCAACAAAGATACAATAGGTAGTCGCCATTTCAATTGAATCGTATCTAGTTGGCCATATCTTGCATATCGATAAAATTTGAAAATTATTACCATCATTTATGGGAAGACAACCTGCTGCAGAACCAATTCAATTCAACGTCACTTAAGAAATTGAAAAACCCTCATCCTCCGCATTTTGAAATGATTGAACTTGAAACACCTCTTCCTCCATCCACTTTTTGGAAACATCCACAACAAAACATAGCACCTTTTTTCGTTCATAGATTGTCGCCATCGTGTGTTGTGTTTGTGTAAATCAATTGACATGTATTCGCTAATGATTTTTCACACGGACGCATTGTTGATTTCATAACATGACATACAAGATGCTAAATCAACTATAGATTTTAGGATTATTTCTTGGCCATTCGATAGGGCGTACTTTCTCTTCTCGCCGCGGGTGTGGTCGTCTTTTGGGCCATGCGATAGGGCGTACTTTCTCGTCGCGCCGCGGGTGTGGTTTTGGTACTGGTAGTGGCGGGTGTTTGGGCCATGCGATAGGGTTGTCCTTCGCGTTTGGCGGTCGGATTGGGTGCAGCTTTGGGAGCTGCCATGCGGTAGGGTTGGGATTCGCGTTTGATGGCGGCGGCACCCCGCACTTTATTGACAGCTTCCTCATCGGAATCGGGATATCTGGCTTTGTATCGTGCCAATCGTTCGGCGACATCATCTCGCAAGACTTCCAATCCGACTCGATCGTCGGTTTGAAAGACGGCTTCGTTGCCCGATTTTAAAATGAGTTTGATTTTGGCGGCCGGTGTAGAATCGGACGTGGTAACTTGTCGTCGGGCAACCTTTTTCCAGGGCAAGGTAAAAATCTTGGTATTGTTGGCCGCCGTTCTGTCAAACATGGAAAACGTCAATTGTTCCTCATATAATTTGAGTGTACCCGTGCCCTTGCCAACGTAGCCAACATTTTTGTAGACGGTGGGTTGTGCCATACTGTATTGTGTGAATTGATCAATTGTTCTGGTGGTGTGCGATCTTTTTACTTAATTTGAAAAGGTACTATCTAGCTAGCCAGTCGTCCTCGCTATCTGTGTTGCCAAAGTTATTGCTAGCTAGAGTGGGAGACACAACCCTTACTTGCTAGGTTATTGTTTGCTAGCAGCTGAGAGGAGTAAAAGTAATGGGAAGAGAATGAATCTTTGCTGGCCAAAACTCGATCTGGTCGTGCTCAGTCCCTGGTTCATGGTGTTGACATCACACATAATGATACAGTCGAGTGAGTGATTAAGCGATAGCGGTGAAACCGTGAAAGTCTTTAAACCCAGCAAAAAGCAAATCAATTCACTTTTGCACCCCACCAGATTTTTAGAAGGCCCTACCAGTTTCCACATTATGTCTTTGAGTACCGCTTAAAATTTAGTTAGGGTTGGCATGAGTCACTGAATCGTGAAGAGTCATCTATGCGGCATTGGCTGAATAAAGACAACCAAACTTTTCGCGTTTGTTTTTTGGCAGAAAGATTTTTTCTGCTGGGTTCTTACCAGGCTACACTACAGTGTTAGTAGCTATACTCTAGCTAGCTAGCTAGTAGTAGGGGAAGAAATTCAATTGGTGCATCGCGATCTTTGACAGCCCGAAGTGCTTTTAATAGTAGTACTCAGCTTTTGATTACTTTCCGATAGCAACCTACTACTATAGTAATACTAGTACCTGCATCCTGTCGAGATTCATTGTTGTGCAAATCATTCCACGAATAGGTGCCCCATTGGATCGATCTTTCCTTGTGGCTAACTAGCTAGCTAGACAACAAACAACAACAGGCAGAACCAAAACTACAGTATGGCCGACAAGGAAGTCTACGACGATGTTACCTACAAGGGTGAACAAGGGACGTTGGTAATAAACGACAAGGTCTTTCACTACAAAGCCGCACACTCGAACACTTCGGTCAAGTGCAGTTGGGCGCGTGTGGAAAAGCGTCAATTGTCTCCGGAAAATTCCAGCACGCACATGATTAAATTGGTATTAGTGTCGGGCAAGACGGCGATTTTTCAAGTCAAAGATCGTAGAACTTTGGACGAGATTCGCAAAGATGCGCAAGCTCGGATGGACGCCGCCAAGAAGGGTGGAAAAGGTGACATGTCGAAATCCCAACGCGACGTCGAAGATCGCATGGATTCCAATCGACAATCCGATCGCAAGTGGGCCGATGAACCAGTCAGTCGTCGAAATAGCAACAACAATAACAACAACAACGACCGTAGTGATCCCTGCGGTTGGTGTTGTGTGGGTACCCTCGTGTGTTGGTTGTGTACTTGTCTTTGTTGCCTTGCTATTTTGGCCGCCGCCTTTTGTGTCTATTGGTTCGTCTACCGCGACAATGAAGACGAGATTTTGAAACAAATTGGCATTAATGATGGTCCCGTCGATACCACCGTTCCACCGGATCATGGCCAGGAATCACGCTATGGCATTCGATCCGTCAATCACGATTGGAATTCCGAGGAAGTGACCTTGACTTACCAAGTTTCGGATTATATTTTGGACAATTCCTTGCGATATGTGTTGTACGATGGATTGGAATGCCGTCGGAACAACAATGACATTACACGTGGGAATACCTACTTGTTTATGGAAATGATCTTGCCCAAGGATGGCGGCGCCGATTTGAGCAATGAAGGACGTGGTTCTCGACAGGTCGAAATCCATTTTACCATCAACAAGGGCGAGATCACATCGGCTCCCTTTTATTATCCCAATGGGTTGGAAAAGGCACGCTTGAACTTTTGTATTGGACTTTTGGTGAATTACAATCGAGTGGACTACTGGACGCAGGAAAAAGAGGTATGTATATTTTTATTTTTTTGTTTCAGGCAGTTTTTTGCATTTTGAGTGTCACTCAACTCAACGGAACTGGATTTTATTTCCAAGGTCAATGCTGTGGAAACAGCCGTTCAAGTTGATATTGATTTGTCAGACTTTAGACGCATTGAAAATCTGGAAGTGAAGCCCATCATTCGGCCGACTTACAATCGATTATTGAGAGGTTTGCAAATGTTGAATTAATAATAAAACGTGTGTGGAGATGGCGGATGGATGGATGGAGTTGCCATGACTTTATTGCAATACGATGTGATTCATTCATGGATTGCAATGGCTGAAATGATTGGGCCGCATATAAGACAACAATTCGACGTTGCACGTGTGAAATACAGAGAAAATGAACGTTGATTCATGCGTGCGGTTGTCATTGGTTTTTGAAGGCTGCTCGGCACTCCCGCAACCTCCCGGAACAGCAGGGATCAGCAGGCAGTTGTTCCTTTTTTGTCACGTGAAGCAGCAATATATTTGGTTTTCCGTGTAGGCTTCAAACATGACAGGTACAGTACTGGTAATGTATAACAAAAACAGTAGAAGCACACCAGTCAGTTTTTCCAAATTATATCAGCACCGTCTCTTGTTCTTTGTAGTCTCATTTGTGTATTTCTATAAAGGATCTTTGTCCTTCAGTCTTTTCTGTAAGAACAAGGCTCTTCTCTTCTATCGTAATCTGATCCGAAAAAGACCAGCAAAGCGACGCCCAAAAACAAGAAATACTGTAGTGCTGTATTAGTGACTGGACAGCTAGTACATGGCGCATCCTACGTATTAGGTAGCTAGCTAGCTAGTAGTCGGTGGTTGGATAGTAGTATCTTGATTCTTCTTGCTCCACGGCTTCGCAACACCTAAAAACAAGATAGTGCGTAGTCACCATCTAGCTTTTCATCCCAGCAATGAATGAATGTCTGATATGAGTTACTTTCTTGGGCTGCCGTAAGCTCAAAATGTAATGGGGTATCAGCATCTGTCTTATACTCGCAGGCAAGCCACTTTTTTTGCGAAGCAACCCAAAACAGTTTTATCAGTAGCATTGTTTTACACTGCTGCCATGGTAGTGGTGGTGGTAGGTGGGGCGTTGCTATTGTGAGCAACCACCAAGTGTGCTTCGCTTTTTGCGTACTAGTAGCCCTTCTTTTTCGTTCGTTGTGGCCTTGTGGGGTTTGGTGGTCATAGGTTCTTGTGCAGCTGTTCCTATGATCCGAACTCTACTCGGATAGGCTAATCACCCTGGGGGGAAGCAAACTGATCACGACATGCAGAGATTGGACCTATCTACTATGGTGCCTTCAACTCACGCAACCTAACGTAGATAGGTGGTAGAAAAACAATGATTTTATATCTATTATGTAGGTTTGCTTCTCTCACTCACAATCGTTATCCGTTAAAACAAACGGCTTTTTGGTTGAGAGGAGGGAAGCAATTCATGTAATTTTATGTAGTTTTGAGAACACAGCATGAACACAGGTTTGCGTTTCTCTTTTCTTCCCCAGGAAAGAAGGGCAGATACGGTGCGTGGTTGATTGTAGGTTGTCTTTGATTTCCGCCTCGTTTTACCTCCTGGCTTGACTGGGCCTGTGGGAATCATACCTGGAATGACAAGACAATTCATCCAATTTCATTTCATTGACTCGAAGTCTCCAAAGACAACGAATCTCGATATCCGAAGGCCTGCGTTCTTGATTATCATTGACTTCGTTATTGGTGTCGCTGCTGCTTTCGTTGGCACTGGAGCCAGAATTGGATCGTTGAAACGCATTGCCATTGTTGCCATTCTTGCTGTCATTGTCGCTGCTGGTATCCAAAATAAAAACGTCGCTGCTCGCAGCACGGCCGACGGCAGCTGCTTCCATGCGTTGGACTTCTTCCAGACGCAAGCTTCTGCGCTTGGAAAGAGACTCGTTGGTGAATTCGTGCATCATGGTGAATGGTTGCTGTTGGTGTTGGTAGTTTTCTTTGGGGGGGTCTAGTTGTATTAATTTGTGGGAAAGAAAGTTGTGGTTTGACAATTTTGTGTGTGAACAACGGGAACACGAATCTGGCACAGTTGCTAAAAGTGCAATGGCCCTGTTGTATTCTAAAACTATGTAGTACAAAACTAGGTAGAATTGTACGCAGATGTACAAGACCAGTAGTGGGTTCAGTACAATATCTGGTAGTCACTGCTTCGGCTTCTCTTTCAAAGTGACGAAATTAGCTGCGGAGTTTGACAAAGGAGGAAAAAGAACTCTGCTCCTCCATAACAAAAAAATCTAATCCGAGTCATAACGTGTCAACGGGGTTTTAAAAGCCAAAAATCCAAGTCATATGACCAAGATCCTTAACTACCGACTCTTGTTTCGAGATCAAAGTTCCTCCCGAGCCGTAATACAAAATCATGGACACAAGGGTCACTACTGTCACTACTGAGAGCTTCTACTAGTAGCTGGTGCTCTTCATTTCCTCAGGTTCTTTCTTGAGAGGTGTCTCATTAAGAGATGAGATGGGTTCTGGTGGGTGTCTCAAGACAGAGATGGGTTCTGGTAGTCTCTGGTGCATGGATTCTAGCACTGAGATCAAATCAATCCAAAGCAACCGAGTCGCTGGCATGAAAACTTCTTCACAAATGTTGATGTTTGGCTCTTGGTTGCCAACAACATCGCCTTCATCACGTTGCTTTCTGATGTTCTGTCATTAAAGTGGAAACACAGATGTGTGACATCATTGGTGACTCTAAGTTGTGACATGACATTTGCAAGGGACTGTCAGGTTGCATGTTGCAACAAACTGATTGCAACTGGTGCAATGTTTTTGCCAGAGCACGATGGTGAGCAGTGTGTTAAATTAACAACGATTCATCAACAGACCTTCATGTCAGCAAAAAATAAAAATATTGGTGAGCTTCATGTCAGCAAAAAATAAAAATGTTGGTGAGCTTCGGTGATAAAAACAAAATAAATCATTTTAAAAGCAAGATGACAATGGAGGCATGAGACAATGAATTTTGTTAAACATTGAATGAATGAGATCCAAAAATCGGGATTGCTTTTTGTGAAACAACTCCAGAATGGACAAATGACTGCATCGCAGAATGTGCTCACAGATGCGCTATCTCATCTTCAGTAGCTCCATTAATTTTTTTTGTCAGAATCATCTATGGGTAAATTGACATGCCACATGGTCCCTTCCTTCCACTGCTGCCATTCCGTTGGCAACAGTTTGACAATGAAACTGATTGTTTGTGTTGACAAGGTGGCTCCTGTGCAGAGGCTTCGCAGAAAGCAACAATTGAGGATTGGATCAAAGAAGTTAGATGAAGCCTTTGTACAAAATCACGTTCATTTTTAGTTCATTCTAATCTCATAATTGTGTTGTTCATATCAACTCAAAAGTGTGACATGAGAGTGTATGTGTGTGCACATTCGAGGCGATCTCATGTGGGACCAACTTTCTGTTCCTGGGCAAGTAAGCGTCCATGTGCCTCAGCACCAGACGACAGATGACCGCCCACCCTTGTACGTAGTCCTAGCTAGCTCTAGTACATGAGTGCTCGCGTATCACGACAACGTGATAATAATGAGGTGCGGGCAGAGATAACAGCCCCTCGAGATAGCGGCAACAACATATTATAACGAAAGAAGCAGCAAAGGGAGAAAACGTTTGCGAAGATGGTCTTGTTGTAACTGGGCTAGCTTTAGGAAGTCACAACACTTGCATACACCGATAAATACTACAGACTGTACTTTTTAAATTAATTTAAGAATATGGTCACACTTCCCGACAACAACGGGGCTCGAGGACGTCCTCTTTCGGGAAGTTTTGTGACACCTCCCGAGTTGTTGGCCTCGAAACAATACCCCGTCTTTTATCATTCCGAACCCGGCATACTAACGTTGACCGACAAGGTCTTTCATTATCAATCGCACGATACGAGTCCCGACAAGAATGCTTCCGTCAAATGCAGTTGGGCGCGTGTGGAAAAACGACAATTGTCGCCCCCGGGAACGGGACATCCTCAACTCAAGCTCGTCTTGGTGAGTGGCCGGACGGCCGTCTTTGAAGTGGAAAAATTGCCACAATTATTGGCCTTGGTCAAGGATGTGAAATTGCGCATGGATTGTGCCGTCGAACGGAAAGCACATCAAGAACAAGAAAAGTTAGCACAAGAAAATGAACGGCTCGCCAACCAACAAGAAGAAGACTTAAAGGCCGAAGAAGAAGAAGCGGCAGCACAAGCAACCAACAAGAGCCCATTGATACCACCTTCGGGTCCACCATGTCCTCCTCCACCGCCACCACCAACTACAGGCTTTGAAGATGAAAGTATTCATCTGGAGGACCTAAAGGCGGATAATGCCAAACCGGTCTCTGCGGTTGCCAGCAACAACAAGAAAGGTGCCATGCCACCAAAGAAAGACGACGGCTTGAGGGGCAGCAAGAATAGAGCATCGGTAGCACCCGTATTACCGCCGTTGACGGAAGAAAACGACGACAACAAGAGCAGTAGTGCCTTAGATGTGGAACAAGCACCTGGAAAAGATTCGCCTGGAAAAGAATCGACGGCATCCACAACGGATTCGGATCGAGCACGGGATTCCACCCCTTCCACCGTAATGGTTAGCGAAGACTTTGACACCATCAAAAAAGGTGACGGGGAGGAGGATACAGATGAGGAGGATAAAAAGAAGGCATCGGACGACGAGGACAGTGCCTCTCAACAAAGTCGCAAAAAAGGAGGTTGTCTGGCGTTTTTGGACAATTCTTGGTCCTGGATGTGTCTCGTCATGACCTTGATTGCGATCGCCTTGTTCGCTGTGGTACTATATTTGTTGCTGGGCAATGGCGACGACGGGAATTCCTCCTTGGTGACGCCACCCCCCGGTGTGAACTGCGATGAGATTGAATGTCCACCGGATTATGGATTGGAAGGTCGGTATGGTATTCGACGAGTCGATTATGTCTGGACGCCGGAATATTTGCGATTGGAATACATTATCAGTGATTACATATTGGACGGGAGTATCAATTTTGCTGTGTGGGATGGCCAAGACTGTCGGGGCAAAGATCAACAAGTGAACGTAAAGAACAACACATTTCTCTGGGTAGAACTGGTGGATAGCCCGGAGGTGGATGGTGGTACCAATCTATACAATGAAGGCAAGGGAAAACGACATTTGGACATCCTTATACGACTGCTCGGAGGCGTCGATGTTACCACAGCACCCTTTTATGTACAAAATGGAGTGGTAGGAATGTCGTGGTATCGTTTTTGTGTGGGATTCTACATCAATTACAATCAAGTCGATGATTACACAGGATTAGTCGAAGTACGTGCATATATGAATGAGCATGCATTCTGCTGTGTTTGTATTTTTAGATGCGGACTCTCACTTTCCATCTTGGTTTGTTTTATTCCTTCTTGTCAGGTTAATTTCATTGAAAATGCGGTTCAGTTAGATATCGACACCAACAATGCAACATTCATTCGTGACGCCGAAGTACGAACAGCCACGGTGCCCTCGTATTGACGGGATCCGGATAATCTGATCCGGGGGCTATCAAGGGGTGCATTTGAGTAGCCAATATCAGTGTTGGGGTGTGCCAATACGGGGCGGGATCCTGCTACGGGTGAATTCATGTGACACTCGAGGGCTGGCCCGGTTCTGTGAGTAGTTCAATGCTGTTCCTCTCGTCGCTTACAGCTTCCGCAGTAGCTCCAGAATCCTCCGATTGTACTGTGATGGTAGTACAGGTGCAGTGCATTCACAGCTTTTCTAGCTTTTCTGTCGTTTAGATTTCCGAATGGCAAATCAGACACGGCATAATGATCAAGATATGGCGTTACAATTTCCAGGTAATTCGTCGGTCAGATTTTCCGACTGCTTTGGTTTCTCAGCATCCAATTAAGTAGATTAGTTTCTAGCTGGTGCTGGTGCTGCAAAAAGTAGTGAATTCAACATGCATATTGCTGGTGTGTGCCCTTGTATTTGCACTCTTACATGTCTTAATCCGGCCGGTGGGGTTTGGATTTGCAGGACCAGATCAAGTAGGGCAAGTTATCCCACTTGAACAGCTAGCTAGAAAGAAAATGCAATTTTGTTAGAGAGATCACAGCGAGACAATAGAAATGTCAAGCTATTTTCTGTTACACGGCAATTTGTTAGCCACTGACTGAAAGTATTGTCGAAAGCTTCTACTAGCTAGCTAGCTAGTAGTCATTAGTTCCAGAACAATTGTTTTGTGTTTGAGTTTTTGATGAGAGATTGTTTTTCTCCAATCAAGTGCTTTTGCCTTGCCCTTCTGTGTCAACTGAGGCAATCAAACACAACCAGAATTGGACTGGCAGTTTCTTTTGCTTCCACAATTCAAAAAAAAAGAGATCAATTTTGTCTTGTTTGTCTCCAAACACTTGTTTTGCTTCTTTCGCCAAGTTTTGGTTGCACATTGCTTCATCAGCCAACAGCTGAAGCTCTGGCCCCAGAAAATGTTCAATCAAGCTAAAAGAACATTTGTCTGAGGTTGTTGTGGTTAGAAGTCTAAGAAAACCACACAGAGTCAGCCTGCTCCAGCACCACCATCTCCACCAGACAGAAAAGAAAGGACATGCATTGCATTGGCTGTGCAGTCAACATCTTTGTGTCATTTATCCTCAAATGATGACATCTCAGCCGCTGCACAC
>ENA-ORBV01006439-ORBV01006439.1-microbial-mat-metagenome-genome-assembly--contig:-NODE-6439-length-20715-cov-11.436283_pt1 | contig 20715 bp, 18 predicted proteins | sample MGYA00237777_ERZ505514 | MGnify/ENA primary metagenome ERZ505514 (study PRJEB26160, sample SAMN06269048) | microbial mat metagenome | isolation source: Oligotrophic lake microbial mat | place... | reverse complement strand
GCGAATGCGACATCGTAGGTGTCCTTCAATCCGATCAGCCGCTGCATCGCATATGACGACGATGGGTCCATGCGAATCCGGCCGTCCCAGTCCACCGTCATGAACCCGAATTGCGGATCGACTTCCGCGCTGACCACGGTGAGATCGAGGTGATAGCGTTCTGCGATCGGCGCCCAGTAATGCACACCTGCGCCGCCGAGCGGATCGACGCCCATACGGATGCCCGCGCCGCGGATCGCGTCAAAGTCGATGATGCTGCCGAGGTCGGAGACATAGGCGTCGAGGTAATCGTGCGTGTGCGTGGTCGCGGCCTTGCGCGCCTGGGCCAGCGGCATGCGCTTGACGTCCTTCAGGCCGTCTTCGAGCAGGGCGTTGGCGCGGTCCTGCACCCAACCGGTGATGTCGGTATCGGCCGGGCCGCCGTTCGGCGGGTTGTACTTGAAGCCGCCGTTGTCCGGCGGATTGTGCGACGGGGTGATGACGATGCCATCGGCGAGTCCGGTTTTACGGCCGCGGTTATAAACCAGAATCGCGTGCGAGACCGCTGGGGTCGGGGTGAACTCGCCGCCAGCCGCGATCATCGTGTCCACGCCGTTCGCGGCCAGCACTTCCAGCGCGTTGTCGAACGCCGGCTGCGACAGCGCGTGGGTATCGGTGCCGATGAACAGCGGGCCGTCGATATCCTTACTATTGCGGTAATCGCAGATCGCCTGGCTGATCGCCAGAACGTGACACTCGTTGAAACTGCGCTCGAACGAGCTACCGCGATGGCCGGACGTGCCGAACGCGACGCGCTGCGCCGGCACGCTCGCATCGGGTTTGAGGTCGGCGTATGCGGCCAGCAGTTGCGGAACGTTGACCAGGATCGACTTCGGTGCGGGCTTGCCGGCAAGAGGACTGACCGTCACAACCAGCCCCCCGTGAATCCCGCACGCCTCAATCCCGTGACCACGTAGGGGCACGCGCGCATCAGCCGCCACAACAACTCCGACCGGTAGTTCTCGCACATCAGCACGACCGGGCCGAGGTTGATCCCGAAGTGGTACCCCGACGTCCAGCCAGCGCCGGCGTGCGCCTCGTTCGGAAAGCTCAAATTGAAGCTGCATCGGAAGCAGTACTCGCCGCTGGCTTGTGGGTACACGTCCTCAAGATGCTGGAGCGTCGGCAACACGATCTCGGGGGCGAAGGGCAGCGACGCGACCACGGCCCACGGCGCGATGGTCCCGTCATCGGGGCCGTAGGGTACGCCGCGGGCGACATAGTCGAAGAACGAGCGCTCGATGCCGTCGATTTTGCGCGTCGTCCATCCCGGCCCGTCGCTTGCGGTCAGCCCCCAGAAGTTCTCGCCATAGCCCGCAAATCCGAGAGGATTCCGGATCGCGTACTCACGCTGGACGTAGGTCGCGCGCCGGCTGTTCTCGCAATAGTCGATGCCTTTGTCGCGTGCGAACGCATCCTGAATGCCGCGGAAATCCACCCAGATGTGCGAGTACTGGTGGATGAAGAGGGAACCGCCATAGATGAATTCGTAGCCGTAGATTTTTTTCCATTGATAGGTCGAGGCCCACGCCGCGTAGCTTTCCGTCGGCAAGGGGTGCGTCGGCGAGCCCAGCCCTAGTAGGTACAGGAGAACAGCCTCGTCATAGCCTTCCCAGCGGTAAGGCAGAAATCCACGCTCAGGCGTCCATCCGTGCGTGACCGTGGCGCCGCCGTTGCACGCCCAGGGCCAATCGGCGCGGCGGTAAAGTGCGTCGGCCAAGGTCCGGATCTCCTGCTCGTCTTCACTGTCCTGATCGAAAAAAACCGCGGCGGCGAGCATGCCGGCGAGCAGGAAACTGGTGTCGACGGTCGACAATTCGCACAGGCCCGCGCGCCGTCCAGTCGTCATGTCGAGAAAGTGATAGTAGAAGCCTTTGTGCCCGGTCGCGTCGGGCGCTGTTCCCTGTGGGCTGGCCGAGAAGAACCGCAGCACCGCCAGCGTGCGCGCAATCGCCTCGGTGCGCGTCATCCAGGCGCGCGCGACGCCGACCGGATAAGCTGCCAGCGCGAAGCCCACGGCCGCGATGCTCGCGGGAGCGCCCGGCTGAGACCTGTCTGCGACGAGACCATTCGAAGGGTTTATCTCATGCAGGAAATAATCGAAGGCGTGACGCTGCAACGCGTCCAGCCTCGCCTCTCCGAAGTCCGCCAGGTTTGCGTGTTGCTGCTGTTGCATCAGAGGATTCACCGTTTTATCGCTCCGCTCATCACCTGCGGCAATCAGCCCGTTCCGACTCAAGTTGGCGGTCACTCGATCTCCATGGCGGCTGTGTATTTGCCTTCGCGGGCGGCGCTGTTCAGGCGCGCGCGCAGGTACAGCGCCTGCTGCGCGACAGTCTTGTTCGCGGCCTCGCCGCGCCATTTCTTGAGTGCGGGCGCCTGCAGGGCACGTCCGTACGAATAGCTCAAGACCCAAGGCTGCTTCTCCGGGTGGGCGTTCATCGCGTTGAGGTTGGCAGTGGCCGCCACCTCGCCCTGCCCGCCGGAAAGAAAATAGATCCCGGGCACCGCCGCCGGCACCGTGCGCCGCAGGCAGGCGAGGGTTGCCTGCGCCACCTGTTCGGGAGCAGCCTGGTCGGGACACGCGGTGCCCGGCACGACCATATTGGGTTTCAGGAGCATGCACTCAAGCGCGACGCGTTGCCGGCGCAGCGCGTGAAACACCGTGTGCAGCACCTCCTCGGTGACGCGCGCGCAGGTCGCGAGCGTGTGGTGGCCATCCATCAATACCTCGGGTTCGACGATCGGCACCAGGCCCTGTTCCTGGCAGAGCGCCGCGTAGCGTGCCAAGGCATGCGCGTTGGCTGCGATCGACTGCGGCGTCGGGATGCCGGCGCCGATCGACATCACTGCGCGCCACTTGGCGAAGCGTGCGCCCAGTTGTTTATGCTCGCTCAGCCGCTGCGCCAGCCCGTCCAGGCCTTGCGTCACCTTCTCCCCGGGAAAACCGGACAGCGGCACCGTGCCCTTATCCACCTTGATGCCGGGCACAATGCCTTGCGCTGTCAGCAACTGCGGCAGCGGCACGTCTGCCTCGCTTTTCTGTTTGAGGGTTTCCTCGAACAGGATGACGCCGCCGATGAAAGCGCCCAACCCGGGCGTGGAAAACAACAGCTCCCGGTAGTCACGCCGGGTTTGTTCAGTGCACGCCACGTTCTCGGCCCTGAAGCGCTTCTCGATGGTGCCGGTACTCTCGTCGGCCGCAAGAATTCCTTTGCCGGTCGCCGTGAGTTCGGCAACCGTTCTTGCCATCTCTTGCGCATGCGTGGACATAGATATTATTTCCTTTGTGGTGGTGTCTTAACATGGCGCGCGTCATTCCACCGGCGAATGACCGGCTCATCCAGATCGTGGTGATATCCGAGAATACTGAGTGATGCCGTAGTGAGAAAGAATTTACGGGCTTCCACCGCCTGCAGTGTGAGCCAGCGGGCGGTGAGAATGCGCAATATGTCCCGGTGCGCGAAGACGAGCACGTCGTCCCCCAGCGCACGGATCCGCTCGATGACGCGGTCCGCGCGCACGCTCACCGCTTGCAGCGTTTCCCCGCCCGGGCAACCGTCCTCGAACAAACGCCAGCCGGGTCGTTCGGCCTGGATCTCCCCCGTGCGCCGGCCCTCGTACGCGCCGTAGTCCCATTCCATCAGATCGGGATCGGGCTGCGCGCGTTCCCCGTAACCTGCCAGCTCTGCCGTCCGCCGAGCCCGTTGCAGCGGGCTGGAGAGCACCTGGGCGAAGTTCAAGTCCTCCAGCTGCGTGCCCAACTCGCGCGCATCCCGCTCGCCCCGATCGGTCAGCGGGATGTCAGTGCGGCCGGTCGCCTGCCGGCTCAAGCTCCAGGCGGTCTCGCCATGCCGGGCCAGATAGACCTTCGGAAGGCCGCCGCTCATGTGCGCTTGGAGTTCCTGGTCCCCGCTCCATTCGCTCCCCATTTCCAATTGCGAATCTCCGGCATGTCCTCACCGTATTGCCGGATGTAGCGCTTGTGGTCGATGAGTTTGTCGCGGATAAATTGCGTGAGATAGGCGGCGCGCGGACCCAAACCCGGCACCCGATCGATCACGTCCTTGGCCAGGTGGAACCGGTCGAGGTCGTTGAGCACCACCATATCGAAAGGCGTCGTCGTCGTTCCTTCCTCCTTGAAGCCACGAACGTGCAGATTGTGATGGTTGGTTCGGCGATAGGTCAGTTTATGGATCAGCGAGGGATACCCGTGATAGGCAAAGACGATGGGTTTGTCCCTGGTGAACAGGACATCGAAATCCTTGTCGCTCAAACCGTGGGGATGCTCGCTCTGCGGGTGGAGCGCCATCAGGTCCACCACGTTGATGACACGGATCTTGAGCGCCGGGAAATGCTCCCGCAGCAGCTCCACCGCGGCCAGCGTTTCCATGGTCGGCACATCCCCGGCGCAGGCCATCACCACATCGGGCTCGCTGCCTTCGTCGTTGCTGGCCCATTCCCAGATGCCCAGTCCGGTGGTGCAGTGCTTGATGGCCGCGTCCATATCGAGCCACTGCGGCGACGGCTGCTTGCCGGCGACAATGACGTTGACGTAATTGCGGCTGCGCAGGCAGTGATCTGTCACGGAGAGCAGCGTATTGGCGTCGGGCGGCAGATAGACGCGGATAACCTCCGATTTCTTGCTCATGACGTGGTCGATGAAACCCGGGTCTTGATGGCTGAAACCGTTGTGATCCTGCCGCCATACGTGCGACGAGAGCAGGTAGTTCAGCGACGCTATCGGCCGCCGCCATGGAATGTGACTCGCAACGTCAAGCCATTTGGCATGCTGGTTGAACATCGAATCGATGATGTGGATAAAGGCTTCGTAGCATGAAAAAAAGCCATGGCGGCCCGTGAGCAAATATCCTTCGAGCCATCCTTCGCACTGGTGCTCACTCAACATCTCCATCACCCGGCCATCGGGCGCGACATGCTCATCGGTCGCAAGGATCTCCGCGGTCGAGCAACGGTTGGTCACTTCGAACACCGCTCCCCAGCGGTTCGAGGCGGTTTCGTCCGGACTGAACACGCGGAAAGTTTCCGGGTTCAATTTCACCACGTCGCGGATGAACTCGCCCTGGAAGCGCGTGGCTTCGGCATTCGCGGCGCCGGGTTTCCGCAGTTTCACCGCGTAGTCGCGGAAATCCGGCAGGCGCAAGTCGCGCAACAGCAGGCCGCCGTTGGCGTGCGGGTTGGCGCCCATTCGGCGCGCACCCTTCGGAGCCAATTCAGCGAGCTCGGAACGAAGCTTGCCGGCTTTGTCGAACAACTCTTGCGGGCGATAACTCTTCAGCCACTGTTCCAGAACCTTCACGTGCCCCGGACGACTCATGTCGCCCATCGGCACCTGGTGCGAGCGGAACGTGCCCTCGGCCGACTTGCCGTCCACCACCTTTGGGCCAGTCCAGCCTTTGGGCGAACGCAGGATAATCATGGGCCAGCGCGGACGCACCTTGAACCCGGTGGCACGGGCCTCGCGCTGGATGCGCCGAATGCTGCCGACCGCCGCGTCGAGCGTCGCCGCCATGAGCTGATGCATCTTCGTCGGATCGTCGCCCTCGACGAAATACGGCGTGTAGCCGTAGCCGCGGAACAGCGCTTCGAGCTCGTCGCGGGGAATGCGCGCCAGCACGGTGGGACCGGCAATTTTGTAGCCGTTCAAATGCAGGATGGGCAGCACCGCGCCATCGTGCACCGGGTTGAGAAACTTGTTCGAGTGCCAGCTCGTGGCGAGCGCGGCGGTTTCCGCTTCGCCATCGCCCACTACGCAGGCAACGAGCAGGTCGGGATTATCGAACGCCGCGCCGAAAGCGTGCACCAGGGAATAGCCGAGTTCACCGCCTTCATTGATGGAGCCCGGGGTTTCCGGTGCCACATGACTCGGGATGCCGCCGGGAAAGGAAAACTGGGTGAACAGCTTTTTCATTCCCTGTTCGTCCTGCGAGATGTTCGGATACACCTCGCTGTAAGTGCCCTCCAGATAGGTGTTGGCCACCAGCCCCGGCCCGCCATGCCCCGGGCCGGTGACATAGATCACATTGAGGTCATGTTCCTTGATGACCCGGTTCAGGTGCACGTAGATGAAGTTCAAACCCGGCGTGGTGCCCCAGTGACCAAGCAGGCGCGGCTTGATGTGCTTTAGCTTGAGAGGCTGCTTCAGCAGCGGATTGTCGTACAAGTAGATCTGCCCGACCGAAAGGTAGTTGGCCGCACGCCAATAGGCGTTCATCTTTTGCACGAGTTCCGAAGAGAGTGGTTTTTTCATCGCTTGTTCCTTGCCGTGAGTGTGTTGGATGGGTTAAGTGCCGGCCAGAATCCGGAAAACCGCCTTTGCGATGATCACGCCTTCATCGGTACGGATGACTCGCACCTGGGCGTTGCTCGTAGCGGCTGAAATGACCGGCTCGCCGGCGGTGTTACGATTCTCGTCGAACTGGATGCCGAGGAAACCAAGGCCCTCGCAAATGCGCGCTCGAATCACTGGCGCGTTCTCACCGATGCCGCCCGCGAAGACCAGTGTGTCCAGCCCACCGAGCGCGGCCGCAAAGGCCCCTATCCACTTCTTGACCTGGTAGCAGAACAGCGCAACGGCTTCGGCAGCCCGGACATCGTTCGCTTCGCGGCCCAGCAAATCCCGCAGATCGGAGCTCGTTTCGGAAACGCCGAGCAATCCCGACTCATGGTTGACCATTTGGTGAAACTGCTGCGCGGTCATGTTCTCGGTTTGCGCCAGGTACCAGACCAGCCCCGGATCCAAATCGCCCGAGCGAGTACTCATGGGCACGCCTGCCGCCGGCGTGAAGCCCATGCTGGTGTCGATGCCCTTGCCGCCGCGAACCGCGGAGAGGCTCGCTCCATTGCCGAGATGGGCGAGGATCACGCGTCCTCGCGCCGCCTCGGTACCCGCCGTGCGAGCGAGTTCTTCCATGAGGAACTCATAGGACAGGCCATGAAAACCGTAGCGCTCGATCCCCTTCGATTCGAAGCGCCGGGGGATCGGCAAGATCCTGGCGACCCGCGGCATATCGCGATGGAAGGCCGTGTCGAAGCACGCCACCTGCGCCAAACCCGGAACACGCTCGCCAAGCAAATCGATCAGATCGATCTCGGAAGGAAGATGCTCCGGCGCGTAGGCGCTGATACGGCGCAGTTCATCGAGCATTTTCGTGGTCACGCGCTGCGGCTCCTTGTAGTTGGCGCCACCGTTGACAACGCGGTGGCCCACCGCTTTGATCGAAGCGAGACCAATGTGCTGGTCGAGCCAATCGAACAGGAAATTTGCCGCCGCCCGCTGATCGAAGTCACCGATTACGCGACTGTCCTGCTGATTGCGGACGGGATCACTGAATTCGAAACGGGTTCCGCGCAAGCCGATGCGGTCGACTTTTCCATGCAGGCCCCGCTGCGGCGGGTCGCCCATCTGATACAACGCGAACTTGATGCTCGACGAGCCGCCGTTCAACGCCAATACGGAGGGCTTCTCTTGCGTCACGAGAGGATTCCTCCCTCGTTCAGCCGCGCCCGTTTCAGCGCCGTCAATCGCTGCAAGGCCTTGACCAATTCCACGACGGCCAGCGGGGACAGGGAACAGGCGGTGATCACTCCCCAGTCTGCGGCCGTGAGCGGGACGGTGTGAAGTACCGCCTGCAGAAACGGCACGTACACCGCCGCCACTTGGAGCAGCAGGCAGATCAGCACCGCCCCCCAGAGCCAGCCGTTGGTGAACAGGCGGGCAGTAAACGCCGACCGTGTCCGCGAACGCGCGTTGAAGGCATGAAAGACATTGGCGAACGTCAGCGTCATGAACGCGATGGTGACCGCGTGACGGAGGCCCTCGCCTTCCGTGCCGTACCAGCGCATGCCGATGAAGAAGGCCAGCAGGGTAACGCCCGCGAGCAACAAACCCTGCCAGACGATCAGGCCGACGAAGCGCGGGGTTATCAACGGCTGCTTCGGGTCGCGTGGCGGTCGCTTCATCACATCCGGCGCCGACGGTTCCAGGGCGAGTGCCATGGCGGGAAAAATGTCAGTGACGATGTTGATCCACAGAATCTGCAGGGCGCCCAGGGGCAGCGGCCAGCCGATCATGATGGCGGCAAAGACCGTCACGATCTCCGCGAAGTTGGTAGAGAACAGGTAATGGATGAAGCGCAGGATGTTATGTACGATGATCCGCCCTTGTTCCACGGCACCGACGATGGTGGCAAAGTTGTCGTCGGCAATGACCATGTCGGCGGCTTCCTTTGCCACCTCGGTGCCCTTGATGCCCATCGCGATGCCGATGTCCGCTTGTTTGAGGGCCGGGGCGTCGTTTACGCCGTCGCCGGTCATGGCAACCACGTGCCCCGTCTGTTGCAGTGCCTCGACGATTTGCAGTTTGTGTTCAGGCGAGACACGGGCGAACACAGCCGCATCGGCAACGACCGCTTGCCAGCCTGTGGCGTCCAGGCCGCTCAGCTCGCGGGCATGCACGGTCTGCAAGGGTTTGCCCTGACCATCGCGGTCGATTCCGAGTTGGCGCGCGATCTCCGCAGCCGTCGCAGGCTGGTCGCCGGTGATCATGACGGTACGGATGCCCGCCTCACGGCAGGTGACGATGGTGCTCCGGACTTCGTCGCGGAGCGGGTCGATCATGCCGACCTGGCCGACGAAGATCAGGTCCCGGAAGAGATCCTCCTCGAGATACTTTTCCGGTAACTCGCGGTAAGCCAGACCGAGCACGCGCAGCGCTGTGCCGGCCAACTCGCGGTTGGTTTCCTCCCAGTGTTGCCGGTCGGCCGGCGTGAGGGGGGAGATGCCGGCGGCCCCGAACTGGGAAGCGCTCGCTGCGAGCAGAGTTCCAGGCGAACCCTTCAGGTACGCGACCGTTTTGCCCTCCGGGGTGCGATGCACGGTGACCATCCGCTTGGTCTCGCTGTTGAACGGGATCTCGGCAAGGCGCGGATAGTCGCGTTCCATCGCGGCGCGGTCCAGGCCGCCTTTTACCGCCGCGATGATCAGGGCCCCTTCGGTCGGGTCGCCGAGGACGGTGGCGCCTTCGTCGTTGCGATCGACTTTGGCGTCGTTACACAGCATGCCGATCCGCAGCGCGAGACGCAGCGGATCATCGGCAACTGGGTCGAGGCGTTGTCCGTGGACGCGGAACTCTCCAGCGGGCGCATAGCCGGTCCCGGTGACCTCGACGCGGCGCTCACCGATCTGGATGGCGCGAACGGTCATTTCATTGCGGGTCAGTGTGCCGGTCTTGTCCGTGCAGATAACCGTGGTCGAGCCGAGGGTCTCGACCGCCGGCAACCGGCGAATGAGCGCGTGCATGCGGGCCATGCGCTGCATCCCCAGCGCCAGGGTCATGGTGGTCACGGCGGGCAGACCCTCGGGCACTGCCGCGATCGCCAGCGAGATGCCCACCTCGAGCATGTAAAGGAAACTGTTACCGCGAAGCCAGCCCGTCACGACGATCACTGCGCAGAGCACCAGGACAATGACGAGCAGTGCGCGCCCGAGCTGGGCGAGTTTCGCTTCGAGCGGGGTCCCGCGCGTGCCCACCTCCTCGATGAGCGTGCCGATCTTGCCCATCTCGGTCAGCATGCCCGTGGCCGTGACGATAAACTTGCCACGGCCGTCGGTGACAGCGGTTCCCAGGTGCACCATGTTGACCCGGTCGCCGAGTGGTGCGTCTCGATCGGCAAGAGGCTCTGCGGTTTTTGTGACGGCGAGTGACTCGCCGGTGAGCGCGGCTTCTTCCACCTGCAGCCGTACGTTCTCCACGATGCGCCCGTCGGCCGGCACGCGCGCGCCGGCGCTGAGGATGGCAACGTCCCCCGTCACCAGCTCCTCTGCGGGGATCTGCCGTTCCTCTCCTTCCCGCAGGACGTGGGCCACGGGCACTGCCTGCTTGCGCAGCGCGTTCAGCGCTGCCTCCGCCTTCCACTCCGTGACGAAACCGATGACCGCGTTCACCACAATGACGATCAGGATCGCAACCGCCTCGATGGTTTCCCCAAGCGCCAGGGCAACTCCACCCGCCGCCAGCAGCAGCCCGACGATAAGGCTGCGGAACTGGTGAACGAAGATCGACAGGGCTGAGCGTTGCTTTACCCCTGCGAGGGCGTTGGACCCCTGTTGCGTGTGACGCAGGGCGGCCTCCGCGCGGGTCAGACCTTGCGTCACGTTGGTACGCAGGCGCTGCGCCGTTTCTTCAACCGAGAGCATGTGCCAAGCTTCCACCGGCTCGGGTGATGTCGCCGCCTGACCGGAGAACAGGTGCTTTAAGTCCTCTTTCGCAGCAGCGTTCGTCTTCAAGACAGTCGTCCTTTACTAAGAGCGCTTAACAAAATGAGTTCATGCTGCTTTGACGGAGCGCCAGCAGATGATGCACGCACCGAGCATGAGGAAGGCTTCGTGCATCAAGGGCAGGCGCTCGTATTTGACGCGCAGGCGCCTAAACTGATGCAGCCAGGCGATGGTGCGCTCGACCACCCAGCGGTTTTGCCCAGGCCGCTGCCGCGCGGGGTGCCGCGCCGGGCGATCTGGGCGTCGATGCCCTGTCCTGCAAGCGCTGGCGCAGCGGCTCGGAGTGGTAGGCACAGTCGGCCTGGATCAGCGCGGGCTTACGTTTAGGCGCGCCCGGCAACCCGGCCACCGGGGGTATTGCCACCAGCAGCGGCAGCAACTGGGTGACGTCATGGCGGTTGGCGCCGGTCAGGATCAGCGAAAGGGGAATGCCTTGGGCGCCCGTGAGGAGGAGGAGGTGCTTGCTGGCCGGACGACGGCGATCGGTTGGGTTCGGTCCACTTTTTTTCCAGCGCCTGCCGCGCGAATGGAAGAACTGTCGGCGACCGCCCGCGAGAAGCCTAGCCGCTTCGCCCCGCGCAGTTCCGAGAGCAGTACCCTGTGCAGGCGACGCCAGGCGCCACAGCGCTGCCAATCCCGCAGCCGCCGCCAGCAGGTCATGCCAGAGCCGCAGCCCATCTCCTTGGGAAGCCTCTCCCAAGGGATGCCCGAGCGGAGCACGAACAGGATGCCCGTGAGCGCCCGCCGGTCGTCCAGCGGCTTGCGTCCCGTGTATCGCTTGCGTCTTCGCTTCTTCGGAAGCAGCGGCTCGATGTGTGCCCATAACTCGTCTTCGATCAATGGCTTCGGCATCCGCACCTCCCAGAAACAGGCGATGCCTTACCGTACCAAGTCCTGCGTCAATGTACAAGCCTCGTTTTGTTAGGCGCTCTAAGTGAGTTTCTCATGGGCCTTGCTCCTTTCAAGTTAAATAAAGTTGCACGTTGATATCAAAGCTCGCCTCTACTTTTCTGCAAGTCGTCGCGTTTTTGCAAAAACTCGTCGCGGCTGATTTTTCCGCCGGCGTATTCCTTGTCCAGTATTTCAAGCGCACTCTTGCCCGCAGTGGCTTTATATTGTCCGAAAAATAACTTCATTGCGAAAAAGATAAAAATGAACGGCAGCAGCCACAGCGCCAGCATCACCATCCAGCCACCCAGCATCCAAACCCCATGATCCATCCCATACATGTTGTGCTCCTTTAGCAATAAAGCTCATACCTGTTGCTGAAAACGACATCACCGCTGTGCCGCCTGCCCGGAGTCTCCGGATACTGCGGAAGCTGCCCGCCGTTGCATCTCCTGCGCCACACCCGTTAGTTTGTTTCTCACGTCTTGGCCGATGACTGCGGCACCGATCAGCGGCGGGACCCAGAAACCCGGCACAATGTTGGCTTGATAGATCAAGAGCGTTGCATCGCCTTGACGCTCGATGCGCCACTCGCCGTGCTTGTTTTTGAAACTGCCGCCGACTGCCTCAAAGCGGATTACTTCAAGCGGCGTCTCTGCGATCCGCACAACTACCTCGATCGGCAACGTAAAAAACAGAAATCCGGATTGACCTGTCTGTTTCAGCAACAACGGCTCACCCGGCCCGCTCACGATCTGGCTGGTTTGCATGCCCGGGACAAAGCGCGCGAGATTGTTGTAATCGGTCAACACCTGCCATGCAATGTGATGGTGAGCGTCAACGCGCAAGCTAGCGTTGATGCGGATTTCATCCTGGTTGCGCTCGATCCGGATCTCGGGTTCAGCCGACGCCGCAACGCCGGCCCACAAATAACCCAATAGCAGCAGTAGGGACGCGCGGTTGAGTTTGTTCATGAGCGATTCGCAGAAGGTAATTCGGTTGAGCTACAGCACCGCCGGCTTGTCCGATAATTCATTCGGATCGGCGCCGGCAGCGGGCAAATGCGTTATCAGATGCTGCGTTACGGCCCGAATGCCGCTGACCACGCCCGCAACGTAATTTGCCTGTTTAAAGGCGGTTTCCATCGTGCGGCATATTTTTTCCCAGTCCTGTGAATCCACCTTCGCGTGTATCCCGCGATCGGCAACAATTTCCACATCGCGATCGGCGAGTAACAAATAAATCAGCACGCCGTTATTGTGTTCCGTATCCCATATCCGCAACTGCGAAAAAATGTCGATGGCGCGCTCTCTCGCCGATTGCCCCTTCAAGAGTGGTCCGCCGTCGAGGGCGCCTTCGACCGCGAAGCGGATTTCTCCGAGGTGCGCGGTTTCGCTCGCCTTGATGGCTTTCTCGATTTCGATCAAGCCCTCGCGAGGAAATGCCCGGCTGACCTGCCAGTGGGTCATCAGGAGATGCTGTGCAAGACGTTTGAAGTTCATCGTTACCACCTCCCCGACGCACCGCCGCCGCCAAAGCCGCCGCCACCACCCTGGAAACCGCCACTACCCATACCACCTCGGCCGAATCCTCCGTAGTGTCCGCCGTGGCCACGCCCGCCCATGCCGCCGCTGAGCAACGTAAATAAGAGCGCGATCACACCAGCGCCCAACCCAATGGATAGCGCGCCGGCCAGCAACCCGGCGCCGATACCCACCACTCCACCGGTAGCGACCGCGCCGGGAAATCGGCCTAGCTTGGAACGCAATGCCCCGCCCAGCACGAGCGCCAGTACAAGAATGAGCGGAATAATCTGTTGGAGATTGGTTGTGTTGCCGGAAATACTTGCTGTGGGTTGCGGCAATGGCTCGCCGTCGATTACGCGGATGATTTGCTCGACGCCGGCAGTAATGCCGCCATGGAAATCCCCCTGCTTGAAGCGCGGGGTAATGATCTCGCTGATAATGCGCTTGCTGGTGGCGTCATTGAGCGCCCCTTCCAGACCGTACCCCACTTCGATGCGCAGCGCCCGGTCGTTCTTGGCGACGACAAAAACCACGCCGTCATCCACATGTCTGCGCCCCAGTTTCCATTGCTCCGCGACGCGCAGCGCATATTGCTCGATCGTTTCCGGCTCGGTAGTGGCAACGATGTGGATCGCGATCTGACTGCCTTTGCGGGCTTCAAACGTTTGCAGAGTCTGTTCCAGGCTGGCTTTCTGATCTGCGGTGAGCGTCGCCGTCTGATCGGTGACGCGCGCGGTCAGGGCCGGGACTGGAACCTGCGCTCCGGCCAGGAAAGACCAGCAAAGGGTCAAGGCAAGAAGTGACGCACTTGCCATGTTTATCGCAATCACTTAGCAGTTCCCGGAGCGTCGGTTTGAGGCTTGGCCGGCGCTGCGCCAAAAACTTTTTTGGGCGGCTTGGCGATTTCCTTTTCGTTGTCCACCGCGAAGTTGGGTTTTATCTTAAACCCGAATACCATCGCCGTGAGATTGGATGGAAAGGAGCGCACCGTGACGTTATATCCCTGCACCGCTGTGATATAGCCATTGCGCGCGGCAGTGATGCGGTTTTCGGTGCTTTCGAGTTGAGCCTGCAGATCGCGGAAGTTGGCATCGGACTTTAACTGCGGATAGTTCTCTGACACTAGCAGCAGCCTGGACAGGGCGCCTGATAGCTCACCCTGAGCAGCCTGAAATTTGGCAAATGTCTCGGGATTGTTGAGTAGCTCCGGCGTTGCCTGAATGCTGCCCACTTTCGCGCGGGCGTTGGTGACGCTCAGCAACACTTCCTTTTCCTGGGCGGCGAAGCCCTTTACGGTATCCACCAGGTTGGGTATCAGGTCCGCACGACGTTGGTACTGGTTCACGACTTCCGACCAGCCCGACTTAATATTCTCGTCATTAGTCTGTAATGTGTTGTAGCCGCAGCCGGTAAGGCTCAATGCAAGCATCGCTGCAAAGACTGTCAATAATTTACGCATTGGGCTTCTCCAAAAGCTGGGATCGATCATCAAGCCGCACGCCGCGGCTCAATGGGGGTTCCGGAAGGGCTCGCGCAGACCCGCTGCAGAAGCGCCCGTACTTCCTTGCCAAGGGCATGCACTTCCGGTTTGTCGACCAACTGCAACACGACCCCGGGATCCATGGGTGCCACGGTTATGGCCCCGTCAGATTCCTCGCGTACGACCACATTGCAGGGCAGCAGCAAACCGATATTGGGATCGGTCTCGATCGCGCAGTGCGCAAGCGGCGGGTAGCACGCGCCGAGGACGCAATAAGGCCGTCGCTCGATATTGAGCTTGGCTTTCAGCGTCGCCTTGACATCAATGTCGGTAAGCACGCCGAAGCCCTCCTGCTTAAGGGCCTCAATGACTCTCGCGACGGCGGTATCGAACAGGGCCTTGATCTGCCTGGTAAATCCGTACATGGGCTGGCTTCCTTGAAGATAGGGTGCAGCGGGTTACTGATGCGTTTCGTTCGAGTTGCCTTCACCCGTTGACGCGGAAGTTGATCATCATTCCTGCGTCTTCGTGTTCGAGATTGTGGCAATGGAACACGTAGGTCTGGCTGCCGGGAAAATCATGAGTGAAATCGACGGCGATCTTTACCGTTTCGCCCGGCCACACCAGCAGGGTGTCCTTCCAACCCAGGTCGCTTACCGTGCGGCCGCGGCCGAAGCGCGCACCCGCCGATACCTGGGGCGGACTGTTCAGACGTTCCACGACCTGAAAGGAGAAACCATGGATGTGCATCGGATGCGGCATGCCGCGTCCCGGATTGCTTATGCTCCATATTTCCACCGCGCCGCGCTTCACTTCGAAAGAGATTTCGTCCATACGAAAGGTTCGCCCGTTGATGAGGAAGCGCATGCGCTCCATCGACAATTCGATTTTCCGGTCTGAGGCGCCCCCGGTGCGAATCGGGCGAATTTCGGAAAGCTTCGCTGGTGGCGTCGCGACGAAGCGTTCTCCTTCGGTTACCGACAGCTTCAGAACGCTGAACTCCGCGCCCAGTGGCAGGCGCGACGAACTCATGTTGGCCATCATCTGCCCCATCGTTCTTCCCATGCCGGGCATGCCGCCGGTATCCTCGTTTTCCATGGGATCGAAGGCCAGGCTCTTCAGGAAAACGGCCTCCCCGGGCTGCGCCTGGCCGGCGTCGAACAACACGTCCAGCCGCTCGCCCGGCGAGAGATAAGCCTCGGCGACCGTATGGGGCTGGTCGAGCAGGCCGCCGTCGGTGCCGATGACCGAGAAGTTCAGGGGCGTCTTGCCCTTGACGAAGGCAAGCCGGTAAATACGCGAGTTGGAGCCGTTGAGCAGCCGAAAGCGGTAGATGCGCGGAGTGACAGTCAGATAGGCATTGGGAGTCAGGTTGGCGAGAATGATGTCGCCCAGCCAGCCCATCATCGATTCGTGCGCGTTCGGTCGGTACAGCATCTTTCCTGTCGTGTCGAACTGTTTGTCCTGAATGACCAGCGGGACATCGGTTTCGCCGAGCCGCAGATCGAGTGCCTTACCGAGCCTGCGCTGGTCTTCGTCTTCCACCAGGAAGAAGCTGGCGAGGCCGCCGTAGGCCTGTTTGGCCGTCAGTTCGTGGGCGTGGGTGTGGTACCAGTAAGTGCCTCCGCGGTTTCGCACGGTGAAATCGTAGTCAAAGCGGCCGCAGGGGCCGATGGTACTCGCCGGGTGGCCGTCCATGGCGGCGGGCGTGTGCAGGCCGTGCCAGTGGATGATGGTCGGCTCTTGCAGCGCGTTGTGCAGCGTGGCCTGGAAACGAGCCCCGCTTTCGATGCGCAGGATGGGGTTCTGGTAGGCCTTGCCCGCCTGTTCGGTCTGGTAGAGCAGGAACGGCGATGCCTGCCCCCCGAGAATCGGGAAACTCGCGGCGCTTGCACTGATTTGCAGCGGTCCGCCTACATCCAGCACACCCAAAGGCCCGCTGCCGCCCGGAATGAACAGCTTTTGCTGGAAGTTTTCTTCCCTGATCGGATCGAACGGGTAAGGGCTGACGGGTGCCGTGGCCGCATTGAAGCGGTACCCGCGAAAATACATCCAGGCGGCGCCTCCCACGCCTGCCATAGCGGCCACGCTTGAAAACCGCAAAAACTTTCTTCTGTCCATCGCGGATATTCTCTTTCAGCGTAAGGCTGGGAAACGAAAGTCAATGCTGTGGTTCCATTTCAGTTGCGGCCGGAGCCAGCGTGAAAGAGACTATTTCATCGGCATCGGCTGCATCATTTGATCATGCTGCATCATCTGCTCCATCATCATCTGCATCATGTCCATGCGTTTTTCCATCATCTCCTGGCGTTGTTTCGGGTCTCCGCCCATCGCGCCGCCTTTCTGCCCGCCCATCATCATCGGGCCGCCCATGCCGCGCATCGCCTTCATGTTTTCCTGCATGGTCTGCATGTGCTCCTGCATCAGCTTCTGGCGCTCCTTCGGGTCAGTCGTCGCCCGGAGTTTTTCCATCTGCTGCTGCATTTTTTTCATGTTCTCCTGCATCTGGGGCATTTGTTTGTCCATGTCCATGCTCATCGCCGGCTTGGCGGGTGCGGATTTTTCCTGCGCTGATAGGAGAGGCGCCGACAGGGCGCAGGCAACGCTTGCGGCAACGAGTATTGAGGTTTTCATAGCGGTGTTTCCTTCAGGGTTGAATAAATTCATGTTTGCGATACGGGCGACTACTTGTAGCCAAGGCTTGCCGTGAGCAAGGCAATACGTCCACGACGGCTTACGTTGCCGTGGCTTCAGGCGGTCCGGCTGCTTACGTCACTTCTTTCCGAAGATGACCGAGAAAAGCGCCACGCCTAGTATGACGATAAGCAAGGTAGGAACCCACATCCAGCTGATTCCGCCCATGCTTCCGCTCCCCATCATCCCGCCACTCATCATTGTTCCGGTCATCATTCCGCCACCGAAGAGCAGCAACAGCAAGACTACGACGACAAATGCGATGACAAGTGCTGTCTTGGTTGTAGTGTCCATGGTCTGAGCTTCCTGTGAGAGGGTATATTTGAAGTTAGATTCCGTCCGTAGAATGGCTGTTGCAATGGCTGCGAATTGCAAGCCGTTCTCCGGTTACGCTGCTGGCTACGGTACTCAACGCTCAACGGCGGAATCCGCATGATCAATTGCGAGAGTATCTTTATAGACGTAAATTTTTTTTGCCGTCCGTACGCTACCGCGCATAACGCTCTATGGCCTGTTGTTGCGCAAAGTTCACAACCTGACGCGCTCGAGCCGCAACGCATTGGTGACCGCGGACACCGAGCTGAGCGCCATCGCTGTGCGCCCACTGCCCCGCCTGCCCACTCGCGGCCAACTTGACTGATCAGATCGCGCCGGATGTAGTCCAGCCAGATGGACTGGCCGAACGCTTGGATTTTGTGAAAATGGTTTTCTTTCATGGTGGTTCCGCGGTCACGACGACAAGCTCGTCAATGCCCTCTCCTTGAGATTGCGGGGACAAGCCCACGCGGCAGTCCGAGGCTCAGCAGGAAGCCAAGCACGCTGAGCCCAGCGATCAGGACGAAGGAAGCACCCGGCAAGGCGGCAACGTTGAAGAGGAGTCCGCCTGCTGCCGAGCCCGCGGTGATACCGAGGCTGGCGGCTGCCGTTTGCTTGCCGAGTTCCCAGCCCTGCGCGCTCCCGGCCTTGTTCGAAATCCAGTAGGTGAGGATGGGCGAGAGGATGCCGGCGCTGGCCGAAACGCCGCCAATCACGACGAGCATCAAGTTGAAACTGTCGGCGTAGGGGACCAGGAATAACCCGACCGACAAGACCGCCAACGCGGGCGGAATTAGCCAGCGGGTCGAGTCCGGCTTGACCCAGGGCGAAAATACGATTGCCTGCATCACAAACATGATCAGGCTGCACTCGGCGAACATCAGCGCGATCTGATATGGGGTCAAGCCGAGTTCCTGCTTCCCGCGTAGCGCCAGGCCTACTTCGAAGACCCCGACTCCGGCGGAGACGATGAAGGTGAGAGCGAGCAGCTTCGGCACCAACCATGCAGATGTATCGACCGGGGCGCGCGCAGCCTTGCTTGACCGATCACCGCTTTGCCCGCATGGAACGGCAAACGCAACTGCAAGGCTGACGAGAATGGCGAGAAGCGCGGTCGCCGTCAGCGGGAGCGCAACCGATCCAGCGAGCCTCGTGAGGGTAAAGAATTCCGCTGCAAAGCGGGTAATGAACACGCTCAACATCGGTCCGAGCAGGAATCCGGCAATACCGGCCATGCTGACAAACGCCAAACGGCGCGCTCGCGATTGTTCAGTGGTGGCGAAGTCGCCGATCGCCGCCGCCGCGACCGGAGTCACCGCCGCGGCGAACATGCCGCTCAGGAAACGCTCGGCATAAACCGCGGTGAGATTTTCCAGGAACGAGAAGATCAGCATGGTGACGCCGAATCCCAAGAGGCCGACGAGGAGAACACTACGGCGGCCCAGCCGATCGGATAGGCGGCCCCACACAGGCGCAAACAGGAAAAGCGCGAGCGTGTAGACACCGGTCAGGAACCCGGTATGCCGGGAAACTTGCGCGGCCCCGGCACCCGCGCCCAGGAGCCGCTCAATCAGGTAGGGCAGAAGGGGAAGGACAACGCCAAAACCGACCGACACCGTGAAGACGGCGAGCATGAGGGCGGCCATAGTGGAAGCGGGAACGCCCCCTGGGCGCTGGGAGTCAACCCTCACGCGGCTGCCTTCTTTACGGGCTGTCGGGTTACTGCCGCTGACGACGATGTCTCCACCGACGATGCCTTTTCCATGCCTCGCGTGTCCTGGAGCACAAAGTGGAAGTAGACGACTGCGCTCAACAGCGCGGCGAAGAAGCACCACACTGAGATGAACCAGGTTGCATAAAAATAATACGCCGCGGTAAAAGCCGACAGCGTCAGAACGCCAAAGACCTTCACCGTTCGATGCGTGGACATAAGCGGGCTCAAGGTGGTCGACGTCAGATACAGCGTCATCACAGTCTGGGCAAAGAAATGCGGCGAGACGTACTCGATGTGCTGGCCGGTCGGCCGCGATACGACCGGATAGGCGACCAGTATGTAAAGCAGGTACCCGCCCACCGCGACACCGGCCGCTACGAATGCGAGCAGCGCTCGCCGGCGCCACCCCGGAGGTTCGATCAGCAGCACGGCCAAGGGCACATAGACCGGCCACAGGACATGCGAGAAGAAGGTATACACATGGGTCATCACCGTATTGAGTTGCGGCGCCTCGTAGCGGAAGGTGAGCCAGATCACGCCTTCGCTCAGCTGCTGGATCGCGAACAACAGCGGAATCGCGGCAAACGGCAGTTCGCGCGGGCGATTAGCCGACTTCAGCGTCAGCGTACCGAGCCCGAACAGGACGGCGCCTGCCGAGAAGCTCGCTGTGGCCGAGAAGCACATTCAGGCGTCTATGCGCGCGCGCTAGTTGGTTTCGCAGTTGATGCGCTTCCAGGCACCGCACCTGGCTTCGGCGGGGTTACCGCGTCGGGCGTACCGGGCGCCACCTTCTTGCCGGGCTGATGGATACCCGCCAGCTTGGTCCGCTTCAGCATCAGCGCATTGACCGCCACGATGAGGGTGCTACCGGACATCGACAGCGCTGCAATCTCCGGGCTCAGTACGAATGGGTAGAGAACGCCCGCGGCGAGCGGGAACGCGATCACGTTGTAGCCCACCGCCCACCACAGGTTTTGGTGCATCTTGCGCAGGGTGGCGCGCGACAGCTCGATGGCGCCGACGATGTCGTAGGGGTCGCTCTTCATCAGCACCACGTCGGCACTTTCCATCGCGACATCGGTGCCGGCGCCGATGGCAAAGCCGACATTCGCCTGGGTTAGCGCGGGCGCATCGTTGACGCCATCGCCGACCATGCCGACCTTTTTGCCGGTGGCCTGCAGCTCCTTGACCTTGGCCGCCTTCTGGTCGGGCAATACGTCGGCCAGCACAGTGGTTACGCCGAGGTCCGCGGCGATCCGCTTGGCGGTGCCGGCATTGTCGCCGGTCAACATCACCACCTCGATGCCGCGCTCGCGCAGCTTCGCAATCGCCGCCTTTGAGGTTGGCCGCACGGCGTCGGCGATGGCGATGAGGCCGATCACCTTGCTGTTCTGCGCCACGTGCACCACCGTTCGGCCTTCGCCTTGCAGCCGCGCGGCTTCAACTTCCAGCGGCCCGAGCGCAAGCTTTTGCGTATCCATCAACAAGCGGTTGCCAAGGAATACCGTGCCGCCGGCGGTTTCCGCCTGCGCGCCCATACCATCGATACTTTTGAAACCCGTCGGTGCGACGACAGCAAGTTTTGAGGCCCGGCGCAGGATGGCCTGCGCGAGCGGGTGGGCAGACCCCTGTTCGACGGCGGCAGCCGCGAGCAGCAGCACGTCTTCGGTGACGCCTTCGGCCATCACCATGTCCACCACCTCCGGTTTGCCCACGGTAAGCGTGCCGGTCTTGTCGAAAATGATGACGTTGAGCTTGGT
>ENA-ORBV01006438-ORBV01006438.1-microbial-mat-metagenome-genome-assembly--contig:-NODE-6438-length-20720-cov-5.401783_pt1 | contig 20720 bp, 20 predicted proteins | sample MGYA00237777_ERZ505514 | MGnify/ENA primary metagenome ERZ505514 (study PRJEB26160, sample SAMN06269048) | microbial mat metagenome | isolation source: Oligotrophic lake microbial mat | place... | reverse complement strand
AAGCAGAAGACGGCATACGAGATTCGCCTTAGTCTCGTGGGCTCGGAGATGTGTATAAGAGACAGGATCAGAGCAAGGCATCAACAAAGCTGTCATTACTTCCAAGAGCCTGTCCAATCCAGCAAACATTACGGGTAGAAACATCTGGGACAATGAAAAGGTTGTGGAGCGCAACGGAAAGAAAGCCCTCGCTCTGATTGAACAGTCAGAGCACAAAAAGTGTTTAAAGGACGAACAAATGCCATCTGGTAAGGTGTGCGAGGACTACCTCTTGTTTCTCAGGCAAGCAATGTACAAGGAGCTGAAAAGTGAGGAAGTCAACGTTGAGGAAGAAGAAGAAGAAGACATTAACAACGAGGAGGTCACAGATGACGAAGATGATGAAGACAGCATGCCTGCGACACACTTTTTTCCGGGACGTTTGGCATTCGCACTGTGGGGGGCCATCATGCCACCAGGCTTTGATGATGAACATAAGGCCCACGTTTTCTTTTCAGTATCGCAATCAAAAGAAAAGAAGAAGGACGGAAGAAATGCTCTGCGAAAAGCGCAGGCAGAGGAAGATGATAAGTCACGTCAAAGCTCACTTGCATCTGCCGGTCGCGGTCTCAGCAATAAAGATCACTTGTTCGCTGCCTCGATTGCACAGCAGTCTTCATTTCAGGCTGTCTTTCAAGCAAGCCGTGATCGAGAGGCGAGGGTGTTTTTCTTGAACGAGCGTGTGAAGCAGGCAGACAAAGATGTCGCGTTGTGGATGCCGCATTGTTCCTCGCATGTGTTCGAGGATCCAGACCAATTCAAATCGCACTTTGCCTTCAAGAAATTGATGGAAGCCTTTGACAAAAAAAAGAGAAGGCACAGGCCGCACTAGATGAGGCTTTGAATGACACACAAGAATCCACGCCCAACAAGTATCAGGCCTTTGTTGATCAGGCGCTCGGCAGTCACATTGGAGACGACACCCCCGCAAAAAAGAAGGCGAGAACATCGAAAACCAGCTCTGAAAGTTCAACAACGTCATTCGGTGTCACCTCTGTCAATGTGCCAGATGGTACCGTGGTGACTACCGACAACAACAGGGAACTCACTGCGGCTGAACTCGCTCAAATGCAGGCTGGTGCGGCTAGATTGCCTAATGGCCAGACGATGTGCCTCAGCACGGAAGAGTGCGAGCGCATTGTTGCTTCTCGTGACGCTTAAAGGTGTCAACATTCAGAAGGAACTATGTGATTAGGAGTTAAACAAACACTAAGTAAGAAAAGAACTTTAACAATAAAGAATCTACTAGACATTTGCTCGCACTGGACCATTTCGTTTTGGCCACACAACTTCCCTCTTTTGAAACGCAATGTTGAAGTGCGTTATCAGCTTCTTTCTAAATGCTTTCATTTTCATGGCACCAACAACGATGCGACCATCTGTGTCAGTTTCCACTGCCGCCTGATCCGTGTCATCATCCAGGCAATTGTCATCGACAGCTGCCCCAACACAATCACTGCCCCTTCCCATTGCAGAAGTGTCGTAGTTGCGAGCCTGAGCAGGTGTGAGCAGCCGGCGAATTGCTTTGGGTACAGCATCGTTTTCACCCATGTGTCGTTGCCAGTCAGAAACAACCCCATCTTCCCACTTCTCATCGAGCCCGTCAACTTCAAGCAGCATGTTGTGTAATGCACAACACGTTTTCCAAACTTGATCGCATTCTTCCAAGCCACCAAGACGAATTCCAGACTTCAGAATCCTCCATCTCCCTTTGAGTATGCCAAACGTGCACTCCACATCTTTTCTCATTGATTCCAGCCACTGCGAGAAGCGAATTTCAGTCCGAAGAGTTGTCGATTTGATTGGTGGTGCTGCAACGATCCAATTGTGGCACCCGTTGTCAACTAAGAGCCATGCCCCTTTGCACTGCCGGCGAATAATGTTGCTCTCCCCATCCCGATCGCACAGTTCAAAGGTGAGGTCTTGAAGCAATTCGCGTCTTTGCATGCCCATCACGAATGGATCGAATTTCACTAGAGACTTGTCATTCCATCTTGCAGGATGACCACTGGTAGTAGAAAGGATTCGACGTCAGTGGTTAACCACAAGATTGTGTGTTCTTGCCGTATAAGGCAATTTTTGAGCAAGGTGGGCCTGCCTCAAACAAAAGCTACATTTTTCAATAGCAACGTGTGTGGCATCCATTGAACCAACACAACCAGGAAGTCCTGCTTGGCAAAATTCATGTTCCTGTGCTCTAGCCGCACACAAATCCAAAGGTGGAGTGACACATTGTTGAAAGAGAGTCACACTCCCAAATTGGATGAATTGGTGAAAGAAACATCTTGTCACTTCTTCACTTGCAGCCGTGCTCTCCTCCAAATCATCAAAAGTCCAGGATCTACCAATGTGCCTGAGTGACGCCAACACAAGCAAAGACAAGGGCGCACATGGATTTCCAATAGCATCCTTTGTGCCATCCTTCCATCTCTTGAACAGATCGTTGTTGTTGGCTTTTCCGACCAGTTCCAAAAACGATGTGTGTGGCATTCTGAATCTCTTTCTGAACTTCACATGGAACTGGGGAAGGTCCAGGCATGGGCGATCAACATGCAGATTGTGCCACAATGATTGTGTTGGGGGCAACACTCTGCGGACACCATCTACATCTGTGTAGAACAAAGCCCCCCTCTCTCCTTTCCTCCTCTTTCGTGTCCGTGGGCCTCTGTCACCACAATCATCAGCATCATCAGCATCATCATCATCATCAACAAAAAATTTGGCTAAGGCTGATGATGATTCTGCATGATGCAAAGCCACGAGATCCGATTGGTCTGACAAGAGACGCCTGTGCTTGCATGCGTTTAAATTGCCATCACTATCCAGACAGTCAGCTAGAGTAGCAGGACCAATTAGATTGCCACCTCTTAGAAGCTGAGAACAGATGCTGCTAGCATCCATGTTGGCTGACAGTGTCAATGACAATGACAACAACAGCACCAATGCTGCTGCTAGCACGTTGTCACTGCTAGGTTATCTACTACTTTTGAAACAACTCGTTTCCCGGAGGGAGACCCTGTTTGCACGAGAAGTAGGGTCTACTTTCGTAAATTCGGACCCTACTTAACGTTGAACGAGTGCGACATTCGCGTTCGGATTGATTTTCGTTCTCCGTAAGGAGCGAAAACGGAGTCTGACGCGCACCAATGTTAATTTTCGGACACGTATGCCTGGAACCATAAGGAACGGCCTTATGGGTTTCCCGAAACTGCGAAACGTGAATCGGGCGACCCGGTCGGAGGTTTCATGATATAGTGTGCGTCTACTTAACTTTTCGAGTTTGGGTCCAAGCCCTCACAACTAAAATAATACAACTAAAATAATAATGAAGGATGCCCCAATAGTACTGGTTTGCCTTTATTTTCCGTAATGTCCCGGCCAGGAGGGATGTTCGATGGACCGAATTTCATGTTCCAATTCCAACAGGACGTCTCCCGTTTCCAAATCGACAATATTTTTAAAGCGAAATTGGTGTTCGAGTTTGGCTTTGGCCAGGGTATCGACCTTGTCGGCAAATCGTGGATTGATCCAAATGACGCCGGCGAGATCGGCATTTTTATAGGCTTGATCAAAATCCTTGGTGGATTCGCCCACGTACAGCGCCAAATGATGATATCCCGCGGGCAATACTTGTGGTTGTGGTTGGCTACTACTAGTACTACTGGGTTGCTCTTCAACTTCTTGAAAGAGCAAATATTGATCGGCCCGTCCATTGGCTTGAATATTGCCCAAGGCAATCATGGCAATTTTTAAATGACTTACGGTATCGGGCAATCCCAACATGGGTGTTTGGTGTACCACAAAGGTCGTGGCATCAAAGACACCCTCATAAAAGGCAGCAATTTGTTCCGCTTGTTCCGGCTGGACTGGAATTTCGACATAGTCAATGCCCCGACATTCCGTTTGGTCGGGGCGGCCATAGCGTTGAGCGAGTTTTGTCACTATGGGATCCTCATTGTTGTCTTTTGACGATATGATGGGTTGTTTGAAAGCAGTGACTGCCGAAGTACTGGGCAAGCTTGTATCGTTGACTTGCCGACACACAAATATATTATTGTAGCGATCCACCACGGTAATTTGAGGATTGCCCTGTGAGTCGCGTTCTTGCATATACGACTGAAAGCATTGTTTGTGTGGTTCTTTGGCATCTTTGTTGTTTTCATCATCATACGCGGCTGCTTCTGTCAGCACTGACATGACTTCAGCATTTAATCGTTGTTCCAATCCATCCAAATTGTCATATCGCAACCCGACTCGTCCTGGAATGGTCGCGGACGTTTGATGGTTGTAACAAAGATGAAATTGTGAGGCCCCACAATTGGCCCAAATGGTCGAATCCAAGTCGGGTTCCTTCGTTTCGTCGTCGTCGTCATCTTGCAACACAAAATTGGACGCCATGCGAGGATCCACGCCACATCCCAAAATGTCATAGTAAAAAGGGACCGCCAATTCCTGGCTAGGAATATTGAAATTAATGTGTTCCAACAAGGACAATGTGGATCGATCGACAATTTCTATTTCTGTAGCAGTCGTATCACCGTCACCATTATCATTATCATTTGTGGCTGCTGCACAGAGACGACTACTAGTAGTAAATGGGCGTTGATTATTGTAGTGTTGAGCTACATTCCAAAAAGCTGGATGCCTTGTTATTCTTCTTGTTTTTGGATTGGAAATTGGAAAGGCCCAAGATGTCTGCGCCATGAGTAGTAGTAGTAGCGGCAGACCCAAAAAAGAAGCAGGTATCCGCAGTATCCTGTTGTCATGACGAAAATTCATCTTGTGCAATGCTATTTGGGGGTGTTGGAGGGATGATGGATAGTGGAAGCAAAAGCAATAGTATAGATCCCCTTGTTGTGTTTAGTGGAATCAAAATGATTTGATTTGATGTGTGATGGGCATTATAAGCCATGCCTTGGATGGGCTAAAAAATATATGTTGGGTGATGGATGTTCAAATTCAAAAAATTGGTTGGAAGAAGACGAAAGATATTTGCGTACGACTGACGGACGTCTAGTGACCACAGGTCGAATATTGGTGCCCCGGGTTCGATTCTCGGCAAGTGGGTACATGTACGAAGCATGTACTGTCTCACTAGCTACGCGGAGTACTAGCTAGAGTAGCTAGCTTCTCTGTGTATTCCCTTGCCTTTCGAATTTTGAAGATTTTGGCCATAAACTGCAACACTATTTTACTGTACTACCAGCACTTAAGTAGCTAAGGTAACTGGTATGTAGTGAGTCTTGGGAAGCGGTCGGCATGAAATCTTCCGTGTACATTTCGAAAAATTCCTGGACAAAGAATCCACATCACGAGAGTTAGTATAGACTTTGATTATCTAGCTATCGAGATCAAACATTCCTGCAAAACATACCAGTGAACCAAATAAGCTACAAAATAATAATCAGTCAATCTACAGACAGCTTTGATCCTCGGTTAAGTTTTTTACTCGGCTGCTTGAAGGAGTTAAAAAAAAAACATTTCTACGATACGCACGTGTAGCCCTCCGAAGGCGCCCATACATTTGTAGTATCTAAATTCTTACACAGCTTATGAATAATGAGAGGCCTTCAAGTAGCTTCTGCGACCTATGGGTTTGTAACGGGGACCTTGCGTCCATCTACAATCGTGCCAGTGCCGGTTGCCCCGTCCTTACCTCTTCCAACAATTCCATTGCCAACAATGATACCCGTACCACAACACGACTACAGCAGGCCCACTGAAAGACCCACTCGAAAACCAACGTCGGCTCCTGTCGATCGAAGAACCAAAATGCCAGTCGTCGCCACCGCCAGCCCCACCACCAATGCTCCAACCACTGCGATGCCTGTTCCAATCAAGACGACTCTTCCCACTCCAAGTCCAGTGACGCGTACAAATTCTCCCACCACTTCCAATCCGACTATGGCAACTCAGAGACCCGTCAACAAAGGTGCGACTTCAAGTCCAGTTACCAGAGCTCCAACGACTGCGATGCCAACAACTGCGGTTCCAACGACTGCTCCAATCACTTTGGCGCCACCTCCTACTACTGCAAAGCCGGTCGTCACTGAAGCTGAAACTTTGAAGCCAGCGGCAACAACGACAGCACCCGTCAGTACCAGTGCACCGATTAGAACTACCAACGCTCCTGTGACGGATGATAGTGGCCCCGCAAACAACAACAACAAGCCATCGGCGGCTCCAACGACGAGAGTACCAGCCTCCACGGCGGCTCCTTCTCCTCCCTCGCCGAACTCCATTTGCTGGTCGGAAGAATTCAATTATAAAGGATCACCAGATGTGGAAAAGTGGTCCTTTGATTTAGGAGGGGGGGGTTGGGGGAATTTTGAGTTGCAAGAGTATACCTTGAAACGAGATAATGTCTTTGTGGAAGATGGGTATCTGCGCATTTCAGCAAAGAAAAACAACACGGTGCCCACAGCTCCAACATTCACATCAGCTCGGATCAAGACGGAAGGCAAAATGTCATTCAAGTATGGAAGCTTGGAAGCAAGGATCAAACCTCCCGATGTGAATGCCGGGTTGTGGCCTGCCTTGTGGACGCTTGGCTCAGAGCATTATCAAGTGGGATGGCCAAGGGCCGGTGAGATTGATATCTTTGAAATGGGTCAAGGTTTGGCCATTCACGAAGGACTCGTTAATCAACGTGTTGTCAGCGCTGCTCATTGGGATATCCTGGGTGAATATTCAACCTACGCCAAGTGGTACGATGCTCCAGAAGACTTGACGCAAGACTTTCATATCTATCGAATGGATTGGACGCCAGAGAGAATTGCTACTTTTGTGGATGACAACTTGATTTGGGAAATTGATATTACTGAACCAAACTGCGTTAGTTGTCAGGAGCTACACTCTCCTCATCACATCATGGTAAACATGGCTGTCGGTGGAGGATTTACCAGTGGGGGGACATCCAGTAGCGCCACAGGAGGTGCAAGTTCTTCTTCAAGTAGCAGTGGTAGTAGCTGTGCCGGTGCAAGTAGCAGCAGTGGATCAGGGAGCAGTGACTGTGGATATCGTGGCCCAAATGATATCACTGCATCATTGCCTGGGGATCTTTTAGTGGATTGGGTCCGTCTTTATTGTAATGAGGACACCGTCATCCTGAGTACTGGTGCTGGCACATCAGGACCAAGTACACCCAGTCTCACTGTGTCTACACTCCTCCAACCTGATGCTAACAATTCGTCGACACCTATCGATCTTTCTGATCTAGTGGCAGACGACATTACTGCTACCATGACTGTTACTTCCCCATCCGCACAGCTGAAACTTGATGCTACTAGTACTGTTACTACCTCTATCACTATTGTTGATATGGAAGCAGAAGACAATCATAATGAGTTTACAGGCACTGCTAGAGACGGTTCCAGCGCCATAATAATGCCGGTGGATTTGAAGCAAACACAAGCTAAAGAAGAACAGTTTGTAGGAGGCCTTCGCACTGTTGATCTAAGAGACTATGGTTCTACTGCATCGCTGTCCTCCTCTTGTAGACGACACGGTGGTTTCTTGACTACTATTATTGGCTTTGGGCTACTTGTCATGGTTCAATTTTTCTAAGCAGGCATGTGCTAAAGTAATTTCTTAAACATTTGGTTCGCTTGCTACATAGACATCAATTGCTAAATGACGATCCCAGCTAGGGCTAGGCCAACTGTGATCGTAGTCACCACCAACACCACCACCATCCTCATCACTGTCATCGCCAAACCTTGCATGGGTCCTCTTGAGCACCCTTCTCCTTCTCACGACTCCCACAAAGGACACACTGCAAGCAATCAGGGCCATCAAACAACGAGCGTGAAACAGATCCACTTGCGGTTTGATGATAGAAGGTGAGTCAGTATGTTTTAGTAGGAAGGCGAGCTGTCTGTGTTTTGGCTATGGATCAACTGCCGTCTGGAAAAGTTCCGAACAATCAAAATTCTCAAAAGGCTTGAGCACCAGTAGTAGTAGTAGCTAGCTAGCTAGTATTTAGGCACTGTAGTGTTTCGTGAGACCTGGAATAGTACAGTATGGCTCCGTGCTTTTAATGCCAGCCATCAACCGCACGGTGTGTCATTGCCTACAGTATACGTTCTGCACTCAAGTGGTGTACTGTATGATGTCTCATGGATTGATTTTCACTTCACTAAAAAAGGATCCAAAGAATAATTTATTTTTGCCACCATCACATCACCACGAAAATAAAAAACTGTGCCCTATTTGCTTTGCTCATGGCTTGTGCTGCTTCGGCTGAGGAACCATCGAACGATATTGATCGCGCGACGGATTCAGACAAAAACTTTTCTATTGGTTTGATCACACAGATGAGGAAGCAAAATGCGGCTTTGGTGATTCCTTGGGTCCCTTCACACTGCCATGGTTAACATATGCCGAGGATAATATTGATGCAGCCTTTTTTGTTGGCAAGTACCCCAATGCCGTCAGCGGCAACAGGTACATTTGTACGGCGTCTTGCAATAAGGGTTGGGTAGTTTTCTCGGACTTCAGGCTGCCATTGTCCCGGATGACAAAATATTGCTGAAAGCGTTGCGTCCAATACGGATATAGACAATTCTCATTGGGGGTGCTTCCAGATCAAAGCGAATGAGACAGCTACACAAAATGGAAATCTATTTGTTCTCCTTGCCGCGACTAACTTCAACGGAGTCACCGACGCAATGTTGGTTTGCACGGAGGAGACCAAGGATTGCGGCAATGGCATCAAATCGGTCTTTAGCTAGATGGCTGCCATGTTTGCTTTTGGTGGTGGACATCGTCATCTCTCCAAGTACTAGTACGTTTCGTGGTGGTGGAGCTGATAGTGCTGGAAGCGAGTAAAGCAATTCGGCAGTGTACTGTCGCGAAGATGCCGAATCCGTGATTGTCAATCAAAATCCCAAGCTTGGTGAGTAAATTAAGTGAGTAGGTATAAATGGCACTAAGACCTACGTCAAAGTGCACGGCCTTTCGCCCATCGTATGCTTCTGCTGATACATCGACCAGAAAAGGTTCTCAGTGTGTGTTTTCCGGCCGAAGCTTGTAGCTGTCGAGCTGGCTGGATGATGGACCCAGTAGAGTAGAGCTGTATTTATCGTGTAGCGCTTTTTATTGCATAGTGTTGTCCTTAGCACTAAAGATCCCATACCTCTGCCAAAGTGCTTCTCGTCCGGAAATGAATTGTGAGGGCAAAAGTAGCCATCCCCCTTTGGTTGACTTGACGGGCGGGATGAAAATCTATCCAACCTATCGAAAATAGTTTTCTCGAACCGCCAGAAATGTTTTCTTGACAAATTCATTGTGTTGCAAAATAAGGGGAAGACGAGGGTGCACGAACAGATTCTTGCCCTTCGCCTTTTGGGAGAGGTTTTCCAATTCCTCGAGAAAGGAGTCCAAATGATTCTGCAAAGCCGCCAATGTTTCGGGGTAATGCTGCTGATGAAAGGCTTGTTTGGTGTCATAATCTCCATTCATGTGAGCCTGATAAAAGGCGTGTGCCTGGTTTTCATCCGATGACGCAAGGACCTGATAGAGCAAGACATCCCAAACCTCCTGCGAGACTTCTCCTGTATCCTTATAAAATAGCATTCGGGATTGGTCATAACCCATATCCACAAGTTGTGGAGAGGGGTCATCGATTACAATTTTGCAAAAGGTGGCGGGTGACGTTTTGTCAATAAACCCATACCGGGCAAATAAATACGACGGATTGGTGGGATCAGCGTAGCTAACTGTAAGCGCATTCCCAGCGGAGACATTATCAGTGGTTTGAGCATAGCAATTCCCTTGGTCATCATATCCAATGGCAACATTCGGAAATGTTCCATGATTGAACAAGTCCGCCATGGGAACAATGCGCAAGTCGCCCGATCCATCGTTGGCTTCCGAACTCCGAGTGTACGCCATCTGAAAGGCCCATTTCACCAAATCCTTATTCTCCTTGGTTGAATCACTTAGAATTTCAATGGGCACCAGCTTGATGGCCGCATCAAACGAGAGGCAATTGGATTGTTCCTTCCATGTCAAGGAGGCCACCAAAGGTGGTAGACATTCATAGCAAAAGGGAGTCATGGAGGCTCCATTGGAGAAATATCTGGGTAGGGAGTTCAGCCAAGGGAACCATGCAGAAGCTTCGCCTTTTTCATATTCTACCAAGATTCTGACTCCAAGATAAAAATACGGTATCTGGTCGCTGGCTTTCATGTTACCATACAGCTTTTCAGCATGCTCCAGGCGCCCAATTTCTTGGGCGGCTTGATGGCTGGAAAAAATCATTTCCTTGGGCACATACAGGACGGGGCTGCCAGCGGGTATGTCTTGAATTGTCCAGACCGAAACATCTTCATAATCCAATATATCCAAATACGAATCTAGGTCGTTGGGGTTCATATCGCTTTTGGTCTTGAATCCTTCGGCCTTTTGAACCCCACATGCCATGGCCCATTCTTCCATGGCGTCAATGTCTCGCACAGCATCTTCGTCAATGTCCACAACGTCAAGGTCGACAGCGGAACATATCCGGCACAGAGATCTCGAGTTGCGGGCATCAATGATAGTATTAACACTAGTCTGGAAAGCCCATGTTGGTGTCGACGTTGCCCCAATGGCGGCGGTTAGAACCAAGACAGGCAACTTCATTAGTGCTCTGCTAGCTTTGCTATGTCACCTGTTTGTTGGAAGAATGTCTTGATGGTGCATGCGGTTCCCGGGCGCTATTGGAGTGGCTGGATAGCTAGCTAGCTAGTATTATCCTGGTACGTCGTACTACTACTAGCTAGTAGTAATAAATCTGTAATAGGAACTGATTCATTCTTTTTGGCCATGCATGGTGGCACACGCATTCATTGAGTGTTTTTTGTTGACCGCAAAAGGATCCACATATGACGTCAGTCCCAGATCGTATTTCAATCACGTTTGTTTTAAAGTGCCCCGCTAATTAAATAACTCTATCCCTCGTATGGCAGACTGAACAAGATGGCCTCTCGAAATCGTGGAATTCAATCATATGGAGGCAAGATACTCCCACGTTTGCGTTCTGTTATTGTTGGAGCATTTTTCTTTGTTGCCCAAACGTTTCCTCGGCGACTCATGCTCCGTCCGAAGAGCCCCATCTTGATCAATTCACATCTTCAGTTTCAGTGAAAATCGATGAAACGTTTTCGTCTGGACGAACAAGTCACAAACGTCTGGAATACACGTCTCGCTCGATAGCTAGTGACAGATTTTGTGTGTGAATGATATTCGATAGCTTTGATTGAGTTCACAATTATCTTCCATGCAAATTGTAAACCCCCTGTGTGCTTGCTGCCCAGACAAACTAAGTGCCCGGTGCTCCTCCAAAACCCTAAGAACTGATGAATGCCGCGAAACAAGCCCTGAAGAAGATTCTGCTAGTAATCTTGATAATGATGATCTTGACCTATTAGGCATTAGCCTCCATTACCTCAAGTATGATCTTCTGGCGGAAGTAAGGGCAGCTAGCTTTGACTACGAAGCCACCATCCACGACATTGCGCCCACGACAAGCAAATTCACTATAGGTGCCACATTGGATGAGCTCCTTACCCAAATCGATGACGAAGATGAAGGGATCTTGGAAGTGGTCGCGGAGTGAGCGGGTGCTGCATTGGAAACAGCCGGATCATTTTTTGCTCTCTTCTTTCAGGGCTAGGTAGAACATGAATTAAAATAATCGCCATGAGGTTAAAAGAAGGGTAGCATTCCGCCGCTAGGTAGCGATACGTATTCCTTATTATACCATCATCGAGCAACTAATACATACAGATGCGACGTAAACAAACATTCCTTTCAAATTATATCGTAAGTGAACTAAAGGAAAATTTCCATACCAACGAACACCGCTGCAGAAGCAACGAACGGAAAAAACATGCCCGCACCAAAGCCCCCCGCACCACTTTCGCTGGAATCATCGGGTTCGTCGGGTTGAGTAGTTCCACAATCAAGATTTCGCTCCACTCCTTCGAAAATTGCTTTGGGGATCACCGCGTGGATGCCCCAGTTGCCGTCCACCAACTGGGTAAGGCCAAAGTTTACCGCTTGGGTGATGATGGTCCAAGCCTCGTATTCGGTCAAGCTGTATTTGGCCATCATCCACTTGCGGGTTTGAGTGAATGCGTTCTTCATGGCAGGATCAATTGCCGAATTGGAATAGATCATGGAAGGATCGCTCTTGTAGGTCTCGAGATAATCAGTCTCGGTAAAACCCTGAAATGGGAGGGAGATGAGAAAACGGTCGTTGAGGACGCGCTTCGATGATATACACGTTCGCTCCCGCTGGAAGCTTGCGCCAACAAATACGTACGTGAATAATCCATTCATTCTCAGTCTCTCCCAATGGAAAGTCCTGCATAATCATGGCATCGTCAAAGTCCGCTGCCTTGATCAAACTGATCTTAAACTTGCCAGTGATGCTCGTCTCGATTCCAGTTCCCTAACCAATGACCAGAACGCGTTAGCTGGAGCAATTAGGGATGGACAATACAAGGCGAACGGTGGAATCATACCCGACCAACTCTCGTGGTACTTACATCAAGCTCACTGTCTCCCTGGGCTGCATGAGCATCACCCATAGATAGTAATCCACCGGCAACTTCCACTGGGTAGTACATAGTAGTGCCCACGCCAATTCGACGGTTGTCCAAATTGCCGCCAGTAGGAAGGGGTGGGATGGAGTCGACATAGCTGTGCGACTCTGGAGCTAATCCCATGCATCCAATGTGCATGTCTGAAAACGATGAGATGTTAGATGTAGTTAGTAGACAGAGGCAGGCAACCTGCGCCACTAGGACCTGCAGTTATGCTTACTGATTGGAATTTTGGCCCGGAAAACGTCATCGTAGTAGGTGATGTTTCCCGCTTTCGTCCAGCCCATGCCCAGTACATCAGGCGACACTACTTCGGTGGCTCCGTGAGGATCGTGTGGAACACAAGTGCCTTAAAGCAAAAGCGTCATGAGAAATTGGGATATCAAAAACAAGCACAGAAACCACGCCTTTCGAATGACTTACCCGGATATGCAATATAGTCACGAAGGGTGCCGTTTGGATCTGTCAAGACGGGCCACTCGAATTGATAAAGTGGCACTGCATAGGATTTTCCATCTGTGGCGTCATGGATCATCTCATAGATTGTAATGATCTCATCATTCTCATCTGGAGTGTCAGTAAAGGAACCTGCAGTGAAAGAAGTGCCGTCTACTTTGGGAGCCCTGGCCTGATACCCCCACCATGCAGCGGCGTTGGATCCAAAGGTCTTGCCGTCTGGATTTGCTCGCAGCTGCAGGTCTATGATCTCAACAGCAATCATATCTCCTGGTTCCGCTCCTTCGACGAAGATTGGTCCGGTCAGGATGTGGACTGAAGAGGGCAGCAAGAAGACAGCACCAGAGGTCAGCCAAGAAACAACCAGTGACGCACTCTCGTGCACCGAGTAGACTCCCTTTTTTCTTACCTCCATCACCACCTTTGGTTGCTCCTCTATGGGATTCGTTCTGCTTCTCGGCGGACCAGTGAAAGATGTCTTCCATGCCTGCAGATTACGGGTGGTTGGCAGTTAAGCGAGATGATCGATTTCCAAGGAAGCAGTGCCAACAAGTATAGATGCAACTTACCCGAATCGCCCATGATCATTCGATCCCAATCGTCACATGCATGATGAGTAGCCATTTCTACCACCACTTCTTGCCCGCTTGTCACAGTCATGACTGGTTCTAGTTCCTTACTGAAGAATCCCCAATGAACGTTGGCCGCACTCAGGGGCAGATCAGCTTCTCCCAGAGAGGAAGTTCCAGACTTAGCTACAGATGCCGCATCCGATTCACCAAGATAAGGCATGAAGATCTTCTTTGGAATGACCGAATGTACTCCCCAATTGCCGTCTACCACCTGAGTCACAGAGAAATCCACTCCTTGGGTTATAATTGTGTTCGCTTCTGGCTCCGTGAGCCCATACTGTGCCATGAGGAACTTTCTGGTCTGCTGGTACGCATTCATCATAGCTGCATGCAGAAGGACCAAGATCAGAGTGTGAGAAATCCCAACAGAGGCAGCTCCGTTTATATTTATTAGAATACGAAAGACATGCCTGGATCAACCGCCGATTTGGAGTAAATGTCCCCCGGGTTGGATTCGTACGTCTTGAGATAGTCTGTTTCAGTAAAGCCGTGAACGATAAAATGATCTTCCGTTTCTCCTAGAGGAAAGTCCTGTACTTTTTGAGCTTCCGTCAGATCTGCAGCTTTAATAACCGTGATCTTGAAAGTACCAGTAATACTGGTTTCCACGCCTGTCCCATCCAATTCCGAATCACCTTGAGCGGCATGAGCATCGCCCATGGACAGCATACCGCCAGCGACTTGAACAGGATAATACATGGCTGTTCCAACACCGATACGGGCATTATCGAGATTCCCTCCTGTTACCATGGGTGGGATGCTATCCACGAAATCGTGACTGGCCGGAGCCAACCCCATGCATCCAATGTGATAGTTGACTGGGATTCGCACAGGAAACACATCGTCGTAATAAGTTATAGCATCCGCCTTGGTCCAGCCCATGTCTTCCACGGCAGACGAAGGGGTAAACTCATCAGCGCAGCCGTGCAAATCATGGGGAACACAAGTGCCCGGATAGGCAATGTAATCTCGCACCGTGCCATTGGGATCTGTAATTTTGGGCCATCCAAACTGGAATTGAGGAGTGACAAAGGACTGGCCGTCTTCTTCTACAACTTCATAAATTGTGATGACTTCATCGTTTTCATCCTGTTGTGAGAGGAACCAGAAGAGTATGAGATACGAGTCTTCTTTGCCATGAACATCCCAGCACGCCTTTTGCTTCCCCACTACTTGTACTCACCGGAGTGTCTGTAAAAGTTCCCGCTTTAAAATCACTGCCATCGACCATTTTCACACGGGCCTGAAAGCCCCACCAAGCCGCCGCATTGCTGCCATAGGTCTTGCCAGTTTTGGGATTTTTACGGGGCTTTAAATCCAAGATTTCTACCTTCAACAAATCACCCGGTTCGGCTTCTTCGACAAAAATAGGACCCGTCAAAATGTGGACGCCATCACCAGCTCCCGTCGCCCCACGATAATATTCGTTGGCGCCATCCATGTTGCTCCAATAGTAGACATCTTCCATGCCCGGATCGCCTGTTAAAATGTACCAATAATTGGATAAAGGGGTTCAACAAAATATACAAAAGTAGACGGTTATTCGCAGCTTTTCTCGTGGTGCAATGCTAGATCCATATCCAAAACACAGACACCTTGCCTTACAAACATACTGACTCACCTTCTATCATCAAACCATAATCATCACATCCGTGATGCGTTGCCATTTCCACTTCCACGGTACTGTTGCTGCTGATCGTGAGCACAGGAGAGAGCGTCTTGGAAAAGTAGCCCCAGTGCACATTAGCAGCTGAGAGAGGAAGGGTGTGGTCCACGGCAATGGCACTGTGGACAGCGCCGGGGAGGAGGAACAGGGTAACGATGGCGGGAAGGATCCTCATGGTGAAGTATCTTACTCAATAGAGATTGCACGACGAATAAGATATCTCTGTTGCAATATTTGTATGCGCAGATCAAGAAATGAGAGGAAAGAGATCTTTTTTCCTCTCTTCGACGTTTCACTCAGCTCCAAAGGTACAAAGATCCTAATATCGGCATCAGTAAGCTGATCAGGCGAGAAAAATGAGGGGCGATGTCGGCGAAAAACAAGTTCCTCCAAGAATCTGCGAAGCAGAACTCGAACAACAAACTTCGATTCATGACATCATCATTCAGCAAGGGAGGGAGAAGAGTCAACTAACCCTAACCTTATGTCGCCTATTGAAACAAGTTGGCAATCTTGACTCTGCAGTTCATTGTTTTGCTTCTCCTGTTCATAAGATGAGCAAACATCAAAGACAAAAGCTATGAGCATTTGAGGAAAAAATCATCAAGATCTGCTGTTTCAAAAAGTGTGGTACAAGTCAAGAAGAAAATGCAGCTTCATTGTTAATGTTCAGAAACAAAAGAACTGACAACAAAGAGTCCAATGAGTCATTCGGGATTTGTTGGCTTGTTTTGGTGACAATGGAGAAATGTGTGTGAGATGACAATGCAATGTTGATGAAAGCCCAATGGATCCAACCCTCTGAAACAACCTAGATCCAATCTGCTACTCTTTTTAACTCTAACAATGAAATTTAGGCATCTGTGGACACCACCCTAGATTCTATGTGCATGTGAAGCAGACCACCCCCAACACGGATGACCCAATCAATGGCAAAGAACCATCACACCACACAAAGTTGCCCCACATGTCAACAGGTGCAATGTTTGCATAGCTGATGTCTAGCTGGAATCACTTTTAGGGCCAACAAAGAGAGATTATTTCTTATTTATTTTTTCAAATCAGTAGCCTCAGAAAGAATTCCAAAAAAAAATATAAACCAGTCACTCTTTGCTGTTTAGGATTATTGCAGAATTGCAAAGCATGGAGAGTGTGATTGGTCCAATCCTATGCACAAGAGAATGACAAGACCATGTGGGGCAGCTTCCAAAAAACATCCCTAACAGTTCAGCTCAGAAACAACCAGTGACAAACCCAACAGACTTCCTGTGATGCCCATGTGCTAATAGCCACTGCCTTTGTAACATTGGGTTTGATCGTTATCCCTGAAATTTCTAATCCCGAAGCCTATGCTTGCAAGATTGCTGAAGAAGCTAAACAGTAGTCTACAAGTGCGTGAAAAAGATCATTGAGTCTACAAGACAATCATAACACCATTGATACTACCAAAGGAACTGGACAGCTACAAAATTTTCATAGCCATTGTAGCAGGATTCGAAAGAGAAAGCTACAGTGTTGTTTTTAGAACATCCGGAAATAATTCTTTTTTTTATTGTTGGTCTTACAGTGTTTCTAGTCAGACATCAACTGGACAAAAACACCTGTTTATCAATTAATAGCCAGTTTTTGTGTATTGGATTGACTCCCTGCCTGGTTTTTTCAGTTGTTGACTTAGTGCTACAAGTGCTTTGTTTCGCACATCTATTTGTGACATCTGGGCTTGTGCTCACATGCCCATGTGTTTGTTGTTGGATTTGATACTAGCAAGACAGAAAGCTTATCAATAATCTTGCCAACATAAATAGCATCACATTTGCATGTGCCCTATGAGATAACAATGTTATGTCCAATTTTTTATTGCATTTCTTACTGTGTCTGAGAAATGTTAAGGAACTAGTCAATGACATTTCAACATAGGCCCATAGCACACAATCTTGATCTTTGAGGTCTTCTGCCTCACCAAACTCTATGTTCCGCAATCCAAGGCCAAAGTCTCAAATTTAGCCGCAGTTTTTCAGATTCAAATGTTGTTGTACCCAATCAATCTACTGTGTTTGAAAGAGCAATGGTTATAGCCTTCATTCCACTGTTGGTATGTGTGGTACAGTACTTTCTCCTTCAGTTCTGAGACATAATCAGCATACGCACCTCCCTCCATGCTCAAGAAGGATAAAAACACTGCGAGCGTATTGATGGAGGCAGTTCTTCTGCTGCCATGTCCTCCATAAAGCTACAGCATGCCCGTTCCATGTCACAAGCATCATCACGTCCATGGCTACATCTACTGTATCATTTCAAGTAGTGGTTGCAGGAACCATAATCGCAATATGGCGTGGTTCTTTTTGGCCTTCGGCAAAATCCATCTTATTTTATTCTAAACAAAAACAAAGCCATTCTCTTGCCAGATTCTTTTTCCGTGAATGAGGGGACGAACGAACACACATTTTATTTCGACTCGCTCACTTGGCGACGGCGACAACAGTATCCTTACAATGCATTCTTGGGTTTCCATCACGCCCTTTGTGGATGGAGCACTTTTGACTTGTTTTGTCATTTTTGTTTTAAATTCATGGTCGACTTTTTTCAATTGTATGATTCTGAAGCTATTGTTGTTGCAATTATTTTAATATATCAAAAACTCCCGTGACGAATTGAAACATATGCTTTTTTTCTCCCTTTTTCAGAGATTCCATATCATCCAGTGTCGCTTTGCGACACTTGATGGTCAAATAACCGGCGTCTTCGCTGGGGTCCCGATCGGATGGTGGGGTAATGGCCAGTTCCATGGGTCCACCTTGAGCGACATACAAATTATGCGCGGAAAAAGTAACGGAACCCAAATCATCATCCTCTTCCAACATGTCATAATCTTTGAGAATAAACGTCAAGTCATGATCGTATAATTTGGCCGCTACGCAATCGAGGATGAAGGTCGAGTCGTGTTTGGGATCCCATTTTGGATCACAACTACGTGCCGTAGTAGGTAGGAAGAAGTGAAGAATAATTGCAGATTGTTGTGGTGGAGATGGTGGTTATTGAATTCCAAATTGATATTATTATTTTGGCGAAGTGTTTTGGAAGGAACGGTAGAAAATAATGGAAACATATTTTGAAGGAAGGAGGCACAAAGCAAAAGTCAGAAAAAACGTCAGAAATTCGCATCCGTTGCCATGCATCCATCCGGCACTTTATTCCCCATATCACAGTATCATTCTTGTCTGGCGAGCACAGCACCGAAATCCTCCCTTCCCCAACCAAAGGCCAACGGCACGTCAAGGCAGAAGACAAACATGGCACCTATACAAAAACAATATCGACAACAAGAACGTACGTACCTTTTCGAAATGTACTTGGTCCGATGCACTTCTTCCTCGCCCAATTTGACAATCACGTAGGGATCCGAAGTGGAACGAAAGGCTCGGATGCCTTCTAACACATGTGCGCCTTTTAACAAATTTCGGGCAGACACAATTTCAATCAAGAGATGCAAGTGCTCGCCAATATCGGGATTGCTGCTCATGGTAATAGTTTCTTATTTTAGTTTTGTAAAGTATTTGGTTTTTGGTTTCTGCTTTTTGGTTAGTTCGAGTTCGTTAGAGTCTTTCTTTGATTATTATAATGAGACCGTCTTCTCTCTACTCCCTATTAGCTAGCTAGTACTGGTACTTACGTTGTATCGTACTGTACGTACTGTAGTATTGTTGTCGGATTAACCTGCACGATACCTGGTATTACCTGATCTGCCACATCTTTTCGCGAAGGAAAGAGCTGCAAGTGATCTTCCGTTGAGTGAATCAACGGGATTCGAACTTCGTACTGTGTGTCCTACATGAATTACTGCACTCTAGAAGCTAGGGTTAGGGTACCAGCACTGTTCTGGATGCATGTGCTGGTGCCTGCACCTGGCGGCACTCAAGGTTTCCGAGTGCACAGAAGGTTGATCGGCTGACTCTCAAAATGGCTCTGCATGCAATCTGTCTTGAACATTGCTAAGATTGGCACAAATGAAACAAGCAGATTTGAAGATTGTCCAAAGACAAACTGTCTCAAGACAGTTTTTGACTGGACAGGAAGGAGAGTCCCGTTTGACCATCTCATTCTTCCCAAGACAATCTTAAGACTGTCTCATCTCAGAGACAAACCGTCTCAATCCAACCTTGGATGCCAGGCATCAGTGCTGGCTCTGCAGGCTCTGCAAATTGGATGAATCAGGTTGAATGGGTGAAGCACCTCGAGGTGCTGGTGTGCTGGTGCCACCAAGAAAGAATTTGAATCGGGTTCGATGACGGTCTTGAATTGGAAGTCACGTCCAGCATGTGACTGCTTGGGCCTGGCCGTCCACCCGCCGTGAATTCCTCTCTGACCAGATGCTCCACAGCAGCCAGGAAGCCCAGCTCATTGTCATGTGGCTAACTCATTGCAGGTTACAAGAAAATTGAATCTCAAGCTTCAGATGAACCTGTCACACCAAAACCTCTTTTGATCAAATGTGATGTGTTAAAAGCTGCAGACCTTCTGAGTTGTTGCAAAACAAAACAATGTGAGCTTGGAATGATCCAAAACGGAAGGAGGTCACTGAGCCAATGTCTCTCAGATGTGTCTTCTCTTGGGCCAGACGGTGATCAGCTGCTGCAAAGAAAAGAAACTGATTTGTCAATGACATTTCACAGCTTCCGCCAAAAAGAACAAAACATTGAATGATGTCTGATGCGATCATTCACAGCAGATGGAACGAATGCTTGCTATGGAGCAATTGTGCATTGTGATCAGCCTTCCAGACTGTGTCTTTGATTTGGTGTCAGTTGGCGACAGAATGTGATGAGTCCTTCAAAATGTGACATGACTGCTAAGTCTCACAGAAGCTGATGAAAGTTGCACATGCCATCAAGTCCTGAGCCACAGATGGACCTTTGCTTAACAAATGCACCATGCAAACAAGATTCCATCCAATGGACCAATTTGCTTGATCACAGACTCATTGTCAGCATTGTGAAAGTGCAAGAGCAGTCTTGCATGAATGTCATCATTGGATGCCAACAATGACCAAACATTAATGAGAAATTCATTCAACCCCATCTGGAATTTATGTGCTTTAGAAGACACTCTCCCCCCCATGGACGCAGTCATGGCTGCCCCATGCCAGGCAGACAAATCATTTGTAGTTGCACATGTGCGACTTTTTCCTGAATCTGCTTCAGTCACGATAGAACATCCACGACAAAACAACGCCGTGCCTAAGTCCTAGACGGGCTAAGTGCTAGACCGAAAAAGACATGTTGTGATTGGTCCAGAACAGCCAAAACAACAACATGATTCCCTGTGACCCTGCCTGCT
>ENA-ORBV01006434-ORBV01006434.1-microbial-mat-metagenome-genome-assembly--contig:-NODE-6434-length-20727-cov-11.364697_pt1 | contig 20727 bp, 18 predicted proteins | sample MGYA00237777_ERZ505514 | MGnify/ENA primary metagenome ERZ505514 (study PRJEB26160, sample SAMN06269048) | microbial mat metagenome | isolation source: Oligotrophic lake microbial mat | place... | reverse complement strand
TTTTGCAGTAACCCCTTCATCGCAGGCCGCAAAAACAGCGCGATCCTATACAAAAGAGGTATCAAAATACTCAGCACCACGAGCGGAGGAGCGATGGAAGCAGCGGGGGCGGCAGGAGCCATCCACTGGAAAAAGCCCAATAAGGCGAGGGTTATCATAGATAGGAGCGCCGAAACGGTGATGACAAATGTACCTTTCATGAGAAATTGATTATGTTTAATGATGTTCACTCAAAATTCAATAAGCAGGCAATAATCCAACTCTGTGACCGGATAAATACCTGGCTCGGTGATATGCGAAAAGCAGCCTAGCTGCTTACATACAAACCTGGGCAAACCACACCCCACACTAACCTCAAAAAAGCCACTACCAAAATGGCGTGCCTGCATCTCTGCGCTGAGCGCAGCCTTCTCAAATAAAAACCTCAACTTGCCCTCAGCTACAAATCCCAACTTTACAGGTAGTAGTGGGCATTTAAAATGTATGCGCGAACCCATAGATACCACTCTACAAACCCCTACTCCTCTACAAGCTGCCCCGGAGACCCCCGTATTACTTGGGCACTTACTATCTGGTCAATAGACCGATAGCATGAAAAGACGGATCCTTCCAGATTCATTAAATCGGTTCGTTTCATCCTTTTTGTTCAGTTGGAATGGGTAGCCTCCGCCAGAGGGCTTTTTAAAATATTCCACCAAATCCATACAACAAATCCATACAACAATGCCGTAGGAGTAACAAAACACTGCATTTTTCATCTTGCCGCGCCAAACTTAGTAACCCAACTTATGTGGAAATTTAACCAAGCCCTGGTATACAAGGGGGGGTAATGGAGGCTACTCTACTTGAGTTTTTTCTTCATACTACACACCAGAAATGTCGATGATAATAACCCCTTTATCAACTCGGCCTTCCAGTGTGAGCCTTTCGTGCATAGGAATATTGATGTTGATGTGTTTCATGTGATCGTAATTTTTTCATGTGGTATATTCAACTTCCTTTGCCAAAGGTATATCCACTTACACAGCAAGCCTTAGACAGCTAAGCGCAGGATCTAACACCTATTTAAAGCGCTTTTTTATTTATCTATGTTATCTTAAAATCTGAATTGCAAATACTTGACTTTATAAAAAAGCGTAATTTTGTTACGGGAAACAGTTTTTGGTTTTCCTGCAAATCAAGGTAAAACCCGGCTTAAAGCAGTCGAAAACAGATCAGCCAATCGTTTTCCTGTTCAATAATGGGGTAAATTCCTGGCTGCCCCCACGGAGAAACCAACCCCAACTGGCGAACCACGCGCAGTGGCAAATGGAATGCTTCCTCAACTGTAAAATCCTGCTGGCTAAAGCGCCCATCAACGATATTCGGTTGTAGGCAGGATTTTTCAAACCTGAACTTTAGCCAATATGGATCCGAACTGGAAATCCAGGCAGGAGCACAGGTACAGGTGATGAGCCGGGTTCTTGCACCGGAGATAGACACCATACAGATGCCTGCACCTGCACAATGTTTACTTGGTGTGCCGAATACAACCTCTGCTTTTATTTCCCGGTTCAATCCCTCTTTCCATAAATCGGCTATCTTGAATGCAGGGCCGGATTCGTATTTGACCATGTAATTGTTTGTGACAGGGATAAATTAAATCATGGTTGTGTCAACGATAATGCGCTTGCGGCAAGAAGCCAATTGCATCGAAGTGTTCTTTTGTTGTGGGTAGATGTTTTTCATGGCAAATTATTTTGATTTGTTATTACCATTCAAAGATGGCCCGGATAGCTTGCAGGGGTCTTATCACTAATCCGCTTCTTGTTACCTTTTGATTTAACAAAATTCTATACAATTTTTGATTTAAATACCTGTGTGTCAGTTAATTAAATGCTTTTATTTAACCTTTTTGTTACCGGAGAGCGCTCTGGATTAAGAAAAAAAACATACCCAAGAATATTAATACAAACAAAAAACAATGATCGTTATAATTAAACCAAACGTAACTATACAGCCGCCTCCGGCGGCCATTTCCGTCCTCCAATAAATTTTGGGATGATTCATGCGAATCAGAGCTATATTGATGTTTTTGAACACCATCAATATCAAGGAGCCTCTGAGGACTCCAACATGGCGCGGAGTCTCACGGAGTATAAAGGGAGTCTCGCGGAGTTAAGCGCCTCCGCGAGACTCCCTTTACTCCGTGGAACGCTGTATCACCTGATTAGGTGGCGATTTTGGACGTAAAATGTATAGTTACAAATGCTTTATCCCATTTTCGCTACCCCGGAACTCCCGATGAAATTACCACACTTTAACTTTCAAAAAAAAATGAAAATTAATTCCCCCTTCTGAAACCTGCATGGCGTATCTTTGTTCTTAATACTATTCTGGTTGCGCTGGTACGTCAACTGTTTCAAAGGCTAAAGTTTAAAGGTTAAAGTAGACACGAAACTTCATCATTGACGCGAACCCTACTTTATCCCTTAACCTTTCTACTTTAACCTCGACAAACCGTCCACTGTCAACCATCCACCGTTAACCGCACAAACATGCACATCGAAGACTTGCTGCAACGCGCCCTCAACTTAGACTTTCTGACCGCCGAAGAAGGGGTTTTCCTTTTTGAGCAGGCGCCAACGGCGGCCCTCGTACACGTGGGCAACCGGCTGCGGCAACACCATGTGCCGAACAAAAAGGTGACCTGGATCATTGACCGCAATTCCAATACCACCAACGTGTGCATTGCCAATTGCAAATTCTGCAATTTCTACCGCAGGCCGGGCCACGAGGAATCGTACACCACCAGCATTGAAGAATACAAAGTCAAAATCGAGGAGATGTTTCGCTTTGGCGGCGACCAGTTGCTGTTGCAGGGCGGCCACCATCCTGATTTGGGTTTGGACTTTTATTGCACCCTGTTCAAGCAACTAAAAGAACTCTACCCCAACCTGAAACTACACGCCCTGGGGCCGCCGGAGATCGCGCACATCACCAAATTAGAAAAATCTACGCACCGCGAAGTGCTGAAAGCGCTGATGGAAGCGGGTCTGGATTCGCTGCCAGGCGCGGGTGCGGAAATCTTAGACGACCGGGTGCGCCGCCTCATTTCCAAAGGCAAATGTGGCGGCCAGGAATGGCTTGACGTGATGCGCGCCGCCCACCAACTGCGCCTGACCACTTCGGCCACAATGATGTTCGGCCACATCGAAACGAACATGGAACGCATGGAGCATTATGTCGCCCTGCGCCAGGTGCAATCCGAAAAACCAGCGGACGCAAAAGGCTTCATCGCCTTCATTCCCTGGCCGTTCCAGGACGAAGACACCATCCTGAAAAAAATCCGCCGCGCACGCAACACCTGCACCGGCGACGAATATGTGCGCATGATTGCCATGAGCCGCATCATGCTGCCCAATGTCACGAATATCCAGGCTTCCTGGCTCACAGTAGGCAAACAGGTGGCGCAAATCTGCCTGCACGCGGGTGCCAACGACTTCGGCAGCATCATGATCGAAGAAAATGTGGTGTCGGCAGCGGGCGCAAATTTCCGCTTCACTGCCGACGGCATCCAGCGTGCCATCCGCGAGGCGGGCTTTACCCCGCAGTTGCGCACCCAGCAATACACGCCAAGGGAGTTGCCCGCGTTTATGGAGCAGCAGGAGCTGGTAGGGGCAGGGATGGAAGTGGATTGAGTTGGTGATTTGAGGAAACATGCACAACTGCACAGACTTCCCGATCTTTGTGCTGCGTTAAGCGTTTTAATAAGAGACCTTGAAATTCACAGGATAACTTCCATACATGTCCACGAAAAAAGTCCATTGCCTCCTCTGCTTCGCCCTGTGCGCCATTGCGCTGTACGGCCAGGAAGCGCCGCCGCTTATTGATGACCCGGCGATGGTGCAGCAATTGTCGTTGGACATCCAGATCAATACGCTGCATTCGGAAACGGCACCTGTGCTGAGCGGCGACGGAAAGACGCTCTATTTTGTGCGCGAAGGCCATCCCAACAACATCGGCGATGCCAACGCTGCCGACATCTGGGCGAGCTACCTACGGGAAGACGGTGCCTGGAGCCGGGCCATCCACCTGCCCGCTCCGCTCAACAACCGCCTGCCCAACCGCATTTTGGCGACCGAGGTCAGTGGAGATGTCGTTTACTTAGCCGATCATTACAACAGCGTTAACCCGCGCGGCTTGGCCGTATCGGTGCGCAATGGGCGCTCCTGGTCGAAGCCGCAGGCCATGACCATCGAAGGCTTCGTGCCGGGCGATGGAGAAAAACCACATTATCAGGTAGACGTCACCGGAAATTTCCTCCTGCTTGCCACAACCCTGCCGGGGGGATTGGGCAAGCGCGACCTTTACGTGTGTTTTCGCAAAGACGCCCTGCAGTGGTCGAAACCGCTCCCACTTGGAGCAGCCTTGAACTCGTCCGGCGATGAAGCGAAGACTTTTTTAGCTGCGGATGGCCGTACGCTCTATTTTGCAAGCGACGGGCGCGGCGGCTACGGCGGTTTGGACTGGTTTCACACCTTCCGGCAGGACGAATCCTGGGCGCAGTGGAGCGAACCGAAGCAACTGGGCAAAACCATCAACACGCCCGACGACGACCAATATTTAACCGTTTCGCATTGGGGGGAAACCGCAGTTGTTGCACGCGAACCCAAAGACGGCAACAGCGAGTTGATGATGATCACGCTGCCCGAAAACTTGCGCGCACAGCCCATGACCTTAGTGACCGGTAATGTGGTGGACGCGCGCACCGGCTTGGCGCTTGGCTTGCCCGTCGCCCACCGGTTGTACCAGTGCGAAGGCAAAGAAGCGCCCCTAAACACAAAGCCGGGTAGCCCGTTTGCGTTGCTTGCACCTTCTATGCGAACTCCGGGCGGGTATATTTGCCCGAAAGGCTATTTTGCGACAAGCAGCCAATTTGCAATTTTGCGGGGGGAACTTCAGGAAGTGGACGTTGATCCTTATGGCACCTTTGCAGCCACGAATTTGAACCCGCTGTATTTTCAAAGAGAATCGGAAATTGAAAACCTGAGCCTGCGTTTGCAACAGGTGGACATCGAATTGCAGGAAGCCAATCAGTTGCGCGGCATCTGGAGGCAAAAATTGGAAGCGGCTCGCCAGACGAATCCCAAAGCGTGGAAACCCGGGGACGATCCGGAATTACAGGCTTTGAAACACCGCTACCTCGAATACCTTTCCCGCCAGCGGGATACCATTGTGCCGCCCATGCAGGTGCTGATCGCGCCAAAACAGGAAGAAATATCGGAAAGTGCAATCCCTGCTTCGTTTGACCACATCGGGCAAAAGGAAGACGAATTGACGGAACTGCGCCGCCGCCTGCAAAATCACTTCCAGGCTCAAAATGCGGAAAAAGCAGCGGCTTCCCCCGACGGAAAATATTTATGGGAAACCGATCCGCCGCCCTTCGACGAATTTAGCCGGGGCATCCGCGACAGCTTGCGGCAAAAGCTTTACCCGGAAGTGCAGCAACAGGTAAGCCGGGAAGTCGTGGCGGAAGTGCTGGCAGAATTAGCGCGTGATCCGAATGCCATTCCGGAACAGGAAGCAGCATTGCGCGAGCAAATCCGGCAGGGGCTTACGTCAACCACCATGTCGCACGCGCCGTTGCCTGGCTCTCAGCCGTCCGCCCCGCTGAAGGATTGGGAGCGCTTGTTTGCCTCCGATATCGAAAAGGCAGTATCGGATGAAGTACGCACAGAACTGGCTCAGGAGATGCGGCAGGATGTGAAAGTAGCTTTGTCCATCGAGGCGACTTACCTCCTCAAAAAGGAACAATCGGCCAAGCTGCGCCGCGCTTTAGGCGAAAAAGTGATCCAGCAAATCCGCGAAGAGGAAAAGAAAATGGCTGAATTTTCCGAAGAGATGCCGCCGCCACAATCGCCGCAAACCGAGCCGCAGAAGATCGCAAGCCCGCCCCAGCTCCAGGCCGACATCGCGCTTTTGCCCATCGAAGAAGGCCAGGTTATTTTATTGAACCAAGTTTTTTTTGAAGCCAACGCGGCCAAACTGAAAGCGGTTTCTTATGCTGAATTGGACAATGTGGTGGAAATGCTCCGGCAAAATCCAGGCATGACCATAGAAATCGGCGCGCACACCCACGGCAGCATATCGCATGCATTGGCCATGCAATTGTCTTCGCAGCGCGCCCGGGTCATTGCGGATTACCTCATCAGCAAGGGAATTCCGAAAGAAAATGTACCTTACCGCGGTTATGGAAAAATGATCCCAATTGCGGCCAACGATACCCCGGAAGGGCGAAAAATCAACCAGCGGATTGAGTTGAATATCATAAAATTACAATAACCATTTACCAGTCCGTCTTGATAGTCCGATAGCTGCGTTATGCTCCAATTTTCAAATTTTCAAATCTTTCCTCCATGCTACCATTCGTATCAGAAAAAATAATTGACGCCGTTGGCGAAGCGCTCGACAAAGACGACGCTTATGAAATTGCCATCGAAGAAATGGCCGAGCAGCAACCCGCTATCGTTGCACTGGCCTTGTCGGAAGACTTCCAGGCTTTTTCGGAAGAGGAACGGGATTTTTTCCTCTACCTCGCCCTAATCATGTGGAAGTCGGCCTCTAAAGTCGGCACCCCGGCCACAGCCACGCCTGAAGCCATCGAAGCTGCCGAAGAGGTCAATTGGGCCATCTTAGAGCAATCGTCCGGCCCTACTTTCCACGACCGCTTAGATCCTTTTTTTGACAATCCTCTGCAGGAAGACCTGCTGGCTTTTATTGAAGACGCCGTGTCGGAAGACGAGGAAGACGACGATAACATTGTCACCAAAGAAGGCCGCGAGGCGATGTTTATCTCCCTGAAATCGGTGATGGATGTGTTGATTGCATAGCGCGAAACAGTGGGCAGGATAAATTAAAAAATTCTTCCACAGTAACTTTTATGGATTTTTTTCATTCTATAAATTGGTTGCTGCAATCTGCAAAGGTCATGGGGCTATAACCCTGTTTTTTCAAGCGGTGCCATCTCTCAATAAAAGTCCTCTGTTGTGGCGCAAATGGCTTGGAAATACGTAAGCAGTGAGGGTAAAACCTACTATGTCGGCCTGTTTCATAGTGAAGCGGACGGCAACTTAGTCATTTATTGCGGCACCAATATTCTGCATATTGATTTCAACGTGTTGCAGGCCAGCACTTTTTCTTTTATGATTGACGACGACCTTTGTGAAGTCGTTCTGGAACCTGCCAAAAAAGGATTTAGTTACCAATTCTTTGCCAACCGCGAAAAAGAAGCCGAACGCACCGCTCAACGAAAACTATTAGATCGAAAACACCTAAAGCAAACCCTTCTTTTTGGAGTCGGTTTCTTTTTGATTGTCCTTGTCGCTGCCTTTTTTATGATAGGCCAATACCAGGAAAACATTCGCAAGCAACGGGCCTTGATGGCACCGATCAACGCCCGCGCAAAAGCGATTGGCGTGGTAAGCGTGGAAAACCTGCGTGGCGATACGTTGGTGGTGTATTACCAATTTTCAGCAAATGGTCAGGATTTCAGCAATGTTGCGATCCTGCCTACTGGGAAAACACCTTCCGGGTTGCCGGTGGAGGATGGAGACGAATTCACCGTTTTTTACATAGAAGGCCGGCCTTTTGACAACAGCCTCAAATGGTCTATGCCCGTCACCGCCCAAATTGAGCGCTACCGCAAAAAAGTGACTGCAAGACACACCAGTTTAAATCCCAACCTCACGCCACAGCAGGTGACCTGCCAATTGGACATTGCCCTCCAGCTCAAGGGTCTCGAAGGCTGGGCCGATTTTTATTTCCAGGAAGCAACACCGGAGGAAAACCCTTTAAACAACAACCTGACCTATAAGCGATTGATCCGGGATGTGCCGTTTAAACAGGCCGAACAAAAAGCTTGTTGGTAGCCAAATGTTAAAGTCGGAGCGCCTGTCCGAAAAAATCAATTGCGGTTTATGCATTTTATGCAGTGTTTGCATCCAATGGTTTTCACCAAAAAAATCACCGCATTATGAAAAAGCCCACAATCATTGTCTTGTCCATTTTTGCTTTGTTTGGCATCTCGTTGGCCGGATTGTCTGTTGCAACGGTTCAGTACGGCGATATTGAAAAACCGCGCCTTGGCAGTTTCCCGATTCCGCAGGCCCGGTTTGTCAGCCAGCCCGATGCGCCCGCCTGGAAGATCAAATCGGACGGACAAGTAAAACCTTTACCTTCTTACCTCGAAAAAAGCTTAGCCTGGCTTGCGGAAGCGCAGGCTGAAAATGGCGGCTGGGGTGCCGGCTCTCATGCCATGCAAAATGTGCGCGACCCCAAAGCTGTACAGACTGACCCGGCAACGACCGCTTATGTAGCGATGGCGCTGCTCCGGGCGGGCAACACCCTGAAAACCGGTGCTTACAGCCAGCAGTTGGTGAAAGCGACGAATTACTTGCTCCAGACGGTGAACGACGCCCCCCAAAATCATCCCAACATCACCACCACTACCGGCACCCAACCCCAACAGAAATTAGGTCAGAATATTGATGTAGCCATGACGGTTCAGTACTTTGCGCGCCTCATGCCACATATCCAGAATGATCGGGTGCTGGCGGAACGGGTAGGCGCTGCCATGGATTTTTGCATCCAGCGCCTTCAGGGTACCCAAATCGCCGATGGCAGTTGGAACGCAGGCGGCTGGGCACCCGTGCTCAATTCCGCAATGGCGAACAACGCGCTCGAATTAGGCGAGCAGGTGGGCCGGAAAGTAGATGTTGATGCTTTGGAAAAATCGCGGCAGTATCAAAGCGAAAATGTGAGCAGCGACGGCAGCAGCGTGGCTACCGACAAAGCGGCGGGCATCCAGTTGTATGCCTTAGCCAGCGCACAACGTGCCACGGCAAACGAAACAAAAGCCGTAAAAAAAGCCTTTTCTGAAGCGAACATTTCGGCACCCGGCGCGGATCGCGACGATGTCGTCAAGGTCATGGAAGAAAAAGGTTACTCCAAAAAAGACGCCGAACGCATGGCCTCTTCTTACGTTTCCAACCAAAAAGCTGGCGAAATGCTGCAAAGCGAGGACGTGCTCAGCGGCTTTGGCAACAACGGCGGAGAAGAATTCCTGAGTTACATGATGACGAGCGAATCGCTGGTGGCCACCGACGACAAAGCGTGGGACACCTGGCACACGCGCATGAACGGCTTGTTTGAAAAAATACAAAATCCGGACGGCAGTTGGAGCGGCCACCATTGCATCACCAGCCCGGTATTTTGTACGGCGGCGGTCATCATGACCCTTGGCGCTGATCGGGATGCCGTCGTGCAAAAGTAGGGCGCGACCCTCGCGGTCGCCCAAAACATACGGCGCGACCCTCGCGGTCGCCCCTACACAAACTGAATTATTTTGAAAAAATGGCAATCAACTTCTCTGGCACTGGTTTGCGCAATGTTATTACTACAATGCGCACCGGAATACCCCGAGGCCGAAGTGCGCAGCACCCTGCAAAAAACCTGCGCCTACCTTTGGTCTAAACAAGGAACGGACGGCGGCTGGCACAGCGAAACCACCGGCCTGATGAAAGGCGGCGAATCGGCGACCGCGTTTGTCCTGCACACCTTGCTGCAAGTGCCGGGCAGCATCTTTTCCGCACCGCCCGGAGGCAAAGAAAAGGCGCTCACTTTTTTGAGGAACCACATCAACGAAGCAGGCATTCTGGGGCTGTCCGATGCGGACATCATTGATTATCCAAATTATTCAACTGCTTACGCCCTGCGCATTTTTGCAGCACACGGCGCACCGGAAGACCGCCGTTTAGTCGAAAAAATGACCACTTATTTGTTGGGACAACAATTCATTGAACAGCGTGGCCTTGACACGACGCATACTGGCTACGGTGCCTGGGGCTTTGGCGAACTCAAACTCCCGCCCGGTGAAACGGCGCATGTAGACCTGTCGCATACCCGCAGGGCATTAGAGTCGCTGCGCACGGCATTCCCCGGCGAAGACTTGCCTGCATTCCGCCACGCCGCGCGTTTTTTAAAAACCCTGCAATCGGCAGAAGACGGCGGTTTCATCAGCTCGTCGGTAACTTTGGGCACGAACAAAGGCCGCTGGGATGGTGCCAATTTTCACAGCTATGCCACCGCAACCTGCGACGGGTTGTTGGCTTTGCTGGCTGCCGGGTATTCCCGGAACGATCCGCCGGTACAGGCCGCCTTCCAGTGGCTGAAACGCTTTCCTGAACTTGATTCGCCAGCAGGCATGCCCCTCGACGACCCCAATCAATGGCACAGCGCCATGTTCTTTTACCACCTGGGAATGCGCGCCGAAGCGTTTGCTGCTATGGAATACGAAGGCCGTTGGCGCGCAGACCTGGCTCATATTTTGCTGCCAAAGCAATTGCCCGACGGCAGTTTTGTCAACCCCGCCGGTGCCATCAACAAAGAAAATGACCCGCTGATTGCGAGTTCGTTGGCTTTGATTGCCTTGTCTTCCCTGTTTGGCATACATGAGTTAGTGTCTGTCTTTATAGTCCGATAACTGCTTTGTATTTTGCCCCAAAACTGGTCATTTACGCGAGTAAACTCCCATTTTTGGGGCAAAACACGCCTTGTTCTCGAACGCTAAAGAGCAGCCCCTAATCAGTGGATGCGCTGCTGTTCACGTCGCCGATTTTGATGGCAATAAAATCAGGCCAGTAGCCGGATGAACTGCCGGTGATCGTTTTGGACTCCGGAAACACCTCGAGCCAGGGGTTTGTCGGATCGGGGAAAACATAATCTGAAGGAATAAAGCGCCAACTGGTATTGTTGGTAAATGTCTCATCCATACCCAAAATAAGCTGCTGGATTTGGATGAGGTCTATTGATCCCCGTTTACGTCAGCTGCGATGCGTTTGTAAGGGCTGGACAACGGTTGTATGTTGAGGATATGCCGGCGAATCAGAATGAGATCCCACACGGACAAGCCGTTTGCATCAAGGGAGTCTAACTGTGGCGTGACCGTATAAGTCTCAGCAGGATCCCAATCTATAGAGTTAAAGATAGGACTCCCATAAGCCCCGGAGTAAAGGGTATCGCCCGCAGAATCGGACAAGATCGCATGAACGTTTGCAACCGGTTCGCGCTCTTCCGTTTCAACCGTGCCGGTTACTACTATCTGCACGCAGGTGTCTGTAACAGCAGCGATTTGCGATTTTACAGGCAGTTCCGGGAAAAACCGGAAAGAAGTCGCAAAAAAGAATTGAAAGAGCAAAAAAGCAGGAAAAGTCAGCGCACAACAAAATGCGCCCCTTCGAAGACTGGGAGTTAAGTTCATGTTGGATTATAATTTGTTGAGGTATTGAATAAATCGTTACAAATATATAGCTTTAAGGTTTACTGCACCATACCCGAAACAGGGTACGGAATTGCGCCGGGGCGATCGTTAATTATTTTTTAAAATCCGGGTCTGCTAAACTTTGACTCGCGTGTTGCGTTTACGAAAAGATAGTATTACTATCTAAGTAGATATAATTACTTTTATTCTCAGTCAATGAAACCAGGACACAGCCTTACCCCGCTACAACGTCTTGCCGGGTTATTGCGGCTAGACAGGCGTGATATTTACTATATTTATATCTACGCTGTCTTTGCAGGTCTGATTAGCCTCAGTTTGCCACTTGGCGTTCAGGCCATCATCGGCCTCATTGCAGGCGGCGCTATTTCCGCCTCGATCATCCTGCTGGTCGTGGCGGTAACTGCTGCATCCGCGTTGTCGGGCATCCTGGTGATCATGCAACTCAGCGTAGCAGAGACGATTCAGCAGCGCATTTTTGCACGGGCAGCTTTTGAATTTGGTTTCCGGATTCCCCGGTTGCAACTCGACAACTTGTCTGCGTACTACCCTCCTGAATTGGTTAACCGTTTTTTCGATACCATGACGCTGCAAAAAGGCATTCCCAAACTGCTGATTGATGCCTCCTCCGCTGCACTCAGTGTAGTTTTCGGGTTGGTTCTGATTTCATTTTACCACCCGTTTTTTGCATTTTTCGGATTGGCGCTGCTGCTCATTATTTTTCTAATTTTCAGGATTACCGGCCCGATGGGATTGAAAACCAGTCTAAAAGAATCTACCAATAAATACGAAGTGGCGCATTGGCTTGAAGAATTGGCGCGCTCCATGAGCACGTTTAAATTAGCCGGGGACACCCCGTTGCCGCTCCAAAAAACGGATGAACTGGTTGGCAATTATCTGGAAAATCGCAAAAGACACTTCCGGGTTCTGCTTATTCAGTACAAGGTTGTACTCGTATTTAAAGTGGTGGTCACTGCGGGACTATTGTTGTTAGGGAGCATTTTAGTAATTGATAATCAGATCAACATTGGCCAGTTTGTCGCTTCCGAAATCGTGGTCATCAGCATCATCAGCTCCATAGAAAAATTGATGCTCACTATGGATACTGTTTATGACACCCTGACGGCGCTGGAAAAATTAGGCAGCGTAACCGACTTGCCTTTGGAACAAGACGGAGGACTTCCTTTTGAAAAAATAGATACTGGAGGAGGCATCCGTCTGAGCGTAAAAGCCCTGCATTTCAAATATCAGGATACGAACAAGTCTACCTTAGATCATATTTCTTTTGATTTGGCAGCGGGCGAAAAAGTTGCGCTGGCGGGGTACAACGGTTCCGGCAAAACCACTTTGGTTCAGTTAATTGCCGGGTTGTTCAGCAACTTTGACGGGAACATCAGCTACAATGGTTTTCCGATACAAAATTTGGATCAGGCCAGTTTGAGGCGCCACATTGGCGACCACTGTTCGCAGGAAAACATATTCCGGAGCACCCTGATGGAGAATATCTCGCTCGGGCATCCCGATGTAAAGCTCGACGATGTGGTCTGGGCGGCAGACTGTACAGGATTGAGTGAATTTGTTCAAAGCTTGTCCAAAGGCTATCAAACAGTATTGCTGCCGGAAGGAAAAAACATCCCGCAAAACATCCGCAGCAAAATTTTATTGGCTCGAAGCATCGCTTCCCGCCCCAGGTTGCTGGTGATGGAGAACATGTCGGGCACCATGGATCAAAGCGACCGCGACCGCATTGCCCGCTTCCTGACCTCTCCGGAACACAATTGGACCTTGCTGGCAGCCACGGACGATCCGGTTTTTGCTTCGCAATGCGATCGCGTCATCATCATGCAGGCTGGCAAAATAGTGGCCGACGGCAACTTTGAAACGGTTCGGGAAAGCCCGCATTTTCAGGAAGTCTTTAAAACCGGCGAGGGTGCTTAGGAGCGTGTCGTAAATAAGTTACGTGAATTGGGCGAGGGGATTTTTTCATCAGGCAAGGCGCGAGAAGGGAGCATAGCCAAAGCTACGCGACCGACGATCAACGAAGCCTGATGGAAAAGCCACCGCGCAAACCGGTAAATTATTTACGACACGCTCCTTAGTGTCTGTCCATTTGGTGCCGTGTCTCGGCTTTAGAGTTCGAGGGCAAGGCGTGCGAAGACCCCAAAAACGAGAGTTTACTCGCGTAAATGACCGATTTTGGGGTCGAGCATAATGCAGCTATCGGAGTATAAAGACAGACACCAATTAAATCTGAATCTAGGTCAACCATTATCTGCTATGCTAAACATTTCTCCAAATTCTGTCAGCCACCGGGTACGCCTGGAAAATTATGCTTCCTTCCGGGGTATGAAGGAGTCTAAGGCGCACCGGCGGCTTACCCGCTGGCTCTTGTTGTTGATGGGTGTGCTGCTGCTGTTGGTGTGGATGCCCTGGACACAAAATATTCAATCCAAAGGCAAGACAACCACGCTCCGCCCGGAACAACGGCCGCAAATTATTCCCGCTCCCATTGATGCCCGTATTGAACGCTGGTATGTTCGCGAAGGGCAGCGCCTCAATAAAGGCGATACGATTGTTTTTCTTTCGGAAATCAAAGCTGATTACCTCGACCCCAACTTAGTGCCACGCACCCAGGAGCAAGTCACGGCAAAAGAAGGTGCCATCGGAGCTTACCGCGACAAAGCCGGCGCGCTGGAAGACCAGATTGGGAATATGGAGACGCAGTTGGTGCTGAAACGGCAGCAGTTGCAACGGAAAATGGAACAGGCAAGGTTTAAAATACAGGCCGACAGCGCCGATTTCATGCAAGCCATTATCCAGGATTCGATCGCAAAAGTACAGTACGAACGCGCCAAAAACCTGTTCGATCGCGGCATAGACGCCCGCTCAAAAGTGGAAGACCGCCAGGCAAAACTTCAGGAAACCCGCAATAAAATCGCCGCTTCCGAAAACAAACTGAATTCCAGTCGGGCCGAATTGCGCATCACCCGGGTTGAACTCAGCGCCATTCAGGCAGAATACAGCGAAAAAATCGCGAAAGCCCGCTCCGAGATTGCCACCGCCCTGTCGCAGCAATTCGATGCGACGGGAGATGCGAGTAAATTGCGCATACAAACCAGCAATTATACCAAACGCGCCAGCTTCCTCTACATCACTGCGCCCCAGGATTGTTACGTGACGAAAACGGTGACGCCCGGTATTGGTGAAACCATCAAGGAGGGCGATGGCATCGTGAGCATCATGCCGGCAAGTTACGACCTGGCGGTAGAGTTGTACATTGAGCCGATGGACTTTCCGCTGGTCAATGACAATTCGGAAGGGGGGCGCAAACCGGAGGTGCGGTTCATCTTCGACGGCTGGCCAGCTTTTATTTTTTCAGGGTGGCCCGGGCAATCATTTGGTACCTTTACCGGAGAGATCGTAGCCATTGACAATGAAATCAGCGAAAATGGTCTGTACCGCATTCTGGTAGCAGAAAAAGCAGACAGCCCGACCTGGCCAAAAGCGCTGCGGGTGGGTTCCGGCGCGAAAGGGATCCTCCTGCTGAACAACGTCCCGCTTTGGTACGAACTCTGGCGGCAACTCAATGGTTTTCCGCCGGATTTTTATCAAAATGGCTTTCCTGCCGCCTCGCTGAAGCAAAAAACGCCGGCGAAACTGATCAAATAAACCCTGTTCAAATAGCAGTGATGAAGTATTGTTGGTTCGTCTTTATTGTTTTATTTTCAAAACTCCTTCCTGCGCAGGATTCAATCCGGATACTCACGCAGGAGGCTTATTTTCAATGGATTCAAGCGCATCATCCCCTGGTGCGGCAAGCCAACCTGCTCACCGCCGCTGCCGAGGCCAGCCTGCTGGAAGCGCGCGGGGGCTTCGATCCCAAGCTCGTGTCGGAGCTTGCTCAAAAGTCGTTTGATGGGAAAAATTATTACACCCTGACCGAAAGCGGGTTCTCGATCCCCACGTGGTATGGTCTGGAGTTGAAAGGACTGTTCAACACCGCCAGCGGCATCAATACCAACCCTGAAAATACACTGCCCGTTGCCGGACAAGCCTTACTCGGCGTAAAGGCCACCCTTGGGCAGGGCCTATTCATAGATGAACGCCGGGCGATGTTGCAAAAGGCGCGCGTCTTGAAAAATGCAAACGAAGCCGAGCGATTGGACGCCATCAACAACATCCTGCTGGATGCGGGGATCGCCTATTGGGAGTGGGTGAAAGCGTATGGTAAACTCGGGGCTATCGAGCAGGCGCTTGGGTTGTCTCAACAACGCCTCGACGGGATTGTGGAAAGTTTTCAGCAGGGCGACCGGCCCGCCATGGATACTTTGGAGGCTTATATCCAGGTGCAAAACTGGACTTTTGAATCGAATGACGCCCGGTTGGCTTTTCGGAATTCGGGCCTGCTGTTGTCCAACTACCTTTGGTATGAAGACAATACGCCTTTGGAAATCTCCGAATCTGTACGCCCGCCTTTAGCCGATACGCTTAACAATCAGCAACCCTTTCCGGGAATGGAAGATTTGCTCCGGTTTTCTCAAAGCCAACATCCGAAATTACAAGGATACCAGTTTAAATTGGCGCAGCTGAATATTGACCGGCGGCTTGCGCTGGAGGCGTTTAAGCCGCGTTTGGACATCACTTATAACTTGCTTGGCGACGGGTTTCGGATGGGCGGCGGCCAGGATGACGGCCGGAATGGACTGGAAGGTCTCCTGCTTCAAAATTTCAAATGGGGGTTGAATTTCAGTTTTCCCGTTTTCCTGCGCAAAGAACGCGGCAAACTGGAACTGAACCGGTTAAAAATAGTGGATACAGACCTTGCCTTTCGGCAAAAACAACTCGAAATTGGAAACAAGGTGCGCGAAGCTTATGCGGAATGGCAAAACACCCAACAACAAATTGGATTGTATCAAGCAATCGTTGCCAATTACCAGCTTCTGTTAGAGGCCGAAATGACCCGGTTCCAGTTGGGCGAAAGCTCCATTTTTCTCCTCAACACCCGGGAGCAAAAACTCATCGAAGCCCAAGTCAAACTGATTGGCCTACGCGCCGATTTTCAAAAAAACCGCCTCAAAACGGGCTGGGCTTCTGGGCGGATCAATTAAGAGGCAAGTGTGCAAAGGGCAAGTATGCAACCTCCGATAGAAAAAACTATTTTTGCAGCAAAACTGCACTATGGAAAAATTGGACGCGCTGCGTCAGGTCGCTGAATTTCACCGCACGTTTGGGCACCCCATCGAACCGGTGCCGGTGATTCCCGCTGAGGTGCGCTGCCAACTGCGCGTGGCGCTGATTGCGGAAGAATTGGAGGAATTGAAAGAAGCCATCGAGGAAGGCGATATCGTGGCCGTGGCGGATGCCCTTTGCGACATTCAATATGTTTTGTCGGGTGCCGTGCTGGAATTTGGGCTGGGTGATAAATTCAAAAGCCTGTTCGACGAAGTGCAGCGCTCGAACATGAGCAAAACCTGCAAAACGCTGGAAGAAGCGGAAGCCACCGTGCAGCACTACCTCGAAAACCACGGCGTGGAAGGTTATATCCGGCAGGAAGGCCCGTATTATCTGGTTCACCGGGCTGCTGACCACAAGACCCTGAAGTCCATTAATTATTCGCCGGCGGATTTGGAAAGGATTTTAAAGTAGGGGCAACCCTCGCGGTCGCCCAAAATCCCTAAAAATGCAATGAGACATCCCGAAGCCCGGAATGTCTCCTGTTTTTTTGCATACTAATCTCGACTTTAGCCAAATGAAAAGAAAGAACTTCCCGGAAGTGATTAATTTTGTAATAACCACACTTTCAAAAGGTGTTGTTTTTTTGCCCCGTTTTTCACCTTATTCTGGGCTGTTTTTGTCCAACGATTGGAGAGTACCTCACTCATCGTATTAATGTGGAACCAAAAAAAATTAGCATTACTCAAAAAAATCTCTTCATTTTGAATTTTCATATAATAAAAACTGTATTAACCTCTTCGCTTCTCTTCTGCTTTATTGGAGCGACCCTTATCTCTACCGAAAAGCATATATCACCTTTTGGTAGCTCCTTCTATGGCTATCTCATAATGGGAACTTTTATCGTTATTTTTGCAGGATTTTTATCCGCTACATCAACAGAAAAAGCAAGATGGGATATTAAACACACATACCTTGCATTTAGCCTGTATATAGTCTATCACATAGTCTTATCTACTCAAATACATGAGAAAACTATTGATATTTGGCATATTTATTACGGGATGGGATTTTTGTTATTGATTTCTTTACCTCTCTTAACAAAACTTGGTAATTTAAGATTCATTGACATAGCAAAAGTGGTTAGTTTGTTAGTTGCAATCCCAATAGCGGTTTGCTTTTTATAATATTTTGGGCTTCTGGAATCGAAGGAAAGGTTATTGAAGGGGTATGGTACATTGCCAAATCCTAATTTGACCGGTCTTTTTTTGGCCATGGCTTCCCCATTTGTTAGTTATTGGTTATTGGTTATTGGCGAAGAATGATCTTGCTTTTTTCATTATAACGCAATTTTAGGTTGGCTTACTATCTTTTATTAAAACATGAATGCTTTGCAAAGAAATATAAAATTAGTGCCTTTGTCAAGTGGCCTTATATAAATTTAACGTGAATCGTAACCATTTAAGTAAAAAACTCTGATTCTACCGGATTAGGTGGCAAGGTACTATTGAGTGGTCGTTTTTCTAAAAAAAATTCAGAATGTTATTTTGATTCCTTGTTGAAAAATGATCAAAAAACATTTTTCTGGGGCAAATTTTAGCCCAAAACCGAGGTAAGTCAACAGATGCCACCTAATCTGGTAGAATCAGGAATTCCCAAACAAGCTCTTAAACCCGTCCCGGATTGTTAGACTTTTTGCGACAGGAATCATCGTGGAGTAGTAATGGCTGGCAAAACACTGGGGTTGTGTAAAGAGGCAAAAGGCAAGTTGCAATGGGCAATTTTGTTTCGCAACGCTTCATGTTTACGGAAACAAACAGAACGACCTCGCAAAATTATTTGATTTTGCGAAATTATTGCCTTTTGCTTTTTGCACCTTGCACCTTATTACACAACCCCATCCACACTTCACCTTTTTTCGTCAAAGAACAGGGCTATGCTCCTCAAAAAACGCTGCGATAGGAAAAAAACAGCTCATTCTTCCCATCACGCTGACCCGTCGTAACAAGTTTATTCCCCTACGACTTCGAATTTCACTTTCGAGTCAATGGCTTTGTGCAGGTCAATGACAGCCTCGTAGGTGCCAACTTCCTTCACATCTTCCGGGAGGTGAATTTTTCTGCGGTCAATATCTATGTCCATTTGTTCTTTGATCGCCGTGGCGAGCTGAACGTTGGTTACACTACCGAAGATTTTACCACTGGTGCCTACTTTGGCACCAATTCTCAACACCGCACCTTTCAGTTTGTCGGCGATGATCTGGTAATCCCCCAGCAACTTGGCTTCCTGTGCGCCTTCGCGGCGTTTCAGGGTATCCAATTGGCCGCGGTTGGTTTTATTGGCAACGAGTGCCATCCCTTGCGGGATCAGGTAGTTGCTGCCGTAACCATCGCGAACCGTTACGATCGTATGTTTTTGGCCTACCTTTTCTATATCTTGCAACAGAATGATTTCCATGGCAAAGCGTTTTTGTTGTGCGAAAAAAAGTTACTTCAACAAATCGGCCACATAAGGCATCAAAGCCAGGTGGCGCGCTCTTTTAACAGCAGTAGAAACTTTACGCTGATATTTGAGCGAGTTACCGGTGATGCGGCGTGGCAGAATTTTGCCCTGTTCGTTGACAAACTGGATCAAAAAGTCGGCGTCTTTGTAGTCAATATATTTGATGCCAAACCGGCGGAAACGGCAGTATTTTTTGCGATTCTGGCCGATCTTGGGATTGCTTAGAAACTTGATATCGTCTCTGGTTGCCATAGCAAAGTTTTTTTAGATCGTTAATTAAGGATTACGCCTGTTCTTCGTTCGTTTCAGCAGGCGCTTCAGTTGCTGCAACCGCGGCTTCTTCAGCCACAGCTTCGGTCGCAGCTTCAGCCACTGGTTCTGCTTCTGCAACCGGTTCAGCTTCAGTTACTGCTTCTGCGACTGGTTCAACAGCAGCTTCCACAACTGGTTCAGCTTCTGCGACTGCTTCTGCGACTGGTTCAACAGCAGCTTCCACAACTGGTTCTGCTTCTGCGACTGCTTCAACAGCCGGTTCAGCTACTGCTTCTGGTTCTGCGACTGCTTCTGCGACTGGTTCAGCTTCTGCAACTGGTTCAACAGCAGCTTCCACAACCGGTTCAGCGACTGCTTCTGCGACTGGTTCAACAGCAGCTTCCACAACCGGTTCAGCGACTGCTTCTGCGACTGGTTCAACAGCAGCTTCCACAACGGGTGCAGCTACGGCTTCCACTACTGGTTCAACCACAGCTTCCACAACGGGTGCGGCAGCAGCTTCTACCACTGGTGCTGCAACGGGCGCTTCCTTAATCGCCGGTGCAGCTTCTGCCTTAGCCGGTGCAGCTTCTGCCTTAGCCGGTGCAGCTTCTGCTGCACGAGGTTGAGCGGCTGACTCGACGCGTTCCGGTTGTCTTTTTTTCTTGCTTCCGATCAGGCCTTTGCGTTTGTCATCGTTGTACTTCACGCCGAATTTGTCCAATTGGACGCTCAGGAAGCGTAGCAGGCGCTCGTCGCGCTTGAGGGAAAGCTCAATGGCTGTGAGGAATGCCCCACCAACGGTCTCAACCTGGAATTCGATGCAATAATAGACGCCCGAAGAACGCCTGTTGATGGGATACGCAAGGGGGCGCAATCCCATTTCATCCACATGAACGATCGTGCATCCTTCAGCCTGAAGGCGATCGACATATGTCTGAGCTGTCGCTTTAATTTCATCGCCCGACAGCACTGGGTCTACGATGAAAGTCACTTCGTAATTTCTCATTAATCAGACATAGTTATTGATAAAAATACCTGCGTAGTTGCTGTTTCCAACGTTTCAGAACAGTTCCGAACTGCGCAAAGCGGGCGCAAAGATAATCATTGTGATTGAATTGCGAAATGGAAAGGGAATTTTTTAGCCCCCTAACCCCCGAAGGGGGAATTTAGGGCGATGAATGGATCACGGTAGACGGTAGATGGGTGGTGGTTCCATTACCGGAGAGCGCCTGTTACGCATACTTTTTCTACGTACTTGCACTGCTGATCGCGATTCAGATAGCATTCAACTGAGGATGCGTTATGCACAGCCGAGGCTCGGCGGTAGCGAGATTTTTCACCCGTACACCGGATAGCATCAAAGCCGCGAGCAACCGCGAAGCGGTTAACTGTGAATAACCCCGGATGCAATCCGGGGATAAAGAAGCATTATATTCAACCACTTCGCGGTTGCCCGCGCTACTGGCGCATTTCCTTACCTC
>ENA-ORBV01006433-ORBV01006433.1-microbial-mat-metagenome-genome-assembly--contig:-NODE-6433-length-20736-cov-5.121303_pt1 | contig 20736 bp, 15 predicted proteins | sample MGYA00237777_ERZ505514 | MGnify/ENA primary metagenome ERZ505514 (study PRJEB26160, sample SAMN06269048) | microbial mat metagenome | isolation source: Oligotrophic lake microbial mat | place... | reverse complement strand
CGGAGATGTGTATAAGAGACAGCTTATCTCCGTTCTGCTCTGGTTTCGCTTCGCGGGTGCGTGGAACACACGCAGGATTGCAGTTACACCTCAATATTTAACAAACTTGGACTGCAGCTCAACACAACAGTTGAGTAACAGGTACCAGTACCTGGTACATAGCGATAACGTAACAGATTATTGACTAATTTAGGTTCTTGTGATTGTCTAGCTAAATTGATTTGAACAAAACCGTGGCAAGCAAAAGGGAACTCCGAATCAGAAATAGACTCTCTGCGTCGGTTGATAATAAGGTTTACAAGCATAGCGCGGCTCTGTTGGACGACACCATGGCCGAAATTGAAGATGAAACAGAAGATGCTTTGCGCCAAGCCGAGGAATGGGAAGCCCTTCAAGCCGTCTACGAAGGAGGAGACGATGGCATTGAGGTAGAGGCAACGAGTGAGAGCCATTGGGTCATTCACTTGGGTCGAGCTCGATTAGAATTGATATTGCCAAGCGACTATCCTTCCCAACAAGCACCCATCGTGTCGTTCTCGGCTCCGCATATTTCTGACCAGCGATTAAATGAATTGGAAGAACAATTGAGGGAAATGTGGGCACCCGATACCGAAGTGACACTTTTGTGGGCCGAGTATTGTCGGGCGGCTGTCATGGCCGAAGAATCATTGACACTGCCAGAAGAAGAAGAACTAGCTAAAGAAGACACGGTAGAGGAAGCACAAACCAACAATCAAGACAACCAGACTGGCGTTGTAACCTTTGTCCCTCCCTCATCCAAATTTGGACAACCCCTCCGACAATTTGATTCGAGCGTCGTATTTGACGAATCGCATCGCCGTGAAATCTATAGTGGACCACCCTTTCATCCTCCCAAATCGGGACCTGCTGAAACGATGGTCGCGCATGTAGCCTTCGTCACTTGCATGGAACACGTGAACTGGGTCTTGGCCGAATTGTTATTGCACAATCCCAAAGTGGCCAAAGCATCCCACAATATGTTGGCCTACCGGTTTATTGACCACACCTCGGACAATAACAATGAAGTATGGGTCAGTGACAATGATGATGATGGTGAAAAAGGCAGTGGCAGCAAATTGGCAGCCCTCTTGGAATTGTCGGGAGCCAAAAATGTATTGGTCGTCGTCTCGAGATGGTATGGGGGTGTTCATTTGGGATCTGCTCGTTTCAAATGGATTGCCAGCGTGGCACGCGATGCCCTCGAAGATGCGGGGTTTATCAACAATGGAAGCAGCAGCAGCGGTGGTGGTGGTGGTGGAGCCAAAAAGAAATGAAGCATGCCCACCACAAAGAAAATCAAGCCAACAGACAACCAACAACAGGCATCATTGTCAACAACAACCCCAATCCTATGGATTCGGCTGTGATGATGGCATTGACGGTCGGTCGGCAGGTAATGACAGTTGCTTTGATACTGACATCCATTCTATCAACACGATAGGGGCTCGGCACATCTTGAAGAGTGTCCACCCCTTGCAAAAATCATGGAATTCGTTTTGTTAGTAACAGCGGGACCAGATATACGGCAAACTGTTGCGAGCATACAAAAGTCGGACAAGTTTCACAGTAAAGACATTTTGTGCGAGTCCCCCAAAACGAGCTCATGGGCGATATACGATGAGTAAAAAGGAGTTCGAAGGCTCCGCTTGGAAAGAAAGATTCGCCACGTTCACCGACGAGAACGAAAAATGTTTAGAAACAAGGAAAAGCCCGCCATCCCAGTCAAACCAGCGAATCTTCCATCAAACCATCACGGCATCATCTGTTGGGGGTGGCCAAAGACGGAGATATTTTTAGTAGATGAAGGATGATAAGTTCGAAGTCTTGGCAGGCACGGAACTCAGTGCAATAAATTCCTTTCTACAAGTGAACGAACAATTGTTCAACAAAATAAAAAGCTGGCTACTTTTCCTCTTATCTGCACTCAAATTATTGCTATTTGGTGCTCCTTTTCGATAATTATACGAGTCACCCACCTCGAGTAGACGAAGGGAGGATGTATCTTGTTGCGAGCCGCCGTAGATGCCTTGACCATCCCTGTAATACTTGATGCCATATTGCACTCTCAGATCACCCCATATTTGCTTGCTAATTAAACTTTCGAGAGAGGTTCGGCGAAGCTGCCCAAGCGTTGGGTTGTCAATTTCCAGATCAATACGGGATGCATATTGCAGTGAAGACAGGAAGAAGCAACGATAGCTATTCCAATGGTTGTGATGAGGAGAGAGAAGTTCGTTGATTGTCCCATAATTTTCCTTGCTATGCGCAACTTCGCATGTGGTCGAGACAAAATTTAAATTGCTGACGCTTGAGCTTTGCAATTTTCTGTGTACACAGCAACGCTGCAAATGCCTTTTCAGTGTCGCTGGCTCCAAAACCCACGAATCGCAAACCATGACTTATTCCTTCGGTCAATTATTCGTGAGCTCAAGCTCTTCCGCAATGGATTGCAACGCTGATACTTCCTTAGAAGTAAAAGCGCATAAATGCATCTGTTCGATGCTACCAAAGTCCTCGTAGTCAACAATGGTCTGCAAGGCGATTCGAAGAGCCCTATCGGGGTCCCAACGGCATCCTCTTTTCCCGGCGCTCAAAAGAGAAAAGGCCACAGTATGGAGGTTGTTTTCTTTTGCCCGATTGAGTGAAGCTCGGTACGCTGACCGCAACAAGTCATCTTTGATGTTCGCGTCGTTGTCTGAAATAAACCGTTCCCCAAAGGCTGGTCCTACAGCCCAAATCACGTGACTGACTCCTAGATTGCCATAGGCGTCGTCGGGTTCACCACCATCACCCACCGACGACAACGATACAATTTTTGCACTGCCTGTGACACATCGAACAGGCCCAAAGCTTGTTTCGTAAAGGACTGGCAGGGCGAGGGCATCTTCCAAAAGCTGTGGTCCGCCTGCTGCTACTACCGCTTGTGTGACACCTCCGCAAATAGGCACACAACTCTCGTTAGTCGCACAAACAAGAGCAGCACGATGAGGGTCGTCTGGTGTAAATTCCACCGCAGAACCTTGATCAATTTGTAGTTTGACGCAATGTTCGGGGCGCAATGGCCCCGCATCTGCAGCTTCTCTTTGAGAGGACCTTCGAAGGTGTTGGACTCTATGGATCGCATACGTGGTAATACACGGAAGCTTGCGCCGCTCTCTAATGGCAACTTTGTTGTTTGATGTGGCCTCGGCTGTAAAGGAGAGTCCCTGCGGAAATCTTTCCTTTGTTTTCTCGATCATTTCGCGTACACCAGAGCTGGGCGGGAACCAAACATCATAGGAAGCTTTAATGTTCGGGTTGTCGCTATGTATTAGACTGTCGTACAACTTGCTCCAGCCAGGGTCGCAAAGAACCCATTTCGGGTTCAAGGGGAACGTATACCCGTCTTTCACGCGATTTTGGAGAAAGTAGTGCAGCTGTGATGAGTCCACGTACTTCCATCGAACACCCCCTTCAATCGTGTCAGAGATAACTAGAAATGATTGATCCATTTCCTGTGGAAAGGCATAGTTGAAGCATTCTGCTCCATGTCGTACAGCACCATCGGTTTTGGCCAGACATTTCACAGCTTCTTCCATGATACCGTAAGATTTGGAATCGCCGAAACCAAAACGAGGCATGGGAGGGATTTTGGCGTAGTAATCGCGTGCTGCATAATCCCATTTTCCTGCCCAAGAATCGCCCTTTGCGTTGCCCGCCAAAATATCTTGCGCAATCTTAATTTCGGATTTGATCAATTCGACCTGCGCCTTTGGCAATTCTTGGTCGAATCGAATTCGTTTGGTCCCTACAAGGAATCCATCAAAATCCGATACGACGGGAACCACCTTTCCGTTGGCTTCGTAGGCCATGAGTAGATTGTGAGGACACAAAGGATTTCGAGTGCCTTCGTCATGTGCCCACAAGACGACACGAGGTTCCCCGGCATATTTGGGGATTTTACGCAAGGACTTGAAATTGGCATCTTGCGAGGATGCCATAGAATTTCGTCCCACATCGTGCTCACTGCCAATCAATGCACATGCTTCAATGTGCCCCTTTTGAAAGTATTGGTGACAAAATCGAGCATGTCCCTTTCCTGTAGTTTGCTCGGCAAAGCCCATACCCCGCAATGCCCCGACGAAACTGGAATACTTCTTTTTTCGAGACAACATAGTGCTTGTTGCTGATGGTACTTGGGAAGGATTATTGTTGGAGTTTAGCCCATTTGTGCCATCACCTTGAATGGGAAGAAGTATATCCTGCACGAATTTGTCAGGATCAATGATAACAAAGGACCAAGAGTCGTTGGCGGCATCATGTACCCACTTTACAACCTTCTCACCACTGCCTTGCTTCTCAACTTCCATCATGCGTCGCATCAGCTTTTGCGGAAATTTTTCTTGTGGTGAATGTGTTGTGTCGCCGTCCCCGTTCTCTTTGGGACTACTAGTAGGGTTGCCATCGTCCTCCTCTTCTTTCTCTTCTTTGATAACATAACCATTATAACTGAAATCTTCCAAGGATCTTCTTCGATTTTCGCTGATAAAATGATTGCGCCAATGACAACAATGAACTTCTTGTCGTACCACAAAGGCTTCCCACAACAATCGTTCTGGCACGTCCAAACCAAAAATGTTATGCTCACGACTATACTCGTTGATGAGACGAATGGTCGGATCGTCCATTTCCCACTCTTGTATTCGTCGAGAGGCAATGGATATTCCCAATCGAGTGGAAGCGGAGCCCACCCCCGTCGTCGACGTTCGTCGTAATGCTCCCGTGGAAGAGGCAGCCAAGGATCCAAATCGAAAGGTTGGACGCCGATTGCTTCCCGCCGACCCACGAGGATTAAAACCATCATCATAGTCAGTACCATCCCCATACGGACCAGGATCACTCTGTGTGCTATCCCGCTTGGTGGTAGGACCAGGATCTGTTTGCGCGCTCATCCGCTTGGCGGCTTCGGCTTGAGCTAAAAAGTCCTCATCATTGTCAACAACTTGTTGTGCGTCGTCTTGTAATAACAGATCATGGTTTCCATCGGAAACCGACATTCCGGAAACCGAATCACGAAGACGAAAAAATTCGGTCAATTCTTCTTGTGATTGTTCCACCGCTTCCACCATTTCATCACAGACAATTTCGAAAATGTGCAGTGCTTTTTTGCGAGTCTTTTCCGAGGCATAAAAGACCCGCACCCTCCCAGACGCAGGCAATGCCAATATTTTGTTCTTGTCGTTGTCATTGTGAACTTGCAAAAAGGGAACATATCCTGATAGGCGACCAAATTTGGCCGATTTGCCTTTAATGTCCAATCCTTTGCCCACACCTTTGGTCTCCATCATTTTCCGAATGGCATCATGGCTCGTTGGACGCCACACCGTAAAGACGGACGCAAAATCAAAACACGAGATCACCTCCTTGAGGAGTCTCGCTCGTTGGTCACCCTCTTCTTCTGTAGTAGAGTCGCTAGAATGTAACATTTCATGTAACAGAACGCTTTGTCTCTTGACCGTTTCTTCTCGTAATTTCCATTCTCCTTTTTGGGCGACTCCTTGAAAGAATCGATGTATGCGTTGGCGGGGATCCAATTGTGCAAAAGAAATGGCCCAAAGTCGAAAGCGGTCCTTGAGTTGTTGATTGTGGTCTGCACTTCCAGTGCCATTGCTAGCATAATTACTCATCGTCGTGGTTGTAGTGTTGCTCATGATTACTTTTCTAGTTCTTTCTACACAAGAAAATCACACCACTCCAAGCAATCCAACCAATCACTCCAATGAATCACAGACTTGTAATCACACTGCCTTGCACTTCTTGGGAACGAGCTACGGTTCTCCTTACTGTATTGCCAGTTAGCTAGCTTAGTTGCGATTGTGGTGGTTAATTTTTACGTATGATATAGCTAGCTACTAGTAGCATCATGAATGCAACATTCATGTGTAAAGGTTACTAGTAGGTTGTCGCCCCGTGCAGTAAAAGTTGGCGTTTCGTATGTACATTACTATTGCAAGCTAGCTAGTTAGCAGCTACAGTTGAGTACTTGTAGCTACAGTACTTGTAGCTACATAGCAAATCCCCATGTAATTTTTAGCAACCGTCATGTTGTTCATGTTGGAGCACTTCGGAACTTGGGACCGTTGAAAAGTGTACTACTAGCTACTAGCTAGCTAGTAGTAGAAAGCCAAAAAAGGTCATAGCTTCGAAAATAATACTGTAGGGCTACTCTAGTACCAATAGAATGGCTTGCCCGCGTGCCGAGATCTACAGTACCTCAGCAGAGCTTTCAGCAAGCTACCTCAGCTCACAAGTTGTGATTCACCTCCTGGTGCTGTAGCTAGCTAATTGAAATCTACACAACTGTAGATAGCTTCTATGCCAAAAATGAACATGGGCAACCAATTACTGTACATACAGGGTTTCGTTCAATTCAATTTGTTTTTATAGACTAGCAAGAGATTCAATTCATGTACACACAGCAAATGCAGAACGGATAATTCATTCTTGGCTCAAACAGGCGTTCACTAAAAAACAAACCAAAACATTTCTCACGATGATGCAAAGAGCCAGAGAGATAAAACTATTTTACATGTAACGGACGACTTCGCTGTTTCGCGCCAAGAAACCGTGGGCACTTGAGCTTGTCACCGTACTATAATTTTCTCTGCAATGTTTATGTGCAATGCTGGTTTGTTTTTGCCGTATTGCCCCCGGTACCAAGCCCTAGAGCTCGCTTCAAACATAAGAAAGAAAGACCCACTTGCTTTACAAATACTTGCTTTTTCCTATGTCATGGAGAGTACATTTTGGTCACCCAACGTGATTACAATCACGTTTCATATACCTTTATTACAGCTTTCGCTTCTCGTTTCTCGACCTCCGTTAGACATTAGTCTGTGTAGTTTTTTCGCATTGAACGATACGCTCGGCTTTGAATCTGATGCTGAACCTGAAATCACGATCGGTGTGGGGTGCTTTTAGGAGATAGGCAAGCGTTAGAGCTTCGCCGCCGTTGGCGACCTTTGGGTGGAAAGGGTAGCAGTGCACATTAGGGTTTTCTCGGAGACGGTATGGTGCACCGGGATCCACCTCTGCTTCCAATTCGCATCCATAAATTATCGCTCTTGCAAGGGAAACATCAGAGAATGTAGCCTGCCCTTCTAGACAAGCCGTCAACCGCATTTCATCACTCCCACCTTCGTCGAGCTGCACCCAAGTTTCGAATTCCCCGGATCTCACTGCAGAGCTTCTGATATATTTTTCTGTGGGAAGGTTTTTCATTTTATGAACGGGAATATTCCAAGCAAACTTCACTTCTTCGTGGTCTCTAATGCGAGACAAAGCTGTGTTGAGCAGCTGACAGTGAGCCAAAGTAGTTTTCTCGACGTGTTGTTCCATTTCCTCGCGAGGTGATCGGTGCTCACAGCCATGGTCCTTGAACGGGCAGTCGATGACATATCTTTTGCAATCTTTCATCATATGATCCCCGTAATCTTTTCTTACCACAGCGTCGCCGCAATAATTGCATTTCACCAAGAATTTCGGACAAAAGTCTCTCTTGTGCGAATCCAGTTTTTTAAAAATCAGATTGGCATTGCAGAGGTCACAGTTGATCATCCGATTGGGGCATTCGTACGTGGCGTGATGCTTACGAAGACCAACGACAACATCAATTTTGCATTTTGAGCAGTTTGTCTTCATAAAAAGACACTCCTTCGTGCTATGCACATTGAGGTAGCTTTCAAGGGTACCTTTCCACGTACAAGCGGTTGCTGCGGCGTTGTCGCTGCCACAGTGAGCTCGTTTCCCGCTGGGCCCTTCATGCGTCTCTTTTGCAGGGCAGCGCACTTTTAATGCCATGATTACTCCATTCAAAGGTCTGATCAAGTATGGGTCCTTCAGCATTCCTTCACGGCATTCGGGACAACGGTCGGCGTTACTACTAGGTTGCTGCTGCCAGTTTTGTAGGCAGCTTGAGCAAAAGACGTGAGAGCCTTCGCATGCAATTACCGCATTGTCGAGAACAGAATGGCATATCGAGCAGAGAAGGTTCTCGTCCACAGGCTGGACAAACAGAGAAGTTTCAAATCCCATGGTCGCGGTATAATTGTTATGTTCTTCTTGTTGCGGGAGCAGACGAAGCGAAGTTAGTTGAGTAGTGCGTGATACCTATACCGGTACTCTACTAGTAGCTAGCTACCCTACTACTACTGGTACTAGCTAGCTAGTAGCTCAGTAGGTAGTCGTGGTTCTTAATTCTTGTTGGTGATGATTCATTCTTTCTTTTCTGTGAGAAAATTGTAGGACGCACACTATTTCACAACTCGCGCTACCGGGGTTTTACCCCCAAAACATCTTCGGATGCAGTCAACTTGTTCTCCAGCGTCACACTATTGAGCGAGGTGCACAAGTTCTTAGCTCAGGATTAAGGAGTGACAAGTTAAGTGTCTTCCAATTGAAGCAAGAGCATGGACGAATCGGCCTCGCAGGGGCCAACGTCTAGTAGTTTCCTTCGTCGGTGACCACCATGACAAAGTCAACTGCGGCCCATACCAGTAGACAGTCGGCAGCCACCTTTTTGATTCAGCTAATGATAAAAATAGATAGTAGTACCTGGTAGTTATTTACATGTATGGGGGGCTATACTGCGCAAGTACAGTTACAGCCACACGTCGTCGCTGAACACTCAAACTCGAAGAAGCCTGGTAACGAGCAAAAACTGGGTGACATGGTGCCAGCGATCATTGTACCCGAAATGTTCAGCGCAAATAGTGATTCGCTCCATCCAGTTACCAATTCAGGAGGCAAAGTACCTGTCAGGCCTTGATTCCCGTTGATGGACACCGATGCAAGCTTTGTCATTTTTCCTAGCTCCGAAGGGAGGGGACCCGATAGCTGATTGTTCATGATATACATTCGCGCCAGACCAGTAAACAGCCCCCACTGTGAAGGGATTTGGCCACTCAGTTGAGACTCTGTCAACCGCGCATACTTGAGGTTAGTCAAGCCACCCAAAGATGTCGGAATGGTCCCGACCAAGTCATTACTCGGACCAATGGAGAGTATCTCAAGCTCCGTCATGAGACCAAGTTGACTGGGCAAAGTTCCTTCCAAGTCACAATCGCCGCAAGTGAAGACGTGTAGGTTGGTCAGCAGGCCCAGCTCCGATGGCATAGTTCCACCAATGCTCTGTGGGTCATCGGAGCGACTCGAAACATCCAAAACGGTGAGATTTTGAGCCAGTAAACCCAATTCGCTAGGAAGCGTACCCACAACTCCCGAAAATGCGAGCAAGAGAGTAGTGAGGACCTTCAGATTCCCAATCTCTGTTGGAATCGTCGTCCCTTCTGAAAACCGAGTTCCGGAGGTGGAAAAAATACGCAAACACTCCATGTCTCCAATCTCAGATGGGATCGATCCGGATATTCCTGTCTCCTCCATCATGAGGTATTTCATATTTTTCAACGATCCAAAGGAGGTAGGGATACTTCCAGTAAGTCCATCATTGTACGAGATATCCATCAGTGCTAGACTGGGGATCAATGCGAGCTCCTCGGGTATCTGGCCGCGCACATTGTTCTTGTGGATCTTGAGATGGCAAAATTCATTCTTCGGACTGCAGATGGGCTTTGGGGGGAAGGTCATTCTGTCCTCGGTGTACAGAAAGTCACTCCAATCGAAGGCTTCCCCCGTGAATGTGCCATTGACAATCCTACCCACCAATTCCGACCCAGAAAGCCCCCTCATTTCCATAGCGGGAAGGCCATACCCTCCCTTGTCTTCCCACTCACATTCGCTAATGTTGTAGTCCATCCACCCACCCCGCATAAGCCAATTGTCTCCATCCAGCGCATAGTACAGGGTCGCCAAAGCGTATCGCTGAACTAGTCGGAACTCTTGCCCAACGTATTGCTCCAGGTAGGGATCCCTTTCAAGCCAGCGATATGCACTGGCTTGAGGAGAATCAAAGTCTTGGAGTATCTTCTCGATGGTGGAGTTTGGCAAGTCGATGATGTAGGGAGCCGTTGAAGGAGGTGCTGTAGCTTGCTGGCTCGGAGGTAAAGAGGGGCTTGCATCCATGGCGTCAGCTGTCGCTTGGTCGCTTCCTGGCCTGACGGCAAAATAAGTACCCACTACGATTGCGACAAGGCAAAGGCACAAGCCTAACCCGACCTTGCAGGTCCATGCCTTGCGCTTCCTCTTTGTTTCTTCTTGGCGCTGTCTGGTGCGTTGTTGCTCTTCTAGGTCTACCTCGCCATCTGCGGCAAAAATTTCCATCGCAAGTTCCTCGTCGGTTTCCTCCACGACGGGTCTAGCTTCCACCAGCTTCGTGGAATGCTGGTCTTTCGACGAATCATTCATACTATTGTGGTACTTTGATTCCGCAACTTGTGGTTGCTGGATCCTACTTGCAGCGGCGGCAGCAGCAGTAGACGCGGAAGTAGGACTACCGTGCATTCCTTTCTCCTTTGACTGCTTATTCTCTTCCAACTCCATCACAGAAAGCCGCCTTGATGATCCTCCATAATTTTTGGAGCGACTGGGTTTTTCACGCCGGCTCGCTTCACCACCCGACACGGCCTCTGCTCCAGGCTGCTGGCTGGCTGGTCCTCTCCAAAACTTGGACTGCTGTCCATTCTCAGAGCAATCGCCATGCGAGGCTGCTGCTTCTCCGGCCTGCAGTGTCCGGGATGAAGCTGCTTGCTGCTTTGAAAGGATGTCTCCATCTTCCAGCTCCATCACAGAGAGACGCCTCGCGGAGCCTCCTCCGGGTTGCAGGGAACGGACGGAACCTCCACTAGGCTTGAGCGAACGGGATGAACCAGCTCGCTGCTTGGCAAGGGCGTCTCTCCCTTCTAGCTCCGCCACAGGGAGCCGCCTCATGGAGCCTCCGCCAGGCTGCAGTGTGCGGGAGGAACCAGCTCGGCGCTTGACAAGTTTGTCTCTCTCTTCTACCACAGAGAGTCGCCTTACGGAACTTCCACTTGACTGTAGTGTGCGAGAGGAAGCTCCTCTCTGCTTGGCAAGTTTGTCCTGCTCTTCCAGCTCCATCACAGAAAGCCGCCGTGCTGAGTTTGCCCGGCTTTTGGAAAGACTGGCATGTTCCCGTTGACCACTGCCAGATACGGACACAGCTCCAGGGCGCTTGGCCGCTTGTCTACCAAGGTCTTTGGAGGATGGGGCTTTCTCCATTTGTCGGGTGGAATTCTCACGGGACACTGCCACGGCTCCAGGCCGAAGTGCACGGGCCGAACGAGACCGCAACTTGGCTGCCATGTCACTACTATCTTCTAGCTGTGTGACAGAAAGTCGCCGTGCCGATCCAGAAGGCATGCTGGAACCTCCCAGCGGCTTGTCTTTTTTGGTGAGAGAAGCTCTTCTTCGAGTAGAAATAACAATCGCCGCCGCCGAGTGTCGACGTTGCCGGCGCTGCTGCTGCTGTGCAGCGGGGCTGTCGTCTAGAACGCAACCCACACAGGCACTGTAGTCTTGAATGACGCTTTTGACGCTTTCGTCCATCGCGTTGTGTTTGCTGTTGCGCATGGAGTTCTCTCGCATGGACGTCGTCATCTTTTCCCCAATAAATTCATCTTCGAATGCGAGACTATTACTACTACTGGTGCTACTACTACTAGAAGAAAAAGACCTGGTAGGTGTGCAAGTCTCACTGCTGTTCACAGAAGTGTCGTTCCCAACTTTGGTGGGCGACAAGGGCACCATTGCGCTCATGGTTGCGCTGCTCCTGCTACTAGGAACAGTGCTTGTAGGAGGCATGGTATCGCACCGTCAAAAGTCTATCGTGCTTTGTAACATAGGTTTGTTATTGCTTGTTGTTGTTGATACTTGGTATGTACCAGTCAAGTAGTAATGTAGTTTTCAAGACCAACAGCTCAGTAGTGTTATGCTGTTTTTACTACGCGATGCTTCCATTCAAGCAAAAACACCACCACGACAGATGCTCTTTGCATGCATGGATGCAGCACTGGTAAGTACCGGTTCGAATATGCATCGCGTTAGAATTACTGGGTGACTCTACAAATAAGTACTAGTACTCCTAGTACTACTGTACAGTGAAACATTGTTTATCGCCTTTGCCGGCGCGGCCAAGTAATAAAGACACTTTTTTTCATTTAACGAAGTGGTAGCCAAATGTGACTCTAAATTTGTCACTTATGTGGACTTTAAGGTGACCGTTAATTAAAAAGTACCTTTTGAGGCGAGAAATGACTGATGATAGCGGTGCCGTATGCTTGTTGGAGTAAATTTATCGACCTCCCAGTATCCGTGACTCAATTGTCTGCAACCATGACCCAAACAGGCAAACACAAAACTGAAGGCACTGTCTGCTGCACGGCTATGTGGCACAAGTGCTGTAGCACCAGCACAAACCCTCCTGTCCCTGTCATGGCCAATGATGACTTTTATTAGTTCAGGATAGCAACAGCTAGTCTGTGATTGCGAAGGCTTGGGCCTGAAATTCAATCTGGGCAACATCAGCAAGCTGCTTGACAAAACAAGAAACAATGCGTGCAACTGTCACACACAAAGCCATTGTTGTGTGATTGTCCTGTGTTAGGAATCAAAAAGAGTTTGCATCCACTGTGCAGAGTCTCAAAAATGATCACCAACACACATGGATCTAAAAATTGTTGCACTCCAGCTGCAAGCGCCACGACAGCAAAAAGTGGTGTTTCGTGCACTGCAGAGACAGACAAAATTGAAGATGAGAGTTCACAACATGCATGTGTGGCTCAAGCATTGCAAGCTTCTCTCATGATTCATGGAGTCGCACTTGCTGTTGTTCTCCTGTGTTGCTGCTGCATCCGTCACCAGCACAGTCAAATGCACCCACAGCAAGCAATCTTCATCACAGCAGGGGTTCTTCAGTCATGCATTTCTTCCATCCCTAATTCCAACAAGCACACCTGCAGTTGTGTTTTTTACTATGTGAGCACACTCTGGGTTGCTGAGTCATCAAACCTTTTCTCAAAAGTCTTGGTTGTGGTGCATTTCCAAAGCAAAATGGACGACTGGACAACAGATTGCCTTTGACATAATGTTCACAAACCAAACAAAGACAAAATGCATTCACATGCTGACCAATGTCTGCATGATCTTTGTTGTTGTTTTTAGGCATTCAAAAGCCTGTTGCTCTGAAGTGCACTGACACACTGCTGACTGGCTGCTGCTAGAGCAGAAGCGCACCGGTCCATCATCATGTTGTCAGTGAGTGTCAATCATGCTGTGCTGCAGATCCTTCATGTCATTAGGATGAACCAACTAGGCCATCCAAAGTGGATTGATAGAACCCCTTAAGCATCCCATTGCTTGCAGTGGCTATCTTCTCATTCCAAAACACACAGCAATGCTTTTCTTGTTTGCCAGCCAAAGCCTTTCATACAAATCGTCCTTCTGGTTGGCCGCAAAACAGATGCTGAAGCAACGGGGAGCACAGAGACACTGCCCTCTCGTAGTGTGCTAAAATGTGTTGTGCAGGCTGCTGCTACTGCTGCTGTTACTACTATGTTCTTTTCAGCACTAGGCCAGTAGCTAATTGCAGCAGCTAGCTAGCTCTTATGACAAACAGATTACGTAGCCCTCAATGGAAGCTAGCCACTAGGGTTGCCCGGGTGCGAGCACGGGAACAACCAATGTCAGTCCCACTGCAATGCGTGCAAGCAAGATTGCATGCTATTCCCGTCTACAATTGATAAGGGGGGCATCATCAGCCGAGGTTCGTACTGCAGTGTTGGAGTTGGGGAGCTACAGTTGCAGCTAGCTAGCTGCGGACAGGCTGGCAATTTTTGTCGTTGATTGGACCGGAAAACTTACTGTGCAAAGTTCAGTTGCTGGTACGGGTTCAAATGAATCCATCCGCCCAGCCGTCCTAGATTCTAACAATGCATGCAAGCAAAACTGATTTCGCAAGCAACTACCTCGAGCTAGATAGTCAATATTAATCTCCTGCATGTCATAGGCTGGGGTGGTAGATCCAATCCAACCCCGTAAAGATTGGCTACGTGCTGGCAATGCAAGATGTTTTTACCCGCCCACTCACAATAACCGATTCTGGTAATTATGTGCTGTGCAAACTTGTCACTGGGAAATCAGTGTAGCTCTCTACCTCATATCCGGTCTTGCTGCTTGACCAATGCTACAGTATCTTTATTTGTCATTTATTTTTCACTCCATATCCTCGTTTTTTAATTTGCCTTGACCTTTTTTTCGACGGCATACAGGTCCAACAGCGCCTGGATGAACAATGCCGCAAAGATCAAATCCCAGAACAGCACGAAAAAGACTTGCCAACTAATGGTTTGGTGATAAAAGACATGCACGGCGCCCACCGCGTTCACCCCCAGTTTGGATACCACCGCCAATTCGATCAGGTTGGAATGACGAGGAAAATCTTGGGACGCCATGAAGTACCCGACGCCAAAAATTCCAATCGCGCCAAGCGCAATATCGAGAAAAATGTTGGGTTCGTCGGGTATGGGCGCAATGTCCAAGAGTGGAAAGAAAATCTTGGGTGCCGCGAGGGTTGCCGAGACGACCGCATTAAAGGCAGCTCCCACGAGAAAGAGACTTTGATATTTTCGCGATATTTCCTCCATGACGGATGGTTGCCTTGGTTGGTGAGAGACTTGCAGCCGCTGCTAACAGACACGATGGATGGGGCAGAATCGAAGGAAGTGAATAATATGTTCGTGCTCTAGCTCCGAAGGAAAGGCCAAGTTTTTGGTTCTTCGTGGATGATGTTACGATGAAGAAGCTGGATAATGGAATATGGTTGCGATGCTAGCTAGCTATTAGTTACTACTAGTAGGTAGCTAGAACACGTGATGCCAGTCATTGGGGCTGCGGTCTTTCAGTCCTGAGCGTGAACGCCTTAGCCCCGCAAGATTGATTGATTCATTAGTGGCCCTCCTGGTAGTTTACCTGATCCCACCAAAATATTGATGGTAGAGCATGCATTGCGCATTTGCAAGACCTTGGATATGGACCTACTAACTAACTAGCTAGTAGATCTATGTATAGGATGTAGCATCTCCTGAGGTGACCCAAGGTACAATCCTCCAGAGCCACTGGCAGCTAGCTAGCTGGAGAGTAGTAGACGGAGCGTGAATGCCTTCATTTGGAAGACCTCGTAGATGTAACGGATGTACAGTGGTATCCCCAATCTATGCCCTGAAATCGTCTTTGTGGGTTGTAGATACAAAGAGAAGTAGGGGGGTAATAGCAGCGTGCAAATGTTGTGAAGAAGACAGGCAGTTTCTAGTAGTAGTAGAAGGGTGGGAGTTTGTGTTCAAAATTGAGAGTATTATATGTACAAGTTTAGTATGTGCATTGCAGCAGCAGTATAGTATATGTGTGCGCATGTCAGTAAGTTTATGCCGCACGAGATGCCTTGTTGGCTTGCTGTTCCTTGGCGGGGGAAGCCGAAGTAGCCGAGGCGGCTTTCAAGTGGCGTTGCAAGAGTGCTCGTGACGACGTTGTTTTGGAGGACTTGCGAACAATCGTTTCCAAGACCAAATGCAGTTTGTCAAAGGCCTTGTGATTGGTAGCGGCCGCGGCCGTCTTTTCGCGTTTGCGGCGGATCGACGCGGCTTGGTGAGCGGCATCTTCAATCTCGGCTTGGGTGTATCCCGCCACCTCGGTCAAGTATTCTTGTCGGGATTGCGCCGAGCTTTGCAAGTCTTTGCCACTGCGTCGTGGTTTGCGGCGTTGTTCAAAGAGTCTTACATCCATCTTGGCTTTACTGGTGTGTGTCCAACCCAAGGTAAGAGGTGCTCCGGCACTGACGGAAGGATTGTCGCCCAGTAAGCATGGGAATTCGTAGACTTCAATGTGGCTGAAGTGAACCAACCGACGTCCGGGAATGGGGGTCATGGACGACCGCGGTTTGTTCTTGTTGTTGTTTGTGGAGGACGCAGAAGAAAGACAGCTGTGATTGCTGCTGGTGCTGCAGAGACTGGTATTGCTAGAAGACTTCGTCAACGTGCATGGACGAGTGTTGGTGTCTTGGTGGTTCGTCATGATGTCTTCTTGTGATTGTTGTTGTGGTAGTGGAGAATCGCAGATTGTGAGATCAGCAGAGCTAGAGCAACTTGCTTCTTGGTCTGAGATTTGGATCAATGGGTCTTTGTTGTTGCTGTTGCAGTTGTAGCTGTTATCGCCCATCTTAGATTAGTGAAGGCAATTGGCTGAAGTGAATATAATAATGGATAGAAGAGAGAGTTATCTATCGGTTGAGTCGTTTTATTGTAAGTCTGTCAGATGTATCGTGGGGAGAAATTGAGAGTCCTTTACCATGCTGCTACTAGCTAGATAGAGGGTTCTTGCAACTGAACATGCAGTCAGTTATCGACCAACTCCGAAGGCAAGTAGCTCTGCATGTCAAGTTGTCAACCCCTCGTAGTGACAATCCTACGAGTTTGGACTGTGCTGGTACGTACCAAAATCGCTCACAAGGAACGCCATGCGGTGAAGAACCAGGCAACATCTCAGATTCTCAGTGGTCTGAGGTGGCGGCGGCGATCTCGGTCTTCAAGATCAACTTGAATTAGCTTTTACTTCCCTATTGCCCTAATGCGAATTTTCTTGAGCTAGGTCTTAATAGAACAACTTCGAAATCTTCTCACGAGTTCCTGGTGGGCAATAGCGCGTAAACTTTTACTTCTGACACGCATCCGAACTCCTCTACTGACTTTTATATACTTGAGTACCATTTATAATTGGATGACCATTCCTTGCCTTGCCAATACCGACCGGCATCCGAACTCAACGAATAGCTCTTAACGCCCTCTGGCAGCCAGCAAAGATCAAGACTTGAAGTGCTCGGAATACTACTCGGAGTATTCGATCTTCGAAGGGCGGCGTCAAAGTAGAGGGAAAATTACATATTTAACTCGAAAGTGGTCTTAAAGTTCTGTGGTCATATTTGCGGTTTGTAATAACGGGATCGGATTAGTAGATGAGAAACGAAATCGGAAATATTTGGAATAATTTGGTTATCTGAGGCAAAAACTATGTGTGATATCAATCAAATAGCTCCGAACATGGATCAATGAATATTCCAAACATCAACGGCTTCCATTCCTTTCCTTAATGGCGAATCAGGTTGAATTTGTCCGTTCAAACGGCATTGAAGTTCAACATGGTCAAGCAATTGTACGTAATAGTACTCAAGTTGAAGATCACGAGCAGCTGACTTGGCCAACCGGTCGGGGTTCTTTTTGGGTTCAGATCGCTCCTTCTTTTTTTACTGACGAGATTGTCAAGTATTCCGGATTATTTTCACCGAACCCCCGCCTTCTAAGCTTGACATTATCACATAGGTCTTGACACTGTTGACAGGTCGTTTTGCAACCTTTTGCTCGACTCAAACAGATGCATTTAAGCTAAATATATCCGAATCGCTATCTGTTCCCCGTCGAACAGAACAGAACGGTTGTTCTTTCGACGGGAGAGTATAGGAACACAACAATCATTAAATAATCCAATCGATTCAATACTCCGACGACATCGGCAATTCGTGTTTTGACCACTTTCAAGTAATAAATCCAGTCGTTCAGAGAGCTAATCCAATACTCCGAGGGAATGGCAATTCGTATTTTGACAGCTTGTGAGTACTCGCGATCGAGGGAAGCAAATCAAGCAGCTTGAAGCAGCTGCATTTGACAGCGTGTTCTCTCCATCGAGATTTAACAGCCCTCTTTACGGGGACAAATTAGTTGAAGTTTTGGGATTCCTAGGAGCTGAGGACTGAGGTGTCAAGGCAGAGCGACATTTCGGTCTGGCAACCAAGTGGTCTGGACCTATGTCTGGCAATTGGATGGCAATCGACGGCCAGGACGACTGCTGGTACTGGTACTGGTAACACTCCGAGCGACATTTCTGTGCTTGGCAACCGAACAGTCTGGACGACTGTCTTGCAACAAATGGGTTTGGCAATCGACGGTCTGGACGGCTGTCTGCCAACGCTACTACGGTAAGCTAGACTAGTGTTCGTGGGAAACGAACCGTCTGGCTGTCTTGCAACAAATGGGTTTGGCAATCGACGGTCTGGACGGCTGTCTGGAAACACAATAAGCGACTGGACGGCTGTCTTGCAACGAAATAATAAGTCATGCAATCGACGGTCTGGACGGCTGTCTTGGGATGGCGTCTGGACGACTGACTGGATGCTTACCACATAACCTTCTTTGGACATGAACTCAAACTGTGTTCCCGGTCAATTCGGTCTCCCTATGGAGCCGTTGAGTCAAGAGAGATCCAAGAGAGTGGAATTCAAATGAAAACCATGCGCGCAACTGTGACCAAAAGAGCACTGGTGCGTTCACGGTTGCGTTTCGACACTTAGGAAATCGTGTTGACATCCTCGATAGTGATTAGAAAGTGAAATCAATCCCGTTAATTTGAATGAGGGCACCGGTTATCACCTGATTGAGGGCGCCGGTTAGTACCTGCTTTGTTAGGGTTAGCGTTGAGCCCAAGGAGACCAGCTCTCTTACCCTCAATGTGTTACCCCAAATGAAGCAATTTCCATGTGCAAAGTTTGTTTGTGAAAATTCGGTCTCCTAATGGAGATCGTTGAGAGTGAGAGTGAGAGTGAAATTCAAATGAAAACCATGCGCGCTGCTCTGGGTGGAACAATGCTCATTCGTTCACGGTTGCATTTCCACATTTGGAGGATTGTGTGGGCTGGCTCATTCAATTCAAATGTGCATCAACACATCAGCTTGTTGGCATGAATAAGTCAGCTTGTTGGCATGAACAACCGTTCTCGGAAGGAATTCTTCAAGGATCGATGGTGGCAAAAGTTGCATTTGTGTGATGTTGTGCTATGCGAATCAGCTATGTGACTGTTACAAATGCGAATCTGGTTAGCACCAGACATGCTGGGGTTAGGGCAGGGAGACACACGCTCTTGCCATCAATCATTAGCATCCAGGCACAAGTGAGGACAAACACAAAGATCTTTGGATCTCTCTCTCTCAAAAAGCACCTTTGTTTTTAGTTCAGCACAAAGATCACATTTCAATTTGTGCACATCTCAAAAGGTCAACAGAGTCTTTTCAAACATTGATTATCAGTGTTGCTGCGCATGCTAAATCTTCAATTAGCTGCATCTTTGAATGCTTTCTGTTGCGCTCATGTGACATGTCATCAGTGTGATGTGAATGCTCATTTCGCAGAGATCATGTTCAGGCAACTCCTCCTTACTCACCATGAACACATGAACAAATGACAAGCATCTTAGAGTTCCCAAGCAAAACCTTGCTCCCCTTGCTGTGAATTCATGCTGCATGCCGGATTGATGTGCACAGAGTTCCCAAGCAAAATTTTGCTCCCGTTGCTGTGAATTTATGCTAGACAGGGTAGACTGGCATGGAGTGGACTTGCTAGGCCCATGACATGTCATCTCAAATTGTCTCCGAATGAAGCAAGTCGAACCAGGAACAACAAGATGTGTCAATCAAACAAGACATTTTTTTTTTTGCAAAACCAAAGAAAGTGATAGAAAGGAGAATGGAAAAATGTTAGCTCTGCCTGTTCAATGCGCATGATGAAGGAAACAAAACATGCTTGTTAAGATGTTTTCGACATCATTATGATCTGTCAGTCGCACAATTGACAACGTGCAGACGGCAATGTTGGCGACATGCAAATGAATCAATTTAGCAATTTGCTAGATGAGCTCGTTCTTTTCTGTTTCAATGATTGTTTTGTAGAACATTGAAAGTTTCTAGACAAAAATGGGTGGAATGTGTCACGTAACAGACATGTCTCACATTGTCACATTGTCACATTGTCACACAACTGCATGTCATTTCTGCATGACAGATCATTGCCATTTTTTGTTTTGCCCCATGAGACGGATGAGACTTAATGAGATCTTTCTGGTGCATCAGTGAATGTGTCAAAAGACCTCATTGGGTGGGTTTGGTGGGGTGGTCTCCACTTTGGCCCTACTAGCCACATGTTCCCATCAAATGAACCTACAAAAGGGCACTTTTGATGCTCTCTCTTTACTGTGCCAGAGCTGTGCTGCACAACACAGAGAACAGAAACATGCGAAGGCCTTTTCGAAAAACCGGCTTTGCAGTCACTCTATTTTCCAAGTTTTGGGAACCAATCAAGTCTTTCAAATCGGTCACTTTCCACTGGTTTTCCGGAGAGGACATAACTAGTAGGCTATTGATGAGCCACCGTCCGAAAACTCCAAACTGGACATAACAACGAAACCGAAGCGGCACTGCGCAAGACGCTACCGTCGTAGGAATTCCTAATTTTCACTGTAGCGCTGGCGAACGAGTATGACTGTTTGAGACGTGCAATCATCCGGTTAGTGACTGCATGAGCATTATTGGCAAGCGTGGTATCTCTACTCAAGTACTAGCTAGCTAGGTCTACTACTAGTACGTCGAAGTAGTATTGGTACGTACCAGTTCACTGACTGGGACTGAGAGTGGCGGGGAACATGAGTTACATGACTGTTTACAGTATTGTACGTCATAGCTCGTACTACTAGCTAGTAGTAGCTACAAGTTCAATTTCTTATTGTACGTAGCACAAATGTGACTCACCAGCCAGCTACTGTAGCTACTAGCTAGGCTAGCTAGCAGTCCTAGCACTACAGTCGTTAAAAAGTTGTTGCTCACAGGGCGCACAGATTGCTTTTACAGTAGAGTAGTAGTGTAAGAATAATATCAACACACAATACTATTATCT
>ENA-ORBV01006432-ORBV01006432.1-microbial-mat-metagenome-genome-assembly--contig:-NODE-6432-length-20740-cov-6.018632_pt1 | contig 20740 bp, 17 predicted proteins | sample MGYA00237777_ERZ505514 | MGnify/ENA primary metagenome ERZ505514 (study PRJEB26160, sample SAMN06269048) | microbial mat metagenome | isolation source: Oligotrophic lake microbial mat | place... | reverse complement strand
CTCGTGGGCTCGGAGATGTGTATAAGAGACAGGCTAAATATTAGCGCGGCATCGGCTGTTTGCCGCCCGTTTCTTAAGTCGCCGCTCCCCTACCGCTGCTCCGGAACCACCTTCGCACCCGTAATGAAGTACTCCGTCTCCCCAAAACACGTCCCCGGCAAACCCTTGTGCTGTTCATAGGACAAGTTCACCCGCTTCCCAGCCGCATCAAGCAACTGTCGCGCGACAGCCTCATCCCTGACACTGAAGCCAAACAATTGCGGAGGCACACCCGGCATCGTCACCATTGCCAACTCCCCTTCCCACGTCTTGCAGACCCATCCTTTGTTGGAGATCTTTTGCACATACCCGCTCCGCTCCCCACTCGAATAAGACATATGCAGAGCCCCGTAAACCCACGCCGCAAAGCCCAGCGCAGGAAGCACAATCACCAACAGAAAACCCCAAAGTAGCCACTTCATCACGTTTTCCACTCCTCCGTGTCGGATACAGCCATCGAAACAACCGATCCATGAGCGAGTTTACCCCGTTTTCACGCTTGATAGTATAAGCGGCTCTCACCCGACGTGTGCCTACCGGTGCCCTCGGTTCGATGCCGCCTTTCGAGTGCTAGAGTAGTGCTTACACTCGACGCGAGCAGGGCACCGGTTTATACCCTCGCTTGCACGTTAGTCTGAAGGCGCGCCACATGAAACAACTCTCTCGGGTCGTCTGGTCGGAAGGCATGTATCTGGGACCTCACCACTTCCAGGTGCAGTCCCGATATTTTGAAGATTCCATCCGATTTTCGACCGCTAGCCTATGGTTTGCACCGTGGGGACTGATCGCCATCAAGCTCGACGCCGAAGCTTTGCAGAACGGCTCGGTGGCGATGATCCATGCCCGGGGCGTCTTTCCCGACGGACTCACTTTCCACATGGATGAGGCAGACCCCCTCCCGAAACCGCGCCCCGTCGGCGACCACTTCCCCGCCTCCCGCGACGGCGTCATCGTCAGTCTCGCCATCCCCGCCCGCAAACAGGATGGCCTCAACTGCCTCCCTCCCGATACACCTCCCGGAACCAACGGCGTCCGCTTTGCCGCCGAAGCCGAAATCCTTCACGACGAAACCACCGGACGCGACGAAAAGCCCGTCCACCTCGGTCGCAAGAACATTCGCGTCGTCTTCGAAACCGAGCGCCTCGAAAACCTCATCGCGCTGCCCATTGGCCGCATCATTCGCGACGGCGCGGGACAATTCGTTTACGACCCCAACTTCATCCCGCCCTGCATCGACGTCACCGCCAGCGACCGCATCATGTCGTTGCTCGGACGCCTGCTGGAAATCCTCGATGAGAAGTCGGCCACATTTTCCAAGCGCAACTCCACATGGATCGAGACCGCTACTCGCGAAATCGGCGCTTTCTGGCTCACCCACACCATCAATTCCGCCATGGCCCCGCTGCGCCACATCTATCGCACCCGCCACGGCCATCCCGACCTTCTATATCAAGAGATGTTGAAGCTCGGCGGCGCGCTCTGCACTTTCGCTATCGACTCGCATCCACGCAGCATGCCTGCCTACGATCATTCGAAACTCAGTGACTGCTTCGCCAACCTCGACTATCACATCCGCTCGCACCTCGAAATCATCATTCCCACGCAGTTCGTGGCCATCGATCTCGTGAAACGAGCTGAATACTTCTACGAGGCCGAATGCACCGATCAGCGCGTCTTCAACCGGTCCCGGTGGATCTTGGGCATACGCTCGAAAATCGGCGAGGCCGATGTCATCGCCAACGTGCCGAAACTGGTGAAGATCTGCTCCAAAGAATTCATTCCACGTCTCGTACAGCAGGCGCTGCCAGGTATGTCGCTCACCCATGTATCGGTGCCGCCGTCCCAGATCCCTGCAAAAGTGGACATGCAATATTTCTCAATGACTCAAGCCGGACCTTGCTGGGACCATCTCTCGAAGACCCGCAAACTCGGCCTGTACATCCCGGGCGAAATCCCCAACCCGGAAATCGAATTACTCGTGATTCTGGAACAATAAGAGGCTCGCAAACAACATGACACCCGGAGGATTTACAAGCGGTGCGCTCGGCGTCAGACGCCAGGAAAATCTCGCGCTCGCTTATCAGGAACTCATCACCGTCGGCGAACGGCTTCGCACCGGACGCCAACAGGTAAGCGATTCCGCTACCTTCCGCCAGCAACTGCTCGGCGCAATCGATCAATCGAGCGACAACGCACGAAAGCAAGGCTACGCGCAGGAAGACGTCGAACTTGCCACCTTCGCCAGCATCGCGTTTCTCGATGAATCGATCCTCAACCTACGCTCGCCTGTCTTTGCCGACTGGCCCAAGCAACCTCTCCAGGAACTCCGCTACGGCCACCACATGGCTGGCGAAATCTTCTTTAAGAACCTCTCCAACCTCATGGGACGCAACGATTCCCATGAGCTCGCCGACCTCCTCGAGGTCTACTATCTCTGCCTCTTGCTCGGCTTCGCCGGACGCTACTCACTCGGTGGCAAAGGCGATCTTTACGCCATCGTCCAACAAACTGGCGACAAGATTCAGCGCATCCGCAAGACGCCGCATGAACTTTCTCCCAATTGGGTGCTGCCCCTGGACAACATCGTTCGCGACAGTTCAGACCCCTGGGTCAAACGCCTACTCTGGGGTGCCATCGGCAGTCTGGTGCTCACTGCAATTCTCTTCGGTGTTTTCAAATTCCTATTGAACTCGGGCGTGTCGACTCTGGCCGATCTCGCAAAGGGGGGCCGTTAATCTTATGAAGGTCGAATGGAAAGCTGGCGGCGCGTTCCTGATGTATTTCGCCGTCGTTTTTGCCTGGGCGCAAGTCTATGGCATCGGCGGATCGAACGTCTATTATGTCGTCGGCATGCTCGGTGCCCTCGGAGTCACCGGCGCCGGGCTTTGGGTCTGGATCGCCAAGAAGAAAGAGAATGAAGAAGGCGGCGAGGCAGCAGCAGCAGCAGGCGGTGGTGGTGGTGGCGCGGCAGCCCCAACGGGCGACGCCGCCATCGACGCCATGATTAACGAAGCCGATCAGCGCGTCTCCCAATCGAGCGCCACACAAGGTGCCAAGATCGCCAACCTCCCCATGGTCTTTGTCGTCGGCGACCAGGGATCCACCAAAACCAGCGCGCTCGTCTATTCGGGCATCGAACCCGAACTGCTTGCTGGCGCAGTCTATGGCGAAGGCAATGCCGTCGCCTCCACCCAACACATCAACGTCTGGTTCGCTCGCGGCAGCACGTTTGTCGAAGCCGCAGGAAAAGTCTTTGCTGACCCGGCCAAGTGGAAGGCGCTCGTTCGCCGCTTGAAGCCCGGCTCATGGAAGTCCCTCGTTGGCAAGGGCGTACAAGCCCCGCGAGGCGTTCTGCTCTGTTACGACGTCGAGAACTTTGCCAAACCAGGTGCCGCCGAACAGATCGCCGGAGCCGCCCGCTACATCCAGGCCCGCCTTTCCGACATCTCCGACGGACTCGGCATCAGCTATCCCGTCTACATTCTCTTCACACGTACCGACAGGATTCCCTTCTTTCAGGAATACGTCCGCAATCTCTCGAATGAAGAAGCCACGCAAGTCTTTGGATCCACGCTTCCCATTCGCGACCAACAAACCGGCGTCTATGCGGAAGAAGAAACACGACGTCTCAACAAGTCATTCGACGACCTCTTCTATTCGCTCGCCGACAAGCGCTGCGTTCTGCTTCCGCGCGATGGTGATGCGTCGAAAACGCCGCAACCCTACGAGTTTCCCCGCGAGTTTCGCAAGCTGCGGCAATCGATGGTGCAGTTCATGGTGGATTGCTGCCGCCCCAGCCAGTTGAAGGCGAGTCCATTTCTCCGTGGATTCTACTTCGCGGGTGTGCGTCCCATCACCGTAAGCTCCGCGCCCGTGGTGCACGCATCCAAACAGGACGAAGCCTTCAAGCAGGCCGGTGCCGCGACCCAGATGTTCTCGGCCGCGATGCTCAAGGCGCAAATGCAGCAGGCAGGCACCGCAGGCGCACAACAACAGGGCCGCCGCGTTCCGCAATGGCTCTTTCTCGGACATCTTTTCAACGACGTTCTTCTCAAAGACACGCTCGCCATGGGAGCCAGCGGATCGAGCGTCAAAACCAGCTTCTTGCAGCGCCTGCTGCTCGGACTCGGTGCCGGACTGCTCGCTCTTTATTCCATTGGACTCGTCGTTTCTTACTTCAAGAACCAGGGTCTCGAAGACCAGGCAATCGTGGCGGCAAAAGGCTTGGCCGATGTACGCGCCGACATGAAGGCCTGCGAAGCACCTTCGATGGATCAGTTGCAGCGGCTCGAAACCCTGCGCCAGACATTGTTGCAGTTGACCGAGTACGAAGAGCAGGGCGCGCCTACCATGATGCGCCTCGGACTCTACGCCGGCAGCGATATGTATCCCGAGGTCCGCAAGAGCTACTACGATCGCTTCAAAGCACTCCTGCTTGGCGGCACGCAACAAGGGTTGATCGCGAACATGCGCAAGTATGGCGCGAAAGGCAAGCCCGAAGCCACTGACTCTTTCGATGTCGCCTATGACGACGTGAAATCGTATCTTCTAACCACTCGTGAATACGAACGCGTTAAGAACGAGAAGGATCGCAAGTACGGCGAGTTCGCCGGTCGCGTACTGCATGACCGCTGGACCTGCGCCAAAGCATCCGAAATCGGCAACGATCGCTCGGAACTCGCCAGGAAGCAGTTCATGTTCTACGGCAACGATCTCGCCAACGGCAATCCGTATTCGAAGGTCGCAGATGGTTCCGTGCCAGGCGCGCAAGCGTACTTGCGCGAATTCTCGGGCGCTGAAGCAGCCTTCCAAGGCCTGCTGGCGAAGGCGGATCGCGAACAGGGTCCTAAGACCTTTAACGAGTTCCTTCCAGGTTCCGCATCGAACGTCATCGGCAATGTGCCCGTGCGCTATGCGTTCACCAGGAAGGGCTACGAGTTCATGTCCAAGGCCATCGACAAGGCCGACTTCGGATCTGAACCGTGGGTGCTCGGCGAAGGCGGCAGCAAGTTGCCAGCCGATGAGCTGAAGAAGCAGGTGCGCGAACGCTACGCCAAGGCGTACATAGAAACCTGGCGAAACGTCGCCAAGAAGGCGGTATTCATCCCCTATGGCGGACTCGCGAACGCGAAAGACCGCCTACCTGCGATCACCAACAGCACCGCACCGATTCCTGGTCTTTTCTGGTGGGTTTCACACAACACCAATGTCGATCTGACAGGAGTGAAAGCGGCTTTTGCTCCGGTGCACACGGTGCAACCACCGTCCGACAATCAGCAATTCATCGCTGGACAGCTCGGCAACTACAACGGCAGCATCCTGCAATTGATGAGTCCCATCGAAGGCGCGCTGCAGCAAGGTGCGGATTCGTTCATGTCCGCTCAGAATCTCAAAGACTCCGCACGCAACGCCGAAATGACGACGCTCGGCATCGCCGCGTCCCTACCGGTGGATAGCGAAGCTGCGTTGCACACCACGGTGCGCGACCTCATGCTGCGTCCGATCACCTCGATTCCGGTTCCCAAGGCCGGCGGCGAACTCGACGGCGCGGGCGGTGCGTTCTGCCGCGACTTCGGCGGACTCACCAGCAAGTTCCCGTTCAACTACAAATCGCAGATCGATATCTCTTTGCCGGAACTCGAAGCCGTTTTCAAGAACGGTGGCAGGATCAGTAAGCTGCAGCAGGATTTGGCTGGCTTCGTCACCTGTTCCTCAATCGGAAACATCGATTGCCAACAGGCTCCGACGGCGAAGGCGAAGATCAATCCGGCCTTCCTAAGATTCTTGAGCCAAACGATGCAGTTGCAGAAGGCGCTCTATCCAGATGGAAACAACTTGAACTACAAGTTCGCCATCAAAGCGCAAAGCGAGTTTTATGACCGGTTCAAGTTCAATGTGAGCGGCGACACTTCGCAGGTGAACGCCGGACAGGAAACCAAGCCTTATGCTTTCACGGCGAATTCCGCAGGCTTCGCGGTGGAAACGATCCAGAAGGGTAACAGTTCGGGACCGAACAACGTATCGCCGGGCATGTGGGGCGTCTTCCATCACTTCGCCAAGGCGGATACGATCTCCGGCAATTCGTTCACGTTCTTCGTGTATTCAGGGCAGTCGAGACAAAAGGCAGCGGACGGCCGCGACTTGAGTTACGACCTGATCCTGAATACCTTCGGGCAGCCAGTCATCTTCTCACGCGACGTACTGCGCAACTTGCAGTGTGTCCCGAAGGTCGTGCTGAACTAGCGCGATCTGGTAGGGCAAGCTTTAGCTTGCGCGAGGCTTCAGCCTCGCGCCAGGCGTCTACACGACGATTGTGCGGGAGTAGAATCCGTGCGCAGTCCGTGAATGTTTGGCGTGACACTGTGAGCTTTGATCCGAACGCGCAACGTCGGGTCGGCGAGTTGTTGGCCGCACTCCTACACGGACCCGGCGAACGGGGCAAGGCAAGGGGTACGGCGGGCTTCAGCCCGCGCGGAGATTCATCTCCGCAGGGCTACGGTGGGAGATCCGCAAGAACCGCCAGCGCTCACGAGAAGTTGCCCCCAAGAGGGCAGCCCGATGAAGGCCACCTCAGCCGCCACCGTGCGACCTTTTGGACGAGTGCCACCCACCATTGATCTCGCCAGTTGGACAACCAAAGCAATTGTACTCGGCCTTGGGCTACTGCCCGCCTGCCGAGTTCGAACGTTCCTTGTTGCCGCTACCGATGTCGCCGTCCACCGGAAAAGTGAGGACCCTCGAAGTGCGTTTGCCTGGCTAGGCATGACGGTAGCGGCAAGTGCACACTGCCGCAATCACGGTTCCACCAACCGCGCACACGCCAAATAGTAAGTCACATCGGTCGCTATGAGAACTCCTCGAACGGAAATCGACAAGGACATCGTCGATGCGTCAAGAGTCCCGGTGCTAAAGCTTTATAAGGAGTCCGGGGCCGCGCGGGTAGCGCTTGTCGCCGCATGGCAGGCTTCGAGATCCTGCATACCAACGAACGATAAGCCGTTGCCGCCGGGCTACAGCATCCACGAACTCGGGACCTCAGAATTGCCGACAGTCAAGAAGAAGAGCGTCCTGAACCACTGGAGCCATCGTCACCGGAGGCGCGCAGAATCCAACAATGACACAATCGAGAACGCGATGCCCAGGATCAGGCACAACGAAATCACCGATCACCGGATCGTGCCGATCCTACCAGCGGAAGGCGCCGCTCAATGGCAATTGAAAAACTCGAAGCCAAAGCTCTCGAGTTGATCGGCCAACTGGACCCCAACAAACTCGCAGCCGTGGTTAATTCGCTCGAAGTCATCGTTCACGATGAGGATGGCGATGACGAGGAACTGACCGGGGAAGACCGCCTCGCTCTGCGCGCTTCCGACGAATACTTCCGCAACGGCGGCCAGGGTGTCCCCTTTGAGCAGGTCGTCGCCGAGTGCGGCTTCACCATGGACCAGATTTGCGACGCATCCCGCAGCACATTGCCATGACCATTCGCCAAGCGCGCAGAGGCCGACGCTTCCGTCAACTCGCTCAAGAACCATCACCATTCACCGCGTCGCCGACCGCCGCCAAGCCCGCCAAGCCTATCGCGAACTTACGACTCACCCCACCCGTCGCGCAATCTCCGCAATCACCGCAGGGTTATCCCAATACGCCGAGTGGGACTGCGGAAACGGCTGTCCGTTATCCACTCGAAAATCCCCAACACGCCCAGGAAACGCCCCACTAGCGCGGTAACTCAAAAAATCAGCGCTGTCATAGATATTCCGCCACGGCGGAAAATGAGCAGGCAATGGCTCGGGAAACGGCAGACTGACCAGCGCGTCAATCTCATAGAAGAATCCCGCCTGCGATCCCACAGTGATCAACTGCCGAACCTGAGGCATCGGATTTTCAATCAGCAGGTCCACAACGGCGATCCCGCCCAGCGAGTGGCACAACACGACCGCCCCAGCGCCCGCCTCCTCAATCCGTTTTCGAACGCAATCTCGAATCTTCTGGCCGCGTGCCTGATAGAAGACGATATCGGCCGCTTTCGCGGCATGCTTATCGTACACCTCCCGGCGGTGCCGCTGTGCCCAACTCGTCACCAATCCCATTCCCCACTCCCCTCCGTGCCAATATCAGTTGAGACAGTCCGCCGGTTGTATTTACTGAGCAGGGCGAGACAAGGATCAACCAGTGTTGCTTAATGGAATCACGTCCACTACCCCGATTTTGGATTACGAGGAACGTAGGGAGGCCGAGCGAAGCGAGGCCGACCGGAGCGCCGCGTCATCCAAAATCGCGCCGGCTTCGCCGCCGCCCGCCGCCACCAAGCCAGACCCGGAGTTCACCACCGACGCCAAGCGCCGGACCTTCACCACGGACTACAAACTCCGCATCTTGGAGGAGGCCGACGACGCCATCGGCGACGGCTTGATCGGCGCGCTTCTTCGCCGCGAGGGTCTCTACTCGTCCTTGCTATCCACTTGGCGCCGCGAGCGACTGGAGGGCACGCTCGATGGGCGTAAGCGCGGTCCCCAAGCTCGTCCAGTCGATCCCCGCGACGAGGAGATGCGTAAGCTTCGCCGCGAGAATGAACGTCTGGCCACCGAGCTTCGCAAGGCTCAACTCGTCATCGAAGTCCAAAAAAAGTGGCATTGCTTTGGGAGCGGCAAGTGGGGCCGGAAGAGAAGTCCTGATGGGCGCTGTGCTGGAGTTGCTCCCCACCGCCGGTGTCGGGTTCGCCTGCCTGGGATTGGGTGTTTCCAGAGCCACGTTTCAGCGGCATCATCCAATCGTGGGGCCTGCCAGAGCAGGCTCCGCCCCCCGCCGTCCAGATGAGGTCGTGGCTCCGATACAACCTTTGGGGCCACCCGAAAGATGCCGGTCCTTCCGTGCGCTTTCGTCGATCGAAGAGCAGTCGGTTCTTGACTGCCTGCACTCGGAACGCTTCCAGGACTGCGCGCCGACCTCTATCGTCGCCACCTTGCTCGACGAGAATGTCTATCATTGCTCCACCAGAACGATGTACCGGATTCTCGACAAACACAGCGAAACGCGCGAACGCCGCGCTCATCGCATTCATCCGGTTTATGCCAAGCCGGAACTGGTCGCAAACGGTCCAAACGAAGTCTGGAGTTGGGACATCACCAAGCTCCGCGGCCCTGTCAAATATAGCTATTTCTATCTGTACGTGATTCTCGACATCTATAGCCGCTACGTGGTCGGCTGGACTGTCCAGCAACGGGAGGGTGAGGAAGTCGCGCGGGATTTCATTGAGGAAACAATCCTGAAATACGACATCCCGCCCGGGCAGCTACTCTTGCATGCCGATCGAGGCAAGGTCATGCGGTCGGGGTTGGTTTCGACGCTGCTGGAAAATCTGACCGTTTCGCGGACGCACAGCAGGCCGTATGTTTCCGACGACAATCCGTATTCGGAGAGCCAGTTTCGCACACTCAAGTATCGGCCAGGCTTCCCGGATCGGTTCGGCTCCTGCCAGGATAGCCGCGCCTTTTGTCATCAGTTCTTTCCCTGGTACAACCAACAGCACAGGCACTCCGGTATCGGAATGCTGACCCCGGAGATGGTTCACTTCGGACAGGCCAAGGAGGTCATCGCCAAGCAACAACTCGTCATGGACACGGCTTACCAACTGCATCCGGAGCGTTTCGTACGCCACGCACCGAAACTGAAATCGCCTCCTCTGCAGGTTTGGATCAATCCGCCGCAGTCCAAAGGCGAACAAACACCGAAGCTTCACTAAACTTTTTCATGCCGGTGTCTCAAAACTATTGACACGCGCCGATCGAAGACCTGCACCTTGCCGTGGCCAGGAGATTTGATGGTTTGAACATGTTCCCACCTGCGAGGCTGAAATCTTTCGTTGTGAGCCATGAGCATGATGAAATTGTTGGAGTCATGCTCATGGACAGGTTTCAGCGCAAGAAACTCTTCGAGCTGCGCGGGTTGTTTTGGTGTGTATTGGTGACAATAGAGCCCGAATGCCACTTTGCGCGCAACATTTGCGATACGTACCTCATTCGGCGCAATAAAACTCCTGCCATCGTCGGCGACGTGAAGAGAATTTCGAATGAGAGTATCCAGCCCAGCACTTCTCTCCAGCATCCGGTATACGGTACCATCACCTTCAATCTTGCTCGTCAAGGATGGTACAAAGCCGGACTGCGCCATTACGGCGAGAAACTATTCCTCGTCCTTTTTGAAAGTCGTGTTGCAATTGACGCAACTGGGTACTGTCCGGAGATTTGGCGGATACGGTTTCTCAAGCAGGCAACGAGGAATGACATGGTCGTTGGTCGTCGCTTTCCGCGAGCAGTAGACGCATTTCAGGTTGTTCATGTGACCTCAAATCAATATTCGCTCCACTTCATCAAGGCTGACTTGGTCGTTGCGCCGGTCATATAGACCCGTCGTCCGGGCACTCTCATGATTTGCCATCTGCTGCGCAATTTCGAGCTTGCCACCGTTACGCAACTATTCAGTGATGAAGAATGCCGATGATCCCTTGAAAAACTTCGTTGGTTCGCGTGTCCCCTTCCGGACTAACGTTTGGACGCGCTTCCTCAGTTCTTCAAGCATGGTCTTGCTTTTGGGAGTCAGGTTTAACTGATACCGGATGACCTTTGATGATTGTACCCCAGAAGCAACGCCAAACGCTGCCAACATCCATCAAAAACACCGTCATGCGAGAGTTCAAGGCAATCAAGAAAGACAAGTTCCGCGACGAGCAAATCTCCGGATGGTTCGAAGCACCCGTATCGGCACGTTTGGTCCACCGAACGCCCTGATCGCATAGCACCTCCCCTCAGGGATCCGGCATGCGCCAGGTCCCCCCTCAATAGCGAAAAATTCCAAATTCAACGTTCACAACTCACCGAACTTTCTTATCTCTCGCCTCCTCAACAACTTAACCCCAAACAGTTACTCGCATCCTTTGACCCCTCCCCGGACTATTAGCCCAGATAGGAGGTTCCACATCCATGGAACAGATAAAACAACAACAGTCAAACAGCGAGCGCTCTGAAAACCAGCGCGCCGCCTCCCGCGCCAACGGCGCCCTCTCCCTCGGACCCGTCACGCCCGAAGGCAAGGCCGCCAGTTCCCGCAACTCCTTGCGCCACGGACTCAGCGCCAAAACCCTCGTCCTCGCCAACGAGCAACCCGAACTCCTCGAGTCCCTAATCAACGACTACAACCAGGAATTCCGCCCCGAAACCAGCTCCGAACACGATCTCGTCGTCGACATGGCCTACGCCAAATGGCGTCAATTGCGCTGCTGGATCTCTGAAACCGGCGAAATCAACAAACACATGCTCGATGAACGCCAGGCCCTCGACCAGACCTACGTCCACATCGAAGAATCCGTCCGCACCGCCGCCGCCGTCCAGTCCTCGCTCCACCTCTCGCACGCACTCGATCTCTACAATCGCACCGAGGCACGCTTCACACGCCAATACCACCGCGCACTTTCCGCCCTTCTGGCCGCGCAAAAAAATAAAAAATGCACGAGCGAACCTGAGCGGGCAGCAACCGACGCGGCCCGCGACCAGGTGAATCAGCAACAATCGCCCCAGCATCCGCTGCCCGAAACGGTTGAGGCTCAACCGTCATGCTGACCCATCTCGACACCTCTCGGCTCGTGCCCCGCCCCACGCCCGAGACCCACGAGCACGATCCGCAACAGAACCCGGATCAACAACAATTCACCGGACCGGTCTTCACCCTCTCGGATCTCCTCGATTTACTCGAAAACCGTCCAGAACTCCGAGAAGCACTCCACCAGTCCCTCATCAATTACAAAAGAAAGGACCCGAAAATAGATGCAGGCCCAAACGGATAAATTCGAGCAACTCCGCCAAGGCCTCGACGTCGCCTACTTCGGACGCCAGAGGTGCGGCTTCCGTTGCGACCCCCACCAGCGCGATCTCCTCCGCCGCTCCACCAAGCGGACCATACTCAACTGTTCGCGCCAAATCGGCAAGTCCACCGTCGCCGCGCTCAAGGCCGTCCACATGGCCCACTTCCACCCGGGCGTCACCGTCGTCGTCACCTCGCCCACCAAGAGGCAGAGTCGCGAATTGATCAGAAAAGCCCGTACTTTCGCCCTCCTGTGCGGATCCTCACGCAAAGGTGGACGCGAATCCGTCGAGTTCAAAAACGGATCCCGCATCATCGTCGTCGCCGCCGATGAGGACACCGTCCGTGGCTACTCCGCAGTCGCGCTCCTGATCGTCGATGAAGCCGCGCGCGTCCACGACGAAGTCTACTTCGCCCTCCTCCCCATGCTCGCCGTCAGCGAAGGCGCAGTCTGGCTCCTCAGCACTCCCAAAGGAAAACGTGGATTCTTTTATGCGGAATGGAGTACGCCAGACGTCGATTCCAATACAGAACGCTGGGCGAAACTGAAGACAATCGCAGAGGAATGCCCGCGAATTCACCCGGAATTCCTCAAACAACAGCGCCGCCGCATCGGCGAACGCCGCTTCATGCAGGATTACGAGTGCTACTTCCTCGAAACCGCGCAAGGCATGTTCCACCCCGAAACCGTTCGCAACGCCTTCAAAGAAACGATCTCGATCATCGACCTCTAAGGACGCCACATAGCCATGCAACAACCAGAGCAACCACCACAACAAATCCAACATCTCTATTTCGGACTCGACCTCGGCAAGCGCAGAGACTACTCGGCCCTCGCCATCCTCGAGTACTCGCGCCCCTACAGGACGTACCGAAACGCAGTCAACTACGAGCTGGAAACCGAGTTCGAGGATCCCCTATACGCCATCCGCGGACTCGCCCGCATCGCTCTCGAAACCAGGTACACCGATGTCGTCGAGCAGATCCGCGCCAAGCTCACTCGCGCCGTCAACAAGAATTACGACTGTACGCTCATCGTCGATGCCACAGGTGTCGGACAACCCGTCGTGGAAATGTTCCACCAACTGCCGCCGCGCGCCACCCTCGTGCCCGTCGTCATCACCTCCGCAGGCACTGAAACCAAGGCCAAAGACGAATGGCGTGTCCCGAAGAACGACCTCATCGCGGGTCTCCAAGTGATGCTCGAAACCGGAGACCTACAAATCGCCGCGGGGCTCCACTTCGGCAACGCCCTACTCGAAGAACTCCTCGAGTTTCGCTGCAATCCAACCGCAAAAGGCAACGAAACCTACGAGGGACCGCAAGACGACCTCGTGCTCGCCGTAGCCCTCGCCGTCTGGCGCGCCCGCAAACACGAGTTGCCCAAAGCCAATCAAACCGGCTTCCAGAACAAGGACCTCGGCCTCCACGCAAAGCCTTCCGGCTGGGGAAAAACCCGGCTGTTCTAACAAAATCGAGTGACCCTGTGCTCGGGTGGACCCTGTAAAGGTTGCCTCACCCGGCGGATCTTTGAAAATTGAATATCTCTAAGGCGCGACCGTGGATCCAATATTCACCGGACCCGAGAAAATCGGGGCTTTGCTCGCGGTCGCCCTCACCGTCCGGTTGGGAAAACCAGACCGTTCTAACTAACAAACACGGGTGAACCTGTGCTCGGGTAGGCCCCGCTGTGCCGACTGCACACTGGCTCGCCCACAGTCTACACGCTTCCGAAGCCGAGCCGGGCAGCAGTTGCAACGGCCTAATCCTTCCGGTCCGGGTCCGAGCCGGATCCAGGCGATACGGATTGGCGCACTGGTCCGAGCACTACGAAAACCCTGAAAGTGCGCAACCGATATGAAATAGTTCGTTTGGTTCCGCCCCACTATGGCCGCGGCCGTAAGCGAGCAGGCACACCGCACGCCACTCCTCGGACCTCATGCTGGTAAAATGCCCTCTTGACCAAACTCACACGAAATCAGGTCCGCGGATTCTGGGCCGCTTGGGGCGGCTGGGCGCTCGACGGCATGGATGCCTTCATCTACGCCCTCGTGATGACGCCCGCCCTCAAGGAACTGCTGCCCGCTTCCGGATACGCCAACGACAAAGCCACAATTGGCTTCTATGGCGGCCTGCTCTTCGCGCTATTCCTCATCGGTTGGGGATTCGCCTTTCTCTGGGGACCCATCGCCGACCGCTTCGGCCGCGTCAAGACGCTGATGGCGACGATCCTCTGGTATTCACTGTTCACCTTTCTCGGTGCGTTTGCCACCAACGTCTGGATGCTCGCCGCGTTTCGCTTTCTTGCCGGCATCGGCATCGGCGGCGAGTGGACACTCGGTGGCATTTTCGTCGCGGAAGAGTGGCCCGAAGAGCGGCGCGCAAAAGGCGCTGCTTGGATGCACACTGGCTATCACGTCGGCACGCTGCTGGCCGCGATCCTCAACTACACGGTTGGCGCAGAGTACGGATGGCGAGTGATGTTCGCTATCGGCGGTACGCCTGCGCTACTCGTCGCGTTCATCCGTCACGGCGTCGCGGAACCGCAGCGCTGGAGGGACGCGAAGAAGCCCGCGGCGACAGCAGCCTTCTTTCAGTTGTTTGGCAAAGAGTACGGCCGCCGCACGATCCTGAATTCGCTCTTCCTGTTGATCTCGATGATCGGACTCTGGGCCGGATCGGTGTACGTCCCAACGTCGATCACCGAACTCGCCAACAAACAAGGGCTCGACCCAGCGAGCGTCACGCGACTCGCCTCGTCCGGCGCCGCAATCTTATCGATTGCCACCGTCCTCGGATGCCTTTTGCTGCCCTATCTCGCCGAAAAGTTCGGACGTCGCATCACCCTCGGCATCTACTTCGCGTTCATGTTCGTCTTCATCGAACTCGCCTTTCGCTACTTCTTCTACCAACCCGACGGACTCTACGGGTTCCTCGTCTGCCTCTTCTTCTTGGGCTTCGGAGGCGCGAACTTTGCGGTCTACACGCTCTGGCTGCCGGAACAGTACCGCACCGAATGCCGCGCCTCCGCTTTCGCTTTTGCGACCTCTTCTGGACGCTTCATCGCCGCGGGGGTGACGTTTCTGGTAGGCGCGGGCGTGTCCAAATACGGCAGCATCGGGACACCCGTCGCGTTCACCTCTTTTGCCTTCCTCTTGGGCTTGCTGTTGCTGCCCTGGGGCGAGGAAACCAAGGGCAAAGGTTTGCCGGAATGAATCTCACCAATCTCTTCGATCTCTCACTCACCGCTCGAAGCAGCGCGGAAGCACTCGATTTTCGCGGCAAGACTTACACGTTTGCCGATATCGACGCGCGCTCGAATCGCATGGCCCACTTGCTGCTTGCCAAAGGATTCACTAAGGGCGATCGGCTGTGCGTCCACCTCGCCAACTGCATCGAGATGATCGATCTGTTTCTCGCTTGCGTGAAAACCGGGGTGATCTTTGTGCCGGTGAACATTTTGTACAAAGACCGCGAGACAGCGCACATCCGCGCGGATGCGGATCCGAAGGCGTTTCTCACTCCTGTCGAGGCTTCGGACTGGGCAGCGGAAGCGGAACACCAGGACGCCGATCGTCCGCGCGTCACGCTCGATAACGACACCCCGGCGGGCATCGTCTATACGTCGGGAACGACGGGCCAGTCGAAGGGCGCCGTGCTCACACACGGCAACTTTGCAGTGAACGCGGTGAACATTGTGACGTCGTGGCAGATCGATTCGCGCGACCGGTTCCTGCTGGCACTGCCGCTATTTCATGTCCACGCACTTGGCAACGGCATTCATGCGTGGCTCGTGAGTGGATGCCGCACGCGCCTGCTGGAGCGCTTCGAACACCAGAAGGCAACCGCCGAGTTCCTGGACTTTCAACCAACCCTGTTCTTCGGCGTTCCGACAATGTACGTTCGCCTTTTGGACTTCGACGACGCTACCGCCGCAAAGATCGGCGAAAAGATGCGGCTCTTCGTTTGCGGAAGCGCGCCACTGCCTGCGCAAACATTAGAGGACTTTCGCGTCAAGTTCAACGGCCACACGATTCTCGAACGCTACGGCATGAGCGAAACGTTGATGAACATCGGCAATCCTTATGCTGGCGAACGCCGCGCGGGCAGCGTGGGCATCCCATTTCCTGGCGTTTCAGTTCGCGTAGTCGACGGCGAACTGCAACTGAAGGGTGGCAACCTGTTTGCGGGATACTGGCGGAGACCTGAGGCGACCGCGGCGTCGATGACCGATGACGGCTACTTCAAGACTGGCGACATGGGTGAGTGTTCGCCTGACGGTTACTACACACTGTCTGGACGCAAAAGCGATCTCATCATCTCAGGCGGCTTCAATATCTATCCACGCGAGATCGAGGAGTTCCTGCAGGATCAGCCGGGGGTTGACGAGGCCGCCGTGGTGGGGATCCCCGATCGCATCCGTGGCGAACTGCCCGTGGCCTTCTTTGCGGGCGATGCCGACCCTGCCGTGCTGGAAGAGGCCTGCCGGGCGGAACTCGCGTCATTTAAAGTCCCCAAGCGGTTTGAACGCATCGAAAGGCTACCGAGGAACGCCATGGGTAAGGTTGTGAAAAACTTACTGCGAAACCCTAATTCCCCGGTGACGTCAAAGGTGTAGACTGGAATCATCGGGAAACGCATCCCGCAAGGAGGCGGTGTCTTCAAAATGGCATCACGCGCACGTTCGTACATTTGGGCCGTTCTGACTGTCGTGCTTTGTTCGCTTGTGGGCGGCCTGTTCGGCCCCGCGACCGAAGTCGCCGCTGCCGCGAGCACAGGTGAAGACGATATCGCCATCACGCTGAAATCGTTTTCCAAGGTTTATAGCGCCATTGAAGAGAACAACGCCACCAAGGTGGATCCCGACAAAGCCATCTACAACGGCGCCGTTCCCGGCATGCTCCGCACGTTGGATCCGCACTCCAATTTCTTCGATCCTCGCGCGTTTAAGCTCCTTCGCGAAGACCAGCGCGGACACTACTACGGTGTCGGCATGCAGGTCGGTCCGAAGAACAATAAGACACAGGTCATCGAGCCGTTCACTGGCTCCCCCGCCTACAAGGCCGGCATCCGCCGCGGCGATATCATCGCCGAAGTCAACGACAAGAAGACCGATGGACTGACCACCACCGAAGTCGCTGACCTGCTGAAGGGTCAGCGCGGAACTCCGGTGCAGATCAAGGTAGAGCGTCAGGGCGTCGAAAAACCGCTCGCCTTCAACCTGATCCGCGATGAGATTTCGCGCAAGAGCGTTGGCGAAGGCTTCTGGCTCCGCCCCGGCATCGCGTATGTCGATGTCAACAGCTTCAACGAAAACACCAGCCGCGAGATGGAAGACGAACTCAAGAAGCTCGGCGAAAGCACGATCAAAGGCTTGGTTCTCGATCTGCGCGGCAACCCCGGTGGACTCCTCAACGAAGGCGTCGAAGTCGCCGGACACTTCCTCAAGAAGAATGAGGTCGTCGTGAAGCATCGCGGACGCACTTCCCCGGAACGCCCCTATCAGGCGCGTCGCGGCGGTGGCGCGGGCAAAGACTATCCGGTCGTCGTGCTCGTCGATCGCTCGTCGGCCTCGGCTGCGGAAATCGTGGCGGGCGCATTGCAGGATCATGATCGGGGTTGGATTCTCGGTGAGAACACCTTTGGCAAAGGCTTGGTGCAAACCGTCTATCCTCTCAACGAAGATACTGGCCTCGCGCTTACGACTGCGCATTACTACACGCCCAGCGGACGCCTCATTCAGCGCGATTACTCGAGCATCAGTTTTGTCGAGTACTACTATCACAAGAACCTCGAGACCAAAAATACGGCGGACGTGAAGATGACCGACGCCGGTCGCACCGTCTACGGCGGCGGTGGTATTGCGCCAGACGAGAAGTTTACGGTTCCGAAGTACGACAAGTTTCAGATCGAGTTCCTTCGCAAGAACGCGTTCTTCAACTACACGCCGAAGTTCTTCGCCGACCGCGGTGACTCGAAGCTGCCGCAGGGTTGGGTTCCCGATCTGAATATCCTGAACGATTTGCACAAGTTTGCCTTGGACAGCAAACTTGAGTTCACGGAGGCCGACTGGGCTTCGCACAATGACTGGCTGAAGCAGGAACTTCGCCGCGAGTTGTATATCACGGCTTTCAATAAGGAAGCTTCCGAGCGTGTCGGTATCGAGAACGATCCCACCGTGATCAAGGGGATCGAAGCGATGCCCAAGGCGAAGCAGTTGTTGGAATCGGCGAAGAAGCTGATCGTGCAGCGCCTGGAACAGCCTCGCGAAAGATAAGACGGCCTTATCGACAAGCTGACGGAAAGGTCCAATGGTAGCGACCTTCCGTCAGCCGAGTCGTTATCTCCCCAAATACCGGACGTCCACAAAGAACGGCGAGATGAGTTTAGAGTCTTTGCGTTGGCCTTCTATTGCGATTCCCAACCTCGCAGGACCGGGCTTCAAGCGCAGCGTCATCCTCACAACCGTATCGCCCGCCGTGACGAGTTGTTCCTGCGAGGCTGCCCCGATCCGCAACCGCGCTTTGCCTGCTTTTAGCGGCCCAGGATCTCCTGGGATCCCAAGCCGACTTGTGAATTCGTAGCGGCCCGCGCGCTTCACATCCACTTCCCAGTAGCCGTAGCCATCCGGCTCACTTTTGCGATATCTGGCCGCACGATTATGGTTCCATGGTGCCTCAGGCGCTCGAGGTCCCCGCAGTTCCTGCGACGTAAGCAGCACCGGATTCGCCAGCTTGTCACCTAACGGAATCGGCACGGGATCCTTCAGGCTCTGGGTCACATCCTTGAACCAGGCCTCATAGTCCGCGCGCATCCGTTTCACGATTTCCGGATGCTGTGACGCGATGTTCGTGCGCTCGCCCGGGTCGGCTTGCATATCGTATAACTCGGTTTCCTGCTCGCCGATCGCCTGCGTGTAACTCAACTCCTCGGTCTTCGCGGTCATCACGATCTTGAAGCGCTGCGTTCGGGCGGCGCAATGCGTAAAGAGGCGGGGTTCGTCAATGCCTGCGGGATCCGGTCGGCTCTGCTGGACGAACAAAGTCCGGTCAGGCCAGTCAGGCGACTTGGCCTGCAGCAACGGGCGCAGGCTGATGCCGTCTAGTTTAAGGCCGCCGGGCAATGGGACACCGCAGAGATCGAGCAAGGTCGGGAAGACGTCGATGTGCGCGGCGATTCGGTCGACGTCGACCGCCGCGGCAAGCGTGCCAGGCCACCGCATGAAGAACGGGACGCGGATGCCACCATCGTAGACCGACTCTTTTTGATCGCGCAACCCCGCATTGAACCGGTCGAGACCTATCAGCCCGTTGTCGCTCATAAACAAAACAATCGTGTTTTGTTCTAGAGACATTTGCGTCAACAGCCCGAGCAGCCACCCGACATTCTCGTCGAGATTCGCGATCATGCCATAGATGCGCGCAGCCTCGTCTGGAAGGCCGAGCTTGCGGTACGGCTCCGTGTAGGAATCGGCAACCTGCAGTGGACCATGTGGGACATTCGTCGGCAGGTAGAGAAAGAAAGGGTCATTGCGGTGCTTCTCGATGAAGCGCATCCCCTCTCGAAAGAAGACGTCGGTGCAATAGCCAGCGGTCTTTGCGACTCGTCCATTGCGAAACAGGACAGGATCGAAATAAGTGTTCGGTGCTGGATCCGCGATGCCGCCGATTGCTCCGTCGGTGTGCACGAGAGTCTCTTCAAAGCCTTGATCGGTGGCGCGCATTGGATAGTTGTCGCCGAGGTGCCACTTTCCAAACAGGCCTGTGCGATATCCGGCGTTGCGCAGCACTTCCGCCAACGTAACTTCGGTGGGGCGCATCTGCGCCAGGCCAACCCAGGTATCCACAATGCCAGTGCGATAGCTGTAGCGCCCGGTCATCAGACTCGCCCGTGTGGGCGAACAGAGTGGAGACGAATGAAAGTGCGTGAACCGCGTGCTCTCGCGATGCAGGCGATCGAGGTTTGGCGTTTTGAGATGGGGATTCCCGTGGCAGCCGAGATCGCCATAGCCCTGGTCGTCGGTGAGGATGAAGATGATGTTTGGCCGCCGCTTGGTGGAAGCGAACAGCGCGGTGGAAGCAAGAAAGGCTCTTCTGGAAAGCATCATGCCGCAGCCAACGGTTTGGTGCTGTCCACCAACAAAACGGAAACACCTAGCAAGAGGAATCCGCCAGCGCAGAGCCAGAAGATTTCACGCCAATCGCTGAAGTGGATCGCTGAAGCAAGAATCATCGGGATCACCTTGGCCACGGCCGAAGCGCCGAAGTTGCCCCACATGTTGCTCCATGCCATCGTGGATGCAACGTGCTTGCCTCCAATATCCTGCGCGAGTGCCCACACTGCGGGGTTTACGCTGTCACTGGCGAAGGCGACGACTCCGCAAGCCGCAGCCACCCCTATCGGATCCGTCAGAAGCGGGCACACCAGATAGGCAGCGACGCAGGTCGCGCTACCCATCAAAAACGGCAGCCTGCGGCCCCACTTCACTCCAAAGCGCGCCGTGAGGGTGTCGCACCACCAGCCTCCGAACAGCATGCCTCCGATGCCGAATGCCAGCGCGATCGATACATAACGGTTGGCGGTGACTCGATCCAAGCCGCGGACTTCGTGCAAATAGGTCGGGAGCCAAGTGATGAGAAACGCCCAGCCGATGTTGAGCCCGATCGACCCCGCATTGAAGAACCAAAGGCCTCGGTGGGTGAGCAGTGCTTTCCAGGGCCTGGCAGGGCTCGGTTTCGCGGGCGGAGATCCGGCGCGGATGAAGTCGCGTTCCGCATCGTCGGCCCACGGATGTTCCTCCGGACGGTCGCGAAACACTAGATAGGTTGCAAGCGCGAGGACG